>Ga0172373_10009416_pt1 | contig 12147 bp, 14 predicted proteins | sample Lak10m_2_FD_114546 | JGI IMG/M metagenome (GOLD analysis project Ga0172373, IMG submission 114546) | Freshwater microbial communities from Kabuno Bay, South-Kivu, Congo - kab_092012_10m | ecosystem: Environmental > Aquatic > Freshwater > Lake | place: Democratic Republic of the Congo... | reverse complement strand
GCATTGTTTTCTAATCCTGAAATCTTGATTTTGGACGCGCCGTTTTCTTTTTTAGACCGAACGTCTCAATCGTGGTTGAAAAATAAATTAAACAGTTTAAGAAACACCGGTACTACATTATTAATTTCTAGTCACGATTTAGGTCATATCACTGAAATAAGTAACCGAATTCTCATTTTAGAAAACGGAATTTTAGTGGATGATAAGCCTACGACAAACGAAACCTTAATCGAATTAGAAAAGTATTTTAGGGTCGAAAGAGTAAATTAACTTTTAGTCTTTTATTTCTTGGCAAAGTTCTACTAATACTCCGTTGGTAGATTTAGGGTGTAAGAAAGCGATGCGTTTGTTGTCGGCGCCTCGTTTTGGAATTTCGTGAATAAGGACAAAATCTAGGGATTGAAGACGTTTTAATTCTTCTTCGATATTTTCTACTTCGAAAGCAATATGATGGATTCCTTGTCCTTGTTTTGCTAAATATTTTGCAATTGGACTTTCAGGGTTCGTGGCTTCCAATAATTCGATTTTACTTTCTCCCACTTGAAAAAAAGCAGTTTTAACACCTTCTGATTCTACACCTTCTGTTTTGTAGCATTTGGTATTGAGTAAATTTTCAAAAAGAGTAATCGATTCACTCATATTGCTAACGGCAATACCTAGGTGTTCAATTCTAATCATGGATGTGGAATTTGTAAGAGATTAACTCTTGAAGAACTTCTCCGTTTTGTTGTCGAAGTTGATATAATAAGCTCCTTTAACTAAATTGGAGCAATTTACAGAAGAACCAAATCCTTTTTTCACTACATTACCGTAAGCATCGTAGATTTCGTATTTAGTATCAATGGGTTGTTCTCCAGCTGTAAAAACGATTTCTGTTTTAACCTTAATCGGTGTTTTTTTGATATCTGGCAAGCTTGATTTAAACTTTACTTCGGTAGATGTTCTTTTAGAACCCGTATGGTCAACTTGAACTACACGTACTGTGTTTACTCCAGAGTGAGCTAATACTTGAAACTCATACGTATTGAAAGAACTGTTTTTTCCTTTTCCTCGAACTTGACCAATATCTACCCACTTATTCCATCGGTATTGTTCAATAATAAAAGGTAATTTACCATCTTCGTCTTTCGTTTTCCATGATAATTTGCCAGAGCTAGAAACAGCAATATCTACCATTTTAAAAGTACTTTTAGGTAAAAGAACTTCTGGATTTAATATTTTAGGTGAACATCCAGAATTATGTTCAATAACTATAAAAACTTGTTGACCAATTTTGACATTGAATAAAGAGAAGTCTATTTCGAATGCACTTTGGCCGATACCTCCGGGCATAATGTTACCATTGACAGTCACTTTAGTTGCACAATAACCGAAACCATCTGGATCTTCAGGGTTTTGTACAATTAAATTCTTTCCTTGATAGCTACCCTCAATTGACAACGCACCGAAGGTGTAATGCCCTAAGAATAATAACAAAGTAAAAAATAAAAGACCCTTCATAAATACAGTTAGTCGCAATTTCAGAGTACAAGTTTAAAACTTTCTGACACAAATAGCAAGTTTTTTTTTGTACAAATATGTGTTAAAATTAGAAAAAAATTATCAAAATTTTCATTGTATTACCATTTTGGACAAGTATTACAGCTTTCATTCCATCTTTCATAAATGAAAACCCCCAATGATATATTAGTACGTAGAAACGGCTGCGTTAAATCTACTCTAAAATTCTCACCATTAACAGATTGATAAATAACACCACCCTCTTCTTCTAGAAGTAGAAATATTCTTTTATAAAATTCAACTCTTATGCCTAACTTACCAGTTCCACCAAACCCATTAAAATCATTTTTTTTAAATTTTATTAAGTTGTTATAGGACAAATTATTACTAAACACAGGTCCGCCACCTAAACCTAAAATCCCAGTAATAGCAAATTTTGATTTACTGGTTTTAACTATTTTATCCATTCCAAAAACACCAACTCCAACGTAGAGCATATCATTAGAAAATGAATTTGGATTATCATAATGCCATACAAAACGTTCAGCGTTCAGCTCTATTGCATAATGATTAGCAAATACATAACCAATTTTAGCAGACCATTGAGGAGCAAAAACATCATCTTTTATGACTGATTTTGATTTAATAGTTTGATTTAAACTTACAGTTGGAGAGTGTGACCAACTCTTACCTAAGCCTCCCCCTAGAAAAACAGTTCCTTCTTCCTGAGTATTTTGCGCCAATAAGTTACATGTTAAAAAAAAAGTAGAACAAACAAGGAAGATTGATTTCATTCGTCTCTTTTAACTCATCTTTAAAAATGAAACCTCTTGATCCGTTAAGTGGCGAAAATACCCTCTTGGTAAATCTTTTTTTGTTAGACCAGAAAATTGAACGCGATCCAATTTAATTACTGCATAACCAAGTGCTTCAAACATACGTCTAACAATTCTATTTTTACCAGAATGAATTTCAACACCTACCTCACGACTGGTACCATTTGCAACGTATTCCGCTTTATCGCACTTAATTTTACCGTCTTCTAAATGTATACCTGTTCTTAACAGCTCCAAATCTTCAGAAGTGACAGGTTTATTCAGCTCTACATGATACACTTTAGAAGCTCTATATTTTGGATGGGTTAATTTTTTTGCTAAATCTCCGTCATTTGTAAATAAAAGTAAACCAGTAGTATCACGGTCTAATCTTCCTACAGGATAAATACGTTCTTTACACGCTTTTCTAACGAGAGACATTACCGTTTTTCTCCCCAATGGATCGTCCATTGTTGTAATAAAGTCTTTCGGTTTGTTCAATAGCACATATCGTTTAGTTTCAGTAGATATCGTTTCACCATCATATTTTACTACATCACCTGGTTTAATTTTATATCCCATTTCCAGGATAATTTGGTCATTGACACTTACTACGCCAGATTGGATAAGTACATCTGCTTCTCTTCTTGAAGCAACACCAGCATTGGAAAGATATTTGTTCAGACGAATTTCATCTTCGTTAAACTTAGGCATTGGATCGCCTTTACGCACTTTTTCTTTGTTACCAAAAAACTTTTTCTTATCTTTTGTTACTGTTGTATTTTCAATTGGTTTTTTAACCGTTTTTGGCTTTAAATTTGGTTTAGAAAAAGTGTTACTTCTTCCAGGTTTTTTTGTGTTCATCACGAGCAGAATTAAATTAGTTAGCAAAGATACACCATAAAATACGAGAAATACTAAATTAAGATAAGCCTTAACATATTTTTTAATCTATTACACTGAGAGTACAATGGTTTTACTTTAATAGTTAAAACATAAATTGTACTTTCGTGGTTAGAAATAATTCATTATGAAATACGCATTAATTATACTCGGTTTATTGGTCTTTTCCTCATGCTTAGATATTTCTAAACAACAGCATCTTGATCATTTATCCACCTTAGATAAGCGTGTAGATAGTATTCAAGTTGAATTTGAACAACTTAAAAAAGATACTATCGAAGAAATTATTTACACTATGAAAGAAACCAATATTCAAATTAAAGAGAAAATTGGAGAGGATACTATAGATATTGAAATGGCAAAAAAATTGGAAGAATATGGAAAAATTTTTCGTCAACTTTCTGCCGTTGAAAGTTATAACAATAAAATACTATTTGGTTCTCAAGATATTAAGAATTCGGTTGGAAAATTATACAGCGATATTGAATCAGGTAACGGGGAACGAGTTAATTATGAAAAGTTTGTCAAGTTTGAAACTAAGAAAGTAAAAGAATTACAAAAATTACTTATTGATTTAGAACGTGTACAACGCGAAAATATTCAAGCTTTTAAACAAGTACATCCTGAAATAGAAAAATTTGTTTCTTCGCTTACAGCTAATTAAAGAATGAAATTTTTACTAGTCTTTCTTTTTTGGATTTTATCTATTTCCGTATTTAGTCAAGAAAGTACTGACCAACAATTAGCCCAATACTATTTTTCAAGAGGTGATTTTGCAAAAGCTTTGCCTTATTGTGAAAAATTATACAATAAAGAAAGAAGTAAGTTTACCTTTACTCGATATTATGAATGTTTAATCAAAACAGACAAGGAAAAGGAGGCTGAAAAATTATTAAAAAAACAGATTGATTTATTTGATGAAGAGCTAACATATAAAGTTTTATTGGCTGAATTCTACGAAACACACATCGAATCTAAAGCAGCTCAGAAAATTTATCAAAACCTCATCGAAGAAAACGCATCGTCTAGTATTCGTATTTTGGAATTGTATACTTTGTTGAAATCAAAAGGAAAAACGGAGCTTTCTTTTCAATTATTACAGCAAGGCCGAAAACAGTTAAAAGAGGCTTATCCACTTCATTTACAGTTTGCTGATTATTATGCTTCCCAACAGCAGACCGAAAAAATGATCGAGGAATTTTTGGATTTGTTGGAATTTAAACCGGAACAAATCGAGCAAATTCAGGCTTCGTTAGCTACACATATTGATTTTATACAGGAAAATAATCCAGCAGGTGAAATCCTTCGTACTGCCTTGCTTGACAAAGTGCAACGCAAAAAAGGGGATATCATTTTCGACGAAATGTTGATGTGGTTTTACACCCAAAAACGTCAGTTTGCTCTTGCTTTAAATCAGGCGCAAGCGATGGACAAACGTACCAAAGGCGATGGTTCACGCGTCTTTGATTTGGCTAATTTATTTGTGCAAAATAAAGATTATACGTTAGCTAGAAAAGGATACGAATACTTAATCAAACAAGGGCAAGGATATCCATTTTATTTTCAGGCGGAACAGTCGATTTTACACACTCGTTTTTTAGAAATCACCGAACAACGCAATTTTACACAAGAGGCTATTATACAGGTTATTTCAGAATATAATGCATCTTTACAACGTTTGGGTAAAAACCGAAACACACTTACTTTAATAAAAGAACAAGCACACATTCAAGCCTTTTACGCGAATTACGCAGACAGTGCGATTGTGTTGTTAGAAAGTGCATTGAAATTGCCCGGAATTTCCGGAATGCAAGTAGCGGAAATTAAAATGTTGCTCGCAGATATTTATGTGTTGAAAGACGATATTTGGGAAGCATCGATTTTATATATGCAAATTGATAAAGATTATAAGTTTGAAACCATCGGATTTGAGGCGAAGTTTAAAAACGCACGTATATTTTATTACGACGGAGATTTCAAATTTGCCCAATCCCAGTTGGATATTTTGAAAGAATCTACCTCCAAACTCATTGCCAATGATGCGTTGAAATTGTCTTTATTGATTACAGACAACTTTGGGTTAGATAGTAATTACACCGCAATGAGACAATTTGCTCGTGCTGATTTATTATTAGAGCAACACCAATACAAACAAGCGTTTCAATTGTACGATTCGATTGCTTCGGTTTTTCCTTACCACGGATTGAATGATGAAATTTTATTACGTAAAGCGCAAGCCTATCAACAACAAGGCCAATGGCAGGAAGCGGTAACCTTGTTGGATAAATTGATGTTGAACCACGCAGAAGATATTCTTGCAGATGATGCTTTATTTCAGTTGGGTTCAATCTATGAAAGTCATCTAAACGATAAAGAAAAAGCCATTGAATGCTACAAAAAAATCTTGTTTAAATACAAAGGCAGTCTGTATGGAGTAGAGGCTCGTAAAAGACTGCGCTTGCTTCGTGGTGATAAGTTGGATGCAGAAGATTTAATGGAGAATTAGATTGAAAACGAAACGTATCATAATGGCTGTTACCTCTGATATTTACACCGATATGCGTGTAAACAAAGTGGCATCATTTCTCTCCAAAAAAGAATGCGAAGTTGAAGTAGTAGGAAGAAATACTTCTGATTTTGAAATAAAAGTTCCGTTTCAGACGAAAAGGTTCAATATGTGGTTTCGTCGCTCCTTCTTGTTTTATCTCGAATACAACCTTCGTTTTTTCTTTTATGCCTTATTTCGAAAAGCAGATGTGCTTGTATCCAATGATTTAGATACCTTGTTGGCCTGTACCTTGTTGGCAAAAATAAAACGTGTTCGGTTGATATATGATAGTCACGAATATTTTACGGAGTCTGTCGGATTACAAGGTAGAAACCGTGTTCGTAATTTTTGGTTGTGGGTAGAACGCAGATGTATGCCTGCTGTTTCAAAAGCCTATACCGTTTCTCAACCCATAGCAGAAGTCTACAAAACAAAATATACTATTGATTTCAAATTAGTTAGAAATTTTCCTTCTGTATCTGATTTTCCAAGTTCGGAATCAATTCCGTTCTTCCCTGATAGAAAAGTGATTTTATACCAAGGGGTGTTTAATCCAAATCGTGGGTTGGAAGAAACGATACAAGCGATGCAATTTTTAGATGATACGTATCTATTTGTTTTAGCAGGATACGGCGAATTAGAGGAATCATTAAAATCACTCACAAATCGCTTACAATTAACGCATAAAGTTCATTTTACCGGAAAATTACCATACCATAAGATGATGCAATACACCTATCAAGCTGATTTGGGCATTGCATTGGAATCGCCTGTTGGTAAGAGTTTTGAATATTCCTTACCAAACAAAGTATTTGATTACATACACGCTTCCTTGCCTTTTATTAGTTTGGGTACACCCGAAGTGAAAAAAATCATCGACCAAGATGAAGTGGGAATCATCATTCCGAATAATCAACCGGAAACGATTGCGCGAGAAATTGAAAAACTTTTAACTGACAGGGAAACCTATCAACGCATTCAACAAAACCAACAACGGGTTCGCCGCAACTACAAGTGGGAGAACGAAGAAAAAGTGTTGGAAACGATTTATTTTGGATAACTAAACTTTCCTCACCTTCACCCATCTTTTTCCTTTGATTACAAACCAATTGATAACCTTTGGAAGTATAGGTAAAAGTTCATTTTTGAATGTGAGTTCTTCGTCGTAAAGAGCGTGGGTAAATTGCTTGGAAATTCCTCCAGCAAACGATTTTGCAATAGTTAGTTGACTATGAAATACCTTGGCTTTGTTGAGAAACAAGCGCAAATTTAATTCATAATCTGCAAGGATAGAATACGTTGTATTATAATGGTATTTTTCAAAAACACGTTTGTGGTACAGAATCCCTTGGTGGTGTAAAGTGTTTCTCCAATACAATCCCGATGAAAATGTATTTTCATAGTTGGTAGGAACAAGCGAATGTTGTGCTCCAACGTTTTCTACTTTTCCCAAGATGAGATCTGTGTTTGTTGGAATTTTTTGTTCAAATAGTTCTTTAAAAACCAATTCATTATACAACAAATCATCTGCACCTAAAAAATACAACCATTCGCCGTTTGCCTGTGCAATTCCGCTATTCATTGCTTGATACACTCCTTTTTCAGGTTCCGAAACGAAACGCACAGAAGGAAAAGATGCAACGATCTCACGTGTCGTATCGGTGGATTGATAATCAACTACAAGAATTTCAACCTGTAGGTATAGTTGATTCACTACGCTTTCCAATGCTTCCCGCAAAGTAACACCAGCATTGTGTGTAGGAATGATAACAGATACTAAAGGTTGATATTCCATCAAATATCTTTTAAGAAAGCAAGTTGATTACGTGTTTGTTGCAGATTTTCAGCACTTAAAACAATGGTTTCAACACGTTCTTCGTGTGCTTGAACAGTTGAAATAGTGTCTCCATAGGCATTAATTACAGCACTATCGCCACTGTAAACTAACCCTTTTCCGTCTTCTCCAACACGGTTCACACCAACTACGTAACATTGATTTTCAATCGCACGAGCAGTTAACAAACTTTTCCAATGGGTATTTCTTCGTTCAGGCCAATTTGCAACATAAATCAATGCGTCGTATTTCGCTGATTGATAATCACGCATTCCGTTTCGGCTGATTTCAGGGAAACGTAAATCGTAACAAATTTGCAATTGTATGCGCCAATCTTTATAGATTACCCGTGTTTTAACGTGACCTGATTTATAGGTTTTTTCTTCCCCTGCTAATGTAAAAAGTTTGCGTTTGTCGTAATGCGTATATTTTCCATTAGGTTCTACAAATACCCCACGGTTAAAATAATAATCGTGATTCTTGGCAATGAAAGAGGTATAAATCGCAGCATTTTTTTCGGATGCTATTTTTTGTAACCAATTCAATGCTAACGAGTCTTCCATTTCTTCTGCAAGTGCTTCCGCATTCATACTAAATCCAGTGTGAAACATTTCAGGTAGTACGATGATATCCGTTTCGCCTACGTTTATCAACAAATTTTCAAAATGACTGAAATTCGCTTCTTTGTTTTCCCACACTTGGGTTGCTTGTACGATGGTAACTTTTAAATCTTGCATAATTTTTCTGCTGCTTGTATTAAGGTTTGGTCGTCTTTGGCAAAGCAAAAACGAATAATATGATTGTCTGTTTTGTCTTTATAAAATACAGAAAGCGGGATGGCAGCCACTCCGTATTCTTTGATTAAACGTTCGCAAAATTGCACGTCGTTTTCGGTAGAAATCGCACGGTAATTCACCGTTTGAAAATAAGATCCTTCTGAAGGCAATAATTCAAATCGGCTCGTTTTTATCAAATTGCGAAACGAATCTCTTTTCTCTTGGTAAAACACTCCTAAGGATGTTACGTCTTTTTCTCTTAAGTATTTTGCCAAAGCCACTTGTGCCACGCTATTCACACAAAACACAACGTATTGATGCACTTTTTTGATTTCAACCATTAAATGTTCAGGTGCAATGAGGTAACCCATTTTCCATCCAGTAATGTGAAACGTTTTTCCAAATGAAGAGGTAATAATCGTTCTATCAATAAGTGCTTTACGTGTATTTGCGGAAATATGTTTTTGTTCGAACGTAATGTATTCATACACTTCATCCGAAATCAATACGATGGAAGGGTATTTTGCTAAAATAAGTTCTATTGCTTGTAAATCGCTTTCTTGGTAAATTCTCCCCGAAGGATTATGTGGATTATTAATAATCAACATACGCGTACGTTCGTTACACGCATGTTCTACCTTGTTCCAATCGGTGGTAAAATCTGCTTCCAACGAAATATTTACCGGAGTAGCACAACACAAATCAACTCCAGGTGCATAACAATCGTAAGCCGGATCTAAGATAATGACCTCGTCTCCTACATGTACCAATGCTTGTATAGCTGTGAAAATCGCTTGGGTTGCCCCTGCGGTAATCAATAATTCCGTGTCTTGGTGGATGGTTCTTCCGTAATTTTTTTGAGTTAACGCTACAATTTCCTGCATTAACAAGGGATGACCCGCCATCGGAGCGTATTGATGTGTATTTTCGTCTGCCGTTTCTTTTAACAACGTAATCAACCGTTCATCTACCGAGAAGTTTGGAAAACCTTGTGAAAGGTTGATTGCCTGATATTCATTTGCCATTTTAGACATCACCGTAAATATGGTCGTCCCGATATGTGGTAGTTTTGATTTCATTGTTTGGGTGTTAAAATTATACCAAAAGAAAATAAAGATAGGAATGATTTCGTTTAAGAAATAGTTATCCATTAAATAATCAAATAACAAATTTTTAATGCAGCCTTATTATTTCGAACTGCGCTAAGTTTTTAAATATTTATCTTTACCATTATTTCTTGTCAAAAATTAAACTGAACACATATGAAAACGATTCTTTTTTCATTCATTATTTTTCTTTTATTTTCTTCTTGTAGTGATAATACTCAAATTTGTGATTGTCTTGAAGCCGGAGAAAAACTTCAAAACTATTCCGCTAAGATGTTTAGCAAAGAAGCATCAACTAAAGATTTAATCGAAATGAAACGTTTGAAGAAAATTCAATTGGAAAAGTGCAAAGATTTCCAAACGATGGATGGTCAAAAAATGTTGGAATTGAAAAAAGAGTGTGAATAAGTAATCTTACTTTTTAGTTAATAAAAACTCACAAAAACTTAAATCTAAAGGTGTTGTGATTTTTATATTTTCCTCGTTTCCTTCAACTAAAAAAATCGTTATTCCGTTTTCTTCTACTAAAGAAGCGTCATCGGTAATGGCATCGTGAAAAGGTCGCTCGTAAGCACTAATTAAAATGTTACGCTCAAATACTTGCGGTGTTTGCACCGAACGATAAGCACTGCGCTCAACGGATACAGAAAGCGTCTCACTAGTAAGTTTCCGTAACGATTCTTTGATAGGCATTACTGGAACTGCACTACCATCGAGTTGTGCTTTTTCATAACAGCGAGCAATGGTCTCAGTAGAAACAAATGGCCTCACTCCGTCGTGTACACCAACTAATTTTCCAGTTGAGTGTGCTAATGCTAATTTTATGGAATGGTAGCGTTCTTTCCCACCCGATATTACGTGATGAGGCAAGGTAAAGGAATGTTTTTCACATAATGTTTCCCAATACGAACGCCAATCTTCTGGTAAGGTCAATACGATTTCAATGTGTGGATCATATTCGTAAAATCGTTCGATGGTATAAAACAACAAGGGTCTGCCCTGAATAGGCAAAAACTGCTTCGGTAGGGTTCCTCCCATACGCTTGCCTATTCCTCCTGCGGTGATGATAATTGTTTTTTCCACTCTTAATAAACAAAAAAGGCTGTCAAATGACAGCCTTAAATATAATGATTTATATTAATTACTTAATTTGATCAGGATTGTTTTCTGCTTGATTATTAAATCTCTTTTGCCAACGCAACCAATAGAATAAACCAAAGAAACCAAGAATAATTAAGAAGTAATTAAACTTATTTTGAATAAATTCAAAGAACAAAAAAGAACCTTGAAAAATCTTTGCAAGACCGTAAAAAATAACATTTGAATTCATAGTTTCCGCGATTTTATTGCAACAAAGTAAACAATTCCTTTTTGGATTATCAACAAAACAAGCGATTATTTTCATCAAAATTGTTAAAAACAGGGTAGATAAATTGTATCTTCGTGGCAATGATTAGGCTGTTTTTAGGAAATCAACTGCTCGTTTTGCTTTTCTTACCATTTATTGTGGTGGGTTTCGCTCTTTTGAATTATTTCACAAATTATTTCGAGGTACTTCCTGTTTTGGATTTAGGATTATGGGGGAAACACTCGTTTTATGCTGTGAATACGTTGTATGTTTTAACAAGTTTACTTGTTTTGATCAATGCGGTCTTGGCGAACTATTTGTTTAATAAAAATGAATTTCACGACAGAAACACATACATCATTGCTCTATTTTACATTGTATTAATGAGTTTTTTTCATTCCGCTTATCAGTTAGACGGAATTTTAATTGCACACTTCTTTTTAATTATTGCTTTGTTTCAAATGTTTCGCTTAGAAAATAATGCAGACGGAAGGAAATGGTGTTTTAATACCGGCTTATTTTTAGGAATTGCAGGAACTTTTCATCCCCCTTTATTAGGAATACTACCATTCCTTTGGATGATGATTTTACGTATTCGTCCATTCGTTTTTCGTGAGTTTTTATTGTCTACACTTGGTTTTTTATTACCCCTTATATATGCTTATGTATATATCTCTGTTAATAAACACCTTATATGGTCTGATTTCATCAATATCAAAACGGGTGGATTACAAAGTAATTTGGTTTTTTGGATTATCATCGCATTTTTTTTAATCTTGGCTTTTGTGAGTTTAATCACCATTTCTTACAAATCATCCAAAAGTTCTTTACGATTTAAAAAATTAATTTCAATCCTAAATTTAGTAATGGTCGTTGCTATATTACTTGGAATTGTTGAGTTTTCAGGTTGGGGTCATTTTGAATGGTTCAGTTATTTTGCCTTACCCCTTTCCTTTTTTATGCCCTTTCTTTTTTTCAGTAAATCATCTTCCTTAGTAGGGAATTTATTGTTTTACGGAATGTTTTCTATTTGCATTGCGAAAATTTTTATCAAATAATCAAATGCGTGCAATCGAAATCACTAATTTTGTTACACATTTTAAAAATCCTTGATTTAGGATTCAAATTATAAATTGATAGTCAGATGAAATTCGGAGTAGTTACTTTCCCAGGCTCAAATTGCGATGAGGATATGGTGTACGTATTGGAAACAATGCTAAATCAAAAAGTTGAACGTTTATGGCACAAAGAAGCAGACCTTAAAGGCGCAGATTTTATTGTGTTACCAGGTGGTTTCTCTTATGGAGATTATTTACG
>Ga0172373_10009415_pt1 | contig 12147 bp, 6 predicted proteins | sample Lak10m_2_FD_114546 | JGI IMG/M metagenome (GOLD analysis project Ga0172373, IMG submission 114546) | Freshwater microbial communities from Kabuno Bay, South-Kivu, Congo - kab_092012_10m | ecosystem: Environmental > Aquatic > Freshwater > Lake | place: Democratic Republic of the Congo: South-Kivu... | reverse complement strand
GCGTGAACGCGGAACTCCGTGCGAGGCTTTGGGGCGATGAGGCTTTGTCAGGAGTTCCGGCTTTAGCCGGTTGGGGAGGCTGTGAGGCGAGGGGAGTATGGGCCTTTCCGGACCGCGTGAACGTGGAACTCCGTACGGGGCTTTGGGGCGGCTTGGAGACGCAGAGCGGGCTGCTCTCCGACTTTTCACTTCAGCGAATCATGGTCAAGGTCGGGGCGAGTGGAGGGGTGGAGCCGACTAGGGAGCGATCGAGGGTCGGTGGAGTTGGAACTGCCCGTGATCGTATTTGCTGTGGTAGGAGGACTGGAATTGGTTGGTCGAAGCGGAGCCTTTGTAGCGGTAGACCCCGCCGGCGAGTTTGCCGAGATTCGCTTCGCCTTGGAAGGACCAGGAGCCGTTGGTGGATTGAGGCTGCACTTCGAGTGGGACGGAATAGCCGAAGCGCAGGATGCCCCAGTAATTGGCGCGGTAGCGGGCGACGTAACCTTGTCCGTCGGGACGTACGATGAGACATCGCAGGCGGCCATTGTGCCCGTTGACATCGCTGATCCATTGACCGTCCCAGGCTCCCTCGATCCCTTGTGCGGGATGTTTTCGAGCTTGGTTCCAATCTCGGTTGAACGTGGAGCAACCGGTTTGGAAGAGAGCCAGAGCGGCGAGCGTGGCGGTGAGAACGGGCTTGGCGAGCCGTGCCTTGGGAGAGGTCGATGCGCGTGTCATGGGTTGAGAATGCACGGACCCCTAAAAGCAGGGCAATGTGGAAATGGGATGGAGGCTCGGGAAGATTGTATCGCGCGGAGAGAGACCCCAAGCCTTCCCGAATATCCTCGCGCTGAGACGCAGAGGGGCGGAGTAAAAAGAAATTACTTCTCTCTCTGCGATCCCAGCGTCTCTCTGCGCGAGGCACTCTCGCGCCCCCCACTGCGAGACGCGAAGCTTTCCCGGATGTTCTCGCGCGGAGGCGTGGAGAGGGGCAGGTTGCAGGGAGTAGCGGAGGTGTTTGGTGAGGGGTGCTTGTGCGAGGGCGAAGGCGAGGGATAGACTTTGGTCGATGATCGAATTGGATGATCGAATGAACCGCGCGGGGGGCTGGTTGTGTGCCTTCTTGTGTGTCCTCGTCGGGATGCTTTCGACGTGGGGAGCGACGCTTCCGACCGAGGCCCCGCGCGACTCGAGCCAGAAGTATCTGATTCGGCGTTGGCAATCGGACGATGGCTATCCACAGGATTCAGCGACGGCGATATATCAAACCCGAGATGGGTATCTTTGGTTTGGGACCTGGAGAGGCTTGGTCCGCTACAATGGGGAGACCTTTCGACTGTATGAACCGGGGGCGACATCGCCCGCACTGAACCGTGCGGTGCTTGGATTGTATTCGGATCGAAGTGGGACGTTGTGGACGGCGCATATGGATGCATCATTGGCGCGCTTTGTGAACGAGCGCTTTGAGCCAGTGGCCTTACCGGGCCGGGATGGACAACGCAACGGGATTACCGGTTTTGGGGAGACGCTCGACGGTGAACTCATCCTGGGGACGCATTTGGGCTTGTGCCGATGGAAGGATGGGAAGGCGACATTTGTGGAGGACATACAGGGGTTGCCCAAGAGTCGATTGATCGCGCTGACGGAGAATAAGGCTGGGGATTTATGGTGCTTCTTCCGTGAACCTAGGGGAATTGGAGTCATCCGGAATAAGAGATTTATCCCGGCGCAGGACGCCGCTCGGTTGGATAGCTTTTGGATTACAGGAACGCAGCTGAGGCCCGACGGGACGATATGGATTGTGGGGGAGCGTGATCGGAATGCAATCCAAGCGGTGATGACGCCGGACGGTCGGATCTCGGAGCCGTCGCCCTTCGTTTGGGGTTCGGGAGGAGCGGCGTGGGTCATTCAGTGCGACACGAAGGGGTGGCTGTGGCTGGGGTCGAACGGCGAGGGCCTTCGTCGCGTGGCACCCGACGGCAGCTACGAGCGAATCACGGTGAAGGATGGTTTGAGTTCGGACATGGTACGGGCGGTGTTTGAGGATCGGGAGGGTAACATCTGGGTGGGCACCGATGGAGGTGGGGTGAACCAGATTCGTCCCCGTGGATTGTTTCATTACGGTCGAGAGGCTGGGTTGCAATCGGAAATCGTGTATTCGGTGGCGGCCTCACCCAAGGAGGGGGTGTTGGTCGCTTCGCATGGGGGTGGGGTCTTCGAGTTGGCGGACGGAACGTTCCGACAAACAGCTTGGCCGTGGAAGTGGCCGGGGTATGCGTGGTCGGTGTTTGTGGATTCGCGCACGAACATTTGGGCCGGCAGCTTGATGGGGGACGGCATCTTCCGTACGAAGGGCAACCAGTTGATCGGGGTCGGGATGATGGAATCGATCCGCGCCATCGCCGAGGATGCGAAGGGTACGGTTTGGGTTGGGGCGCGGAAGTTGGTGCGGTCGGTGGGGGACCGCTACGAGTTCGTGACCGACGGGGTGCCGGTTGAGAAATCGATTACGTGCTTTGCGCCGACCCCTGGAGGAGGGATGTGGTTGGGAAGCGAAGGGGAGGGACTGTTCTACCATGAGGACGGCACGGGACGAGTTCGAAGGATTGGCGTTTCGGATGGACTGCCGGATCCACGCGTGAACGCGTTGCATTTGGATTCGACGGGCGCGTTGTGGATTGGGACGGACGACGGATTGGCGAGATTGAAGAAGGATCGGGTTTCGGCGATTGGAGTGGCGCAGGGGTTGATCCCGCGGTCGATCCGCGGCATTGCGGAGGACGGGCTGGGGTATTTGTGGTTGGCCACGGGGGAGGGCATTGCGCGGATCATGAAGGCGGATCTGGACGCGGTGGCGGACGGGCAGCGGGAGTTTTTCGCGGGCGCGTTATTTGACAAGAACGACGGAATGTTGACCCGTGAGTGCACCACTTACACGCACCCGAAGATTGCGAAAACGCGAGATGGGAAGATGTGGTTCGCGACGTTGAAAGGGGTGGTGATGGTGGATCCGGCTCAGTTGGTGATCAACACGAACCCGCCGCCCGTGTTGATTGAACATGTGCTTTTGGATGGGGAACCGGTCAACCTGGGGAGCGGGGGCGAGCTGTCGGTTGAGGTCCCCGCCGGGGTGCAGCGGGTGGAAGTGCAGTATGCGGGGCTGAGCTTCACGGTTCCGGACAAGGTCCGGTTTCGGCATCGGATGATTGGGTTGCATGAGCGATGGAGTGAATCGGTTGGGGCGCGGAAAGTGAGTTTTGAACGATTGCCGCCGGGGGCGTATTCGTTTGTGGTGACAGCGGCGAATAGCGATGGGGTTTGGAATCCGACGGGCACACGGCTTGGAATTCGGGTTTTGCCGCAGCTTTGGCAGACGCGGACCTTTGTGGTGGTAGCGTTTGGGTTGGGCATTGGGCTGGTGGCGTTTGTGGCGCGCTGGGTGGCGCTGAGACGGATTCGTCGAGAGTTGGTTCGGCTCGAGCAGGTTGCGGCGGTGGAGCGCGAGCGCAACCGGATTGCTCGCGACATGCACGATGATTTGGGGGCGCGACTGACCAAGATCGCGTTTTTTGGGGAACTGGCGGAGCGTGCTGCCGGGGACGCGGTGAAATCGGGTGAACACTTGCAGGCTGTGGCGCGGATGTCGCGAGAGGCGGCGCAATCGTTGAACGAGATGGTTTGGGCGGTGAAGCCTTCGAACGATACGCTGGCGAACCTTGTGAGTTACCTGTGCCAATATGCGACGGAGTATTTTGAACCGACATCGATCCGGTTGCGATTCGATCTTCCACGACACCCGCCGGAGGTGCTCCTGAGCGCGGAGACGCGGCACAATGTGTTTCTGTTGGTGAAGGAGGCGATGAACAACATTGTGAAACACAGCGAGGCGACGGAGGTGTGGTTGCGGCTGCATCCGAGTCCGGACTCGTTCCGGGTGATGGTTTCGGACAATGGAGTGGGGCTCGCAACTGAGGGAGGCGGTAAGCCTGGCAACGGGCTCTCGAACATGCGGCAGCGAGCGAAGGACATGGGTGGGACCGTGACGTTCGAGCGGCCCGAGACGGGAGGGCTCGTCGTCAGTTTGGCGGTGCCGTTGCGCCCTCGAGGAGTGGGTTCGAGGAAAGGTTGAAGCGCCGGGTTGGGGTGGCCTAGACTGGGTCGACCGACGACGAAGGGTGACGTTGACGACTAGGAACTCACACGATGGGCGTAGGGGTTAGGAAAGACGTGCATGACATTACGAGTAGCGATTGTGGAAGACGATGCCGACATTCGGCAAAGCCTGGCCTTGCTCATCCGAGGCACGCCGGGATTCACCCTCTGCGGCGCGTATGGAAGCACTGAGGAAGCGTTGGAGGGACTTCCATCGGCGTCGCCGCAGGTGGTGCTGATGGATATCCACCTGCCGAAGCAATCGGGCATTGAATGCGTTCGGCAGCTGAAGGTGAGATCGCCCGAAGTGCAGGTGGTGATGCTAACGGTTTTCGACGACAGCGAGGAGCTGTTTGAGTCGTTGAGCGCTGGGGCGAGTGGGTATTTGCTGAAGCGCACTCCGCCGGCGAAGATTCTGGAGGCGATTCAAGAGGTGCATCAGGGCGGTTCGCCGATGTCCCCGCAGATTGCCCGCATGGTGGTTCAGCGCTTTGGTCCGGCGGAGAAACCGGCACGCTCGAAGCAACACCTCACCGAGCGCGAGGAGGAGATCCTTGGGCTTTTATCGCAGGGCTACCGCTACAAGGAGATCGCGGCCACATTGGGCATCTCCGTGGAGACTGTTCATACCCATCTCCGGCGTATCTACGACCGACTTCAGGTCACCTCGAGAACGGAGGCGGTCGTGAAGTATTTGAAGCGGTGAGCCGCCCGATTCAATCATCAATCGATTGGAACACGAGCTGGCGGAAGAGGTTTGAAGTGTTGTCGTTGTTGGAGCCCTGGGTTTGCTTCATCAGGATGCCAATGATCTGCTCTTTGGGATCGGCGAAGTATTGGGTGTTGAAGTAGCCGCCCCATTCGAAAGTGCCGACGCTCCCCTTGCCGCCTTTGTCATGCCCTTGCTGGGTGAGAACACCGAAGGCTAGCGAATGATAACTGTCGCCCTTCTTGCCTCCGGACATGAGATCGCCGGAGTGATTCGCCAGGATGGTCTCGACGGTCGTTCGGCTGAGAAGACGTTGTCCATTGAGCTCCCCGCCATTGAGATACATCTGGAGGAACGTGGCGTAGTCGCGGGCGGTGCTGGAAAGCCCGGCTCCACCTGAGAAGAAGGTTTTGGCACCTTTGACGGGATAATCGGGATCGTAGAAAGTCACCGGATAATGGACCCATTGGCTGTCCTGCGGTTTGAGGACCGGCACAAGGCGTGAGGCCTTTTGGTCGGGCAGGTAGAAGCCGGAGTCCTGCATCCCGAGTGGGGCGAATAAGTGATCGTGGAGGAAGGCTTCGAAGGTTTTGCCCGAAACGACTTCAATGAGGTAGCCGAGCACATCCAAGCCCTCGCTGTAGGTGAATTTCTCACCGGGATGGTGGTGGAGGGGGAGTTTCGCAAGCTTCTTGACGCTGTCGCCGATGCGCACGGGTTCGGTGGTGAAAAGGTCGGTGACTCCTGCGTTCTTGTAGAGCTTGCGGAAGCGTTCGTCGCCGTCGATGACGCCGTATCCCAGGCCCGAGGTGTGGGTGAGGAGATGGCGAATGGTGATCTCGGATTTGGCGGGGTCGGTGGTGTAGGTGTTGTCGGCGTCGTTGTAGGTTTTTAACACCTGGGGGTTTTTGAACTCGGGGATGTAACGCGAGATGGGGTCGTCGAGTTGGAATTTACCTTGTTCCCAGAGCATCATCACGGCGGTGGAGGTGATGGCTTTGGACTGCGAGGCGATGCGGAAAATGTCATCAGGCTTCTGCGCGCGGTGGGCTTGGGGGTCGGCGGAGCCATAGGCCTTGTGGAAGACAATCTTTCCCTTGCGGGCGACAAGCGCCACGATGCCGGGCACCTTGTTTTGCTGGATGGCTTCTTCGAGCATGGCGTCAACCCGGGCCAAACGGGCAGGGGCGATGCCGACGCTCTTGGGCGACGCGACCGAAAGGGGTGTGGAATGGTGTGCGGAGGGCGTTTGGGAGTGCGGAGTAAGGGGCGAAGCGAGAAGCAGCGTGGTGCCGAGCCACAGTGCGGCAGTGCGAGACCAGAGACGGGAGGTGTGCATGGGGCAAGCGTGGCGGCTTGAGTGGATCTGAGCAAATCAAAATCGGTGCCGGGGGGGGATGCGAGGGGAGTTTTAACAGGGAGAGGGATTGTTTAACCACGAAAGTCACGAAAGTTCACGAAAGGGGAAGGGGGAGTGTTTAACCACGGATGTCACGGATGTTCACGGATGGGAAGGGGGGAGGTGGTGGTGGGTGGGCCGTTCTTATCCGAGTAGATCCGAGGAATCCGTGGTTTAAGAGATTGGGAGGCTGGAGGCGCGGGGTAGGGTGGGGCGCAGGGGGAAGGCGGGGAGGCGTGTGAGCCTCCTGACCGCCTGAAGGCGGAACTCCATACGGGGCGTTGGGGCTTGGGGTGGCTTGGGGCGGGGAGAGGGATTGTTTAACCACGAAAGTCACGAAGGTTCACGAAAGGGGAAGGGGGATTGTTTAACGCGAAGGCGCGGAGAGGGGGAGGCGCAGAGCGGAGCTGAGGGGTTTGTTCGTTGGGTGGGGTGTTATAGGGGTGAAGAGTTGGATGTGCGAGCTGGTGGAGCGCGGCATTCATGCCGCTTCGGTGTGCTAGGTTCGAGGGTGTTTGGAGAGGGTGGACGCGTTGGGTTGGAGGACGGTGAAGCGGCGTGAACGCCGCGGTCCTGGAGGTGAATGGTTAACGCGAGAGGGGGAGGTTTTTCGCGCAGAGACGCAGAGGCGCAGAGGTTGGGGTTTGGATTTGAACTGTCTGCGTCGCGGCGTCTCGGCGGGAGAATGATGGGTCTGATGGGGATGGAACGGTTGACGGTGGGAGGGATGCGGCGTTGAATGGGGGCATGACCATGACTACAGAGCTCGAACAGAGCAGGAGGCTTTTGGGGTGTTCTTGTCAACTGCGACGCACGACATGAAACGTCACCGGATTTTCCTCTGGCTTGGGATGGCCTGTTGCGCGATGACGATGCTGTCGACGCGGGCTGCGGAGGACTTTGATCTGGAGGAGCGAAAACTCAAACAGGCGTGGCTGTGGAAGGCTCCCAAGCCGCAGAGGGTTCCATCGGTTCAGCAGGCCCGCTGGCCGCTGACGGCTGAGGATCGTTTTGTTTTGAGCCGTCTTGAACACGCGGGTTTGAAGCCATCGGTGGATGCGGATGATCGGACCTGGTTGCGGCGGGTTTATTTTGCACTCATCGGCCTACCCCCGAGCCTGGAGGAGATGCGGGATTACCTTGTGGATCGAGAGCCTCGGGCTCGTGAGCGGGTGGTGGATCGGCTGTTAGCCTCGCCGCACTTTGGGGAGCGATGGGCGAGGCATTGGATGGACTTGATGCGCTATGCCGAATCGCGTGGGCACGAGAGCGACTACATCATCGCCAATGCGTGGCATTATCGAGACTACCTGATCCGGGCTTTTAACGAGGATGTGCCGTATGACCAATTCGTGAAGGAACACCTTGCGGGTGATCTGATGCCCCGACCTCGACTCCGGGCTGGCACGGATATCAATGAATCTGTGTTGGCGACCGGGTGGGCGTTTTTGGGCGAAGAGGTGCATTCGCCCGTGGACATTCGACAGGATGAGTGCGAGCGCATCGACAACAAGGTGGATGTGATGAGCAAGACGTTCCTAGGGCTCACGGTCTCTTGCGCTCGTTGCCATGATCACAAGTTCGATCCGATCGAGGCGCGCGATTACTACGCCCTCAGTGGGTTCATGCTGGGTTCGAGTTTTCGACAGGTGCGATTTGAGGCGATGGAGAACAACCGCACGATGGCGCGCGAACTCGACGAAGAACGTCGACGGATGGAACCGCGTCTGTTGAGAGCGGTGGTGGGGTCGCGTCGGCGTGAAGTGGGAGAGATCTCGACCTATTTGAAGGCTGCGTGTGAGGTGATGAAAGCGGGTCGGCTTGCGGCGCAGATCACCGATGGACCGGCACCGCACCTGGTTTTGGATGTGGCACGGATCAACGCCTGGGTGTTGCATTTGCGTCATGCGCAAACCAATCGAATGAACCCCTTGCACGCGTTCGCACGGTCGGTCGCGGGCCTGTCAGCCCCGGTTCGTTCGAACCCTGACCCAGCGGCCCGCGTCATTGCAGACTACACAAAGCCTGGTGTGAGCCCTTGGAAGGCGGATGGTGAAGCCTTTGGAGCGCGGCCCCGAGTGCCCGGGGATTGGGTGGTGGGTGGAACGATCGAACAACCGACGATTCGGCTGATGACCTATGGCGCGGCGCGGCGGGATCGGTTTTGGGTGCCTTTAAGAACGGCTGCGGGCAACGAGAACGACTCGGGCCAGTTGGCGGCGACCAGTCGGGCTGGGCAGATGATCCGTACCCCGACTATCACCCTTGCCCATGGATCGCTTCATTACCTCATTCGGGGTAGGACGCGGGTGTATGCGGCGGTGGACTCGCATTTGATGGTGGAAGGCCCGTTGCACGGTCAACTCGTGCGCCGTTTCGACAGCGGCCCGGGAAATGCGCCACGTTGGGTGAGTCACGATCTGACGGCGTATGCAGGACACCGCGTGCATGTGGAGTTTGGTCCAGACGGCGACGCGGACCTTGAGGTCTTGAAGGTGGTGGAATCGGAGCGCGTGCCCACTTGGGAACCGGCGACTTGGTTTGAGCCCGGGGAACCCGCAGATCGGCCTGCTGCGTTTGGACAAGGGTTCCAGCACGCGGTGGAGAAGGCGGTTGCTGCGTTAGCCAACCGGCGGCTATCCGCACAGCCTGATGCCTCGCTCCAGACGACGCTCGCAAACTGGGTGTTTGAAAACGTCGAGCTTTTCGGAGGCGCGTGGCACGGCGAAGCCAAGGAACGATTGAGCGAGGTGGTGTCGATGGAGGCTCGTTTGGCCAAGAAAGTGCGATGGGAGTCACGCACGGCTGTGGCGTGGTTCGATGGCACGGGGGTGGATGAACACATCCTGGTGCGTGGCAAACCCTCTAAACCGGGAGAGATCTCTCAACGCAGCCTGCCGACGGCTCTGGGTCTGAATCGGCCCATCACGACGTCGACATCGAGCGGGCGTCTGGAGCTGGCGGAGTTGGTGGTGCATCCTGAGAATCCTATGGTGTCACGAACGGTGGTCAATCGGGTGTGGCACCACCTTTACGGGCGAGGGCTGGTCTCGACCGTGGACAACTTTGGTGCGTTGGGTGAACCCCCGAGCCATCCCGAGTTGTTGGACCATCTGGCGTGGCAGTTCGTGTATCGGGACCGGTGGTCGATGAAACGGCTGATCAAGCGATTGGTGTTATCGCGGACCTTCGCGATGAGCAGTGAGACGACGGATGCGAGGGCCGAGGAGTTGGATCCGACAAATCAACTGCTCCATCGCATGCGGGTGCGCCGGTTGGAGGGCGAGGTGATTCGTGATACGGTCTTGGCGGTGTCCGGTCGATTGAACCCGGCGGTGTATGGGCCGCCTGTGCCGGTGCACCTGAACGAGTTCCTTATCGGTCGTGGGCGTCCTGATAAAAGCGGACCGTTGGATGGAGAGGGGCGTCGCAGCATCTACACGGGCATTCGTCGCAACTTCATTCCGACGCTGATGCAGACCTTCGATGTGCCGACCCCGTTTAGCACGGTCGGGAAGCGGAACGTGACAAACGTGCCGGCACAATCCCTGGCGCTGATGAATGACCCACTGTTCCATCAGCAGGCGAAGGTGTGGGCGGAACGTTTGATCCGTTCGATCCCTGGCCTGGATGCAGCGGCTCGGGTGCGGTGGCTATTTGAGACGGGGTATGGCCGCGAGCCGTCGTCGGAGGAACTTCGGCAATGCCTCGTCGCGAGGGCTGAGTTTGCACGGTTTTACGAGGGCGGTTCGGCGGATGCCGTGGAGGTATGGACGGAGCTTTGCCATGCCTTGTTGAACGCGAACGATTTCATTTACGTGAAGTGACTCGAGAAGATGGGGACGTGGGCATGAGCAGAAGGACGTGGTTATGAACGACGATCGATGTGGGCGAGTGAGCTCAGGGGGATGGATGAGTCGACGGGATCTGTTACGGCGGGCCTCGGGAGGCTTTGGTGCCTTGGCGCTGGCGGGTCTCTTGGGTCGCGAGACTGAGCAGGCGAGCGCGGCAACGGCGGGACCGCGACGACCGCTCGAGCCCAAGCCGGCCCACAGACGAGGTCGGGCACGCGGTGTGATCTTTCTCTTCATGGAAGGCGCCGTCTCACAGGTCGATAGCTTCGACTACAAACCGATGCTCGCGAGGTACCATGGTCAGGATCCTCGCAAGGCGATCGGCAAGTTGGAGAAGACCCAGTTTGAGAACATTGGTCAGGTGTTGAAGTCGCCTTGGACGTTTCGTCAGCGCGGGCAATGCGGTACCTGGATCAGCGATCTTTTTCCGCACGTGGCGCAGCAAGCGGATGAGCTGTGCGTGATTCGGTCGATGACCTCGACCTTCCCCGAGCACACCAGCGCGAACTACTTCTTGCATAGCGGGCTGGGATTGCAGGGTCGACCGAGCATGGGGGCGTGGGTGACATATGGGCTGGGGAGTCTGAACCACGATCTTCCCGGCTATGTGGTGCTCAACGGGGGACAGATTCCTTCGGGAGGGTTGGACAACTTTGGGAGCGGGTTTTTGCCGGCTACGTATCAAGGCTCGTTGCTGCATGCGGTGGGCACGCCGTTGGCGAACGTGGTGCCGACTGAGAAGAACGCGAGCTTGCAGGAGGCGAAGCGTCGGTTGGTGGGGCGATTGAACCGAGCCAGCCTGGAGAGCTCAGGCGGTGCGGACGCCTTGGAGTCGGCAATCGCGAACTACGAATTGGCGGCACGTATGCAGGTCGCAATACCCGAGCTGATGGACCTGGGCCACGAAAGCGAATCGACCAAGAAACTCTATGGCCTGGACGCCCCGTACGAGCACACGCGGACCTACGCGCGCGAGTGTTTGCTAGCGCGACGCATGGACGAGCGCGGCGTGCGCTTTATTGAGCTCACGATTCCGATGGTGGACGGTTATGCCCGTTGGGATGCTCATGGAGGATTGACGAAAAACCACGGCGACAACGCGCGCGCGATCGACCAACCCATTGCGGCATTGATTCTGGATCTGAAACAACGCGGGCTGCTTGATGAGACCTTGATTCTGTGGGCTGGCGAGTTTGGGCGTACTCCGTTTGCCCAAGGCGGAGATGGACGGGATCATAACGAGTATGGATTTAGCGTGTGGATGGCGGGCGGAGGCGTGCGCGGCGGAATGACGTATGGTGAAACCGACGACTGGGGCTATAAGTCGACTGTCAACAAACTAGAGATGCACGATCTGCACGCCACCATTCTTCACCTGCTTGGGTTGAATCACGAGAAGCTGACTTATCGATTCGGCGGCCGCGACATCCGCCTGACCGACGTCCGGGGCGAGGTCGTCCGAGCCGTGCTGGCTTAGGCTTAACAATCTGGAAGAGATTTAACGCGAAGGCGCAAAGGGCCAGAGGCGCGGAGAGGAACGGAGGGGAGAGGGGAGTGTTTAACCACGAAAGTCACGAATGTTCACGAAAGGGGAAGGGGAGGGCGGGGTGGTCGTGGCTGGGTTCGGTTCCTTTTCGTGTATTTTCGAGAATTTCGTGGTTAAAAAAATTGGAGGGCTGGAGGCTCGGGGGAGGGGGAGATGCGAGGAGGCATGAGGACTTCCTGACCGCCTGAAGGCGGAACTCCATACGGGGCGTTGGGGCTTGGGGTGGCTTGGGGCGGGGAGGGGGAGTGTTTAACCACGAAATGCACGAATGTTCACGAAAGGGGAAGGGGAGGGCGGGGTGGGGTGGTTGTGGCTGGGTTCGGTTCCTTTTCGTGTGTTTTCGAGGTTTTCGTGGTGAAACAAATTGGGGGGCTGGAGGCTCGGGGCTAGCAACGGGAGGCAAGGGCGCGCGGCATTTATGGCGCCTTGGTGTGGGAGGTTTGAGGGTGTTTCGATGCGGTGGACGCGGTGGGTTGGAGGACGTTGAAGCGGCGTGAACGCTGGG
>Ga0172373_10009414_pt1 | contig 12148 bp, 9 predicted proteins | sample Lak10m_2_FD_114546 | JGI IMG/M metagenome (GOLD analysis project Ga0172373, IMG submission 114546) | Freshwater microbial communities from Kabuno Bay, South-Kivu, Congo - kab_092012_10m | ecosystem: Environmental > Aquatic > Freshwater > Lake | place: Democratic Republic of the Congo: South-Kivu... | reverse complement strand
CTTTCTGCTTTCTGCTTTCTGCTTTCTGCTTTCTGCTTTCTGCTTTCTGCTTTCTGCTTTCTGCCTACTGCCTACTGCCTACTGCCTACTGCATACTACCCACTCTCCTTACGCCGTTTCAAGATAACGATTGATCTCATAATCCGTCACCCGCAGGCGGAAATCATCCCACTCTTCCAACTTGGCGCGCATGTAGGCATTGAAAAGATAATCACCAAATGCAGACTTGATCACTTCATTCTTTTCCAATTCCGCCAAAGATTCAGCCAGAGAGCCGGGCAATTCAGCTACGCCCATTTTGGTGCGTTCTTCTTTGTTTAGGTGATACAGGTTAACGTTATTCAACGCCTTGGGCGGGGTCATTTTCTTGTCCACACCATCGAGTGCAGCGGCGAGCATGGCGGTGAATGCCAAATACGGGTTGGACGATGGATCGGGGAAGCGCAACTCGGCGCGGACAGCCTTGTCGCGTCCTTCGGTATAGCGCGGAATGCGAATGAGCGCCGAACGGTTCTGCTGCGCCCAACCGATATACACAGGCGCTTCATAACCGGGAACCAGACGCTTGTACGAGTTCACTGTGGGCGCCACCACACCAGCAAGAGCGCAGGCATGTTCAAGCTGACCAGCGATGAAGGAATATGCCAGCGGAGAAAGCTTGGCTTCATCTTTTGCATCGAAGAACAAATTATTGCCGGTCTTCGTATCGAACAGGGACTGATGACAGTGCATACCAGAACCATTAATGCCATGTACAGGCTTGGGCATGAACGAAGCCACCAGCCCGTGCTGGGCGGCGATCGCCTTCACCGTATACTTAAGCGTCAGAACGTTATCCGCAGCCTTGAGCGCGTCTGCGAAGCGGAAATCGATCTCATGCTGACCAAGCGCCACTTCGTGATGACCCACCTCCACATCCAGCCCCATCTGGTCGAGGGCATCCATCAACGCGGTACGAACGACCACCGCTTCATCGAAGGAAGAGAAATCAAAATATCCGCCGAGATCGTGGGGGACGGGGTGAACGCCATTGGTGGTCACATCACCCTTGAAAAGGAAAAATTCCGGCTCAGGACCAATATTGAACTTCCAGCCGCGTTCAGCGATCTTTGCAAGAATGCGCTTCAACGCGCCGCGAGGGTCGCCTTCAAACGGGTCTCCGGCGGGGGTGTAAATATCGCAGAACACACGCGCACGGCGAGAATCAGGTGAAGACCACGGCAGCACCACATAAGTATCGGGGTCCACCTTCAAACGCATATCGCTTTCTTGAATGCGCGCAAAGCCTTCCACCGATGAGCCGTCGAACCAGGCGCCGTCTTTCAACACATCTTCAAGATGGCGGATGGGCATATCCACGCTTTTGACTGCGCCGAGCACATCTGTGAACTGGAGCGAAAGGAACTTAACATTATCTTCCTTCACCCGCTTGAGTAGATCTTTACTGTCCATATTTTTTCTCCTTTTGATTATTCGATCTCTTCAGGAATTGCCAGTGTTTCTTTTGAGGTTTGTTTTGAAAGGTTGATCATAACAACTGCCCCAATAATGATAGCAGATGCCACCGCAATTCGTGCATTCAATTCTTCGCCTGCAAACGCCCAACCAAGCAGAACAGCCACCACTGGGTTTACATACGCATAGGTTGAAGTGAGAGAAACCGGCGCATTCAGGATGAGCCAGCCATACGACACGAACCCGATCAGTGAGCCGAAGGTGATGAGATACAGCAGCCCCCACCACGAGCGCATCGAAACGTCTGAGAAGCTGAATCCACCCAACTCGCCTGTTGCCACACTGACAATGAGCAGCGCCGCCGACCCCGCCAGCATTTGCATCCCTGTAGACATCAACGTGGATTTGGGCATATCTGCGCCGCGGGCATAAATGGAACCGATAGCCCAAAGAATTGGCGCAAGCAAAAGCAGAATCACCCCGACGGAATTAAAGTCGTGCTGGGCTCCTGCAACTTCACCGGGACCAACAAGCACGAAAACCCCGCTGAAACCCAGAAGCAAGCCTACAACGGCTTGCCATGAGGGTTTGCTCCCGCCTGCCCGCATGGCTTCAAATAGCACCAGCCAGAAAGGGGAGGTGGTGATCATCAACGCCGCGATCCCCGAAGGGACGCTCTTCTCGGCAAGGCTTACAAAGCCGTTACCGCCTACGAGTAAAAACGTACCGACAATGGCGGCGGCTTTCCAGTTGCTTTTAGTGGGGTGTGGGTCGCCTGCCATGTGCCGCCAGAGGATGAGGATTAAACCCGAAGCCAAAAAACGAAGAGAGGCTTGTAAAAATGGTGGAATAGTTTCCACCGCAAACCGAATCGCAAGGTAGGTGGAACCCCAAACGATCCATAACGCAATTAGAGCAGTCCAAAGTTTTGTTTTCATTTTTTCCTTATGTGTAGTCTTGCTCTGGCGGGGGCTTAGCCCCCGCCAGTATTTATTCATGAATAGACAATTCTCTTGCAAGGATCGCTTTCTTTCTCGCAGACCCGTATAAATAATTACCGTATTCCCCGCTCTTGCGGATAACCCGGTGGCAGGGAATCAGATACGCAATGGGGTTATCGCCCACAGCGCTGCCCACAGCTCGTACCGCCCGTGGATTTCCAATCGCGGCGGCGATCTGTTCGTAGGTGGTTAGCGCGCCGGTGGGAATGTTTAGCAATGCTTCCCAGACCTTGATCTGAAAATTGGTACCGCGCAGGTGAAGTTTAAGAGGGGTATCACGTGCCGTGTTGAGCGGGGTTGAAGTGTCTAGAAAAATGCGGTTAACCAGCGGGGCAGTGGATTGATAATCTTCCATTACATCTGCTTGCTTCCAATGTTCAACCAGGCTGTCTATGGCTTTGCCTTCGTTGACATCCACAAAACCGAGGTGGCAGATGCCCCTATCTGTGGCGGCGATAAGGCACTTGCCGAAGGGGGTGGGGTGAATGCCGTAGCGGATGTTCACTCCCGCGCCGCGCGATTTGTATTCACCAGGGGTGACGGCTTCGGTGTTGATAAAAAGATCATGGAGCCGCCCCAGGCTGGATAGTCCGGTTTGATGCGTGGTTTCAAGCAGATTTTCTGAACGGTCGAGAAATCCCTTCGCTTTTTCCTTCGTCAGAAATTGCATGAAGCGCTTGGGGCTGATGCCTGCCCAACGAGTAAATAATCGTTGAAAGTGGTATTCGCTCAAGCCAACGGCTGAGGCGATCTCTGAGAGTTCGGGCTGTTGTTGAAGGTTTGCTTCAATGTATTGAATGGCTTGCTGGATCAACTGATAATGTTGTAAAGGTGCAGGGATTTCGTTTTGCGTATTTTCATCCATTTCGCTCTCCTTTTCTTGAGGGAGATTGTATTTGGGTGCGGGTGTACTTGCGACCCGATTCTTGCTCATTAAAAAAACGGAATGTTCAATAATGGAACATTCCGTTTCGTGATTGCGTACCCCGCCTGTGCCGTGTACCGCTGGGTTTTGAACCTGCTATTGCAGGTGGGTTCCTACCTAGCAACGCCGCCTTGGCTCAAGCCTATCGCGTTGTTGCTGTGAAGTTAAGAACCCTTTTCGTGTGTATTGGCTCAAAACGTAGGGGCGGTATCACGAACACCGCAGGGTGTGATTCTTATACCATATTCCATGGTGCAAGAAAAGATAATCATTAAGAGGGTTGTTTTGAGAATAAGTTGCTTTTCAGGTTGTTTTGTGCTAGTCTGAAATTTGGAGCGCGTTTTTAGAATGCCAAGGAGAATATGATGGATCTGGTGCATGGCGTAGATGTCAGTTATTGGGAACCGCGTGTAGATTGGCAAAAATTACGCGCGCAGGGTTTCAAGTTCGCTTTGATCCGTGCAACATCGGGCGTGGGGTATGTGGACCCGAAGTTCAAGCCGCATTGGGAGGGCGCTCGTAAAGAGGGCTTGCTGCGCGGCGCATATCATTATTTGATCGCCAACCAGGACCCAAAGCAGCAGGCAGACCTGTTCATTTCAACCATCAGTGCAGATCGGGGTGAACTCCCGCCTATTATTGATCTGGAAGATAAATATAACGAGAACGCTACGAACGCAAAGATCATCGATACTTGCAAAGCGATCCTTGACCGTGTAGAGAAGGCGTTCGGGGTTAAGCCAATGATCTATTCACGGACTCAATACCTGAATGTGCATGTTTCTCGCAGCGGCAAGGCGCCATCGTGGGCAAAGGATTATCCTCTGTGGTTGGCGCAGTACCCCTATGTATTTGACCCCAAGATGCACCCCAACAAGAACATGCCTACCCAGGCAGTTGGCTGGCAGGATTGGAAGTTCTGGCAGTACGCCGAGACGACCATTGTGGACGGTGTGACCAATGATAGCGGGCAGCCCACCGAATGTGATTTGAACTGGTTTCGCGGTACCGAGGCGGATCTTTATGCTTTTGCCAATATCAAACCCAAAGAACCTGCAACCCATACTGTGCAGGCTGGCGATACATTCGGCGCGATTGCCGCGAAATACAATATCACGCTCGATGAACTGCTTGCCGCCAACCCCGATATTCCCGTAGCAGGGACAAAACTTTCCATCCCTGTGCCTACGATCTCCAAACCTGTGGTGGTGGATAATGCCACCGTGAACAAGGCGAATTCGTCCACTCGCACACACACCGTGAAGGCTGGCGATTCAATGGGAACGATTGCCCGCAAATATGGTGTGACGGTGGAGGCGATCTTAGCCTTGAACCCGGGGTTGACCAACCCGAACCTGATCTATGTCGATCAGGTGATCGTTATTCCATGATCGTGTAAAACAGAACTCCCCGTCTTTCTTTCAAGGCGGGGAGTTCTGTTTATGTTATCCTATGGCGGAATACACTGTTAATTTTATGAATTGAATGGATAGGATGGAGCCGATGGAAGAGAAAATTTTGGAGCAAGTTTCCCTGAACAAAGCCGAGCACAGGCTGCATTTTGCGCAAGCCGTGGCAGATGCTCAGTATCTGGTCATTTATGCCTCAACGAATTGCCCCAATGACATCAACCCCGTAAATATTGAAAAATTAGCCGCCATGCGCAAGCGGATGGAAAATGGCGATGAGATAACCGCCGGGGAAGAGGCAGAGTTTTGGGTGAACTATCAAGAGGTTTGGAATTTAGTGAAGCCGGTCACTGCCGAGAGTGTGAAAGCCAACCTGCCCACTGAAAGCACCCTGGCTGGAAAGCTGCTTTCCAGACTTCCGTCCATTGCATGGTGGTTTGGGGTATCTCCTACAAGTAAAGCTGGCAAAGCTGCCAGTTGGTTCAGCTTTCAGACCGTTGTTATTTTGATCCTGCTTGTCATTTTGCAGGCGTATTGGGTGGTGGGGAATCAACTGATCACCCAGTTGGCAACCCTGCTGCAACAGGAAGCAGAGATCAATGCGCAACTGGTTCAGACCGAGCGGGATTACAGTGCGCTGGAAGTGCTTTACAAACAGGGTGAAATCGATACCGAAAATTACAAGGCGACAGGTGAGTATTCCTTTTATAGCAGCCCGGATTGGGAACGTGATATTCTGGAGAACACTGCCAAACGGCGGCAATTGGAAAAAGACCTGGAATTGCTCAAGACCCAACTTGAGCGGAATTCATCCATTTTGCTGGTTTGGAGCAAGCCGTGGAACTGGTTGATACAGAATGACCTTGTATCTGCCGAGGCATTGATCCCTGTAACGGGTGCGGATGCCGCCTCATCGAATTTGACGACAAAGGATGAATATGAATTAAGGATCGCCAGCCTTCGGGCTCGGATCGCTGCCATTGATGAATATCTTGCTTCAGACCCCGATGGTGAGAACGAAGCACAACTTTTAAACAGTAAATATGACCCTGAGATAAAAAACAACGAAGAGCAGCTTGGCGCCTTGTATGCAGAGAATAGCGGGCTGTATGTGCGTGAAGCCGAGATTCAGAGTCAGATCGATGATATTCAATCTCAGCTTGATGCGATCTCAAGCGGAGAATCAACCATCGAACAAGTTACGAGCGACCTGACCGCCCAGCTCACCAGCTTGAAAACGCAAAAAAATACACTGGAGCAAAAGGTCAACGAGATCAGTGGTCAGATCACCGTCGCCGCCGCCGAAACAGAAGCAGATGCCAGCGCATTGCAAGCCCAGCTTGCCGGTTTGCAGACGGAACAAAAAACTGTTTTGGCACAGATCAGCAAGATCGAAAATCAATTGAAGGCGATCTCAGGCAACACCGGCGCTTTGAAGGCATTGAACACTGAATTGGATGTGCTCAATGCCCGTAAGAAATTCAATAATGAGCAAATTCAAACGATTCAGGTGAAGAATGAAAAACTGCTCGAACAGCGCATCCCCGGCGGGCAGATCGTAAATCAGTTGCGCGAAGAAAAACAACGGCTGGAAGATGACCTGCGTTCATTGGAGCGTCAGGTGCAGGCAGATGCGAGACGTGAAAGCTCGCGTCAGGCTCAGTTGGCGGGTAGTTTCGTGCTGGTGGTTCTGCAAAGTTATTTGTTGCCGCTGCTTTACGGTATTTTGGGCGCCAGCAGTTATGTATTGCGGACGCTTTCCCAGCAGATCAAATTTGTCACGTTCTCAGAAGAGAGCCGATTGCAAAACCCTGTTCGGATTTCGTTGGGTGCCTTGGCAGGGATCATGGTTGCATTCCTGCTGCCGACCGATGAATCGACATCGTTCTTCGGGTCGATCTCGCCGCTGGCGTTGGCATTTTTGGTTGGGTATAACATTGAGTTCTTCTTTGCGATCATGGACTTTTTGTTGAACAGGGTCAAGGATTTCCTCGACAAATCCTCATCGACAACTGAATCCACGGCACAAGGTGAAGCGCCCGCGCCGAAGCTGAAACCAAAGACAAACAAGGATGAGCCGCTCAAAGAATAATAAAAAAATCCCCTGAAGAATTCTTCAGGGGATTTGATTTACGGATAAATTCGTTTGATCGTGCGTGGGAATGGAATCGCCTCGCGGATGTGTTCGATGCCGCACATCCAGGCGGTCACGCGCTCGGTGCCCATGCCGAAGCCCGCGTGAGGGACAGAGCCGTACTTGCGCAGCTCCAGATACCATTTGAAGGCTTCTTCCGGCAGACCTTCCTTTTGGATGCGTGCCAGCAATTTATCTGGGTCGCTCATGCGTTCGGAGCCGCCGCAAATTTCGCCGTAGCCTTCAGGGGCAAGCAAATCTACACTCTTGCAGACTTCGGGGCGGTTCTCCCACGGTTCCATGTAAAAGGCTTTGACCGCGCTTGGGTAGCCATACACAAACACAGGCTTGTCGTATAGTTTGGTGATCTCGGTCTCGTGTGGAGCGCCGAAGTCCATGCCCCATTCGAATTTGAGCAATTCCTTGCGCTCGGGGTCGGTCTCTTTTTCGTACAGGTCGATCAGATATTTCGCCGCGTCGTCATAGGACATGCGCGGGAACGGACCGGTGATACTTTCCAGCTTGCTCAAGTCGCGCCCGAGGAATTTCAACTCGGCGGCGCAATCCTTCAACACGGACTGGGCGATGTGGGTGATGAGACCTTCTTCGATGTCCATGAGTTGGTCGAGGTCGCAGAAAGCAATTTCGGGTTCGAGCATCCAGAACTCGGTCAGGTGACGACGCGTCTTGGATTTCTCCGCGCGGAAGGTGGGACCGTAGCAGTAGACTTTTCCGAAGGCAAAAATATTCGCCTCGTTATACAGTTGACCTGTTTGCGCCAGGAAAGCGGAGCCTTCGTCGAAGTATGCGGTCTCGAAGAGAGTCGTCGTCCCTTCGGCGGCGGCGGGGGTGAGGATGGGCGTATCAAGGTTGAAGAAGCCCTGACCATCCAAATACTCGCGCACAGCCGACATGACCCGCACGCGCACACGCAAGATCGCCCACTGGCTCTGCATACGGATCCACAAGTGACGGTTGTCGAGCGCGAAATCTACGCCGTGATCTTTGAGCGCCATCGGGTAATCGAGCCCCGCGGCTTGGACGACCTGCAAGTCCTTGATGCCGACTTCGAACCCGCCGGGGATGCCGGGCGCGCGCTTATCCTCGCGGACGGAGCCGGTAATGACCACCGACGATTCCTGCGGCAGTTTGGAGATGGTCTCGAAGAGTTCGGGCGTCAGGTCGCCTTTGAAGGCAACGCATTGGATGAAGCCCGAGCCATCGCGCACGAGCAAAAAGACCAGTTTGCCCTTATCCGTGCGGTTGTAGACCCAGCCCTTGAGGACAACGTCCTGCCCGATGTAGTTTGAAATTTTTGAAACGCTGACTTGTTCGGTCATGTAGGGAATTCCTCTGTTATAAAAGTGTATTAAATCTCGTATGGAACGCGAATTCCATCTTGCGTGCTATCAAAATCTTTGGTGTTTCGGGTGACCAATACAGCGTCGTACGCTTTTGCTGTTGCCCAAATGATGGCATCCGGTAGTCGGATTCTATGCTCACGCCTCAACTGAACAGCAATTTCAGAGACCGTCACGTCAATGGGGGCAATCTCAAAGTGACTTTGCAAAAAATCCCTTAGTTGCTGGTCGTTTTCCTTTTCACCAACCAGAATTTCCATCCAGGTAATTCTGCTGATGATGATTCTTTCATATCTATCAAATTCTGTATCGGCTTCCGAGACGCCGTTGAGCGCATCAATGACGATATTGGTGTCAAAAACAGCGATCACAAGCGGTTATCCCATTCAGAGCGGAGATTTTGCTGGTATTTGAGCGCGTTTATATTGCGCCCTTTCCACGAACCATAGGCGGGGTGATTGCGAATGGAAACTTTCTTGAGTGGTTTGACACTACTTTTTTTTTGCAGGAATAGGATGAAATCCAATGCCTCGCTTTGCTTTTCGGGCGGCAGGAGTTGAATTTCTTTTTGGATTTGGTCAATAAGGGTCATGGTTCACCTCGTCCCTGATTTTACTTCAAATCAGTTGACAGTCATCTTCAAGATGACTGTCAACTTTACTATTCCCTACTTCAAATACTTATCCATCCACCGCAAAATGTGATTGAGTCGTGCAATGCGCCGGTCTGTTCTCCCGATGCGTGACAGTCCATGTGGCTCCTCAGGGAAGCGCACGAACTCCGTCTCCACGCCAGCGCGTTTGAGCGCTACGAAGGCTTGCTCACCCTGCTCGATGGGACAACGATGGTCGTGCTCGTTGTGGATGATGAGCGTGGGCGTCTTGGTGTTTCCCAAATATTTTACAGGCGACATGTTCCACAACTTGTCCATGCTCTCTTGCGGCGAGCCAGATTTTGCCCAGAACTGGAAGATCCAATTGAAATCGCTCGAACCCCACATACTGACCCAGTTGGTCACACTGCGCTGCGCCACCGCCGCCTTGAAGCGGTTGGTATGCCCAACGATCCACAGCGTCATAAATCCGCCGTACGAGCCGCCGGTCACGCCCATGCGTTTTGAGTCGATGTATGGCTTTCGTGCCACGAGGTCTGCGAACTTCATCAGGTCGTCATAATCGGGTCCGCCGAAATCGCCCCAGATCGCCTTCGAATGTTTTTCGCCGTAGCCCCGTCCGCCGCGCGGATTGGTGAAGTACACCACGTATCCATTCGAGGCAAAATAATTGAACTCATGCATGAAGAACTTGCCGTACTGCGTCCACGGTCCGCCGTGAATTTCAAAGATCGACGGATAGGTTTTATTCGGGTCAAAATTGGGCGGGAACATGATCCAGCCTTGCAGGTCGGTGCCGTCCGCGCCTTTGTACCAAACCTCTTCCACCTTGGGCAACTTCACCGCCGCAAAATAATCGCGGTTGATGTGGGTGAGGTATCGTACCGTGCTGCCGCCCAACTCACGCACATGGACTTGCGGCGTGTCGTGCATACTTCCATAAAAATAAGCCACATGTTTTTGGGATTTGTCGAACGAGATGGTTCCGAGCGCGCCGCCTTCGCCGATCACTTCCGTCATATTCTTGCCAGCGATGTCGATCCGCTTCAAAACCGTGGACCCGTGAACTGCTGCCTGGAAATAGATGCTTTTTCCGTCGTTCGACCACACCGGCGGGACCGTCTCCGCTGCACCAAAATCGGTGATGACATCTGCCGTGGTATGCAGGTCATATTTTTCGGTCAAGTTCTTGGCGGGTTGTGAACCATCCACGGGCACGATCCACAGACAGGTATTCTTGTAATGCAAATTCTCTCCTTCGCTGCCGAGATATGCCAGCCATTTACCATCCGGCGAAAACGAAAGCATGGACTTCCCGCCGATCGGCGTTTCCAATTTGCGCATTTTGCCGCCATCGGCGGGCATGATGAAAATATCATCATAGTCGGGGTAGGCGTCGGGGTCATCGGAACGGTTCGAGATGAAAGCGATGCTCCTGCCATCTGGTGAAAAAGTGGGGGAGGTCTCATCGAAGATGGGGCTGTCGGTCAGTTGCTTGCCCTTGCCGGTGCGTGCATCCACCAGCCAGATGTGAGTCCGCTCGTGGGGCAGGTAGCCGTAACCGTCCATTTTGTAAAAGAGGCGCGTGTAATGCCGTACCACCACCCCGAGTTTTTTCTTCTGCTCATCCTTCTCGCGCTCCAAGGCTTCCGCATCCGTCTTGCGGATGTTGCAAAGGAGTTTGCGCCCATCTGGCGACCAGCCGATGATGCTGATCTCACCGTCGATGGAAGTCAACTTTTCTGCTTCGCCGCCGCCAAACGAAATGAGATGGATTTGAGAAGGCTTCGTTTTATCTGCACGGTTGGAGAGGAAAGCAATGGTGCTGCCATCAGGTGACCAGCGTGGGGAGGAATCAGAATGATTGCCGCGCGTGAATTGGCGCGGGTTCCCGCCGCCTGTTGGGACGATCCACAAATTGCCGTATTTCTTCTCGGTTTTGCGGTCCACGCGCTGCAAGCGATACACAACGTGCCCGCCATCGGGCGATATGCTGACATTCGATAATTGTTGCAGGGAATACAGGTCTTCGGCAGTGATAAAACGTTTTTTTGGTGCTGGCATGAAAGACTCCTTTTCGGAATGTTGTTTCGGGGAATACAAGTAGATTGTATAACAATCTGATAAAAAAGTGACAGTCACCTTCAAGGTGACTGTCACTTTGTCTTTACTTCTTTCGCTCTGCCAACCCTTTCACCATCAACTCTTTCGCCACATTCGGGTCGGCTTTGCCTTTTGTGGCTCGCGCTACCTGACCCATGAACCACTGGAACAAGGTCTCTTTGCCCGCGTTGTATTCGTTCACTTCTTTGGGGTTGTCGTTCAAAATTTTCGTCACGATCTCTTGAATGGCGTTGACATCCGTCATCTGCAAGAGATTTTTTTCTTTCACGATCTGCGCCGGGTCGCCGCCGTTTTTGAAGAGTTCGGTCAGCACGGTTTTGCCCGCGCTCGCGCCGATGGTTTTATCCGTCACCATGTCGATCAGTTTGGCGAGCGTTTCGGGCGCAAGGGTCACATCGTCAATGCTCATACTTGAGTCGTTCAGGTAGCGCATGAACTCGCCCGCGATCCACGAGTGGATTGTTTTCGCAGGGCTTTTTGAATTCGCGACCACGCTCTCGAAGTAGCTGGCGAGAGTCCGCTCGGAGGTGAGAAAACGCGCTTCGGACAGAGTCAGCCCAAAGTCCGAAATGAAGCGGGTAGTTTTTGCTTCTGGCAGTTCAGGTAGTTGACTCCGAATCGACTCGATCCATGAATCAGAAAGTTGCAACGGAGGGAGGTCAGGCTCGGGAAAGTAGCGATAGTCGTGCGCCTCTTCCTTCGACCGTTGGCTGGTGGTTACTTCCCGAGCATCGTCCCAGCCGAGAGTTTCTTGAACGACCGTGCCGCCTTCTTCATAAAGTTTGATCTGGCGTTCGATCTCATATTGCGAAGCGCGGACAAGTGCGCGGAAGCTGTTGAGATTTTTTATTTCAGTGCGCGTGCGAAATTCATCACTGCCGACAGGTCGCACAGAAATGTTCGCCTCAAAACGCAGCACGCCTTTTTCCATGTCGCCGGAGTTCACGCCGAGGTAACGCAAAATGGCGCGGACTTTCGTGGCGTAATCGAGCGCGGCTTCGACGGTGCGAATATCCGGCTCGGAGACGATCTCAAGCAGAGGGACGCCTGCGCGATTGAAATCGACCAGCGCATAATTTTTTTCGTGCGCGAGTTTGGCGGTATCTTCTTCGATGTGAACGCGGCG
>Ga0172373_10009411_pt1 | contig 12149 bp, 11 predicted proteins | sample Lak10m_2_FD_114546 | JGI IMG/M metagenome (GOLD analysis project Ga0172373, IMG submission 114546) | Freshwater microbial communities from Kabuno Bay, South-Kivu, Congo - kab_092012_10m | ecosystem: Environmental > Aquatic > Freshwater > Lake | place: Democratic Republic of the Congo... | reverse complement strand
CCTCACGCAGCTGCCGGCGCCGATGCTGGGGCTGCACTTTCACGACACGCGCGGCACGGCGCTGGCAAACGCGCTCATCGGGCTGCAGGTGGGTATCACCACGTTCGACGCCTCGGTCGGCGGCATGGGCGGCTGCCCGTATGCGCCGGGTGCCAGCGGCAACCTCGCGACGGAGGATCTGGTCTTCATGCTCCACGGCATGGGCGTGGAGACCGGCGTCGATCTGGCGCGGCTGGTCGAGGCGGGGCAGCTGGCGGAGCGGCTCGTGGGGCGCGACCTGCCGGGGCGGTATCTCAAGGCCGCCGTCGCGCAGTGCCGGCTCCAGCAGGCGCGGGAGAGCGCTACGCCGCCGGTGTGAGCTGCGGTCGACAGTACTGAGTGTGAATTTCGGCGGCTTCCGCGGGGCGGGGGCCGGGAGAGAGACGATGGCCGAGTGGCGGATCGAGGCGCGGGGCACCACGGAGACCTGGACGATCGACGGCGAGGCGCGCCGCAACACGCTGACGCGGGCGATGGTCGAGGAGCTGGAGCAGCACGTGGCGCGTGTCGCCGGCGGTGTGGCGCCCCGCTGCGTGGTGCTGACCGGCTCGGGTGACAAGGCGTTCTGCGCCGGGGCCGACCTCAAGGACCGCGAGAAGATGACCGGCGACGACGTGCGCGCGTGGCTGGTGCTGCTGCATCGGGCGTTTCGGGCGATGGAGCTGGCAAAGCCGGTCTTCATCGCCGCTCTCAACGGCGTGGCGTTTGGCGGCGGGCTGGAGCTGGCGCTGAGCTGTGATCTGCGCGTGGCCGATCCGGCGGCGTTCGTCGGGCTGACGGAGGTGAAGCTTGGCATCATCCCTGGTGCGGGCGGCACGCAGCGGTTGCCGCGGCTGGTCGGGGTGGGGCGGGCCAAGGAGCTGATCTTCACCGGCCGGCGGGTGGCGGCGGCCGAGGCGCTGGCGATGGGGCTGGTCAACCGGCTCTCGGAGAGCGGCGGCGCGCTGGAGGAGGCGCTGCGGCTGGCGGAGGAGATCTCGGCCAACGCGCCGCTGGCGGTGGCGCAGGCCAAGGCGGCGATCACGCACGGCTACGACCAGTTGTGGGACGACGCGGCCACCACGGAGCGGGAGAGCTACCACCCGCTGCTCGACACGGCCGACCGGCTCGAGGGGCTGCGCGCCTTTCGCGAGAAGCGGGCGCCGCAGTACGAGGGGCGGTAGCGGATCGTGCTGGGACGACTCGTCTCGCTGCTGATGGTGTTGATCGTCGTGGCGCTGATCATCGGGGCGCTGCTGGCGGGTGCGACGCTGGTGCTGGCGTTCATCGGGCCGGGGCTGGGGCTGACGCATCTGGGGCGTTGCTGGAGCCGCGCGCGGGCCTTGTGGCGGAGCGGTGGCCGGTTGCCGATCCCCGGCGGCTACCGGGTGCTGGACGCCTCGCGCACGCGCATGTGGTCGGTGCTGGAGCTGGCGTCGGGCTTCGCTGGTGTGGCGGCCGGCCTCGCTCCGACGCTGTGGCTGATCGGTCCTGCGGGCGGCCAGTCGGCGGCGCCCGGACTGCTGGCGGCCGGGTTGACGGGGTTGGTGCTGTTCCGCGCGCTGGCGCGGCGGGTGCTGCGAGGGGCGCGCTCTGTTGACGTGCTGGAGTAGGGCGCCGGTCGCGCGGCATGCGGCTTGTCGCATCGTCATCAAACGACGGGCCGGAACGCCGATCGGTGGAGGCTTGGCAGGGCCTTGATCGGTAAGGGTACGCGCTCCGCGCTCCGCATCGCTGCGGCTCTCTTCTCCCCTGTCGCGGCGGCCGGGAGGCCGCCGATCGGTTGAGGCTTGGCAGGGCCGCCGAACTCAGCGGCACGACCCTCTGCTCGTCGATCGGTGCCAAGACTCCGAGCCAGAGACGCTCCAAGGAGCGTCTTTACCGGCAGAAAAAGCAGGCATAAGAAACTGCGGAGCGGAGCGACGCGCGTACCGCGAATCTCCGCCATGTCGATCGATGCCAAGACTCCGAGCCAGAGACGCTCCAAGGAGCGTCTTTACCGGCAGAGGAGGAGGCCGCTCGCAGGAATCATCCATCCCATCCGCCGCGGGATGAGGCGACGCCGGCGGTCACGCGCGCCTACCGCCGCTTCTTGCGGACGTAGCTCGCGAGATAGCTGCACTCGCGGAGCGCCTCCTGGGCAAACGACGTGCGCGCATCCTTGAGCAGGCGGTCGTACGCACGCACCGGCACCACCGGCTCGTCCCACTCCCGCATCGGCAGCCGGTGCTGCTCCGTCCTGGCCATCAGCCAGGCGGCGCGGGCGCGGATCTCTGGATCGCGGGAGCCGCTGTTGAGCAGCGCGGCGAGGTCGGCGCCGCCATCCGCCGGTCGCTCCACGCGCGGTCCGAGAATGCGCCGCGAGGTGCCGAGGCTGATGTTGTAGTGAAACGTCGCCAGCTGCAGCTGCGCCGCGTCGTCGCCAAAGACAGCCCTTCGCGCGAGCTCCTGCGCCTCGGTGGCGATGCTGCGCAGCGTGGGCGGCGCGTCCTTGAACCGCTCCTCGTCACAGGAGAAGCACTCCTGGATCGACAACCGAAACGGCTCCGCACCGACGCGCGTATTGCCGACCGACGCGTCCGCCAGCAGCTTCACCGCCTCGTCGTACTGACGCGCCGCCAGCAGCGCCCACGCCAGATCCTCCGTGACGAGCGTGCGTGAGAGCGGCTCGCGGCGGATGATCCACTCATCCAGCGGGTTGGACGCGCGCATCACGAAGCCATGCATCTCCCGCGTCCGTCGCAGGTCCCAGCGGGCGTCGTCGCGCAGCAGCGCCCCGCCCATGTCCTTGCGCTGTCGTACGAGCACCTTGGCCACGTTCTGCTGCAGACCGCCCCATTGGTCCTCCGCAGCCGGACGCCGCAGCAGGATCGCCCCGAGCTCGTCGCGCGCCTCCGCCTTGGTCGCCGCCACGTGCACGAGCCCCATCGCCAGCGTCGTCGCCGCCTGCGCCTCGATGCGCGGATGCTCCGGCCGCCCGTCCTGCGAGCGGGTCAGCCGGTCGCGTGTCGTGGCCAGATCGCCCCGCAGCGCCGACGCGTGTGCGGCCAGCATCCACATCAACCAAGGCTCCCGCACAGCCGGATGGCGCGCCGCCTCCAGCGCCAGCTTCTCGAAACGCTGGATCGTCTTGATCGGCGGCTTGTCGGGCCACGAGGCCTTCTGCGTCGCCTCGATGGCGGCCATCGCCCGCTCGGCCACCGCACCCAGCGCCTCGTGCGAGGCGTCCAGCTTGAGCAGCTCGCGCAGCGCCGTCTCCGCGTCGAACTTGCGCGAGATCATCACCCACACGGCGGCCTTGTCTTCGGCCTTGCGGGCGGCGGCCAGCACCGCGCGCCACTCGCGCTCATTGCGGGGCTTGAACGAATCGACCATCCCCAGCCGAGCCGCCTCCAGCAGCCCTTCCGTGCGCTGTCCGGACCGCAGCAGCGCTCCGGCCCGGTACTGGGCCGCCCAGTCGGCGACGATCGGAGAGGGGCCCTCGAGCGCGTCACGCAGCCGCTCGTGGTCGCTCACCACCGCGCGCCAATCCTCGCTGTAAAACCGCAGCCGCAGCGCCAGATGCGCCGCCCGCTGCCGCAGGAATCGATCAGACTCCTGCAGCACCCACGGCTCGACGATGGTGCGCAGCTGCCGCAGTCGCGAGAGACGTCCGGCCTTGTCGATGGCGCTCTCGTCCTCGCGCCAATAGTTGCCGCCGTAGATATGACAGAGCGGTGCGGCGCCGCTGACGGTGGCGGCGAGCCGCAGGCCGCGGATCAACTCGGCGCGGCGCGAGCTGTCGGCGCGCTGCAGCAGCTGCCGCCACGGGGCGGGCCTCGGCTCGGCGTAGGAGGGACGTCGACCGTCGAGGATCGACAGCAGCGCGTTGGCCGCCTCGACCGGGGCATCGATGAGCAGCTCCACCACCGCGTCGGTGAGCGCCGCATCGTTCAGCCACGCGCCCCATTCGTCGTTCATCTGCCGGGCCAGCCCGTTGAAGCAGAGCCGGCTGTCGCGACGAAACTGCGGCGTCTCGTCCACCGGCTTGTCGCCCGCCGCCTCGCGCGCTTCCCGTACGCGCTGGCACTCGGCGCTCTCCTCCTCCTGCCCGGCCGGCAGCAGCGGCGTCGATGCGTCCACCCCGGTGATCGAATCGAAGGTCGCCTCCACCCAGGCGGGGTTGTCATCGCCCCCTGCACAGGCGACGGCCTCGCGGCTCTGCGTGAGGACGAGGGCGAGCGAGAGCAGCGCGGCGCTAACGAACGGTTTCATAGAGAGCCCCCAGCGATGCGTCATCATGGCGCGCCAGCACGGCGTCCGAGAGGTGAAAAAGCGCCACCGTGCGCTTTGCTGGTGCCGCGGCCGGCGCCAGTACCGGTGCCAGCATCTGCGCCGCCTCCAGCGCCTGCTGCGGCATCACCATTTCCGGCTGGAGGATGTCCCCCTCGCGCAGCATCTCCCCCTGCACGAAGGTGGGCGCCACCACGCGATACCGACCGTCCCGTTGCAGCGTCACCGACTGCAGCCGTCGCAGCTCGGCCGGGTCGGTGGCCTGCAGCAGCGTGTGCGGCTCGTCGTCCCGCAGCACCACCGTCCAGCCCCAGATCGGGAGCGCGGCATCCAGCGGCAGCGGGTAGTCGGTGATCCGTCCCAGATACCGCCGCGCCGCCTCCGGATCGAAGATCGACCGCGTGCCGTCGGCGATGCGGCCCATGTTGTAAAACATCAGCATGCCGCGATCGACCGGCGGTACGCCCATCCGCTCGCGGTACTTCACCTGATGCAGTCGGATGGTGCTCGACAGCTGCACCTGCGCCGCGTGCGCCTTGCCGGCCACCGCCCGCAGCAGCGCGAAGTACGCCTCCCGCGTCCCCTCTGTCCAGTCGCAATCCAGTTGCAGCTCGTTGAACGGCAGCGCGGCCCGTCGCGCGATCGACAGGACCTCGCGCCAGAGGTGCTGTGCGAGCGCGTCGGTGCCTCCCGGGCCGGGGTGACGCAGCACGTGCTCGCGCAGAAAGACCACCGGCACGTAATCGAATCCCTGCGGGAGGGGCGTCGCCAGCTCCACGGGGGCGATCGGGACGGGGCGGTCGTCGTCGTCGCTGTCGATGTCGAAGAACCGCAGGTAGAGCCGCTGCACATGGTTGCGCCGCAGCGCCGCGATCGTCTCCGCCGACGCCGGGAAGTCGACCTGCCACGCGTAGAAGGCCCGCTGCGGCGGCTCGCGTGCGGCGTTCGATGCCGTCACGGGCACCGGATCGGCGGGCGGTCGCGACGGTGAGCAGGCGCCCAGCGCGATAAGACCCAACGCGGCGGCGAAGCAGCGTGCGGGCAGGGCGGTCGGTGATCGGCGTCGTCCCGGCATGCGGCGGTGGTGTCGCCTATTCGTGCGGATCGGTTCAACCGAAAAAGCGGCGATCGCGCGTGACGGGGTGTCGCCGCGATGTTTCACGGACGTGCCCGTCGCGCTGCCACAGAAGTCACACGCCCCACACCCATTCCCGATCGGCTTGCGGCTACCGTGCACATCCTGAATCACGTTCGCCCACGGGATATGCATGCCGATCCGACGGATAGCCGCCAATGACCCCTGGTTCGAGGCTTTCGAGTCGGCGGCCGAGATCGTTCGCGCGACCACCGGCGCACTCGTGGCGGCCTGCGCGACCGATCGCCTGCCCTACGACCTGCTGGCCCGCAGCAAGGTGTTCCAGGCGCGCGCCAACCTGGTGCTGCTCGAGGTGCACGAGCGGTTGGACGAGAGCTTCATCACCTCGCTGGAGCGGGAGGACATCCACCGGATGACCACCAGCTTCGTCGACATCGTGGAGACGCTGACCGCGGCGGTGGGGCGCATGGACGCGTTTGGCATCGACCGACCGACCGAGCCGCTCCGGCAGTTCTTGACGGCACTCGATGCGTTGGCGGCCGCGCTCGCGGGGGTCGTGACGGCGCTGCGGACGCTGCATCCGGCGGTCGTCACGGCTGCCTGTGCCGAGGTCGATCGACTGGCCGCGGAGGTGGATGAGGTGTACCGCGAGATTCAGCGCGGGTACGCCATGCAGCACGCCGATGCCCGCGACCTGCTGCGGTGGAAGGATGTCTACGATCGCCTGGAGAGGGCCGCGGTCCTGAGTTTCCAGGTGGTGCGCGTGGCGCGGCATGTGCTGATGCGCCATTCGTAGGTCGCACGGGCTTGTTGCACGATTGTCACGAATCGGCGTGACATGGATGACGGGCGTGCGTTCGGCCGATTGAACTTCGTGGATCGTCTCTGCCCTGTCGCGGCGGCCGGGAGGCGGCTCTGCCCTGTCGCGGCGGCCGGGAGGCCGCCGATCCGTTGAGGCTTGGCAGGGCCCGTGGCCGGAGCAGGTACGCGCTTCGCTGCGCTCCGCCCGGTCGTGTATTGCCTGTTCTTTCTGTCCGTGCCGGCGTGCTTCAGCACGCCTTTCGGTGGACTCCTCCCGAGTCCGATGTTGCGAGGTGGTCGGCGCGTACCCCGCCCGACACCTCGATCGTTGCCAAGCTTCCGAGGAGCGGCGCCCTGCAGGCCGCTGATGCCGGATCTTGAAAAAACGGCGACCACTGGAACGGGTGGCGCGCAGTGACGCGACTCTGAACCTTGGCGCCGACCCACGAGGGGACTCGCCCGTTTGCTGCGCCCGGCGTCGATCCATTGAGCAGCTCGGTATGGCCGCCCCCGCGTCTCCGTGCGCGCACCGACGTTTGTCGGTCCGACTCAACGGAGCGGCGGCTGATCTCCATCAACGTGACCCGTGTCGACTTCGAGTCGAACGGCACGGTCGTATTTTGGAAGGCGGCTCCATGCCTCGAGGGCGTCGATGAGCAACCGGCGCTCGGCCGCGCCGGCCGAGGCGACTGGCAGAGCGCGTGTGGAGAGAAAGAGGCGCGCTGCTGTCACGAGGCGCAGGAGGGCCGACGAACGCAGCGTCAGCACCAGATCGAGTGCGATGCGCTCCAGGGCCCGGGTCTCAAGATCCTCCGCTGTCGAGCATCGGTTTCCGTGGATCGGCCGATCGATCTTCTCCATGCGACTGTTCCTCCAGTTGGAAGAGTTCGAGCGCTCAGCGCCAAAGGGCCGCGAGCCGCTCGCCCGCTGCACGCGCGCCGGCGATATTGCGTGCCGTCGGACCCAGTTCCATCTCGGCGAGAGGTCCGGTGACATGCAGACCACTCGACCACTCGAGATGCTGTGAGACCACGGGGTACCCGCATGGTGCACAGGGCAGCCCCTCTGTCGCGATGACCTGATCGATCATCTGCCCACCGGGCCGGCGTCCATCGAGGCCGGTGGCGAGCAGTACGCCGGCCGCCTCGAGGGGGCCGTGCATGGTGAGCTCGAGTCGCACCCCGTTCAGATGCGGTGCCGCCCGTTCGATGGACGACTCCAGCAACACGATGCGTCCGCTCCGCTGGTGCCACAGGAGACGTGCACGCACATCTGGAGGCATCGAGCCACGGCGGCGGGCTCCGGCGATCATCGAGCGCCGTACGATGGGGTCGGAGGTTCGCCGGAATCCGGCCATGCCGGCGGGACCGAGCCAGATCGGATCACTGTCGAACCGGTGGATCCGCTCGGCATGGCGTCGGACGAGCACGACCGGATGGCCGGCATCGGCCAGCAGGCAGGAGACCTGGGCTGCCGAGATTCCCCCGCCCACCACGACGATGGGATGGTCCGAGGAAGGGCAGTCCTGATTCGCCGAGGTTAGCCAGTCGGCGGCGAGGTTCACCGGTTCGCAGCCGGGCGCGAAGAGATGGCGTACGCGGTCGCCACATTCGGAGCGGCTCGCCCAGTCGGGTTGGTTGAGTTGCTCGGAGAGCCCGAGCGCGAGGATGACCCGTCGCGCTCCGATCGTCCCGACCGGAGTGTCGACCTCCCAGTGTTGACTGCGTCGACGCAGCGCGACGGCCCGTTGGGGGACTCGGAGCGAGTCGAGACGCTGCTCTCGGACCAGCGTCTCCACGTGCGCGCGAAACAGCGCGAGGCCCGGGCGGTCGTAGGGCGCGAGAAAGGCGCGATGACGACGTCCGGCGGCTGTCCGGGCGAACGACCTCAGCGCATGTGGTGCCCGCCCGAGGTGGTGCACGGCGGGCGATCGGAGGAAGCGCATCCCGGTGGCTGCGGTCATCTCCCAGAACCGGGCCAGTGGCGCGGCGTGCGGATCCAGCACCCGCAGCCTGTCGGCGGGCACTCCGGAGTCAAGGGCGATGGAGGAGAGATAGGTGCCGTGAACGCCACCTCCGACGATGAGCAGATCGAGCATCGATCAGTCCTCGCCGTCCGAGAGTTCCCATTCCGGGAACGGGTCCTCATGGCGTGCCCACGCGGCAGGCCCCTCGGCGAGCTCCCGGTCCGAGACCAGCGCCGTGTCGAGCAGCAGCCGGAGAGCTGCCTCGTCAAGGCCGTCGCCGATGAACACCAACTCTTGGCGCCGGTCGCCCCAGGGTTCGCTCCATGCGGCCTTGGGGAGCTCCGAGGGGTCGCGCTCTCCGGGAGGAAGCGCGGCGTGCCAGAGACCGGCCGGCTGCACGCTGGAGGCGCTGCCGGCTTGGGACCAGAGTCCGCACAGGTCATGACGGGTGGAGAGCCAGAGGAATCCCTTGGAGCGGAGTACTCCGGTCCACGTCTCAGCGTCACTCAGAATCGCCCACAGGCGGGCGGGATGAAACGGCCGCCGCTCTCGGTAGGTGAAACTGCTGATGCCGTAGCTCTCTGTCTCGGGGATATGGCTGCCGCGTGCCTCCTTGAGCCATCCCGGTGCCTCCGAGGCCTTCTCAAAGTCGAAGAGTCCGGTGTCGAGCACCGACGTCAGCGGCACCCGGCCCATCGTCGCCACCAGCTGGCGCGCCCCGGGGTTGAGAGCCCTCAGCATCGATTGAAGTTTCGCCATGGCGGGAGGCGAGACGAGATCGGCCTTGGAGATGACGAGGACGTCGGCGAACTCGACCTGCTCGACCAGAAGGTCCGCCACCGTGCGCTCGTCCTCGTCGCCCAGCGCCAGCCTGCGGGCACGGAGGTCGTCCTCGCTCTCCCAGTCAGAGAGGAAGGCGGCGGCGTCGACGACGGTCACCATGGTGTCGAGACGGGCGACGCTGGAGAGGCTGCTTCCGGACTCATCCTCGAAGGTGAAGGTCTCGGCCACCGGCAACGGCTCCGAGATGCCGGTTGACTCGATCAGCAGGCTGTCAAAGCGCCCCTCCCGAGCGAGTCGGCCGACCTCGATCAGCAGGTCCTCCCGCAGCGTGCAGCAGATGCAGCCGTTCTGCATCTCGACCAGCTTCTCGTCGACGCGTGAGAGTTCGGCACCGCCACGCACCAGCTGCGAGTCGATGTTCACTTCGCTCATGTCGTTGACGATCACCGCGACGCGACGACCTTCCCTGTTGGCAAGGACGTGGTTGAGCAGTGTCGTCTTGCCGGCGCCGAGAAATCCGGAGAGCACGGTGACGGGGAGCCTTCGGTCGATGCGGGTCTCGGACATTTTTTTTCTCCATGGCTCAGATGCAATCGTGTATATATTTACAACTTGACTGCATCTGATGTCAAGTTGCATAAACGCGGCAGGGCATCTGGCCCGCATGGAGGGAAACACGATGAGGAAGCAGATCCATCCTGAGTATCACCCGGTGGTCTTCGTCGACGGCGAGCATGAGATCGTGACGCGTTCGACGCTCCGATCATCCGAGACACGCGACATCGGGGGCATTGTGCACTTTGTGATCCACCTTGATGTCAGCAGCTATACGCACCCCTTCTACACGGGCAAGCAGAAGCTCCTCGATACCGAGGGGCGGGTCGACCGATTCCGCAAGAAGTACGCGCGCGCCGCGCGGACGGGGGGGTGAGCCATGGCTCGTCGATGTGCACTGACCGGCAAGAGGCCGCTGGTGGGAAACGCCGTCTCCCACGCCAACAACAAGAACCGCAAGCGACAGCTGCCCAACTTGCAGAGCAAACGGTTCTGGAGCGATCGGAAAGGACGGTTCGTCCGATTGTTGCTCAGCACCCAGGCCATCAAGACCATCAGCCGCATCGGTATCGACGCTGCGTTGGATCGTGTGGCGAACAGGCGGTCTCGATAAGGCAGGCTCGGCGGCCGGCGGCGACGCGGCTGCTGTCATCCGGCTGGCGGCGGCGATCGATGTCGTCGGCCGATGTGTGTGTGTATGGGGGGGGGGCGAAATGACGGCCAGTGGCCGTGCCGGCCTTTCGTCTCTGGCCGCATGCTCCTGCGTTGATGACGCCTGCGCATGCGCGGTGACGCCTCCGATTGTCGGGGCGTCGCGGGGCGTTGGCGGGGGCGGGCGGCGCCGGTGGTGCTTATGAGACTGCCATGGAGTGAGACCGGTTGGACCAGCCGCGGATTGCGGGTGGTGACGGTGCCGATGGTGGGCCGCGCCTCCGGCTATGCCTGTCTCTACGTCCGCAGCGGCTCCCGTTACGAGGTGGCCGACGAGGGCGGCGTCTCGCATTTCGTGGAGCACATGCTGTTTCGAGGCCAGACGGGCGATCCGGATGGTCGGCGGATGATCGGCGTACTCGAGGCGGCGGGCGGCACCCTCGACGCCGGCACGACGCGCGATCATGTCTACTACGCGACGCCCTTCCCGGCCGGCGACCTTGAGGCGGCGGTGGCCGCGATCGCGCAGCTGGTCTGTGCGCCTCTCTTCAGTCGTCGAGCGATGGCACTGGAGCGCAGGATCGTGCTGGAAGAGATCCTCGACGAGTACGACGCGGCGGGGCGCGACATCAGCCTCGAGAATCTGGCGCGCCGCACGATTCTGGATGACCATCCTCTCGCGGCCCCGATCGCCGGGACGCCATCGACGGTGCAGGGGTTGCGTCGTGAGCAGCTCGTGGCGCACCACGCGCACCATTACCGCCCCGATCAGATGGTTCTTTGCGTGGCGGGGCCGGTTGAGTCGACAGACGTGTTGAGTCTCGCCGAGCGCCGGTTTGAGTCCCTCGCGCCCTCCGACGGGGCGCCCGTCGTTGCACGGCCTGTCGACTCGCCGCGTTTCGGCACGTTCGGCTGGGTCGACCACGAGGCGAGCCTGACCAGTCTCCGCTGGTCGTATCCGGGGGTCCTCGAGACCGATCCGGACTATCCCGCCCAGCAGGCGCTGCTACTGCTGCTCGATGACGGATTCGCATCCCGGCTGCCGCGTGCTCTCGTGGAGGAGCGCGGTCTGCTTTATCGGGTGGCCGCCGACCTGGACGCCTACGCCGACGTCTCGTTCTTCGAGATCGACGCTGCCTGCGGTCCCGAACGTGTCGCGGCCGCGGTCAGGGCGCTGGCGTCGGTGCTTCAGTCTCTGTGTGACGATGGGCCGGATCCGGCAGAGCTGGAGCGGGTGCGGCGGCGCTGGCGGGCGCACATCCGTTACGGCCTGGATGCCGCGCCGACGCTGGCGGCCTGGCTGGGCGGGGTGACGCTTTTTCGGGAAGCGCCGGCGATCGAGGAGCGGCTGTCGTTGCTCGATCCGTTATCGGTCGAGGACCTGAAGCGTGTGGCACGACGCATCGTCGGGCAGCGTCCGTCGGTCGCAGCGGTCGGGCGGCTCACGACCAGCGCGCGTCGCGCCCTCGAGCGTGCTGCCACCGGCTGAGTGGCGACTGCTCTGGGGTCGATCATGGCAACGGCGCGCCGCTTCACCCGTCGTGCTGTGCGCCAGAGCTGTCGACGCGGCCCCTGCGGCGTCGCAATGCTCGTCGATCAGAGCAGATCTTTATCCGTGGCGACGTTGAAACGCAGGCCGACCGGGCGATCACGCCCGTGTGGTGCCTGCCAGCGTTCGAGTGCTGCCCCAAGGTTCGTTGTCGCCATCTCCGGCGAGCCGGTTGCCTCGCTCGTACTCCAGCGTTCCGCCAGGAATGGCCGGGCTGCACCGGTCAGTCCGCGCAGCGCAGGGGCCGCGAGGAACTTGAGGAGGTCGGTGGCGCAGCGCTCCAGCTGGCGGCGCCGTCTCCCGTCGATCTTCTCCCCGTCGGGCCTGGGGTGCAATAGGGCAGTGAGCCCCGCACCGGGATGTGCGGCGTCGGGCCTCATGGCGTCCGCATCGAGAAGGGCCTCAACCCTGGCATCCGGGCCCACTTGATGGCGCGCGTCACCCGACGCTGCCACTTG
>Ga0172373_10009410_pt1 | contig 12151 bp, 11 predicted proteins | sample Lak10m_2_FD_114546 | JGI IMG/M metagenome (GOLD analysis project Ga0172373, IMG submission 114546) | Freshwater microbial communities from Kabuno Bay, South-Kivu, Congo - kab_092012_10m | ecosystem: Environmental > Aquatic > Freshwater > Lake | place: Democratic Republic of the Congo... | reverse complement strand
CGTCAGAGCTAATGGTAGTTGGCCTAAAGCCCGCGAGAGTAAGTCGGCGCCACTTTTAAAAAAGAAAAACCCCCTTGGATATTTTCCTCGGGGGTTTTTTCGTTTTTATTAATTTAGAATTTACAATAAAAATTGATTTTTTTCCTGACTTCCGCATTTTAACACCCAAAATCAAAAAGCTCTTTAAGCATTTTTTGCTTATCTCTTAAAAGAAGCGCCTTGGATTTAAGTTTCCCATTTTTTGGCAATCGGATTGCCGTAACCCTGCCAAAAAATAGGACAGTTTAAAAGTAGATTTTTTTAATTGAACCCTAATTAAATTAGATTCAAAACAGTAATTTCCGGCCAAATACCTAAACGACCAGGATAACCCAAAAATCCTAATCCTCTATTTACATATAAATATTGATTATCTTTTTGATATAGTCCGGCCCAGTGAGGATAAATGTATTTTGATGGACTCCATTTTATTCCAGGAATTTCAATTCCAAACTGAAAACCATGTGTGTGCCCACTCAACGTTAAATCGATATCCTTAAATTTTTTACTTACTTCATGATCCCAGTGAGAAGGGTCGTGAGATAATAGAATTTTAAATGCATATTTTTCAGTGTCTTTATAGGCTTTTTCAAGATTACCATATTTTGCAAATCCACGAGCTCCCCAGTTCTGAATACCTAAAAGGGCAATTTTTTCCCCTTCTTTTTCAATTTCAACAAATTCATCCCAAAGTAATTTCCAGCCTGCGTCGTTATGTACAATTTTTAATTGTTCTTGAGCTTCCTTTTTTTCTTCTAAACTATCCCAAGGGATGTAATCGCTATAATCATGATTTCCAAAAATGGAATATACTCCTAATGGAGCTTTTAACTTTCTGAAAGTATCCATGAATCCATGTGTTTCCGTATATTTATTATTTACCAAATCTCCTGTAAATACAATTATATCAGGACGTTCATCATTTATTGTTGAAAATGCTTTTTCAAGTGCCTTGTTATTGGTAAAACTTCCGACATGCATATCTGAAATATGCACTATTTTTAATCCTTTAAACGCATTAGGTAGGTTTTTAAATTGAATATCAGATCGGTGTACTTTGTAGCGATAACCTCCTTTTAAAATTCCATATAGTAATGAAACAAATGGAATTGAAGCAAATACTACCGCAGAGTAACTGAAAAATTTTAATCTACTAATACGAATTTCTTCCGAAGGATTTTTAGTAGAAAATTTTTGTAAAATAAATTCATAAACAAATCGAATTGCCCTGGTAATATCTTCTATTAATAAAAATGCTGATCCCAATAGCTTAACTATACCTATTATAAATGCCAGAGAAACAAAATATGTGGTAAAATATTTGTTATTTCTTAAAGCAGGAATTATCATGACTAATAAAAAAACGACAATACTATAAATAGTTGTGCATAAATAAATTAACTTAACTTGTTGTTGACGATTAAAAGGGGCATCTCGAACTATAGTTTTTATTGCCTGAAAAAAATACCAATCAAACAAAGAGAAAACGATAAAAATAACTATCGGGAAAAGTATATTACGCATGATGTAAATTTAAAAAGCAAAAATCCATAAAAGAACAATGCTTATATTTGAAAATGATTTCGAACAAAAATAAAATAAAATCCACTTGTAGGTTTTCATTGTCAATTTTGTTTTATTTATTTTCATTTTTTTTAACTGCTCAACAAAAAACCAAAGTTCCGATAAATGATTTTTCTGCTATTCTTCATGAGGAAACATTAAATAAAGTATTTAAAGCAATTGATACAATAAGAGGAAGTAATGATTATGAAGTGATGCTAATTAAAGGTAAATATTATTGGAAAGTATATAATCTTAAAATGTTTATTAATCCGGATAGTTCTACTTTTATTTGTGATGCAAGAGTTGATGTCGGGCCATTTAATTATGTTTCTAAAGTGCCCGGAATCATAAAAATAACTTATGATCAGAAAAAAAATGAGATACAGGTTAAATTAACCAAAGCAATTTTTGAATTATATACCGAAATTTTTGGGAAAAAAATAAGAATTAAAGAGATTGACATTGCAGAGTATTTAAAAGATCCTTTCATATTCGAAGGTCCTAAAACAATGGCTACTGATTTCGAATTCATGATGCCAGATAGTAGCATGAAACATATATACATACAACCAACCAATTGCGAAATGGTTATTCGTTCAAAAGAAATTTGTACGCGTTGTGAAGTCGAAGTAAGTGACAAACCTTTTAAATCAGCTGCAGCAATTAAACCAACAACAGCAACTGTTCCTCCACCAAAATCCGGAGATTCAACCACCAATGGTAAAAAGAAATAATATATTTTTTTTTGTTATAACTATTTTCATTGGCTTTGCCTGTGGAAATGTTAATTCTACAAAACCAAATGTTGTTTCCAATCAAAAAAAACTTTCTTATGCAACTTGTTTTAAAATTTATGATTTTAAAACATATCAATTAATTGAAATTTTAAATCAACAACAAACAATTTCAAACTATGTTTTATATAAAAATGAAAAGCCTCAATTAAAAATTAAAGATGCCATTTATGTTAAAACTCCTGTCAGTAAAATCGCTGCCTTATCATCCATTTACATAGGATTTCTAAAACAGTTAAAAGTACTCTCTAAAATAATGGCGATTGATAATTACAATTATGTATTTAATGATTCTATTCAACTTGAAGTAAAACAAAATAAAATTAAGGAAATAGCTATTAATGGTCAAATAAACGAAGAGTTGGCCATACAGTTAAAACCTGATATTATTTTTACCTATTTTGATCCATCAACTGTAAACTCAAAAAATCAGAAATTAAATCAGGTAAGAATACCTATGATATCTTTAGTTGATCATTTAGAACAACATCCTTTAGGTAGAGCAGAATGGATTAAGTTTTTTGCTTGTTTCCTTGGTAATGAAAAATTTGCAGATTCACTTTTTCTTGTAACTGAAAAAAAATACAATGATTTAAAAAGAATTGCTGCAACAAGCAAAATTAAGCCCAAAGTTCTTACCGAACATAAACTTAATGATGCTTGGTATTTACCAGCCGGAAAAAGCTATATGGCAACTTTATTAAAAGATGCCAATACCAATTACTTTTTAGAAAATAGTGAGCAAACAGGAAGCTTACCTTTAAGTTTTGAAGATGTTTACAGTAAATCAGTTGATGCCGATTATTGGCTCAATGTATTATTTTGTAAAACAAAAACAGATTTGCTTAAATTAGATATTCGTTATGGTGATTTTAAGGCATTTCAAAACAATCATGTTTACAATAATGATTTGTTAGTTACTCATAAAGGCGCAAACGATTATTGGGAAACAGGATTAACTCAGCCTGATTTAATTTTAAATGATATGATAGTGATTCTACATCCTGAATTAAATTTAAATCATCAATTACGTTTTTATCAAAAATTAAAGTGAAATTAAAAACTACATACACTTTTTTGATTTTAGGGTTATTGTTTGTAATTGCCATTTTGGTAGATTTAACTATTGGTTCAGTTTCTATTGATATAAATGAATTATTGAATTTTTTTAATGGCAATCTATCCAACGAAAAAAGTGTTATCCTAAACCAAATAAGAATTCCTAAAATGCTGACTGCAATTTTTGCAGGAATGTCGCTTTCTGTTTGCGGAATTTTAATGCAAACTCTTTTTCTTAATCCTTTAGCAGGACCATACGTATTGGGAATTAACTCAGGTGCAAATTTGGCTGTATCATTAGTAATGTTAAGCACGGGTTCAATTATTAATATAAATAATGAATTCATCTCAAGCATTACATTGCAAGGTGCTGCGATAGTTGGCTCAAGCTTAATGCTCGTAATTATGCTAAGTATTTCAAAAAAATTTAGTCAGCAGGCTGGTTTACTTTTAATAGGTTTTATGCTATCACAATTTATTTCAGCTATACAAAGTTTATTAGAATTCTTTGCAAGCCCGGAACAATTAAAGAGTTTTTTTAGCTGGAACATGGCAAGTATTGGTAATACAACACTAAAAGATATGCCCATATTTTTAATTATTACTTTATCGGGATGTTTTGCTGCAATTTTATTAGCAAATAAAATGGATTTACTTTTATTAGGTGAAAATTATTCGAGTACACTTGGGTTAAATGCTCAACAATTACGTTTATTTATTATTTTAATTACGGGTTTGTTAGCGGGCATAACTACTGCATATTGTGGACCAATTGCATTTATTGGTATTGCCATTCCACATGTAAGTCGATTAGTTTTTAAAACTTCATTACACCTTATAATAATTCCTGCTAGCATGTTAATTGGTGCAATACTTTTACTTTTTTGCGATGTAATTTGTCAATTACCAAACAATGGAATTATCTTACCATTAAATGTGGTAACTTCATTCATCGGAACTCCAATAATTATTTATTTAATTTTAAAATCTTCAAAACAACAACTTGCCTGAACTTAGTAACATAGCAATTCAAACAGTCGATCTATTTATCGGATATCAAAAATTAAATCCGGTTTTAAGTAGTTTGAATTTAAGTTTTGAGAAAGGTCAAATTATTGGATTAGTTGCTAAAAACGGTACAGGTAAATCAACATTGATTAAAACATTGTGTGGTGCTCTGCCTGTTCATTCCGGTTCAATTTTTATTAATGGTAAAAATGCGCAGGATTTTACAAAAAAGGAATTAGCTAAAAATATTGCTCTTGTTTTAACTGAGAAACCTAATCTGTCAGGCTTGAAAGTGAAAGATCTTGTTGCTATGGGAAGATATCCTCATACAGGATTCTTAGGTAAATTAGATAGGATTGATATTACAATTATTGAAAATTCTATTGAACTTTGCAACATTAGAAACCTAAAAGAAAAATACTGTAATGAGTTAAGTGATGGCGAATTTCAAAAGGTAATGTTGGCAAGGGCAATTGCTCAACAAACTTCTTTATTGTTATTAGATGAACCTACAGCTTTTTTAGATTTTCCATCTAAACTAAATCTGATGAAATTGTTGAATGATTTATCACGAAAACAAAATACTTGTATCATCATTGCCAGTCATGATTTAGAATTACTTATTGAGTATTCACAAAAATTGTTGATTTTAAAAAATAATGATTCACATGATGTGATTGATGCAAAATCTACTTCAATTATTGAACTAGTAGATAGATTGGAATCTTAATTTTTCCGCGCAATTACATTATCGATTAGCCTTATTTTACCACAGAAAAGTGCAATTAAAAAAACTATTTCTTTTTCATTTCCAACCACTTCTTGTAAATTCATGGAGTTACGTGCTTCAAAATAATCAAGTCTAAATAAATCCACTTTTTTTATTTCATTAATAATTTCATTTTTAATTGCCTCAATTTCTTTGCCTTTACTAAACATGATAGCGGCATACTCTAAAAACTTAGAGATTTTTGCAGATATTTCACGTTCTTCATTATTTAGTAATTGATTTCTACTACTCATGGCTAATCCATCGGGTTCGCGGGAAATTGGGCAACTAATAATTTGAACGGAAGAGTTTAATTGCCTTACTAATTCTTTCACAATTAACACCTGCTGAAAATCTTTTTGGCCAAAAAAAGCAACATCAGGTTTTACTGCATCAAACAACTTGCTCACAATTTGCGCTACACCATTAAAATGACCAGGACGATGATGACCATCTAGAGTGTTCCCTAAAAAACCAAAATCAAAAAATCTTGTGTCCTCTTGAGGGTACATCTCTTCAATATCAGGACAAAATAATACATCACAGCCTTCATTTTCCAGCAAAAATTTATCATTATTAAAGGTTCTCGGATAATTTGCCAAGTCATTTTTATCATTAAACTGCGTAGGATTAACAAATATGCTACAAACAGTTAAATCTGTAGATTTTTTAGATGCTTTTATTAGTGATAGATGGCCTTGATGTAAGGCTCCCATCGTTGGAACAAAACCAATTTTATTACCTTTTTTTTTAAATTGACTTAAATAATTTTCTAAATCAGTTTTAAGTTTAAAAAGAATCAATTTATTCATTTTTAAAATAATTTTCAAAACTAAGAGAAAACTCTTTGAAAATTGGATTTTTTTTCTTAATTTTGTTATTAGGATATATAAATTTCCAAAAACCACTATGAAAAAAGCAAGAGTTCTTTTTGTTTCTCAAGAAATAACACCTTATTTAGAAGAAACCCCAATGAGCCACATCGGTAGATTTTTACCGCAAGGAATACAAGAGAGAGGAAGAGAAATTAGAACTTTTATGCCCAGATATGGTAGTGTAAATGAAAGAAGAAATCAACTTCATGAAGTAATTCGTTTAAGTGGAATGAATTTAATTATTAATGAAAATGATCATCCTTTAATCATTAAAGTAGCCTCAATACAATCTGCGAGAATGCAAGTTTATTTTATAGACAATGAAGATTATTTTAGCAGAAAACAAGTGCTAACGGATGCTAAAGGAAAACATTTTAATGATAATGATGAGCGTTCTATTTTCTTTAATCGTGGTGTAATTGAAACTGTAAAAAAATTAGGATGGTCTCCGGATATCATTCATTGCCATGGGTGGTTTAGTGCTTTAATGACGCTTTATATTAAAAAAGCTTTTGCTGACGATCCTTTATTTGCTGATACAAAAATTGTTTATTCGGTTTATAATGATGAATTTCCAGGTACTTTAGATAAAAACTTTGCTAGTAAAGTTCCCATAGAAGGAATATCAGGTAAGGATTTAAAACATGTTGCTTCTGAACCAAGTTTTATTAATTTAACAAAGTTGGCAATTGATAACTCTGATGGTATAATATGTGGTTCAGAAGAAATAAATCCTGAAGTTCAAAAATATATTAAAAAAACAGGTAAGCCCTCGCTAATATTTAAAACACCTGAAGAATATATTGATGCTTATTCTGAGTTTTATAATGTTGTTTTAGAAGGGGCAGAGGTATTGGCTTAATTTTTTAATCTTTCGTACATTAAATTTACTTTTCTGTACGAAATGATTAATTTCGTTCCGTGAAAAAAATCTTTTTTCTTTATTTTTTATTAATAATTGTCTTTTTTTCATGTAAAAAGGATGAAAATACTATTGGTAAAGAAATTTTACCCAAAGATGATTTATTAAACGCCACATATTGCGATACATCAACAATTATTGCATATACCGTTTTAGATGATTCATTACGAACAGATGAAAGTTATATTGGTTATATCCCTCAATTAGTTGGAACAATGACTGATCCTGTTTTTGGAAGAACAGACGCTACATTGTTTTTGAATTTCACCAACCCAAATAACACAACCAATATAGGTTTTGGATTTGATCCAAAATTAGATTCTGTTGTTTTAACTTTAGCTTACCAAAAAGATAAATATTATGGAGATAAAAATGATCCTTTATTGTTTAATGTATATGAGTTAACACAATCTATTTATTTTGATTCGGCTTATTATTCTTATTCCAATGTAGGTTATAATCAAAATGAAGATATTACTTACTCAGGAAGTGGTATTATTTCAAAAATTGATCCTAGCTCATCTGTATTTGAAGGAGACATCGCATTTTCTCCTCATCTAAGGATACGCTTAAATAATGAAATTGGTCAACAGTTTATTGATGATACAACAAAACTAGCCAATACAACAACATTATTAAATTGTTTTAAAGGTTTATGTGTAACAACAAAAAATACTTCAATAAATACTACTGATTTTGGTTGTATCGCATATTTTGATTTAACAAGCCCACTTTCAAAAATTACAATTTATTACCACAATGGTTCAAATGCTACTACCAAAAAATTAGATTTAACAATTAGAAATAATTCAGTAAGGTTTAATAAATACGAGCATGATTATACATTAGCAAATCCTAATTTTACTCAACAGTTATCACCTCAAAATAATTTTCAACTTGGAAAACAAAATTTGTTTATGCAAGGGATGGCTGGAAGTAAAATTAAAATTGAATTACCTTATATTCAAAAATTGAGTGACTCTGGAAAGGTAGCAATTAATAAGGCAGAATTAATTTTAAAAGCAGATAAAAGCACTAATTTTTTTGATTTGACAAAATTTTTTAGTCCATCAAGAGCAATGTTAGAAGGTTTGAATATTAATGGTAACCTTTATGGACTTAGTTTTGATCAATCTTATGATTTAACAGGATTGTGGGGATATTATGATGCAAGTAATTATGAATTTCATTTCCCGATTCCATATACAATTCAAAAAATGGCTAATAAACTACAAAGTAATTCTTTTAGCTTGAGGATTTTTCAAAATCACTCTATGCCTAGTAGAATTGTTTTAGGAGGAAATAACAATACTACTTATCCACTTAAATTAAAAATTTGGTATTCTAAAGTTCAAAATTAGTTTATGAATTATCTTAATAGAATTCAATTAAAAAGTGTTTTCAATAAAAAACCCCCGATATTCGGGGGTTTTTACTTATTTATCTCTTTTCTTTAAAAAATCTACGACTTTTGGAGCTAATTCTTTTTGAGATTTGCTTCCAACAAATACACCAATGTGTCCTCCTTTAAAACAAACAGATTCGTTTTCTGAAGTTAAGTTTTCGTTTAATGGAATAGAAGCTGCTGGTGGTACTAAATGATCTTCAGAAGCATAAATATTTAAAACAGATGCTTTGATGTTTTTTAGACTTACTTTTTTACCATTTACCATTAATTCTCCTTTAATCAACTTGTTTTGTTGGTAAAGATCTTTCATAAACTGTCTGAAACATTCACCTGCTTGATCTGGGCTGTCAGCAATCCATTTTTCCATACGTAAAAACATCATTAATTTATCTTTATCATCTAAACTACTCATTAATGATTGTTGCTTAATGAACTTCATAGTTGGTTTTAACAATGCAAAAGCATCATTTAAAAAATTACCCGGAATTAAACCGTTGTAACCATCAACCAATTTATCAAAATCCATGTCTTTGCTCCATTTAAAAAGCAAACCGTCGTTTGTGCTAAAGTCTACTGGTGTGACTTGTGTGATTAGATTTTTGATTTTATTAGGATGTAAAGCAGAATAAATTAAACTCAATGTACCGCCTTGGCAAATACTTATAATATTTACTTTTTCTGTTTTATGCTTTTTACGTATATAGTCAACACTGTTGTTAATGTAACCATTAACATAATCATCAATACTTAAATATCTGTCAATTTTAGATGGGTAACCCCAATCGATTAAATATACATCCAATCCCATATCCAACAGATTTTTAATATAACTTCTGTCTGGTTGTAAATCCAACATTTTATAAGTATTTACCAACGCATAAACAATTAAAACAGGAGTTTTTACTTCAGCCTCAGTTTCTCTATCATAATGATATAATTTCATTTTATCCTCAGCATAAACCTCTGTTTTAGGAGTTAATCCAATTTCTACTTCGTTTATTTGAGATAAGGTATCATAACCTTTCATCATTTTGCTATTAACTTCAGCAATTTCTTTTAGCATTCTGTTTTCCATTTCCATTTTAAAATATTCTTAATAAAAAAGCCGTCCATTTTAGCGAACGGCTTTTAGTTTAATTAAACATCCGAAAAATTATTTTTTTCTGCGAGTAGTTTTGTCTTCATCTTCTAATTCAACAGTTGCAGCACCATTAGCAGCTAAACGAACTTCAAGATTTTTCACTTGTTTTCTTAAATCATGAATTGTTTTAGTCAACTCATCAACTTCGCTTCTGAAAGCTACAGGGTAAATATTAAAAATAGTTTCGAATTGAGTTTCGAAATGTTTTTTAATATCCATACCTAAACTGATAACATCACCTTTGATTTTGGAAAATTCGTTAGAATTAAATAAATCAGTATATAATGTTTCGTTAATTTTTAACCACTCATTATAGAAATCAGTAAATGTTACAGTTTCTGTTGCATTAGCAGTCGTTGTGAACTTTTCGTAAGCAGTTTTAGCTGTAGTTTCAAATGCTTTCTGAGTAGTAGTGTAGAAATGATATTGTAACTCAGATTGACGAATAGAATATTCAGAAATTTTATCTAACAATTGAATATTTGATTCTACTGTTTCTTTTTCTTTCCCAGGGGTAACTAACTTCATTAATGGTTCAAAAGTTTTACCAAATACGTTGTTTACATTTGTGTAAAGCGCACTTAATTTAGCAAAATCACCACTAACTAAATTTGGAAACTCAGTAGAAATAGATTGCATTTGAGTATAATATTCTTTTGTCAAATTGTTATTTGAAGTAAAGAAGTTATGGATATTTTTAATTGAAGAATCAAAAACATCTTTCAAGTTTAATGTATTAAAATAAGTACCGAACATTTGTTCAGTTAAGTTTTTGTAAGTTTCAGGGCTATAGTATGTAGAAAAAGTATCAGTATTAAAAGTACCTGTTTGGTAAGCTTTAAATAATGGTTGATAAAACTCTTGCAATTTCAAATACATTTTGTTTGTTTCAAACATGTTTTTGAATGTATCTTGGTTTAATGTAGTTGGAAAGGTTTTCATTAAAGTTTCGTAAGAAGTATTTAATGTGTTAATCCAAGTATTGTAAATTGTTGTCCAAGAATTATTCATAGTAGTAAAATTGTTTACGTAATCGTTAGAAGTTTTACCAAAATTAGAGAAACTATTGTAAATGCTTTGATTGAAATCAGTCATTTTTTTAATAGCATCCATTTGCTGAGTATACCAGTTTTTGAAAAATTCTTCCGGTTTAGTATAACCAAAACTATTAGTAGTATTTTCAGTCGTAGTAGTTGTATTATTAACAGTAGAACCAGAAGTTAAACCGTTCAATAAACCAGTTTGTTTATCAAACCACTCTTTGTAAATGTTTTGTCCTTCGTGAGCAATGCTTCCGCCAGTGAAAGCTTTTTGAAATTTTTGAGTAGTTTCTACCCAGTTGTTAATTGTTTTTGATTGAACATCAATCATGTTGTCTAAGATAGGATTGTTTGTTTTCATTTATTGTTTAGTTATTAGGTTTTTTAAAATTCGATGCAAATTTCAACTATTTTTTTTTAATAATAAAATTTTTAGAAAGATTTTTGCACAAAATATTGAACATTTTACCATATTTGTCGAAAATTTAACATTAAATTATATAAAATAAAATTTTATGATTCAAAAAGGAGACACTTACAGTCACGAATTTAAATTTACTCAAAATGAAGTAAACCAATTTGCAGAAGTAACAGGAGATAAAAATCCGGTTCACACAGATGCGGAATATGCTTCTAAAACAATGTTCAAACGCCCAATTATGCATGGAATGTTAAGTGCCTCGCTTTTTTCAAAGGTTTTCGGGACACTTTTTCCAGGGGAAGGCACAATATATCTAAAACAATCCTTGAATTTTTTAAAACCAATGTATGTGGAAACTGATTATGTGGCTGAATTTAAAGTTTTAGACATCATACCTGATAAAAACAGAGCTATTGTTGAATCAATTATAAAAGATAAAAATACCGGTTTGGTTTGTACCAGTGGTGAAGCAACAGTAATGAATACAAATGCAATTAAATAAGTGATTTAATTTTTAATTACAGGCCTGCGCAGCAGGCCTTTTTTATTTTATGAAGATTTTTGGATTAACAGGCGGAATTGGCAGCGGTAAAAGTACAGTAGCTAAAATTTTTGAAGTAATGAATGTGCCGGTTTATTATTCTGATGACCGTGCAAAACAGCTTTATTTTTTACCTCAAATTAAACAAAAAGTAATTGAGCTTTTAGGAGAAAATGCATATTTACTAAATGGACAATTAAATAAAAAATTTATTTCAGAGACTATTTTTAATGATTCCGAACTACTTCAAAAGATAAATAAAATTATTCATCCGGCTGTTGATGAAGATTTTATTCAATGGAAACAAAAACAAAAATCTTTTTTTGTATTAAAGGAAGCCGCCATTTTATTCGAGACCGGTATTTATAAAAAATTAGACGCTACGATAGTAGTAGTTTGTCCCGAAAATTTAAAAATAGCGCGCGTTTGTAAACGAGAAGGAATTAGTGCGGAAGAAGTTAAAAATAGAATGGGAAAACAATTTTCGGATGATAAAAAAATAAGTATGGCGAATTGGATAATTAAAAATGATAACGAAAATTCACTCATTTACCAATGTATCAATTTG
>Ga0172373_10009409_pt1 | contig 12151 bp, 14 predicted proteins | sample Lak10m_2_FD_114546 | JGI IMG/M metagenome (GOLD analysis project Ga0172373, IMG submission 114546) | Freshwater microbial communities from Kabuno Bay, South-Kivu, Congo - kab_092012_10m | ecosystem: Environmental > Aquatic > Freshwater > Lake | place: Democratic Republic of the Congo... | reverse complement strand
GTTGTCTTTCCAACGCATAATGGACGAAATCCATGCGAATCTCTTGCTCCAATTAGATATTTATCGGTCATTATTACCAAACTAAAAGAACCTTCTAACTGGCATAATGCATCTTTAATTTGTCCAATTTGATCATTGATTTTGCTCCGTGCAATTAAATGTAAGATTACTTCAGAATCGCTGGAAGATTGAAATAATGCTCCATCATTTGTTAATTCTTGTCTAATTTTTTTTGCGTTTGTAATGTTGCCATTATGCGCAATCGCTAAATTACCCATACGATAAACAACAGCGAAAGGCTGAATGTTTTTAGTAGCATCGGATGAACCAAAAGTTGAATAACGATTATGACCGATAGACATATTACCTTTTAGCTTAGAATCAAATATTTCATCGTGAGCAAAAACTTCTGATACAAGACCTAAATCCTTATGAAAATTGAATGTCGCTTTGTGATTAATTTCATTGGCAACTACAATTCCAGCAGCTTCCTGACCTCTATGTTGAAGTGAATGTAATCCATAGTAAACATTAATAGCTGAAAAATTATTTTTATTAGAGATAACACCAATAATTCCACAATTGCATTGAGGTTTATCTATAATTCTATTCAATTGTAATCCTTACATTTTTGTCGGAACGGCGGGATTTGAACCCGCGACCACTTGAACCCCATTCAAGTACGCTACCGGACTGCGCTACGTTCCGAATGTTTTATAATTTTGAGTACAAATCTAACAAAAATTGCTTTATTTCTAAAAGATCATTCTTGAAAAGTGGATTGAGGAGATTAGCATTATTACTTTCAGTTGGATTCAGTATCGATTGATTATCATTTACTACTGGTATTCCTTCTAAAATTATTTTTTTTGCACCAGTTACAGTATATTTTTTCTCTCTAAGTAACTTTTTAATTTCTAGTATTAATTCAATATCTTTATTAGTATAAATTCTATTGCCAGAACGATTTTTTTGAGGTTTTAATTGTTCAAATTCAGTTTCCCAATATCTCAAAATATATTGTTCCAATCCGGTTAGTTTGCTAACTTCACTAATAGAATAATATAATTTCTTTAGACCAAAGTCTTTCATATTGACCTTAATGATTATCTACGTGAAAATAAAGAAAATAAAGTAGTTTTGCAAAGGTAACTTATTTTATTAGTTTAATTAATAAATAAACAGCAGATAAATAACTTAATTCCTTAAATCCTGAAATATAACCATTTGTCATAGAAGCAGTTAAGCTAAAATTCCTAAAATTTTCACGACTTGATATGTTTGACAAATGAACTTCAATTTTAGGAATATTCAATAATTCTAATGCGTCTCTTATAGCAATTGAAGTGTGAGAATAACCTCCAGGATTAATAATTATTCCATCAAAATTTGTATTTGAATTCTGAATCAATTCGACAATTTCGCCTTCAAGATTACTTTGATAAAATGTAAATTCGATTGTGGGAAATTCATCCGAAATTAAATTATTAAGTTCATTAAGTGAAAATGCTCCGTACTTAGATTTATCACGTTCACCAAGTTTATTAAGATTTGGGCCATTAATAATTGCTATTTTCATTTTACATCAGCCATTTCATCAATTAATTCTCTTAATTTTGGAGTTATAAATATTTCATCAATTCCAATTTCTTTAAGAGCTTTTGATAGTATAACAATTTTCCTTTGTAATGTTGAAAGTTTATTTATTACAATAATTTTATTTTCTTTTACAAGACAATATCCCCCATTAAAATCTCCCCTTTCAAATCTAACTGTTATTCCAATTTGATCAGCTAGCGATTTAAGATCAAGCAAGATATTTTCAAATTCTTTCTCTTTTAACTTCATATTATAAATATTAGACTTAATAATGTTAAAGATAATGAAATAAAGATTGAAATAATTTTCTTATTTATAAAAATAAGGGTTTCTAAATAAATATAATAAATTGTCAAACATAATAAAATCAACTCAACAAAAGCTAATGTGCAAGCTGGAATTGGTTTTAGAGAAAATGGTGATGGATTCAAATATATTAAGCTCTTTCCAAACAGTGAATACTCAACAGGAAATAAAAAAAATAGTGAGAGAGATAAAGGAAAAAAACTATAGCCAAGTGCTGCGAATAAATCTCTTGTCCGAATAATCAAACTATTTGCACGACTAAATAGTTTGATAAAAATAAAGTATAAAAAGAACGGAATTGCTAATGAAATTAATCCTAACCAAATATCATTAGAATGATATTCCGAAACTTGCATAATATAATATTTTATAAAAAATAGTTTTAAAATTCCGAGTAATAATAAGATAGTGCTAAAATTTTTTTGTTCTGATTGAATAACCAGTGTAATAGCCAATTTAGGTTCGTCAAGAAATTTATAAATTGTATTCCAGAAATCAATATTGCTAACCTTTTTATGCAATATGTTACCACAATTTTTACATGTCAAACAAAACAACTCATTTTTATTATTGCAAATTGCGCATTCAGATAAATAAGAAATCATAATTTTAACCTAATTGTTAATTTCATATTGTTTATTTCAGGATTAATATTGAAATCAAATAAATGTGCGTCAACATAAGCATCAACTACATTAAGTAAATAAGTTATGAATAAGTAAATTGTAAATTCATCTCTTTGATTATGATAAAAATTTCGAAACGATTTTAATTTTATGTCACCGTCTGGGTTTAAGGTATTTATGCTATTTAAATACTCTTTTTTGAAATAATTATATTTATCATTTTGTTCAATCCAGACTGATAGATAATAACCAATAAAACCCCAAACAACTGGAATTTTCCAATAGCTTTCATTGTAAAACTGACCTAATCCTGGTAAAAGTGCACTTTGCAACATTGCTAAGGAAGCTGATTTTGTCATAGTAAAAGAGCTATCTTCATTTAATGCAGTTGATTCGTTGTAAATATTCTGTGCATAATTCAAGCTAATAGTCATAAAAAATATTATAATTAAAAAATGAAAATTAATTTTGTATTCTGCTGGATGCTTCAAAAATTTCATATAGTCTTTCAAACTCCTCATTTGAATAATATTCGAAAATAATTTCTCCACCTCCTGATTTTTTACTTAATAATCTAACTTTTGTCGAGAATAAAGATCTTAGTTTAGACTCATAATCCTTCATTACATTATCTTTATTGGATAATATTTCATTCTTTTTTTTGGGAGAAGATAAATTCTGAACTATTTTTTCAATTGCACGAACACTCAAACCCTCAGATACTATTTTATTATACAGTTTAAGTTGCAATTTTGGTGACGATATATTGATCAATATTCTTGCGTGTCCTGCAGTGATTTGATTTTTGACTATCCCTTCCTGTATTTCTTGTGGAAGTTTTAATAATCTAATAAAATTAACTACTGTAGAACGATCTTTCCCAACTTTTTTTGATATTTCTTCTTTTGATAAATCACATTCTTCCGCAAGTCTTTTGTATGCAATAGCAATTTCAATCGCATTTAATTTTTCACGCTGAATATTCTCTATTAAAGATAATTCGAGCATTACTTCTTTTGTTTCAGCCTGAATTATATAAGCAGGAAGAATTTCAAATCCAATTTCTTTGCAAGCACGAAATCTTCTTTCGCCCGATATTAACTCATATTTACCTCCAGAAATCCTCCTAACAGTAATAGGTTGAATTAAACCATTTTCCAAAATAGATTTTTTCAATTCATCGAGTGCATTTGCATCAAATTCTGTGCGAGGTTGATAAGGATTTGGTAATATTTTTGAAAGAGGAATATTAGCAAGAATATTAAAAGATTTATTATCATCCTCATTAATTTCTGTAGAAGATATTTTTACAATTTCTTTGTTACCATTTTCATAGTTTGGGTTGATTAAAGCATCTAATCCCCTGCCTAATACCGGTTTTACTTTCATTTAATCCTACCTTCCAATATATTTTTTTCGATAAGTTCATTTGCAAGTGACATATAATTTTGCGCTCCAACTGATATCGAATCATACATAATTATTGGTTTGGCGTGGCTTGGGGATTCGGAAATTCTTACATTTCGATTGATAATTGTCTTGAATACTTTATCACCAAAATATTTGATAACTTCTTCTTTAACCTGATGAGATAATCGTAATCTTGAATCAAACATCGTCAACAACACGCCTTCTATAGTCAATTCAGGATTAAATTGCTTTTTAACAATATTGATTGTGTTTAGAAGCTGCCCTAAACCTTCCAATGCAAAGTACTCGCATTGAACAGGAATGATCACAGAATCTGAAGCAATTAATGCATTCAAAGTCAATAAACTTAATGATGGTGGACAATCAATGAACACAAAATCATAATTATTGATAGATTTTAATGATTCTTTCATTATTAATTCTCGATTAGGAAAATTAACAAGTTCAATTTCCGCTCCGACTAAATTAATATTTGCAGTAACGACATCAAGAAAAGGCATAAAGGTTGTACTGATACATTCATTAATAGTCTTTAAGCCAACAAGAACTTCATAAATTGAATTATCACTCTTTTTAATTCCCAATCCAGATGTTGAATTGGCTTGTGGATCAATATCAATTAACAGCGTTTTATATTCTGCCGCTGCAACAGATGCTGATAAATTAATGGCAGTTGTAGTTTTTCCAACCCCGCCTTTCTGGTTTGCAATTGCTATAGTTTTCATCATTATTAGACTGTAATTTCCTCACCAAATTTCATTACTCTTGAGTTAAATCCTTTTTGCTTGCATTTATCTTTAAATATTTCAGGGTCTGATTCAATAACAGAAAAAGTATTATAATGCATAGGCACTGCTAATTTTGGATTAACAAATTCTACAGCTTTTACCGCATCATCAATTCCCATTGTAAAGTTATCACCAATTGGCAGTAACATCAAGTCAATTTTATTCAATTCACCAATTAATTTCATGTCATAAAATAAACCAGTATCCCCAGTATGGTAAATTGTTTTTCCTTCAATCATTACTAAAACACCTGCTGCTTCTCCTGCGTATTGATTATCGGGAGTAATAGAGCCATGATGTGCTATCGTGAATTTGACTTTGCCAAATTCAAATTGATGCGAACCACCAATATGCATATTGTGGGCTTTAAAGCCTTTACTTAGACAATAATTTGCGAGTTCATTAACACAAATCAAAAGTGCATTGCAACGCTTTGCGATACTAAAAGCATCGCCAATATGATCCCCATGAGCATGAGTTAAGATAATAAAATCTGCAGTAACTTCATCAGCACTAATCGAATTATTTGGATTTCCTGTTAAAAATGGATCAATCAAAATCTTATATTTTTCGGTTGAAATTTGGAATGCTGAATGTGCAAAATATTTAATTTTCATATACACCTCATGTTGATTTTTAATTATTGTAACCTAAGCAAATTTAAATAATTTCAGGCATAATTTTTTATCTTTGAACTAACTCAAAATTATTTATCGAGATTTTTGAAGTGTTTAAATATACTTTTGATTTTATTTTCTTTCTCTGTCGACAAATTTTTTATAAGATATTTTCTTAATGAGTCCTTTGATAATCCTCTTATTAATTTCCCATTATCCGCCACAGAAATATTCGCAGTTTCCTCAGAGACAATTACGCTGATTACATCAGCTGTTTCTGTAATTCCTAATCCTGCTCGATGCCGCATTCCAAGCGGAAGATTATTAAATGTTGTCTCCTGGCTTAACGGCAAAGTGCACCTGACGGCTTCAATAATATCATTATTAATAATTGCAGCACCATCATGAAGTGGAGAGCGCGGAAAGAAAATAGATTTAAGTAAATTCTTATTGATTTTCGCATTAACTATCTCACCTGTCTCAGCGACACCTTGAATTCCTGAACTTCGGATGAGTATCATCAAGGCTCCATGCTGATTCTGCGCTAATTCGTATGCAGCTTCCGATACAATTTCTGAAATATTTTTACGATGTGGTTTTGAAATTAATCTTGCAATTGGACTTCTGCCTAATAAAACCAAAAGCCGACGAATTTCAGGTTGAAATAAAATAATAAAAGCAATGACCCAAATATCAGTAATAAGTTTTAACAACCAACCAAGTGCCTTCAAATCTGCAATCTGTGCTATAAATGATAAAATCAATACGACAATCAATCCAATAAATATTTGCGAAGCAACAGTGCCTTTCAGCACTTTATAAAGATTATAAATTATTATAGTTACTAATACTACATCAACAATATCGAGTAAACTAATTGTAATAAAATCGAATTTAAATAGTTCAATCATAAGGTTGAAAATGGATTATTGGTTAAAGAAAAGAGTTTTCTTACGTAATTTGCATTCTTAACATTATGAGTTCGGACAATTTTTGCTCCCTTCATAAGTGAAAATGACTCTAATATCGAGGTGGGTAAATCACGTTCACTTACATCAAGATTAAGGGCTTTCCCAATTAGTGACTTTCGTGATAAACCTATTAATATTGGGCAACCAAGACCTTTGAATTCATCTAATCTATTAATGATTTCATAATTGTGCGAAAGTGTTTTTCCGAATCCAATTCCAGGATCTATAACAATTTTACTTATTCCAACTTTTTTTAAAAACAGTATCCGGTTATACAAAAATTCATAAACCTCACTTACGACATCATTGTAATTTGGATTAGATTGCATTGTCTCCGGAGTCCCCTTCATATGCATTACGACACAACAAGCGTTGTGTCTTTTTACAATATCCATCATTTTTTCGTCTTTTGTTAATCCAGAAATATCATTAACAATTTTCACTCCCCTTTTCAAAGCTTCATCTGCAACTTCAGATTTGTATGTATCTATTGAAAGAACTAAAGAATTATTAGTTTGAAAATTATCAATTATTGGTATAACCCTACTTAGTTCTTCTTTTACATTAATTGGTTTTGCATTTGGTCGGGTAGATTCACCTCCAATATCTATAATATCAGCACCATCACTAACCATATTATCTATATGACGAAGAGCAATATCTAAGTCGAAATACTTACCTCCGTCAGAAAACGAATCTGGAGTTGAATTTAAAATACCCATTATAAAATTCTGTTCGGACGAGTTTTTAATAAAATCCATTCCAACATTTTTATAAGAAAGAAAATTATTAATTACTTCTGCAATCTTATGCCCAACTTCTTCAGCTATATAAGATTTTACACTGCTTGTCAATTCAAGAATTTGCTCAAATGTCCCTAAAATAAAAAGATCAATTCCTGAATCATTTTTTTTTAAGTAAGAGAATGTTTCATTTCTTAAAATGTGTTGATGTAATTCAGCAGCAATTTCTTCACTCGTATTTCTGATTTCTATTCCAAAATAACCTCTATCACGCAAATCTTTAAATATATTGTACTTCTTGTTATACTTCTTGAAGACAAATGGCGAGTTAATATTTATGATCTGAACTATCAATGTTAGTCGTTATTTTTTTTATAAACAATTTCACCATTCATAATAGTCATTTCGACATTAAAATCTTCATCAAGAACTACTAAGTCAGCGGCTTTTCCGGCTGATAAAATTCCTCTGCCACTATTAACTACTTTTGCAGAATTCAAAGTCGCCATCCGAACGGTATCAGTAATTTTAGCTCCGGTCGAAGTAATAATATTTCTAATTGCTTTATTCAAAGTCAACGTGCTACCAGCTAATGTTCCATCTTCCAATGTAGCAATATTATCTTTAAGGACAACTTTTTGGTCAGAAAAATGATACTCGCCTTCATGCATTCCTCCAGCTCTGATAGAATCTGTAATTAAAATAATATTTTTAGGAGATTTGATTTTCAGTAACAATTCCATAACAGCAGGATGAACATGAAAATTATCAGCTATAAGTTCAATTTTTAATTCATCTCGCAGTAAAGCACCAGTAATTATGCTTGGTAACCGATGATGAAAGGGTTTCATTGCATTAAAAATATGGGTGACATGGGCGGCTCCATGTGCAATTGCTTTATCAATATCTTCATAGGAGGCTGTAGAATGACCAATTGAACAGATTACTCCGCTGAATGAGGCTGCTCTAATTACCTCCATAGCACCATCAAGTTCAGGTGCAATCGTCATTATTTTTATCAATCCACGAGAAGCATTGTATAAATCCCGAAATAATTCTACACTTGGCTTCCATAAGTATTCTTCATTCATAGCTCCTTTTAATATTGGATTTAAGAATGGACCCTCCATATGAATACCTCGGAGATTGCCCTCAGGATGATCAATAATGTATTTAGAAAGCTTATCAAGGTCTAATAGTAGATGTTTCTTTGGTTTTGCATGAAGGCTTGCTAATATATGCGTTGAGCCATGAGTCAAAAAATATTCACTAATCTTTCTATAACTTTTTTCATTATTATCTGCAAATCCGTATCCACCACCTCCATGTACTAATAAATCAACAAATCCAGGAGTAATTATTTTACCGCTTACATCAATTAATTGGCATTTATCGGGAAAGGTTACTTCACTTACTTTACCAACCTCATAGACTTTTTCATTAAAAATTATTACAGCTCCGTTTTCAATTTCTTTGAAAGGTGTTATAATTTTTCCCCCAACTAACGCATAATACATCTTTGAACCTTTCTATTTGATTATGTTTTTCAATTCTAATGTTGATGCAGTTATATTTTGATTTTTGAATATTGCCGAACCTGCAACAAATATATCACATCCAATATCTGACAAATACTTAATATTTGTTTTATCAACACCTCCATCCACTTCGATTAAAAATTTTGATTGATTCTCTTTTCTGATTTTACTTAAAGCCATAATTTTTCTTTTTGTGTAATCAATAAACTTTTGTCCGCCAAATCCGGGATTAACAGTCATAACAAGTATAAAATCTACTATATCAAAAATCGGTTTTATGAATTCAACTGAAGTTGCCGGATTAATAGCCACACCCGCCTTCACATGGAATTCTTTAATTTGTTGAATAACTCTGTCTAAATGAATTACCTCTTCAGCATGAACAGAAATATAATCAGCACCAGCTTCTGCAAAGCTTTCAATATATTTTGCCGGTTCTCTGATCATCAAATGAACGTCAATCGGTAGATTCGATACTTTATTTACTGATTTAACTATAATTGGTCCAAATGAAATATTCGGCACAAAATTTCCATCCATGACATCACAATGAATTATGTCTGCCCCCCCCATCTCAATGAACCTGAGCTGTTGAGAAAGATTAGAAAAATCTGCGGATAATATTGATGGCGCTAAATATTTCATTTTATCTACTCTTGGATACGACAACATCTATGCTATCGCCCAATTCTACTAAATTATCACTACTTGGATATTGATCAATAACTGTATTATTTAAAAGCGATGAAGATCTGATATAAGTAATACTACCGACATACAAATTGCTATTACGCAATACAAGCTCTGCTTCCTTAAGAGATTTTGAAATCAAATTTGGAACTTTTACTTTACCCATTTGAGGCCCAATACTAACTTTCAAATAAACATAATCACCTTGATAGAGTTTTGTACCCTCAGCAAATTGTTGAGCAATTATAATTCCAGCTGTTTCATCAGATTCGACATCTTCAACTTTTGAAATAAATAATCCGCTCCTCTCAAGAATGATTCGAGCTTCCCGAATTGTTCTCCCAATCAGCCTTGGCATAACAATCTGCTGTTCTCCACCAGAAATGTAGATGTATATTCTTCTATTTGCTTTTACTTTGCTTCCTTCATGAGGTCTTTGAAAGAGTATATGATTCTCAGGGATTTTATCGTCATATCTTACCCCAACTTCTATGGGATTTAATCCTTTTGAAACCAACAATTCCTTTGCGTCCTCTTTTGACATTCCAACAACTTTTGGAACACTAATGGGATCGCTACTTACAATCCAAGGTAATATGATTCTATTAAGTGCAAAAATAATTATGAATGCTATTACTAAATTAATAATAATACGCTTCAACCTTGATTTAACCTTTTTATCTTCCATATAGCAAAATTACAAAATGACTTTTAGTTATTCAAAAAGATTTATGAATAATTTCTTTTTTATTAATGAATTACTGTATATTTTTCATATACAAAGTTATTGCAACAAATTATTTATCAACGTTATTTTGAGATAAATTTTTTGAATCAGGGTTTCATTATTATTAACTAAAATCTTTTCAACAATCGCAGGAGATTGTATGGTTGATTCAATTTGTATTTTGGAAGGCATTTACTATTCAAAATTACTCCCCCTAGTTTATTTTAGACCTGTTTACGATTTGAGATGTGGTATTCTAACTTTAAAAGAAAAAATTCAACGAAGATATGCTGATATTCCACTGACACTACATTGCCGCTCTTATTTAGCTGATTTAGTTAGAAGAAATAATCCTAACATTTTAGTAAATGAGCTATCAAAAGAAACTAAAAGTTGTTTATTCATTAATGGACGCGTAATTGCTGATGATGATTTTCGTAGTAAAGTTCCGACGGAAGGTTCGGATATGTTATACGTCGATGGTGAGACAATAATTGCTGCCCGTGTTAGCGGTTCCAATCTTGATTATTTGCGAAAATCAATGAATGATGTTTTTACTTTATCAGATTTTTCAGGATTACTCAAAAAAGAAATTAAGGTTGATTATATAACTTATCCTTGGGATTTAGTTAAAAATAATGGAAATCAATTGCGGAAAGATTTTGATTTTCTGGTTGATAAAAACAAAAACATGATTAATGGACAAATTTATGAAGGTTCTATTTTGGTTAATAAGGAAAATATCTTTATTGCTGATGGCGTAAAAATAAAACCAAATGTTGTTCTGGATGCCGAAGATGGACCAATTTTTATTGATGAAGGTGCAAAAGTATTTTCGAATGCTGTAATCACAGGGCCAGCCTATGTGGGAAAAAAATCATTAATTAAAATTGGCGCAAAGATCTATGAAAACACAAGTATTGGAGAAGTTTGTAAAGTTGGAGGTGAAGTTGAAGATTCTATAATTCATTCATTTTCAAATAAACAGCATGATGGATTTTTAGGACACGCCTATTTAGGTTCATGGGTTAATCTTGGCGCAGATACAAACAACAGTGATTTAAAGAATAATTATGGAAGTGTAAAAGTTTATATTAATGATGAGCAAATAGATAGTGGATCAATGTTTGTCGGATTGACAATGGGAGATCATTCAAAGAGTAGTATAAATACCATGTTTAATACAGGGACTGTTGTTGGTGTGTCAACAAATGTTTTTGGTTCGGGATTTCCTCCCAAATACATTCCCTCATTTACTTGGGGAGGATCCGATTCCTTAACATCCTACGCTTTAGATAGAAGTATAGATGTAGCTAAAAGAGTAATGGAAAGAAGAAGAATACCTTTTACTGAAATAGATGAGAGAATTTTTAGAAAAGTCTTCGATCTTACAAAGGAAGAAAGACGAAGAAGAGGAATGCCAAACTAAAAAGGAGTAATTATGCGTTTAATCATTCAACCTGATTATGAGTTAGTATCGAAATGGGCGGCCAATTATGTCGCGAAAAAAATTAACGATTTCAAACCAAATTCAAAAAAACCTTTTGTGTTGGGCTTGCCAACAGGTTCATCACCAATTGGTATGTATAAGGAGTTGATTAATTTATTCAAATCCAAAAAGGTTTCATTTAAGAACGTTGTTACTTTCAACATGGACGAATATGTTGGAATACCGGAGACTCATCCGGAAAGTTATCATGCTTTTATGTGGAATAATTTTTTCAATCATATTGATATTATTAAAACAAATGTAAATATTCTTAATGGGAATGCTAAAAATCTTGAAAAAGAATGTGAGTTATATGAAAAAAAGATTTTGAAATACGGAGGGATTCATTTATTTGTTGGAGGTATTGGTCCTGACGGTCATATAGCCTTTAATGAGCCAGGTTCATCTTTAGTGTCGAGAACTCGAATAAAAACACTTACTACAGATACAATAATTGCTAATTCAAGATTTTTCGATAATGACGTTACAAAAGTACCAAAAACCGCTCTTACCGTTGGTGTTGGAACTGTCTTAGATGCTGATGAGGTATTAATTATAATAAGTGGTCATAATAAAGCACGCGCACTTGCAAAAGTTGTGGAAGAAGGCGTTAATCATATGTGGAC
>Ga0172373_10009408_pt1 | contig 12152 bp, 11 predicted proteins | sample Lak10m_2_FD_114546 | JGI IMG/M metagenome (GOLD analysis project Ga0172373, IMG submission 114546) | Freshwater microbial communities from Kabuno Bay, South-Kivu, Congo - kab_092012_10m | ecosystem: Environmental > Aquatic > Freshwater > Lake | place: Democratic Republic of the Congo... | reverse complement strand
GATCGCCGCGAGCGAGGCCTCGACGCGGTCCGTGGCCCTCATGGCCGCCAGACTGGAGCCAGCTCGTCCGCCATCGGATCGAGCTTCACCTCGCCGACGAACGCCGCGACCTCTGCGGTGCGCTGCAGGTTGGCGATCACCTCGGGCATGCGCGTCGCCGGGATCTCGACCCCGGCGAGCGCCGCGAGCTGCTTCACCATGGCTTCGTCGACCTTCACGCCTTCTCCAGGTCGCGGTAGTCGGGCTGCAGGTGGAACCAGTAGGTATAGCCCTTGATGGACTTCTGCATCGCGACGTCGAAGTTCGGCTGCGCGATCGGGATGCGCGGCACCTCCTCGAAGGCGATGTTGACGAAGCCGTGCACCGCGGCCTCGTACTTCTTCGGGTCGGCTTCGAAGCGCGCGGCCTCGATCAGCTTGTCCATCGCCGGGTTCTTGTACGACATCGTGTTGAACACCGCGTCCTGCGAGTGGTAGCACCAGAAGAAGAAGTACTCCGGGTAGTTCAGCCAGCCGCCGAAGCGGTTGAGGATCAGCGGCAGGTCCTTCTTCAAGAGCGCCGCGCGCCAGTTGGCGCCCGGGATCTTGTTGATCGTCACCTTGATGCCGATCAGCGCGAGCGACTCCTGGATCAGGATGCACGCGGGTTCGCTGATGGTGCCGGCGCCGAGGTCGAAGGACAGCGTGGTCTCGAAGCCCGCCTCCAAGCCGGCCTCCTTCATCAGCGCGCGCGCCTTGGGCACGTCGTAGACGTAGCCGTGCGCCTGCGGCCAGGACACGCCGGCCGCCTTGTTGTCCTTGTCGCCCCACAACTTGGTGGAGCGCTGGTACATCGCGTTCTCGAGCACCTTCTCGTAGGGGATGGCGTAGGCCACCGCCTGGCGCACCTTCGGATTGTTGAACGGCGGCTTGTTGACGTTCATGCCGAGGTACCAGATCGCGTTCTCGATCGGCGTGCTCTGCACCACCACCTTGCCGGCCTGGGACATCTCGAGGAAGTCCTTCGGCGGCATCTCGTAGCTCATGTCGATGTCGCCCTTCTCCAGCAGCGCGCGGCGGTTGCCGGCCGACGGGATCTCGCGCTGCACGATGCGGCGGATCTTCGGCAGCTTGCCGCTCTTCCAGTCGTCGTTGCGCGCGTAGATGATCTCCTGCCCCGGCTTGTACGACTCGAGCTTGTAGGCGCCGCCGCCGGCGACGTTGCCCTTGGTCCAGTTGAGGCCCCACGGGTCTTCCTTCGTGGCATGCTTCTTCACCAGTTCGGAGTTGTAGACGCAGGGCACCGGCACCGCGAGGTCCATCATCGCGAGCTTGTCCTTGCGGATGAACTGCACCTTGAAGGTGTGGTCGTCGACGACGATGAACTGATCGGGCTTCTCGATCGAGCCGGCCTTCATCTGGAAGGTCGGGAAGCCGCCGACGCTCACCATGCGATCGAAGGACCACTTCACGTCCTTCGCGGTGACGGGGGTGCCGTCGTGGAACTTGGCGTTCTTGCGCAGCTTGAAGGTCACCGACATGCCGTCGGCCGCCACCTGCCACGACTCGGCGAGTTCGGGCTCGAGCTTGGTGAAGTCGTACATCATCACGCCGCCGGGGCCCTTCTTCTTGCCGAAGGTCATCAGGCGGTCGTAGCAGATCCACGACACGCCGTAGGCCGGGCGGTTCGCGCCCACCGTGTGGATGTCGAGCGAGTTCGGGCCGGTCTCGTTGGCGACGATCAGCAGTTCCTTGCGGCGATCCTGCGCCAGCAGTTCCAGCGGGATGGCGTTCGCGCCGGCAAGCGCGGCGGACTGGATGAGGAAATCGCGGCGTTTCATGGGCAAGGTCTCCGGTTCAGGACGTGGATTGGACGTAGCGGCGCCAGCCGCCCAGTGCGGTGATCTCGGTGCGCCCGGCGAGGGCATGCGGTTCGCAGAGGAAGCCCTTCACGCGCTCGCCGTCTTCCAGCTCGAGCGTGCCGATGCCCAGCGGCGGCGGGATGTCGGCGACGAAGGTGCCGAAGCCCGAGGCGGGAAGGTCCCATGTCTCGACCTCTATGCAAGCGCCGTGCCCGTCTCCCGAGCGCACCAGCCCGGGCTTCGGCGGGCGCTGGTCGTCGAGCGCGTACAGGCGGTAGCAGGGGGCGGTGCGCGCCCGGCGCACCAATTGGGCGCCTCGCTCCAGCAGTTGCACGTTCAGCGGCATGCCCGAGAGGTGCGCGCCGACGACGGCGATGCGCACCGTGCCGGGCGCAGGCGCCTGCGCCGCCGCCTCGCCGAGGAAGCGCGCGCCCAGCGCCGCGAGGCGTGCGTCGGACCAGGTCGGCCCGACCAGCGTGACGCCGAACGGCAGGCCATCGGGCCGCGCACCCGCGGGCACGGTCAGGCCGGCGAGGTCGAGCAGGTTGACGAAGTTGGTGTAGATGCCGAGGCGGCTGTTCAGCAGCACCGGCTCGCGCTCCAGCTCCTCGAGCTTGTAGATGGTGGGCGCGCCGGGCACCAGCATGACGTCGGCGCGCTGCCAGAGCGCGTCGGCCTCGCGCCGGAGCGCCGCGAGGCGATGCTGCGCGGCGAAGGTCTCGGCCGCGGAGAATCGGCGGCCGGAGTCGACGATGCCCTTCGTGACGGGCAGCACGTCGGCGGGATGCGCATCGATGAAGGCGCCGAGCTGCGCGGTACGTTCCGCGATCCAGGGGCCGTCGTAGAGCAGGGCCTGCGCGGCGAGGAAGGGCGCGAGGTCGAACTCGACCGCCACGCCGCCGATCGCAGCCATGCGCTCGATCGCCTTCTCGTAGAGCCCGCGGCAGGCGAGGTCGCCGAAGAACTCGCGCTGCGCCGGCAGCGGCACCGCGAAGCGGAAGCGCTCGCCGACCAGCGGCGCGCCCTCGCCGACCGGGCGCGAATAGGGATCCGACTCGTCCACGCCCTGCATCACGGCCAGCACGGCCTGCGCGTCCGCCACCGAGCCGGCGAACACCGACACGCAGTCCAGCGACCGGCACGCCGGCACCACGCCCGCGGTGCTGACGAGGCCTCGCGTCGGCTTCAGCCCGACCAGCCCATTGAACGCCGCCGGCACGCGCCCGGAGCCGGCGGTGTCGGTGCCGAGGGAAAAGCTCGCGAGGCCCATCGCCACCGCCACGGCGGAGCCGGAACTCGATCCCCCGCTGATGTAGTCGGGATTGCGCGGGTTGCGGCACGCGCCATAGGGCGAGCGAACGCCGACGAGGCCGGTGGCGAACTGGTCGAGGTTGGTCTTGCCGACGAGGATCGCGCCGGCGGCGAGCAGCTTGGCGACCGCGGTCGCGTGCCGCTCTGGCGTGTAGGCGTAGGCGGGGCAAGCAGCGGTGGTGGGAATGCCCGCGACGTCGATGTTGTCCTTCACTGCGAACGGCACGCCCCAGAGCGGGCGATCGCGCGGCCCGCGCATCAGCTCCTGCGCGCGCGCCAGCGCTTCCTCCTCGGGCACGAGGTGGATCCACACGGGGTTGTCCTTCACGGCGCGGATGCGTGCGTACACCGCCCGAACGACGTCCTCCGGCGAGCGCCCGGCCTCGTACGCGGCGCGCAGCGCGGCGAGAGTCAGGTCGGGCTCGGAACTTGCAAAGTCGTTCGTCATGTCGAGGACCCCAAACTTGTATACAAGATGGGATGCAAGCTACCATGCAGGGACCGTGCCACCCCTGCCTTGCCCCGGGAATCCGCCGCAGCCCACCGCGAGCGCCCGCCGCCCCGCACCAGCGAGGTGCGGCGCATGAAGCCGGTGCCCCGCGACGGTGACCGCCTTGCCGATGCGGTCTACGAGCGCGTGAAGGCGGACATCTTCGATTTCCGCCTGCTGCCCGGCGCGCGCTTTTCCGAGAACGAACTCGCGGCGCGCGAGAAGGTCTCGCGCACGCCGGTGCGCGAAGCGCTGCTGCGGCTCGCCGCCGAAGGCTTCATCGACGTGGCGCCGAAGTCCGGCTGGACCGTGCGCGACCTCGACTTCGCACGCTTCGAGCATCTGTACGACCTGCGCATCGTGCTCGAGCAAGCCGCGGCGCGGAAACTCTGCGCGTCCGACCACGCCGAGGCGCTTGCGGGACTCAAGCGCACCTGGCTCGTGCCCGCGAAGGCGCGCCTGACGGACTGGATCGCGGTCTCGCGCATCGACGAGGCCTTCCACGCCACGCTGGTCGCCGCCGCCGGCAACCCGGAGATGGCGCGCGTCCACGCCGAAGTGACCGAGCGCATTCGCATCGTCCGGCGGCTCGACTTCACGCAAGGCGAGCGCGTCGGCGCCACCTACGACGAGCACGCCGCGATCCTCAAGGCCGTTCTCGCGCGCAAGCCGCAGCAGGCGATGCTGCTGGTCTCGGCGCACATCGAACATTCGAAACGGGAGGTTCGCAAAATCTCCCTGCACCGGCTGCACGAGGCGCATCACGGCGCGCGCGCAGGCTTAGAATTCCGAGGGAAATGACACACGATCACGGCGGCTCGAGCCGCGGCACGTCCAAGGGCGTCGGCGCGCGCCTGCCCCGCAAGGAAGACGCGCGATTCCTGCGCGGCCAGGGCGAATACGTCGCCAACATCCGCCTCCCCGGCATGCTCGACGTCGCCTTCCTGCGCTCGCCGATGGCGCACGGCAGGATCCTCGGCATCAGGAAGCCCGAGGGGCACGAAGCGATGGTCTTCACCGCCGAGGACCTCGTCGGCGTGCAGCCGATTCGCGCGCATACGACGCTTCCGGGCTTCAAGCCCTCCGACCAGCCGGTGCTCGCCAGCGGCAAGGTGCGGCAGGTCGGCGAGCTGGTCGCGATGTGCGTCGCGCCCACGCGAGCCGAAGCCGAGGACATCGCCGACCAGGTCGAGCTCGACCTCGAGGAACTGCCCGCCGTGGTCGACATGGTGAAGGCCCGCACCGAGCCGCCCGCGCTGGTGCACGACGAGTGGGGCGACAACGTCTTCCTCGAGACGATGGTCGACGACGACATCTCCGAGGTGAAGCAGCGCGCGGCGGTGAAGGTGCGCCGCAGGATCCGCACCGCGCGCCAGCACATGTCGCCGATGGAAGGCCGCGGCGTGGTGTGCGAGTGGAACAAGCGCCTCGGCCAGCTCGTCATGTACACGGCTGCGCAGATGCCGCACATCAACCGCGCCGGCCTCTCGGAATGCCTTGGCCTCGACCACGGCTCGATCCGCGTCATCGCGCCCGATGTCGGCGGCGGCTTCGGCTACAAGGGCATCCTGCTGCCCGAGGAAGTGTGCCTCGCGTGGCTGTGCCGCAAGCTCGGCCGCCCGGTGCGCTGGATCGAGGACCGCCGCGAGCAGCTCTCGGCGAACGCCAATTGCCGCGAGCACGACTACGACCTCACGATCTATGCCGACGCCAAGGGCAAGATCCTGGGGCTGGAAGCAGACGCAACCGTGGATTCGGGCGCGTACTCCTCGTACCCGTTCTCTGCCTGCCTCGAGGGCGGGCAAGTGAGTTCGATCCTCCCCGGCCCGTACAAGATGGAGCGCTACCGCTGCCATACGTGGTCGGTGGCGACCAACAAGCCGCCGATCCTGCCCTACCGCGGCGTGGCGCGCACCGGCGTCTGCTTCGCGCTCGAGGTGACGCTGGACGCCGTCGCACGCGAACTCAAGATGGAGCCGCACGAACTGCGCCTCGCGAACCTCGTCGAGCCGCAGGAGATGCCGTACACCAACATCACGAAGAAGCACTTCGACTCGGGCGACTACCCCGAGGCGGTGCGGCGCGTGGCCAAGATGATCGACGTCGCCGCGGTGCGCGCGCGGCAGAAGAAGGGCGAGCCCGACGGCCGCAGGATCGGCCTCGGCTTCTCGATCTTCTGCGAGCAGGCCGCGCACGGCACCTCGGTCTACTACGGCTGGGGCATCCCGATGGTGCCGGGGCACGAGCAGTGCGCCGCACGCCTCTCGCCCGATGGCATCCTCGAATTGCGCATCGGCGCGCACTCGCACGGTCAAGGCATGGAGACCACCATGGCGCAGGTCGCCAACACGGTGCTCGGCATCGACCCGGCGAACGTGCGCCTCGTGCACGGCGACACCGCGATCACGCCCTACTCCACCGGCACCTGGGGCTCGCGCTGCATGGTGATGTCCGGCGGCGCGGTGGCGCGGGCGGCCGAGGTGATCGGCGAGCGCGTGAAGGCGATCGCCTCCAAGCTCATGGAAGTCTCCACCGCCGACCTCGTGCTCGAGGACGGCAACGTGCGCGTCGCGGGCACCGACCGCAAGATGACGCTCGGCGAAGTCGCGCACGTCTGGTATCGCAAGCCGCAACTGCTGCCCGCGGACGTCGATCCGGGCGGGCTCGAGACCGTCGAGGGCTACAAGGCCAAGGTCGACACCGGCACCTTCAGCTATGCGTGCCACGCCTGCGTGGTCTCGGTCGACACCGAGACCGGGCAAGTCGAGATCCTCGACTATGCGATCGCCGAGGACGGCGGCGTGCTGGTGAACCCGATGATCGTCGACGGGCAGGTCTACGGCGGCACCGCGCAGGGCGTCGGCACGGCGCTCTACGAGGAGATGCCGTACGACCCACAGGGCCAGCCGCTCGCCACCACGCTCGCGGACTACCTGCTGCCCGGCCCGACCGAGGTGCCATCGATCCGCATCGACCACATGGAGTCGCCCTCGCCCTACACGCGCTTCGGCCAGAAGGGCATCGGCGAAGGCGGTGCGATCGCACCGCCGGCCGCGATCGCTAACGCCATCAACGACGCGCTCGCGCCGCTCGGCGTCGAGATCACCGAGTCCCCGGTCACGCCGCGACGCATCGTCGAGGCCCTGATGGCGAAGCAGCGATGAAAGCAGTCCAATTCGAATACGCCCGCCCGAAGGACGTCGCAGAGGCGGTGAAGCTGCTCGCCGAAGGCGGCGACGGCGCGAAGTGCGCCGCCGGCACGCAATCGCTCGGCCCGATGCTGAACCTGCGCGTAGTGCAACCGACGATGCTCGTCGACCTGCGCCACATCGAGGAACTGAAGGCGGTGACCGACGCGCCCGACGCCGTCACCTATGGCGCGTGCACCACGCACGCCGCGGTCGAGGACGGCCGCGTGCCGGACCCGACCGGCGGCTTCCTGCGCGAGATCGCGTCGAACATCGCCTATCGCCCGATCCGCAACCGCGGCACCATGGGCGGCAGCCTCGTACACGCCGACCCGGCGGCCGACTGGCCGAGCACCATGCTGCTGCTCGGCGCGACCATGATCGCCGCGGGTCCCGCGGGCCGGCGCGAGATCCCGGTCGAGTCCTTCTTCAGCAGCATCTTCGAGACCGCGCTGAAGCCCGGCGAGCTTCTCGTCGGCATTCGAGTGCCGAAGCGCGGCGCCAAGGCGCGCCGCGCCTACTGGAAGTTCTGCCGCAAGACTGGCGAGTTCCCGCAGGCGATCGGCGCCGCGCTGCTCGACCCGGACAAGGGCGAGTCGCGCGCGGTGATCGGCGCGACCCTCTCCACGCCGATCCTGCTGTCGAACGCCAAGGCCCTGCTTGCGAAGCCGACCGACGAGGCGCTCGGCGCCGCCGCCGACGAAGCCGGCTTCGCGGACGACCCTTACAACCGCAGGCTGCACGCCGTGGCGCTGCGCCGCGCGATCGAAAGACTTTCCGCATGACGAAGCCGACCGCCCGCATTTCGCTCACCGTGAACGGCCGCGAGGTATCGGCCGAGGTCGAGCCGCGCACGCACCTCGCCGACTTCCTGCGCGAGCACGAACTGCTCACCGGCACCAACCTCGGCTGCGAACACGGCGTCTGCGGCGCCTGCACGCTGGAGATCGACGGCGTGCCTTCGCGCTCGTGCATCACCTATGCGGCCGCCTGCGACGGCGCCAAGGTGCGCAGCATCGAGGGCTTCGAGAGCGACGAGGTCATGGAGGCGCTGCGCGCCGCGTTCACCGCCGAGCACGCGCTGCAATGCGGCTACTGCACGCCCGGCATGCTGATGACCGCGCGCGACATCGTGCTGCGCCTGCCCGACGCCGACGAAGCGCGCATCCGCAAGGAACTCTCGGGCAACCTCTGCCGCTGCACGGGATACATGGGCATCGTCGCGGCGATCCGGCGGGTTCTGGCGGATCGGCGCAAGGCACGGTAGCCTCGGCGGGATGGGTACCCCCTACGATGCCCCTGGCGCTGAAACCCGGGACAAGTCGCCGCCGAAGCGCAACTGGACGCTGATCCTGCTGGGCGGATTTGCCGCCCTCGTCGCGCTGGTGCTGGTCGCGGCGACAGCCCTCCCGGCCTTTGGCGACTACTCGGCACGGGCGAAGATGTCTGAAGCCCAACTCGCGATGTTCTCGTACCGCGAAGGCATCGTCGACTACTACGCGACCCATCGCAAGCTGCCCAAGTCGGCGTCGGACGCAGGGATCGAGGACTGGGTTTCCACTTCCCCGAGCGACAAGGTCGCGCGCATCACGTGGGTGCCTGCCTTGTCCGAACTGCATGCGCGAGTCAAGGCGGTTCCCGGCGCGGAGGGCACGACCATCAAGCTGCGCGCCATGCCGCAGGGCGACGTGCTGACCTGGACCTGCTATTCCGACGATGAAGCCGCGCGCAAGCTGCTGCCGTCGACCTGCCGGGGCAAACCGTGACTTCGCTCGCCGCCCTGCTCGCCGGGCCGAATTGATCTGCAAGGCCGGCATCAAGCAAAACGAGGAACGCAATGCTCGTCAACGCACGCATGTATTCCGTCACGCCTGCCGCATCGGCCGCGTGGCGCACGCTGTTCGACTGGGTTCTCGCGCGCGCTGGCGTCGCGGGCACGTGGATCGCGCACGATCCGCCGAAGCCGATCTCCGAACTCTGGGCGCGCGACGACCTCGCCTGCGTGCAGATGTGCGGCCTGCCCTTCTCGCTGCGCGAGCCGAAGGCGACCCTGCTCGCCGCGCCGGTGCCGTCCCTCCCCGACTACGCCGGCCGCTCGGTGTACTGGAGCTACATCGCGGTGAAGGCGGATTCGCCGTACCGCACGCTCGAGGATACGTTCGGCAAGACCGCGGGCTACACGGTGAAGGATTCCCAGTCCGGCTACTTCGCCTTCCGTCACCACCTGATGGAGCGCTCGCCGGGCAAGACGCCGTACGCGAAGATCGTCGGCGGGCTGATCAATCCCCGGGGCGTGGTCGCGGCGCTCGCAGACGGCCGCATCGACGTCGGTCCGCTCGACTCCTACGTCTTCGACCTGATCCGCGCGGGCGACCCGGCGTTCGCCGCGCAGGTTCGCATCATCGACACCACCGACCCTACGCCGATGCCGCCGGTGATCGCGACCTCGGCCTCGCTGGATGCCGCCTCGGTGCAGCGCCTGCGCGAAGCCTTCATCGCCGTCGAGCACGAGCCTTCGCTCGCCGAAGCGAGGAACACGCTGCGGGTGTCGAAGTTCATCCTCCCCGACCCGGCCTCGTTCGACGTGCAGAAGCGCCGTCACGACCGTGTCGTTCGTGACGGCGAGCCCTGGCCCTGATCCCGCAAGGAGTCCCCATGGCGAACGCATCCGCGCCGAAGCAGAAGCGCGCGTACCCGATCATCGACGCGCACACGCACCCGTTCGGCAACCGCGGGCTCGACCTGTCGCCTTACATCAAGACGGTGCGCGACCCGATCCTGCTGCGCAGGCGCCAGCCCGCGCTGTTCCAGGAGATGCTCAAGGGCATCGACGACCTCACCGAGGAGATGCTGCAGCAGATGGACGCCGCGGGCATCGACAAGGCGGTGGTGCAGTCTCGTGGCATCGGCACCAACGAGGCCGTCGCCGAGGCGGTGCGCCGGCACCCGGACCGCTTCGTCGGCCTGTTCCGGCCGGTGTACAACACGCGCATCTCGGGCCAGCAGGAGCCGATGGACTACAAGGAACTCGCGCGCAGCATGGCCCACTGGGTGAAGGACCTCGGCCTGCGCGGCATGGGCGAGATCCGGGTCGGCCGCTTCAGTTCCGAGTCCGCGCCGGACCGCATCGCGAAGGACCTCACGCCGCTCCTCGAGGTGCTCGCCGAACACCGCATGCCGATCATGTTCCAGACCGCGTGGACGCAGTTCGGCACGCCGATCTACCACGGCAATCCCGGCTTCGTGGACGACCTCGCGGAACGCTTCCCCGAGGTGCCCTTCATCATCACCAAGATGGGCCGCGGCTACGACGCGCTGTTCGAGACGTGCCTCCTGATCGCGTTCAAGCACGACAACGTGTACCTCGACACCGTGCAGAGCAAGCCCGAGCACGTGGCGCGTGCGGTGTCCGAGATCGGCGCCGACCGCGTGATCTTCGGCACCGACTGGGAACAGACCTGGGCGGCGCTGAGGACGCCCGAGGACATCTACACGCGCTCCATCGCGATCGTGGATCGTTCGGGCATCTCCGAGGCCGACAAGGAATGGGTCTTCGGCAAGACCGCCGCGACCCTGTTCCGCATCTGAAGGTGGCGCGCGCCCGCTAGCGCCGGCGGCGACCCTTGCGCGGCGGAGCGCCTCCCGGCAGCGCCAGCACCGAACGCAGCTCCAGGAATTGCAGTTCCAGTTCGCGGCGCGCGGCCTCGGCCTTCTCGACCGTCACCGCCTCGAAGCGGATCTTCGCGCCGGGCGCGAGGCGCCCGAAGGCCGGCAGGTCGACCGAGGCGACCGTGGCGATCTTCGGATAGCCGCCGGTGGTCTGCCGGTCGGCGAGCAGCACGATCGGCAGGCCGTTGCCGGGCACCTGGATGGCGCCGGGCGCGATGCCGTCCGAGACGATGTTGTAGCCCTTCGCGTGCTCGATGGCCGGACCTTCGAGGCGCACGCCCATGCGGTCCGATTGCCGCGACACGGTCCACGCGGTGCCGAGCAGCGTGCGCATGCCGCGCGCGGTGAACCAGTCGTCCTGCGGGCCCTGGACCACGCGCACGCGCCCGGGCGCCGAGAGATCCCAGCTCGGCGCCTGGCGCTCCGGGCGCTCTGCGACCGACTCGCGCGCCAGCGGCAAGGCGTCGCCCTTTCGCACCGGCTTGCCGTCCAGTCCGCCGATGCCCGCGCGCAGGTAGGTCGCGCGGCTGCCGAGGAAGGGCTCGACCGCGATACCGCCCTCCACGGCGAGATAGCCCACCAGCCCGCCCTCGCACGCGCCCATCTCGATGCGCTCGCCACGGTGCACGCGCACGCTGCGCCCGGATGCGATCCGTCGCTCGCCTTCGTTCGAGCGCACGACGAGATTCGCGCCGACGGCTGCGATGCGCGCGCTGTCGGCATCGACCTTGAGCACCGGGCCCTTGTAGAACACCTCCAACCCCGCGGCCGTGTCGGCGTTGCCGACCACGAGGTTCGCGACCCGGAGGCTGGTCGAATCGAGCGCGCCGCTGACCGGCACGCCGAAGCGCTGGAAGCCGATGCGGCCGAACGCGTCCTGCACCAGCGCGAGCGGCCCGGCCGCGAGCACCTTCAGCGTACTCATGCGCCCACCGGCAGGAGTTCATGGCGCCCCGCCGCCGCGCGCTCCTCGATGCGGCGAAACTCGTCGAGGCCGATGGGCGCGAAGCGCACCTTGTCGCCGGCGGCGAGCAGCGCAGGCGCGTCGGCGCGCTCGCGGCTCCACAGCGGCACCGGCGTGCGGCCGAGGATGTGCCAGCCGCCGGGGCTCTGCAGCGTGTACACCGCGGTCATCACGGTGGCGATCGCGACCGATCCGGCGGGCACCTGCGTGCGCGGGTTCTCGCGCCGCGGCAGCACCAGCGGCGCGGGCACGTCGCCCATGTAGGGATAGCCGGGCGTGAAGCCGATCATGTACACGTGGTAGGCCACGCCGCTGTGGCAGGCGACGACCGCCTCAGGCGAAAGCCCCGTGGCAGCAGCCACGTGATCGACGTCGAGGCCGAACGCGCGCTCGTAGCAGACGGGGAGTTCCCAGGTGCGCGCCGCGGCCTTGGCCTCGCCGAGCCCGCGAAGTTGGGGCGCCAGCGCCTTCACCAGCACCTTGCGCGAGGTGCGCACCGGGTCGTAGTGCACCATCAGCGAGCGGAAGGTGGGCATCAGCTCGACCACGCCGGGCAGCGCGGCGGCGGAGAGGCGCTCGAAGAGCGCCAGCACGCGCTCGCTGGTGCGGCGGTCGACCGCGTCGCCGAATTCGACCACCAGCGCCGTGTCGCCGCTCGACAGGATCCGGTGCTGCGCAGCGGGCAAGACG
>Ga0172373_10009406_pt1 | contig 12152 bp, 8 predicted proteins | sample Lak10m_2_FD_114546 | JGI IMG/M metagenome (GOLD analysis project Ga0172373, IMG submission 114546) | Freshwater microbial communities from Kabuno Bay, South-Kivu, Congo - kab_092012_10m | ecosystem: Environmental > Aquatic > Freshwater > Lake | place: Democratic Republic of the Congo: South-Kivu... | reverse complement strand
TGTGGAGCTCGAGGATGGTCTCGAAGGTCTTCTGCACATCTCCGAACTGAGCGATCAGAAGATCGAGAACCCCCTCGATGTGGTGAAGCCTGGTCAGGAAGTTGATGTCAAAATCCTGCGCGTCGATACAGACGATCGCAAGATCGGCCTGAGCCTCAAGCGAGCGCAGTGGGGCGCGGGAGATGCCGGCGGCGGCAAGCCCGATGGCGCAAGTGCGGCGGACGATGCATTCGTCGTTCCGAAGCGTCCGAAGCCAACCCGCGGCGGCATGGACGACCACGGCGCACTCGGAACGGACAAGATCAAGCTCGACTGAGCGGGATCATCAATCTCGGCTCGTCACACGAGCCGAAACACATGTCCGCGAAGGCCTCCGAACTGGAGCCTGCAAAAGCGACGACGGCCTGCGAAAAATCGCAGGCCGTCGCGCTTTCCGGCACCCGCTACACATTCGTGCGCGGGCGAGTCTCCCCATCCGCCCCGCCGCCCCATTGAAGGGGGGTGCAGTGCCAAGAAATGGCGTTCGTATCAGAGGATTGCCAAGTAGGACAAAATGGTCAGCAGCAGGACTGGCTGCTTCGAAACCTCACTTCTTAAAACACAGGACAGTGACATTGGCTTTCTCAAACCCGAACGAGCAGATCAGGCCAAACCGCTTGGGTCCGATCTACACTGGCGAATATGCACCGAGTTGGCGCAATGTCCACATCCACCGTGTGTTTTTGCAAACTCATTCTTTGCACCACGCTCATGGGCGCCGATTCCCCAGATATCGATGCTGCAATCGCAGCATGGAATTCGTGCCGATCGGCCGCCAACGCTGGAATCAGTGGAAAAACGGTACTGCCGGGGCTTCCCGATGACTTTCACTCGGCCTCGGTTCTGCTCCGCCTCGACGGACAGGTGATCGGCGTTGGCACTGCGCGATCGCCCGGAGCGGTTGCAACCGCCCTGAGCACCGCGGTTGAGGACGCCATGCGACGCTGGAGCAGTACGCCGAGCAGAGTTGACCAAGCCATTCCCTTTGAACGCGTGACGCTTGAACTTGAGGTCGGCGGCGAGTTTGAACCGCTGCTCGGCACGAACTTCGCGCAAGCTGCACGAGATGTTCAGCCTGCACTCGATGGAATGGCATTGCGCCGCGGCAGTGAGTGGGCGCTCGCTCATCCTGGAGTTCTTCAGGCGTTGAACGCCGCAAGTGCCCCAGATCAGACTCTTCTATCGCTGGCACTTCAGGTCGGACTGCCTGCGCGCGACCTCGATCAACTGCCTGCTGATGAGCGAGTGGCGATCTACCGATTTGCGGCAACCCGTGTTGTGCAGCCCACAGCGGGGAGCGCGCCTGTGATCGTGCACCGTGGTATGCGGCTTGTGCCGATGGAGCGCGGGGCACAATTGGTTCGCGACATCGATGCGTGTTCCGAAGGCATCGTGGCATGGTTTGAACGCTCGGTGATCGCTTCCGAACGTTTCGAGAGCGATCAGCCATCGCGTCAGCAAAGTGCCCTTCGTGCGCTTGGACTTCGAGGCGACTATCTGCCCGCGGAACGCGCCGATGCCACGCTGTTTGCGGGCCCCGCCGAACAGGCTCTCGCAGCAGCGGCACTTGCCAAGTTTTCGCGCTCGCATGGGGGCCCAGTAGCACAGCGTGCGGCCACTGTTTCAGCGGAAATCCTGTGCGCGCTCGGCCAACTGGATGAGGTGGAGATCGATCCACGCGAGGATGCAAAGGCCGTCGCGTGGATCGTGATGGCGTGCGCAGCGCTTCCCAAGGAGGTGCCCGCATGCCAGGAACTCTCGGCGCTTCGGAGCATGTACCGAAACGCGCTGCTCGCTCGCTGCACCAAGCCGATGAACCCCGATGCGGGTGTGGCGGACAGCGGCGCCGTGACCGCCCCACTCACCATCCATGGCGATCCACTCGAACAGTCGCTTCTTCTTGCTGCACTTGCCGCCTGTGATCGTGTGGGTGATCCGCTCGTAGAGCGTGAACAACTCGTGGCAGCGATCGACAAGTGCTGGAAGGACACGCCGCGAGGCGTTCTTGTCGGAGTCTTCGGTTGGTTGCTCGAGGCCGATCTTGCTCTTGGCGGTGTTCCCTCTCATCATCGGTCGCTTGTGCATGCAGCGCGTCAGGCGCTCCTTTCGGTGCAACTCGGGTCGACTGGACTTGCGGCTGCACAGTTGGATCCACCGCCGCCCGATATCCATGGCGCATTCGCGCTCACGGGTCAGAGCAGTCGCGGTGCAAACGCGCAGAGTGCACGACCAGGTCATGGGCTTGCGCTCATGCTCGGCGATACCGAATTGACGAGCGATGAAGAAATCGAGCGTGCATGCGCATCACAAGCCATGCTTGTTCGATTTCTTCGGCAATTGGCGTTTGACGACACGGCCTGCTACCTCGTAGCCGATCGCAACCGCGCGCTTGGCGCACTTCGGACCGCGCCGTGGGACAGTCGTATTGCGGTTGCTGCAAACGCCATGTCGCTGATTTGCCTTGAAGAGAGCAGAAACGCGCTGCAATTGCGCTGCCCGTCCGTAGACTGAAGTTGGCTGGTCGGTCAGATCCCCCCTTCTTTGGCGTTCACTATGGCACCATCTTCGCGCCCAAACCTGTTGAATCGACCGCTTATCACCCTCTGCGCCGCACTGCTGTGTGCCTACACGGTCGCCGCACAGACGAAGCCGACCACACCGCCAAACTCCCCAACGGCACCACCAGCGAAGAAGTCAGATGCCGCGAAGACCGGAGCCGCGACGAGTGGGATCACAGTTCATGCGGTCGCTCCAACTGTCACCGCGCAAACCCAAGGCGCACCGGGAGAAGCCAGTGAGTTGGCAAGCGAGCCACAGGATGTGCTCTTCGCGCTGATGAACACCCGCTTGCCAGTGACTTTCGACGAGACTCCTGCGCGTGATGCGCTCAAGTTCATCGCGGAGGCAACGAATGTCGCCATGGTTCCCCGTTGGCGGAGTGACAGAAACCCTGACGGCATGGATCCCGACGAACCCATCACCATGCAACTGCCGAGCCTTACCGCGCTCGACGCGCTCGAGTATGTACTGGCACAACTTCCCGCTGAGTCGTCATGCACTTGGCAACTTCGGCCGGGCTTTCTGGAGGTTGGGACGCGTGAGAATCTCTCGCGCCGCGGATCTCTTGTCACCAAGCTGTATCCGATCAAAGATCTGCTCTACACCGTCCCTTACTTTGACAACGCTCCAAACTTCAACCTCGATTTCGCTCTCAACCAAGGTGCAGGCGTTGGCGGCGGCGGCGGTGGCATGGGTGGCGGTGGCGGCGGCATGGGCGGCGGCGGTGGTGGCATGGGTGGTGGTGGCGGCGGCATGGGTGGTGGTGGCGGCGGCGGTGGCGGCGGTGGAAGCCTCTTTGGAAACGGGGGAGACAGCGGTCCCCGCGAGACTGCTGAAGAGGCGGCGCGGCGACTGATTCAGCTCATCAAGTCTGTTGTCGAACCCGAAGCATGGGAGGCAGACTGGGCGTTCATTGACTATTACCAAGAGTCGCTGATCGTGCGCGCGCCCGATTATGTTCACCGAGCGCTCGGCGGCTACTCGTTCCTGCCTCCCCCGCGGCAAGCCCGCCGTGGTGGGCCTCGCTATGTGTCGATGACGGTGCCGTTTAGTTTCGCAACGCTCCGCGGCTTTTCGACGGGCTCGGCGACTGGCGCGACAGGCGGTGGCAATCGCGGCCCCTGACCGCAACCGCGAGTTTGGCGAGTCTCACTTCCCCCGTCCCAACCGAGCAACGAGTCTTGGAGCGCTGACAGCGCTGCGCCTGCTTGGCGTAGGTTGCCCCTTCGCATGCTGACTCGGTCCAGAAAGCTACGCACTGATCTCTCGGTTTGCACCACAGATGGTGCGCTGTACTCCTTCATGGTCGGTGTTGGCGAGATGTTCTTCATTCCATTCGCGCTCGCACTCGGATTCAGTGAAGTTGAAGCGGGGCTTTGCTTCAGCATCCCCTTCCTGCTTGGAGCGACTCTGCAACTTGTGTCGCCGTGGGGTATCAAAGTGCTGCGTAGTCCCCGCAGGTGGGTCATCATGTGCGCGACGGTTCAATCATGCAGTTTTGTTCCCCTGATCATCGCTGCATGGATGGGCTCGATCCCGATGCCCATGCTGCTCGCGACGCTCGCGGTCTATTGGGGGACCGCACTCGGCGCAGGTCCGGCATGGACTGCGTGGGTGGGGGCACTCATCCCAAGCGATGTTCGGCCGCGCTATTTCGGCATCCGAACGCGTATCTGCCAGTTGGCGACGCTTGGAGGCCTTGCCGCAGCAGGCGTCTTGCTGTGGCTCGGGCGCTTCAGCGATGCATCGCAGTCGAACCTGCAACCTGACGCCGCACAAACGGGTCCTTGGGAACTGCTTGCATTCGCCGGCATGTTCCTCCTGGCCGCGCTCGGGCGCGGAATCTCCACTCGCTTCTTGTGGCTGCAGAGTGAACCGCCCCCTGGAAACTGGAGTCAGAAGACGATGAGTCCGCTCCGCCTCCCGCTGCGACCGCTCGCCGGTCCCGAACGGAACCTTCTTCTGTTCATGCTCCTGTTCCAGATTGCACTGCAAATCTCGAGCCCCTTCGTCGGGTCCTATCTCATCGGACATCTGCACTTTTCGAACACGATGTACTTCGTCGCGGTTGCTGTGATGTTTCTGTGCAAGAGCATCGCGTCAGCCGTTTTTGGCGCGATGGCCGCGTCGTATGGTGCGCGCCGAGTGCTTGTGATTGGCAGCATTCTTCTTGCGATCCATGGGGCGTTGATGGCGATGCCTGCAGGAGTGTGGACCATCATGCTGCTGATGGCTGGCGCCGGAATCGCTTGGGCCGCCTATGAACTGGCCACATTCCTCCTTCTTCTTGATGTCTCGCGCCCCACAGACCGAACAAGCCTCATGACGTCGTATCTCTTTCTGAATGCGGGTGCTCTGCTTGGGGGATCACTGCTTGGAGGCTGGATTCTGCGCACCATGGGTTCCCATGAGTATGCCTACACCGTGCTCTTTCTCACATCATCACTCGCACGGACAGGGATCCTCCCGCTGCTGCGCCGCGTTCCCGAGGGCAGACTCGGCAGCCGATCACAGGCGGCACAACTCACGACCGCGCCGCATGAAAATGGGGCGCTGACTTGGCCAGGAGAAAGCGGCGCATGAGCCGCGCATGGATCGCGTTTGCACTTCCTGTCACGGCACTCTGTGCGTGGATTGTGTGGACGCCACCCGACACGCTTGCCGCATGGCTGACACATCCTGTCGTCGCCGAAAGACAAGGCGTCGAGGTTCGCGCCGTCACTCTGCAGGGCGCACACTGGTGGCGGATTGCGGCAGTGGCATGTGCTGCCACTTGGTGGATCCTGGGTTCTCTGATCGCGCACTGGACATCACGTCGGGCGATCGCTCGTACGGCACCGATCGCTGCGGCATCACTCACTCTGCGCCCGCTGCTCATCACTGGTGCGCTCATCACCCTCGGCGTGAGCGAAAGGATTTGGCGAATCACCGAGAGTTTCTGGTACGACGAAATCTCCGCACTGATTGACTATGCCCAACATGGACCGGGCCCCATCATCGGGACCTACTTTGTTCCTTCAAATCATGTCATGCACACGCTGCTCTCCTGGTTTGCACTGACTCTGGCAGGCGGCATCAACGAAGTGATCCTTCGCACGCCCGCCTTCATCGCCGGAGTGCTCGCCATCCCCGCAGCGGCTTGGCTTCTGCACGAGACATGCCGTTGGATGCAACGGCCGAGCCGCGTGCTCCCAGCAGCGGCGGCTGCCGCGACCGCGATTGCGCCGATCGTTGTGCTCGAGTCCTGCGAGGCACGCGGCTACTCACTCATGATTCTCTGCGCAGCGATTTCGACGGCGCTGCTGCTCCGCGGTATGCGCCGCACATGCCTCGCGTGCCTGCTGTCATGCGCTCTTGTCACCGCACTGGGCATCTGGTCGCATTTGGTCTTTGCAGGACTGCCGATCGGACAGGGCATCACGCTCCTGATCTGCGTGTTCACCGCTCGGCGCAGCGGCTCTGCGCAGCGGATTCCCGCCATGGCGCTCGCGTCTCTCTGCCTCGGGGCAGTCACCGCGTGCGTCCTTCTCACGCCGCTTGTTCCGGACATGCTTCGAATACGCCGCGAGTTCGCGGCACTCGACGGAAATGAACCATCGCTCCTCTCCCTCGAAGGACTTCACTTGCTGCTTGGACTTGGTGGCGCCTGGAGTTGGGCAGCTCTTCCAGCGCTCGTGCTCGTCTGTGCGGGCCTTGTCGGCGCCGTCCGCGATACGCCACGCCGCGTACCACTCGCACTCATGCTGCTTGGCCTCCCTGTGGTGGCACTCGGCACCGAACTCGGCGGCAGTTGGATGTACGCGCGCTTCGGTCTCTTCGCACTGCCGGGGTGCATCACAGCGATGGTGCTTGGAGCCACCGACATCGTCGCCTGGGTCACCCAGCGAACGCCATCCGCGGATCCTGCCTCTCGACGCCCACTCATCGCAGCACTCCTGATTCTTGCTGTCGCAGTTCCGTGGACCATTCACATCTTCCGACTGCCTCCCAAGCAGCCTCTGCGCGATGCGGTGGAGTGGATTCTTGCCAAGGAGCCGACGACCGATCGCATTGGAACGGTGGGGCTTGCCGACAATGTGCTGGCGTACTACGCAGTACTGCAGGACATCGACATTGTGCCGACCGGGTCAGGCGGACGGCATCTCGACGCTCTCGACTCCGACATCCGTTGGCTCATCGTGCTGTATCCACGCACAATCGATGTGAACGCAAAGGGTGTACTCGATCGCAACTGGTCGGAGCACCGTCGGCTGCGTGGCTGGGTGGACTGGAACAATGGCGATGTGATCGTCTACCGACGCAAGTGACCGCCTCAGCGGCACGCCGTGTTTCGGATGAGCACGTCGTTCGGCAGGCGGCGAACGACTTCCCAAGTCGGCAGCATGTCGAGCAGCGCCGCGAGCGTTGGCTCGCCCTCGTAGAGTTCGTGATCGCTGTACTCGCAGTAGACGAAGCGAGTCCGCGCAAGCGCCGCAGTTCCGCCCCGCACGAGATCACCCTCCGCTCCCTGCATGTCCGCCCAGATGAAGTCGATCCTCCCCTGCGCATGCTTGGCGGCCCATGCATCGAGCGTCCGAACCTCGACTGAAATCGTTCGCACAAACTGGCACCATGGGTGGGCTTTGCGGTGCTCCTTCGGCGCGCGAAGCGAACCAGACTGATCCCATCCCTTCGGATACTCCGCGGCGATGATCGGATCGATCTTTGGGGGCAATCCGCTGCTGACATGAAACTCCGCACGACCGTTCACCGCACCGATGGCCATCGCGTGGAGCATCGCTCGCGGATGTTGCACGGACTTGCGGTGCATCTCCAGAGCACGCGGATCAGGTTCGAACGCATGAATCTGCGCCACTGGGAACGCATCCAACAGCATGCGTGTTTCCGTGCCATGATGCGCACCGATTTCAAGCACGGACCGCGCATCCGCACCAATGAGCGTGCGAAGCGACTCCCCTGTCACGGGAACGTTGGAAACTGGCGGAATCCGCTCACTCATACACCGCAGCCTAGGCGAGCCGAGTCAGACATGCGGGCGCGCACCCCGCAGCGAGCGCTCATGTGTACCGAAGGGCGACAACTGGATCCTTGCGACTTGCCACCAGTGCGGGATAGGTGCCAAACACGAGTCCAACGGCGGCGGCGACCCCGAAGCTCACGACGATCGACCAGAGTGTGATCACAGGTTCGAGAGAGACGCGCCCGAAGGCCCCTCGGAACAGCGGCAGTACACGCAGCAACTCGACGAGCTGTCCAAGCCCAAAGGCGACTCCAACGCCAAGCAGGATGCCGAGGACCCCGCCGACCGCCGAGAGGGACCCAGTCTCGACGAGGAACTGCAGCACAATGTGCCGACGCGTCGCACCGAGTGCGCGACGAATACCGATTTCACGGGTGCGTTCCGTGACACTCGCGAGCATGATGTTCATGATGCCGATACCCCCAACGAGCAAACTGATCGCCGCAATCGACACAAGCATGATGTTCCACACCACCATCGCACGCCGCGCATTCTCGAGTAGTTCCCACGGCACGACGATCTGCACATCGGTCATGCCAGGGTGCGCAATCTCGACCACTCGCTCGACACGCGCAGCCACCTCGCCCACCGACTCAGTACTCGGAGCTGTGATGTACACCTCGCTCAATTGCACTTCCTCCGCACTGAACGATCCCGAAGAGCGTCGCTGCACGATGTCCCCGAACTGTCTTTCTGCAGTCGTCATGGGCACATGAATGTCTCGGTTGAGATCACGACCTACGAGCGCACTGCCCGCTCCACCCGACAAGCCTTGCGGCTGCAAGACCCCCACCACACGGAACACTTGCTGATCGATGCGAAAATCTTGTCCGAGCGCATCACGGGCGGGGAACATTTGACGCGCAATCTCATCGCCGAGCACTGCCACGGGTGCATGCGTCGCCACATCCTGATCACTCAGATATCGCCCACCTGGCTGCACCTGCAAGTTGGCGACCTGCGCCAGTTCAGACACCGTGCCAAAGCACTGAGCAGTCGTACGAAATGCACCTCGGCTGATCTCGCTGCCGACCGCCTTCAATGGAACGATGACGAGACCATCGAGCCCCGCCTCCAAACGCCGCGCATCTTCATACATCAGCCCGTAACGCGAAAGAAATGTGCGCGCTTGAGTCGTGGAAGCCACATCAGGCGGCTTGGAACTTCGGACGATGATGTTGCGTGCTCCGAGCGCGGCAATGTCACGAAGCGCGGCTCGCTTGTTCCCTTCCCCAATGGCGACCACCACGATGACGGCAGCCACACCAAGAATGATGCCCAGACAGGTCAGGATTGAACGAAGGGCATGCCGACGCAGGTTCGACAGACCAAGGCGCATCGTTTCCATGAGAAACTGCATGCCACAAAGGTACGGCACGCGGGCGGGAACCGCGGACAGGAGTTGCATGCGCAGCGGACGCCAACAGGCAAGACCATGCGAGAGCAAGACGATTCAGCCTGTCGGCGATGAACGCGATTGTCGGTCATCCTCTGCCGCAGTGGGCAGCAACGGCTTTCGCTCCCGTACGCGGTACATCAAGGGCACCGTGACAAAGAAGGTCGCGCCACGCCCCGGCTCTGAAATCAAGCCCACCGTACATCCGAGGATTTGCGCCAGTTCACGGCAGATCGCCAGACCAAGTCCCGTGCCCCCGTGTGAGCGTGTATGGCTCGCATCAATCTGCCTGAACTTCTCAAACACCGTCTCTTGCAGATCGAAAGGGATTCCCGGCCCCTGATCCACGATTGAGATACGAACCGCAGGACGCGACTCGAGCGTCGTGCGCACCGCCTCGATTCGAATCGTGCTACCGGGTGGCGAAAACTTGATCGCGTTCGAGAGGAAGTTGTACAGGATCTGCTGCAGTTTCCCAGGATCCGTCTCCACTGATGGGGTATCCGACTCCACCTGCGACTCCATTTCGATGAGCTTTGACATCGCCTGCGGCTTCATGATCGCTTGGAGCCCTTCAAGTAGATCCGCGACGCTTGATGTCACCACGCTCGCCGACATACGCCCCGCTTGAATCTTCGCCATGTCAAGCAGCTCGTTGATCATCTCGAGCAGCATTCGGGCACTCGTCAGTATGTTCGCCGCATAACGCTGACGCTTCGGATCGGCATCCGCGTCCTTCCGCGCCATCTCTTCAAGCAGTTCCGCGAACCCGATGATCGAATTGAGAGGTGTCCGAAGTTCATGCGACACGCTCGCCACGAAGTCGCTCTTCAGCCTGTTGGATTCGAAGAGTCCGACATTCGCCTCCGAGAGCTGCACGACCTTCAGATCGAGCGACTCATTCATCGCGCGCAGTGAGTTCTGCACGCGATCGAGCTCATCAAGCATCTGGTCGAAGGCCCGCGACAGCTCCTCCAACTCATCACCCGTGCGCAGATTGCTGCGCACTGTCAGATCGCCGCGGCGCACTCGCTCCATGCTGTCGCGCAAGCGACGAACAGGCGAGAAGATCAGTTGAGTCAGAATCCACCAGAACACCACCACTGCGAGCACCACTGCCACAACGCCGCTGACGATCAGATACCAACGGTTCGATGCAATCTGGTCGACGGCGAACTGGCTCGTGCGTTCAATCACGAGCACCGCCCGAAGCGGATCTCCGAGCGCCACATCGGAGGCACGCGCCGTGAAGTCCACGAACTGCCGATCTTGAATCGCTCGCCACTGCGTCTCGCGCAGTGCGAGTGCGTATCGATAGACCATGCCCTGCGACGACTGCACGGCCTCGAAGACATCCGTCTGTGTCGGGTTCGCCAAGAATGTGCGCTCGGCAGCCTCGACAAAGGGATCGCTCGCGCCGCCGATCTCAATCTGATCAACCTGAACGACCCGAATCGGAATCGGAATGCCGGCCGTGCGCGTCAAAGCAAAGCCATTCTGCACCCAAGTCTCAGCCAACTGACGGGATGTCTCCCGCTGGCTTTCATCCACGACCCACTCGAGGCGAAGCCACGGCACAACCAACGCGCCAGCGAGGATCAGCATGGCAGCCGCCGCGAAGACGAACTGGCATTTCTGCGCGAGGGATGGTCCTCGTGACATCGCTGCACAGACTAGCGCAGCAGAGGCGCAACTATGCTCGGAGCATGCGGCGCGAAGGCACCGATCCGAACCAAGTCCGAATGGAAGATGTCCTCTGCGACTTCTGCCACACGCCGTGGACGCTCGACCGTCCGATGGTCGAGGGGCACCATGGCTCCTGTATCTGCGGCAACTGCCTGCGTGCCGCCTGGGCACTCACGGTCACTGCCCAGTCGAGCGATCGCCCCGATGGATCTCCAACGAAGTGCACGATGTGCCTTGAAGAGCGAACAGACCGCATCTTTCAGAGCCCTGCGTTCTCCGATGCGTTCATCTGCCTCCGTTGTGTGCGGCTCGCCTCTCGAGCGGTCGCGCAAGATGAGAAAGATGCCTCAACCGCTGAGTGATTCGATGGATCCCTCCCGCGGAAAACGCCTCGATGTTGGTCACTTCGGCCTGCGAGATGCTGACATGCCACCGCACGAAGCCGGGGCGTGGGATCCGCGCGCGCTGTTCGTATGTCCATCGAATCCGCTCGAGATCGAGATCGGCTCAGGCAAGGGAACTTTTCTCTGCCAGCAGGCAGCCGTCCAGCCGCAGAGCAACTTTCTTGGCGTTGAGTGGACCGCCGACTTCTGGCGTTCCACGGCTGATCGCTTGCGGCGAAACAAGCTCGAGCATGTCCGCATTCTGCTGACGGATGCGAGCGATCTCTTCCGCCACCGTCTCGCAGATTGCATCGCGCAGGTCGTGCACATCTACTTCAGTGATCCATGGCCAAAGGGGCGTCACCACAAGCGGCGCGTCGTGCAGACCGACACGCTCTCGCATTTCCACCGCGTGCTTGCGCCTGGCGGTGAACTTCGTCTTGTCACCGATCATGCGGCACTCTGGCAGTGGTACGAACGCCACGCCGAGATGCATGCCAGCCTCTTTGAACGCCGTCCATTCACTCCACCGACATCGGCACGACCCGGCGAAACAGTCGGCACGAACTATGAACGGAAGTTCACGCGCGAAGGTCGCTCCTTCAACGCGATGACGCTGGTTCGGCGGGAAGCGGCGCAGATGCAACGCCTGCAGTCTTCGCCACCCACGTGGAAATCTTTTTCACGACATCCGGATCCACCCCCGCTTTGAGTCGCGCATACTCATCGAGCGTGCAGCGCGTGCATCGCTGAAACAGATGATTCACTCCGGGGACCACTTCAATCACAGGCCGCATTGGCGCGCGTGCAGACGCTGTCTCGAACGGGACGAGGTTTTGACGGGGACTGACCTGCAGATCCCTTTCTCCAAACAGCACGAGCGTCGGCACGCCAAGGCGCATGATGGATGCTTGTGGATCCAGCGTCAGAAAGACGCGCATCCAGTGTGAACGCATCTGCTGCACGCCCTGATCGGTCGCGGCAGCGATCATCGCATCCGTTGCGGCGAAGCTCTTGTTGCAGGCCAACTGAGCGCTGACACACGCCGCCACGGACTCACGCAGCTCCG
>Ga0172373_10009405_pt1 | contig 12153 bp, 10 predicted proteins | sample Lak10m_2_FD_114546 | JGI IMG/M metagenome (GOLD analysis project Ga0172373, IMG submission 114546) | Freshwater microbial communities from Kabuno Bay, South-Kivu, Congo - kab_092012_10m | ecosystem: Environmental > Aquatic > Freshwater > Lake | place: Democratic Republic of the Congo... | reverse complement strand
GATTATAGCTGTTTCAATTCCACATTGGTACAATTAAAAGTTACTTTCATCTTTCTTTCTCCTTCTCTTTTATGTGTTTCAATTCCACATTGGTACAATTAAAAGCTTACGGGCCGGAACCGCAAGTACTCGCTTTTACCGAGTTTCAATTCCACATTGGTACAATTAAAAGTCAAGACATACGCGCCATTACCGGAAACCCGTAAAAGGGTTTCAATTCCACATTGGTACAATTAAAAGAAGACATACGCGCCATTACCGGAAACCCGTAAAAGGGTTTCAATTCCACATTGGTACAATTAAAAGTTGACCTAACGGTCAGCGATGAGCCGATTACTGTGAGTTTCAATTCCACATTGGTACAATTAAAAGTCTTATCAAAATACCGCGCTGCAACGACATCATAAAGTTTCAATTCCACATTGGTACAATTAAAAGAAAAATAAACGCGTTTTTCTGGGTTGCCAAAAAGTAGTTTCAATTCCACATTGGTACAATTAAAAGGCTGAAGCGGATATTGTGGACGACGGCTACACCGGGTGTTTCAATTCCACATTGGTACAATTAAAAGATCTTTACCACAGTAAAAACACCCTTACACTGCCGAGTTTCAATTCCACATTGGTACAATTAAAAGTTTAAGTCCCCGGCTTGATACAAATCACCAACGAGGTTTCAATTCCACATTGGTACAATTAAAAGCCGGAAACTCGTTCTGCAACGGGTATAATAACATTACAGTTTCAATTCCACATTGGTACAATTAAAAGAATAATTTTTGCTACGTCTCTCGCTGCCTGAATTTTGGTTTCAATTCCACATTGGTACAATTAAAAGTTATTGCCGAAGTGTGCCCGCTGCACGAAAAAACAGGTTTCAATTCCACATTGGTACAATTAAAAGTCTCAGTGACGCGGTTCTCAGTGGCGCGGATCTCAGGTTTCAATTCCACATTGGTACAATTAAAAGTCTCAGTGGCGCGGATCTCAGCTACACGAATCTCAAGTTTCAATTCCACATTGGTACAATTAAAAGGTGGCCTCGGTGCAGGACAGCGCAGAGTATTTCTCAGTTTCAATTCCACATTGGTACAATTAAAAGTGCAGGGTATCCGATATTATGAACTGCCAAATGACATGTTTCAATTCCACATTGGTACAATTAAAAGTGAGCGCATTGAGTTTAAGGGTACGAGCGAAAGTGGTTTCAATTCCACATTGGTACAATTAAAAGGCAGTTGAAAGGGAGCTGGTAGCGCAGAAGAAAAGATGTTTCAATTCCACATTGGTACAATTAAAAGGGTCAATCTCCGGTTGTTCGCTTTTCTTTGGCTCCTCGTTTCAATTCCACATTGGTACAATTAAAAGGTTATGTAGGTCAGAGTAGATGTTTTCCTGGGGTGAGTTTCAATTCCACATTGGTACAATTAAAAGAAAAAATAAACGCGTTTTTCTGGGTTGCCAAAAAGTAGTTTCAATTCCACATTGGTACAATTAAAAGATGAACTACAGAAAAACTTATGTCAAGGTCAATAATGTTTCAATTCCACATTGGTACAATTAAAAGATGTACACAATGACGGAGGATTTTGTAGTGCATGGAGGTTTCAATTCCACATTGGTACAATTAAAAGCCGTAATATTTTCGGCTGAAGAGTGGCGTTTTTATTGATATGTCGTTCAATAAAATGCCAAAATTTATCGTCAGGGTGTAATAACGGAAAAACACCGGGGCCTCGACGACATTCTTAATGTATTATAACTTAGATAGTTAGAGAAGCATGGCGTTATTATTACGGGGAATTCTATCTTTAAACATTCTTGTTACATCTTCCTGACGACAGGCAGAACGTTGGTGATAGGTGTTAAGCCCAGCAAAATTCATAATATGCGCAGGTTTTACAGAATTTCTGGTTAATCTTTTCCGGAGTTTTCTCCTGATTGATGACAGTGGACATATTGTCAAAGAGTTCATTGATTTTCTGTTCGTCTTCCACTGTCAATACAACATCAAGAGTTTTTTTGAGCTTGGGATAATCAAGCCTGCCAGTGACGTCGCTTACACCAAAACTCTTCAGGTAATATAAGTAATACTTTAATTGCCAGAGATGAGCTTCTTCCATTTTATCGGACTTTTTCACCTCATGCACAACCTTGTGGCGTTTGTCATAAAAATCAAGCACAGCACCATCGCTTAACTGAATTTCGTGCCTCTCGTCCGGATAAGTTGTTTCACTAATGAACTTCCCTTCTTCTACCGTACTGAAATCACTCTCGAACTGCAATTGCCGGTCGAACAGCCACAATTTCCGGTGACAGATAAAATAGTAGCTGATTTTGGTTCCGTTGACCTTTGGGTTAAGCATACGGTCTCAGAGAAAATTGGATGCAGGGTGTTTTTCAGTGCCGATAATTTCCTTGTTCATATATTTGCCGTTCAATTCAAAAAAAATCACCGAATCCATTTCATCATTGCAAAGCCGCGAAGCTTCAAATTTCAACTTCTGATAGGATGCAGGGGTCATTTCACCTTCAAAGACTGAATTCTGGATATGATGCATGTATCGCCGAAATATTTTCAGCATTTTACCCACACGTTTTTCGCCAACGTCGTAGACTGCGATGTAGTACATATTGTTTAAAAATTGAGCGTTTACTCTACCACCAGCTCCGGAATGAATGGTACGACTCTTCACCAATAAGATGTTTGATGAGCTTGTAGCACTCCAGACGAATGAGCCGTCGATATGACACATCCCTGCCAAGTCCTCTGTGCTTTATGGTTGTTCTCATGCGTTCTTCAAACTCCTTTACGACAATCTTTCTGCCTGCATCGTTCAGATGGCAAAAATTCAGGGTACTGGTGAAATGTTTGGCCTGAATCTCCCTTGTATTGACAAGCTTGAAAATCATCCGGTCAATAAACATTGGCTTGAATATTTCAGCCATGTCAAGAGCAAGTGAAAACCTTCGTTCAGATGGTTCATGCAGGAATGATACTGTCGGATTAAGCTGTGTGCGGTAAATTTCGGTCAGACAAGCGGTATACATCAAGCTGTTACCGAAGGATACAAGCGCATTGACTGCATTGTCCGGCGGACGTTTCACGCGTTCTCTGAATGAAAAGGCAGGGTCGGCTGATCGAAGCAGGTGCTGCCATGTCTGATAGTAAACTTTACGGATGTTACCTTCAATACCCATGAGAGCAGGAATGTCTGAAGCATTGGCAATCGTTGCAGAAAGAGTTTCAATCTGCGCAATGTTGTACAACAGGAATTCTACACTCTCTTTTTCCAATGCCCCCTGACGCGAATCGGCAGTATAGTATTTCAGGTTTCGGACGATATTTGCCGCAGCAGAAGAAATAAACTCACGGGCAATTTCCAGTCGTTTTTTTATTGCGCTGTAATGCTTGACCTGATGCACAATCAAATAGCCTGACAACAAGTGTTCACGCGGATAGTACGAGCCCGAATAAAATCCATAATAGTTGAACAGGTGCATGGGAATGCGGTACTTTGTCAGGAAGTTCAGGAACTTCGTATTGAAATTTACCTCCCCGAAGACAAAAAAGGAGTCGATGTTGTTGATCGGGATCACTCTCCTGCTGGCCGTATTCAATTTATCATCCTTGACTGGATTAAGCGCATAAGCCTCCTCCTGCTCATCAAGGTCAAAATACTGTGAAGGATCCGTTTCAACCGTAACCTCCTCCTGCGTCACATACGGCACAAAACAAATAGTATTCTCCCTCCTCAGAATCACTCCATTCGAGAAAATGTAAAACGGCTGTTTTGTTGGGATAGAGAGGGACATAGTGCTTGTAATGACAAAAAGTGTCTATTTGATGTAATTATCCAATCATGTTACTCTGATACTCATCTAACAGCAATCCTAATTCTTCATCGTACTTTGTTTGGATAAATATTGTATCTGAGTCCATGATAGACTCTCTATACAATTGTCCTTGTTCCTTCAGCTTTCTGTATTGCCCATTGGTAATCGTTGCAATAAATTCAATTGCCCCAAAATAATCTTTAGCTTGAATACATTTTTCATAATCATCACGATATTTTTCAGGAACAACTTCAACACCATCAAACAAGGCATAAAAGTCCTCCTCTTTTCTTTTATCATCAATAAATGGCAATATTTCTTGCCATAATTGTGGAAAGATCCTTCTTACTGACTCAAATTCTTCCAAGTCTTTTCCTTTGTAACCTTCCGCATAGACCGCATCAACAAGTTCCTGAACCAAGCTTTCCGACAATTGTTTATCATTAACCCTTTGCAAAACAGAAAGTGTTTTTTCTATCCGCTCTGCTTTATAGATGTAAAAGTCATTTTTGGTTGGAATCTGAAACACACAAACGTCTTTAATCTCTTGAATTGGTGGACGTTTACGATTCACACGACCAAAACGCTGTACAAGGGCATCTATAGGAGCTGGTTCAGTAAAAAGAATGTCATAGTCGATATCAAGCGATACCTCTACGACTTGCGTCGCGACAAGTAAATCGTATTTATCTTTCACACCCTTCTCTATTCCTTGTCTATCCTTGACAATAAAACGGGAATGAAGCAATGCCGATTTTTTGCAACTATCTTTAAGTTCTTTGAATACTTCTTGCGCTGTTTTTACCTGATTACAAACAACAAGTACTTTTTTTCCAAGCTGTATCTGCTCACGAATTGCATCAAGGTATTCTCTGATATTTCCGTCTATCAAGCGAAGTTTGTGCCGTGTAAATTCTTCTATTTCGGAAAGAGGGAGTTTGATTTCATTGGATATATCAAGTGATTCCTTAAAATAGGTTTTTGTAAAACCGGGCAATGTGGCGGACATGATGAAAAACTTCGCATTAAACTGTTCTTTCAGGATTTTGCAGATTTCAAGTATCAAGGCTGTGTTGTGTGCATCGTAAGCGTGGATTTCGTCAAGGATAAACAACCCTCCTGCCATCTCGGAAATGCGCTGTTCAAATCCTTTCAATCCGAAGAACTCTTTTATTATCTGAAACGGTGTAATGATTTTGTAAGGTTTGTAAATTTTTTTTGTCAAGTTTATAGCATCTCTTGCAAAAATCCTGGCTTGTTCAGGGGTGTATTCCCGATCTGAAAAGTGCTTGTAAAGAAAGTAACTTGCTTTGCCATGTTGGATTCCTACCTTTTCTTCTCCAAAACCAGAAAGGCTCACAAACCGGTTATACATTGCATTGATGCTCGCTGTGTATGGCAAAACGTAAAAGATACGCTTACTGAAAGTCTCGTTTTGGTTTGCAGTTGCCCAAAAAAGTGAAGCTTCTGTTTTCCCTGATCCTGTTGGTGCAATCAGAAACGCATTTCCTTTGGTTTGTCCGGCTGTTTCCTGTGAACTTCGATATGATGCAAAGTTGTAAACCCCTTTCATATCTTGCACAGCTTTAAATATCTCAACTTTTGAGCTTGATGCTAAATGATCACAAGCAGAAACAAAGCCTTTGAGAAACAAGCCATATTCAGTATGCCAAATAGTCCGATCATCTTCATCATCCTTGCCTTTCAAATAGGGTTCAACAGCAGATTTGTAGGCGTTAAAACTGTAGAGTTCTTCAACAGATTGCGGGATTCGGTGATGATGCAAAGCATGGCCAAAGTATTTTTCAGAAAGTTCCGGCAGGCAATTCATCATGTCTACGAGATACGAAAAGTTTGGTTCTATTTCTTTCATGGAAGATGTGTATCGTTCAAAGGCTGTTTGATATGCTTTCTTGAACGGATACTTTTCTTTCAGGAGAGTTAAATCTTTATGGTGTGAAATAATCCCTAACGCTATTCCTTCCTTGAACGGTGACGCATAATCCAGGAAGTTGACAAAACATGATGAAAGAATTTCGTGCCGATAGCTCCACTTTACTTCGTTTGAGAGCATCGTTTGAAATCCTGTAGCAGCCTTACCAAAATCGTGAAAGAAGATGGCGTAAAAGAGATGCTCAAAAAATTCTTCACAACTACAAAGTTCGGGTACCTCACTGTATGCAAGTCGAATTTCACGAAAAACGCTCAAACAGCTTTCCGTGTGCTGTAAGAGAGTTACTTGTGGCGAGCTTTTTGCATAAACGTCGTTCATATCACTTGTGCAGGTAGACCCCCCAATTTTTTTCTTCATCAAATAGCATCGGAGTTTCAGATACCGTTATCATATCCTCAACAATAAAAAATGGTTGTGTACCTAAAGCTTTCCGGTTAACTTCATCGCTGAAATGCGTTGGCAAGGCTTGCAATGCACCATAAAACCCTTTGGTAGGGAAAGGTATAAGCGTTCTCCCAACTTTCACATCTGTTTTCTCCTGGAGTTCAACCACCTTGACTTCTTCAATCATTGCAAGCTCTGTTGAACGACCAAGTAAAATAGGATAGTGCGGCTGATGAAATGCTTCTTCTAAATCCAGATTATCGAGATAGAGATACAGTTCGTTGTCGTAGAGAAATTCCCTGTTCGCAACATTGGATTTCGCATGCAAACCTTCGATTTCGTAGATAGTTTCCAGGTCTGTCGCCTTTGCCTGAAAAGAAAACAGATAGCCAACTGACGTGTGCTCAGGTGTCACAATGTCACCTTTGGCAGCGGAAATCAATCCGTAAATGGTTGAAAGGGGAGGCAATGGTAAAGTTGGCTGCAACCCCGCCACGAAGATCGGATAGCGAAACGATGCCGTCCAACTCCGTATCTTGACGCGAAGTGTTTTCATCGTTAGTCAGGCATGTTATTTGCGATTTCACGCGTAAATTTATCTACAGTTTTGTTGAATGAGCCCTCGGAATTATAGACCACTTGTTTCGTGCCAAACGACTTGCCGTTCAATTCTGAAAGAGGTGTTTCCAGTTCATCCATAAATCCTATGCGCCGGGCGATATAAATGTCAGTAGCCAGGTAATCGGCATAATCAGTCAAGACTTGTTCCAATGCAGCGATATTAAATGACGGCTTGCCATTGTCATTCTTTGCAAGGTTCATAAAAATGTGATTGCCACTGTTAAGAACAGCAAGTACAAGAAGTTTTGGTGTTACATCAGTTAAATGCAGCGCGCTTTTTGCCCCACCACTTATAAATGGCAGGACTGCTACTGTTTCGGTTGCTCGTTTTGTCCGCTCTGTTTTTGGGAGCTTGTAGGATCTATCTTGCTTTACCGCTCCTGATTCCGCTATAGAACCTTTGTGTTTCTCTACCAATTTATCATTAAGGTGCCGTTGACCTGTTTTATAATTTTCAAGGAAGACTCCCACACTTTCTAAATCGAGTGAAAATATTCCGTGCATAACTGTTGAATAAAACTCATGCTCATACGGAACAGGCTCGCCTTCTTCTTGGCGACTCATTACTCCAAAGTCATTTGTTGGACGGTTTGGGACAATAGAAATAAGCGGGGAGTTTTTTAATGGGGACAAGCGCGTCACCGTTCCGCCATCACTTTTACCTTGCGCTCTCATATAGCCAAACACATCATCATCAGGGTATTTAAACGGGTTTGCCTGTGTGAAAGCAATTTTTGTTTCACGATCAATGGGCGACATTTCCCAAGTATATTTATTTTTTAATGTTTCTCGCCACCAATAGCGTAACGCTTGACCTGAAACGTATGGATAATACTCACCTCGTCCTTTTTGAATTATTTTTACCGGGATAGAATTTTCGTATCTATCATTTCTATCAAGTTTGTCATTGTTTAAGGCAGAGTAAGGTGTATCTACCATCATAAATCCAATAACGTTTATTGGCATATTTCCTCCCTTTTAATTTATTATATGTTTAATTCTTGTATTGCATTTAATTTTTCTTTTGCTTTACTAATCAGCCATTCATGCAAAACCTCATATATACGAAAGAGTATAATATCTTGTGTTTCATGCCAACTCATTGCCCCATCAGGGAACAAGTACTCAACGTATTCCTCGAATGAAAACAATGGCTTTTCGGCTTGAAGTGAGATTCTTTCTTTTATAATAAATCTTAGTTGATTACAAAATTCGCTATATCTATCAGCAGATTCAAGTTTCTCCAACCTGCTTAGGTTATCTTTTTTCTTGATATGCTCAGATATTTCATCCGCTACCCGTTTTATTGTTTCTATTCTCTGTTTATCCATTTGCCTTACCTCCTTTAAGTAAAGTTGAACAAGCCTCCACTTGACATAGGTCTTGCGTTGTTGAAAATTGTAGAAATATTTAACGATCGATTTGTTTTTTAATAACCCTTCGTACACCGCATTTTTATTATCCTTATACTCTTCTTCAAGCTTTTCATCAGTCTTAAGCCAAATCTTATCTTGCCCTTTGTTAAAGTAGTATCGCTTTCTTATCACTTTATCCCAATCATTTGACTCTTCACTATGCTGTACTTCATTCAGAAAATTAAATATTCTTGCAGGTAGATCATAGTAGCTGAGTTCAGCACCTTGCCCATAGTTTGTAAAATGGTAGATGCGAATTGCAACTGGTTCATTAACCCAATCCTCTTTATCCTGAGTTAGCTTTTTTGCTATTTGAAACAGGGCATTCTGAGGATTTTTAAAATTTTCAGTGAAACACCCTGAATATCTATTAAGGCTAATTTGCGCAAGTATATCTTTTTTTGTTGTTTTTGCCCACAATCGCATTGCTTTTTCGGAGCTTGAATGAACCAGTATCATTTTCCCTCCACTTCGATAGAGTACCAACGGAGAAACCTGAATTGCAATTGCACAAACGCCGCAATAATCAGCCCCGCTTGATGCATAGGAATAGTAGTTGAGCGAACCGCTGGTCATAGGAACTTCACTTCTCAGTAAACCTCGCTTCTCTTTTTTGATCCTTACCGAATTTCTGCGCCCACACGCAACACAAGAGCCCTGAAAACCTAATGGTTGTAATTCCTTTACAAGTTCGCTCATGAATTCCAGCCACTTATCTCTTTCTTTACCTTTATTCGCAGGCTGAACCATCACTCCATTTGAAAAAGTCGTGTAAAAGGTTTTCACCCATGCTTCTTGCGAAAAAAGAGTTGCTATTTCCGGAAGAGCTTTTTTAACATCTTCTTCACTCAACTCTTGCGGATTTTTTTTCTCACACCACACCATTAGTGCAGAAATCCCCGCATCAACAAATGGATTTCCCGTGTATTCAAATAAGTGGCTCATATTTATCCTGAAAGTATTCAAGCAATATTTTCAATCTTTTTGATCGTGCAGATTCGTTGGTTTCAGCAGAACGAATCCACGCTATAATTTTGATCAACCGGTCTCTTGCTTCAATAAAAAGATCGTCATCAAGTCTTGATTGAATTTCTCTGCCAAGCAAATGTGATGCAGCCAGTTCATATTCCACATGCTCTTCGTCAAGGTCTTCTTTTTGCTTGACAGTAAGGCCATATTTATCATTATCGCTACCATAATTTTCACTAATGTGATCTATGTCAAGCAAGTCTTTTCTCCTTTCGTGCCATCTATCACTCAACGAAAATATTTTCATTACAATTAGAGAAGGAATGCGAACAATTCGCAGAGAAAGCGTATCGTTCGCAGTATTTTTAACAGTTAATTCCTCGTTATCTTCAAAAGCTAACCTGTATTCTTTTAGATTTAAATCAGTAATATGCAGTGCTGATTCGCCGAATGGTAATATTTCAATCCGTTTGTCATGCTGCTCAAAAGAATATTGAAGGGTTTTTATTTTTTTTAATCTATCAGGTAATTTTCGCTGCTTAAAACCCTTCTTTAAAAGGTGGTTTTTAATTTGGTCAAATACCTTGTTCGAAACAAGTTGCACACTAAAATCTACATCTTTCGTATAACGATCTTCATCACGAACAATCTTCATGTGTACACGAAATGCCCATCCGCCGACCAAAACCAATTCCCTTAAAAACGGCTCAACGGCTTTACATGCCTCGTAGAGTTCATCATTTTGAAATTCAATAGGCAAGTGCCTTCCCCCGATAAATTTCCGCAAATTCATTGGCACGAGGATCATCTGAAATGACCAAATCAAGATAAACCTGAATCGGATTAGCTGTTCGCATCACTGCGGACTCATTCATTCCGAAAAATGCGCTACCATTGTATGGCTCAATTAATACCAAATCAGGATACCGGCTTGTTTTTGTCAGTACAAAGTGGCTGCTTAACTCCCTTTCAGCCGTTTGTAAATTACTTACCAATAGTTCCCCTGTATTCAAGGAATAAAAGTGTGAGAATGATTGTGCTGCCTGAACACCTGTTAATGCTGCCTGATGCATCTGGTCAAGTAAAATCTTTGCCCCTTCTCCCCATGTTACACGCTGCTGAATGGTTTCGCCAGCTTCTTTATCAACTATTTTTTTTATAGTAATTAGATAACCTTGCCTCTTCAATTTCGGTGCAAGCTTCAGCTTGTAATACGTCGCCCATTCATCAAGGAATTGCGTGGGGTTCAAGACATGAATTGGCTCTGTTCTTGAATAACTAATCAACCCTTTTCGCTTCATTGTTTCACATATCGAAAAAATCCCACTTAAACTAACCCCGGTTTGAGCTTGTACATCACGCATTGTGCCAATTTCAAACCGTTCTGCGGTTAAAAGCGACATTACCACATAACCTGCTTTTGGTGAGAAAGCTTCAATTCGAGGTAATCTCCTTGTTTTGGATTTATGACCAAATTCGTATAGTAGAACACGATCTTTACCTGATCGATAAGAGAAGTAATAATTACCCGCTTCGTCAATCGCACAAATATCGTTAGCCTTCAAACGCGCCATCATTGCTCCATCGATATGTTCTGTTGCAACGATTGCAATATCAACCTTTTCCTGAAACGAAGCAGGCTTTATTGCTCTTAAGATAGCGTTATTATACTCTATTCCGATATTAAGTTTCTTTTTCCCCGTCTCGACTATAAAGGAGAGTTGGCTCTCCATTTCCATTATTACCGGATCTGTTATTAATTGCCAACCCAGCACATCGAAAACCTTTTCCCTTAAAAGAGCTGAAATATTGTAAAGTCTTGCTTTTTTCATTTGTTCGAATAATTATATTTTGTTCGACAATCTTTGTTTATAGGATATTTACAATATAACAAAATGCGAACAAACAAATATTGCGAACAAAATAACCTGTTTCGATTCTTTTAACCAATCCTTTTGAGTCCTGTTCTGCATGATCTGCAAATTATTCTGTGGGCATTAGCTCGCTTACTGCCGAGCACTCCTGCGCTCATTAACCCTCACCATGCCGAACCCCATTGCGTTATTCTCTCCGAATCCGCATTCATAGCCAACCTTTATCAGTTCCGGTGGGCCGGTAATGGTAAAGGGGCATTCGATGGCCTTGACTCTGGTTTCGATACCCTGAATGTTTTTGATGGTTATAAGCTTTTCGACACTCAGACCTTTATCCTGCCTGCGCTTGAGATAGCCGCTGTCAAAGGTTATGGAGAATGGAACGTTGCTTTCCGGCGGTTCAGCACCGTATATCCCGCGATATTTTGCCTTCAGGTTTTGCAATAGAAGTCCACCAAGGCGATGATCGTCATAACGGAGATACTCCTTGGTATTCATTCCGAGTGACGGATCACGATAGACCGATACGGCAAGCGGTGAGAACATGGAAAAGCTCATGCTTTCCAACCACTGTGGTTCAGGCAGTGCCTCAATGGAGTGTTTGTCGTAGCGGGCGTTGTTGATTCGCAATGGGCCTTCGGCAAAGAGGCCAGTAATGAGATGCTGAAGAAACTCCTCCTTCGGAGAGGAGAGGTAGAGCGTTATCTCTTTTGAGCGTGAGATAATCTGATGCTGCTCTATTTTTCGTACCGGAATCTGCAAGTTCGAGAAAGTGAAATATTTGAATTTCTGGCGAGATCCTTCGGGCGCATACCCTTGATTGTGCAGTTGAGTGGCAAAAGAGGATGAAGAACACGAGAGTGTTGCATAAATTGCAGAGGCGAGATAATAGCCTGTGTTGAGTGGAAGATACTCTACCGGTTTTTGCTGTTTGAGCGTAAGCTTGATTCTCATACGCAATAGTGTTAATTGCAATAACAGAGAAAAAATCCAACTGTAAAAAATCACCTGCTCGCAATTCAGGCTGATCACACTTCCTATTTACAAAATATTCACACCAAGCGCAAGAAATGGCTTGCGTTACCGGCTTGCATGGCTTG
>Ga0172373_10009401_pt1 | contig 12159 bp, 13 predicted proteins | sample Lak10m_2_FD_114546 | JGI IMG/M metagenome (GOLD analysis project Ga0172373, IMG submission 114546) | Freshwater microbial communities from Kabuno Bay, South-Kivu, Congo - kab_092012_10m | ecosystem: Environmental > Aquatic > Freshwater > Lake | place: Democratic Republic of the Congo... | reverse complement strand
GCCGCTAACGTTCGCTCTGAGCCAGGATCAAACTCTCCAGTTGAAACTGTGAGCGTCCTTTGTGGCGGCCGGCTAAGAACCGCCACGTGGCTCTCGGATATTTCCCATGACTCACTGAGGCCGAGACCTCAGCGATGGGACCCGTTCGACATGCACATTGCTGTGCATAGATGGAACTCCGATTCAGTTTTCAGGCGCCGACGAAGAAGGGCGACGAAGTTCGGCGCACCTGTCTACTCGTCCGCTGTCAGTTACCGCTTTTGCGGCACCGCCCTCTTGCAGCGGCCTGCTCTTGCGAGAGGCTTTCGTTTGCAGGGGAGGCGGATACTGACAGCGTTTCAGATTCGTGCAAGTTCTTTTTTCGACCTTCGTTCTTTTTCGAAGTTCGCGTTGGAACTTGGACCTCTCGCCTCGGCGAGAGGCTGCTCGGCGTGACCTGCGTCGGTCACCATACCCGAGCTTCGCTGCTCCTACGGTCGGCCCGCCGATTCGCTCAGCCTTCCGGAGGGACGCGGATACTAGCCAGAAGCGTTCTCCCGTCAAGAACTTTTTCGTATTTGATTTCGGGCCGGATGGCAGAGTCCTCACGCTGAGGGTCGCATCACCGGCTCCGCCTCAAGTGAAGGTCACCATGAGGTGCTCTCCGCTTCGGGCTCCGTGACACCCAGTGGTGCCGCGGAGGTCGCTTGCTACCACGTCGATGAATGCTGTCAACCGTGATCCGTCGATGGGTTGCGGTTACTCTGGTCCAGAGACCCGGCATCCCGGGCTCGATTCGTTCGAAACAGGGAGTTTTACGATGAAACGTCTCGCATTTGCGGTCTGCGTCTCTTCGATCGTCGCGGTTCTCGGAGTGACATGGGCCGATCTCGGTGAGGCGCCGACACTCGGCCCCGACCGTGTGTCAGCGCAGGCTCGAGGGAAGCGGCCTCCCCGTGCGAAACAGGGCGGGAAGGCTCCCGGGAAAGCGCCGGCGACGACAGTCGCGTGTGGAGCAGCGGGCCAGCCGCGCTGTCCGCTCAACGCGTGGATGGAAGACAACGTCGAGCCGGCCGCAGAACGCGGTGACCTTCCGCGGCTGGCAGAGCTGTACACGACGATGGCCAATTTTGCGCCGGACCCCTCGTGGAACGTGGGCGAGAATTCATGGCGCGCCATTGCGGAAGGGGCCGCAGCGAAAGCGCGGGCTGGCGACGCGCGGGGCGCGCGCGGCGCCTGCCGATCCTGTCATCAGGCGTGGAAGGAGCGCTACCGCAACGAGTTTCGCTCACGCGCGCTTCCAAACTGAGTGACGGCGGATACGGCGGGTGCGGCGCGACGCTCACGCCGCACGCGCCCCCGCTGACACCGCAACGTGCAAGGGACTGCGCCAGAAGTGACCGCGGAGGTCACTCGAGCGGGAGCACCCACGCCGAGTCGCCGGCCGCGAGGCCAAGCAGAGCGGCCGTTTCCACGGGGATGGCGGCGCACCTCGGATTTCGCGAGTGGTCGCCGAGGTCCACGGCGGAAACCAGCGCTCGGAAATACGGTGGGCCATCGTACTCGCGAGCGACGAGCGCGCGATGTGCGCCACGGACGTCGCCGGGCGACACGGCGAGTGAGCATGCGCGGCGCACGAGGGTGACTTCGTCGGTGGGGGCGACGAAGTGGGGGCCGCCGTCGAACGGATCGATGCGCTCGGCGTAGCGAAAGCCGATGCGCCGGAGCAGCTTCTCGACGCCGCGCGTCTGCGGGCCGACCCTGCCGATCACCTCCTGCGCCTGCGGCGAGAGCAGCGATGCGTAGATGTCGCCCTCGGGCCAGAGACCGCGAATGAACTCTTTGTTCTTCTTCGAAAGACGGTCGGCTTCTCGATAGGACAGGCCGGTAAAATGGCGACCCACGGCCTCCCAGAGGTGCGACGTCCCGTCTGGCTCGAGCGGGGGGAGGAGTTCGGCGAGGAGTTCCGCCTGCATGGCCTCGCGATGCATGCGAATCCAGAGAAAGCGCACGTAGCTGATGAGCATTCCGAGGCGCTCCGGGGCGCGGCGACACTCGGGATGCATCACGAGACCGCCGATTTCCGTTGGCCCGTGGAAGGAGTAGCCAATCGACAACACCTTGTGGATGAAGTGTTTGTCGAGGGTTGCGCTGTATTTCTCTTCGTTGAGGACGTCGACGTAAATGTAGGGGGCGTCGCGGCGGCCGAGCTGGCCGATGATCATCGACGTGCCGATCGCGCGCTCGGAAAGGCGATCACGCAGGACGAAAATGTACTCGCGGCGACGCGGATCGCCGATCGCGCCCGAGAACGAGCGCTCCGAGACGTCGAGGAGTTCGTCGATGGCGACGGGGTCGTGCGGGAGATTCACGGAGTCGAGGAAGCGCGCGAGCTCGAGGAGGTCGTCGCGATCGCGGCGCGTCGCAGCGCGGATTTCGTAGCGATGCATGGAGCCTCGAGGAGTAGGCATGGGGAAGCCGCAGGACTCAGAATGTCTTGTGCGTATCGATGAGCAGGGTGACGGGGCCGTCGACGTCGGAGATCACGCGCATGGCAGCGCGAAAACGGCCTGTCGCGACGGTCAGGCCGGCGGTCCGCAGTCGCGTGCAGACCTCTTCGTAGAGCAGCCTCGCGCGCTCCGGAGGCGCCGCCTTCACGAAGGATGGTCGACGCCCACCGCGAACGTCGCCGTAGAGCGTGAATTGGGAGACGACGAGAACCGACCCGCCCACGTCGGCGACGCTGCGGGACATCTTGCCGACGTCGTCCTCGAATAGCCGGAGATGCGCGAGTTTGTCCGCCATCGCCGCGACATCGCTCGCGGAATCCTCGCCACCGACGCCGAGGTAGACGAGAAGACCGCCCGCGATCTCGCCGACGGTCTCGCCGTCGACGTTGACGCGGGCTGACGCCACTCTCTGAACGACCGCTCGCATCGTCGGGCGCTAGCACGGAGCCGGGCGCAGCGGCAATGCGCCTCTCAGCCTCCACGACGCGCGAGCAGAAGTCGGCGGCGCGCCATCTCGGGGCTCGGGAATCCTCGCTGCTCGAAGAGTGCGTGACGGGCGAGAGCCTCCGGTTCACGGGCGGCGAAGGTCGAGCGCGCTCGAAGGCGCTCGAGCTGCTCGAGAATGGCAGCGAGCGCGAAGTCGACGAGTCGGCCGCCGGTATCGAGCGCGTCGAAACGTGGAGATGGCGCGAGGAAGGGCTCCTCCAGACGCGTCCCAGGGCGCGAAGCGACGGCGAGCGCGGTACGCAAGGTCTCGACCGCGAGCGCGCGGTGCCCGGACGCGAAGGCGACGCGCGAAAGCGTCGCGAAGCGTGCGAGCTCGGTGAGTCCATCGACCGCCGCACCGGCGTGCGCCAACGCGCGTCGCAGCGCGCCTGCACGGACTTCAGGGGAGTTGCCGGGATGGTGCGCGAGCGCGAAACAGGCGAGCGCGTCGCGGTGGGCGCGTTTTCCGGGGCCGTCCGCCTCGAGGCCAGCACGAAGTCCGGGGTGCCGCGCCAACAGGCGGCTCGGGAGCGCCTGCTCCCAAGCCGGGAGCGCCGGGAGGTTCTCGACTTCGCGCTCAGCGAGGAAACCACGCGACGCGGCTCGTCGCGCAGGAGCGCGACCGCGATGCGGGCATGGTCCGCGGGGGACTCGGCGACGAGATCGTCGAGCCCGGCGCGCCGCAGCAGCGAAACGCCCACCCTCGACACATGCGCCTTTCCCGCGAGCGTCACGACGGGGACGCCCATGAACAGCGCGTCGCAGGTCGTCGTGGTGCCGTGATAGGGAGTCGTGTCGAGGGCGACGTCGACGTGCCGGTAAGCCTCGAGGTGCGCGGGGAGCTCTGCGTCGAACCCGACGAGGTCGATGCGTTCGATGGGTAGGTCGTGCTCACGAAGGCGGGCGACGAACGACGCGCGACTCTGCGGATGGGAGAGGTACCCGTGCTTCAGCAGCAGGCGCGCCTCGGGCGCGTCACGCAGGACGGACGCCCAGAGCGCGAGCGTCGAGGCCGAAATCTTCGAGAGCGCGTTGAACGAACCGAAAGTGGGCGGACGCCCCGTCGTCGAGGGGACGGGTCCAGGCTCCGGCGCATCTGCCGGCGGGCCGTAGCAGAGAAATCCTGGATCGAGGCGAATCAGCCGCTCCGTGTGCAGCGTCTCGCTGAGGCCCATCGGGTCGCTGTCCGCATCGGTGATGCGGAAGTCCATGGCCTCGAGCCCGGTCGTGTTCGGGTAGCCGAGATAGGTCACCTGTACGGGCGCGGGGCGCCGCGCGAAGACTCCGAGTCGATTGCCGTTCGTGTGACCGGAGAGGTCGACGAGCACATCGATGTCAGCCGCGCGGATGAGCGCTGCGGCCTCGTCGTCATCGAGCGAAGTGATATCGCGCCAGCCATCGACCAGCGCGAGGAGCCGGCGACTCACGTCATCGAGTTGTCGTGTCTGGCTGAAGAGGATCACCTCGACGCGCGCGCGGTCACGATGGACGAGGAGCGGTTCGAGAAAGAAGGCGACGGAATGCCTGCGAAAATCGGCGGATACGTAGCCGACCCGCAGTCGCCGAGAACGCCTCGCCGACACGTCTCGACGCGGGAGCGGCTCGACCCCTCGCGCGCGGCGTTCGCCAACCCGACGGTGCAGGCGGGCGATCTCCTCCGGGCCAAGCGCGTCCCCGTAGTGGGCCACGAGGAGCAGGGTGTCTGGATGATCGGTGTTCTCGGGAGCACGCTCGACGGCTTCGAGCAGATGCGGGAGCGCACGGTCGGATTCGCCCCGCGCCGACAGCGCCGCACCGAGGTGCGCGAGGGTCTCCGCATCGTGGGGAACCTGCGCGCGCGCGCGCTCGAGTGCGTCGATCGCCTCTTCGACACGCGCGCCCGTACGGAGGAGCGCTCCGAGGTTGCGTAGGGCGAGCGGATGGCTCGGGCGCAAGGCCAGTGCGGCCTCGTACTGCGCCACCGCGTCCGCGGTGGCCCCGCGCCGCGCAAGCAGCACCCCCAACTGCACATGGGCTTCGAAGTGCTGGCCCGACAGAGACAGGACCTCGTGATAGACGGCGTCTGCCGCTCCGCGATCGCCACGTTCCTGCGCGATCGCAGCGAATAGCATCGAGGCGTCCGTCTCGCCGGGATCCGCAGCGAGACGGGCTCGCAACGCCCGTTCGGCCTGCGCCCACTCACCGCGCTGACGCATGCGCTCGATGTCGCCGAGCGACGGGAGTCCTCGTGAGCGAGATATGCGCAGATCCTGCGCCCACCGATCCGCTTTGTCAGCGCTGTCCAGAGGACACAGCCGTGGGACGAAGACGTCTCGCCCGGGACACCGTGCCGTCACGGAGCCTTGCGAAAGTGCCCGCCGATGAACGAACGGATCCTCGTCGCCGACGACGACGCGGAGTCGCGCCACCAAGTCGCGACCCACCTCGCCGAATGCGGCTGGGACGTGGGCACCGTGGCCGACGGGAACATGGCGCTCTCGGAGATTCGCACGCAGCGACCGGGGCTCGTCGTCATCGATCTCGCGCTCTCGGGCACCTCCGGACTGGAGGTCTGCCGGCGCGTTCGACGCGACGCGGACACCACGACGTTGCCGCTCATCGCGACGAGCCGCAGGGCCGAGGAAGTCGATCGCGTCGTCGCATTCGAGGTGGGGGTCGACGACTTCGTCGCGAAACCCTTCAGCGTGCGCGAGCTCGCGCTGCGCGTTCGCGCGGTCCTTCGGCGCGCGAGCCCGACACCCGCCCAGCCTCCGACCCGGGTCGTCGTGGGTCCGCTCGTCGTCGACCGTGCACGGCACCGTGTGCTCGTCGGAGGTCGAGACGTCGCGCTCACCGCGCTCGAGCTGAAGTTGCTCGATCATCTTGCGTCGCACCGGGACCGCGTACAGTCGCGCGAGGTATTGCTCGAGCGCGTGTGGGGACTCGACCCCGACATGGAAACACGCACCGTGGATACGCACGTGAAGCGTCTCCGGGCGAAGCTGGGCGACGCCGGCGCGCTGATCGAAACGCTGCGCGGCGTGGGGTACCGGATTCGCGACACCACGCCGCGAAAGCGCTGACGTCTCGACGCGGGGGTCCGCTCAACGCCTTCCGCAGCCTGAGACGTGACCGGGCGGCGTGAGCGGGGGCGCGACGACGGGACGCGGGACGGTCGGCGCCTCCGCGCAGGCGATGCGCCGAAAGACGACTGGAATGTCGCGAAACTGGTGACCGTCGTCGAGGAGCGAGACGAACTCCATCCGACCGAAATCGATGCGCCCGCTGAAGGTGTCGAGGGCGTAGCCGCCCGCCCAGCCGCAATACGTACGCTCGCCGACGTAGGACGTGGCGGCGAAGCGGATCGCCCCGTCGGAGGCGATCGCGCCGACCGCGGGCTCGCGGACCTCGGCGCGCACCGTGTCGCCCGTGCATGCGGGGGGCTCGACGGTGCGCTCATCGCCCGTCCAGAAGTGCACGCGCATCTGACCGACGAGCTCGCGCGAGGCGGGCGCCTTCCGGCGCACGTCGAGGTGAATCACGTACCACTGCGCGACGTGCGGATAGAAGGCGTGCGACATCCACGTCCCCGTCACGGGATCGCCGCAATCGGTCGCAGGCGGAGGGAGACGCGCGCGCTGCTCCTGCACGTTGGCGGGAGCGACAGCGGGCAACGCGGCCCAGACGAACAGGACGAGCCACGCCGCAAGAACGAGGCGACGGCGGGCGCGCGGTGAACGAAGTGGCCGCCCGTACATCGCGCTCAGCCGCGCAGCAGCGCGGAACCGTGAAGCGCCGCGGACCGTGCTTCGCTGAGGAGGCGGTCGGCGCCGCGCGCGAGCAGCGTGGCGGCGAGCTCGTGCCCGGCGGCGACGGCGGCGGCGAGGCGCGCGCCATCGTGAGGCGCGGAGAGCCAGATCTCCGTGCCGGCGCGCAGGAGTTCTTCACCGTCGATGGAGCCGACGAGCGCGTCGAGGCGCAGGCGCGCTCCGTCGCTCGAGAGGCGCGCATGCGCGGCGAGCGGCGCCTGGCACCCGCCGTCGACGCGCGCGAGGAAGGCGCGCTCGGCCTCGACGCAAACCCGCGTCGGCCCGTGCTCGAGTGGTGCGAGCAGGGCGCGTGTGCGGGCGTCGTCGGCGCGGGCTTCGAGTGCAAGGACACCCTGCCCCACCGCGGGCAGGCACAACTCTGGCGGAACGGGCCAGAGCGGGCGGTCGGCGAGACCGAGGCGGCGCAGCCCCGCGAAGGCGAGGACGATCGCGTCGTACGCGCCCTCGTCGAGCTTGCGGAGGCGCGTGTCGACGTTGCCGCGCAGCACGGTGTAGGCGAGATCGTTGCGCACGGCGCGGAGCTGGCAGCCGCGACGCAGGGAGCTCGTGCCGACGCGCGCACCCGCGACCAGTGCGTCGAGCTCGCTGCCATCGCGCGTGACGAGCACGTCGCGCGGGTCCTCGCGCTCGGGGACGCAAGCGAGCATGAGGCCGGGCGCGAGTGCGGCGGGGACGTCCTTCATCGAGTGGACGGCGAAGTCGGCGCGACCGTCGGTGAGCGCGGCCTCGACTTCGCTCACGAAGAGGCCTTTACCGCCGAACTTCGAGAGCATGTCCGTCTGGTTGCGGTCGCCCTCGGTGACGAGCTGCACCTCTTCGACGACGAGGCCGGGCCGGTGCGCGCAGAGCGCCGCCGCGACGGCGCGCGTCTGGGTGAGCGCGAGCAGGCTCTTGCGCGTCGCGACGCGAAGGACACCGCTCATCGCTTGCCCTCGGCGACGGCGTGAGAGGCCGCGATGGGGTCGCCTTCCTCGACGGGGCGACGCTCGGCGGCGTCGACCTCGAGCGCGAAGAGACGTTGCGCGGCGTCGAGGAGACGCGCGCCATCGTCGTGATCGGCCGACCTTTTCAGCTCGGTGAGGGGTTGGTGGAGGAGTTTGTTCACGATGGCGTCGGCCATCCGGTCGAGGTGTTGGCGCTCTTCGTCACCGAGGCCCGCGAGACGCGGGGCGGTGCGCGCGAGCTCACCCGCGACGACCTCTCGGAAGCGCGCGCGCAGGGCGACGATGGTGGGCGTGAGCGCGAGGCTGCGGCGCCAAGTTTCGAACTCCGCGACTTCTTCGAGGACGATGCGCTCGGCGGCGTCGGCCTCGCGGCGGCGCGCATCGGTGGCGCCGCGCGAGACGCTCTCGAGCTGGTCGACGTCGTAGAGGAAGACGTTCTCGAGGTCGCCGACGCGCGGGTCGATGTCGCGCGGGACGGCGATGTCGACGAGCAGCATCAAGCGGTGGCGGCGGGCCTTCACGACGCCCTGCATCAGCTCGCGCGTGATGACGAAGCCCGGGCTCGCCGTGGAGCTGACGACGACGTCCGCGAGCGCGAGTTCCGCCGCGAGCTGGTCGAGCGTGCGCGCCTCGCCACCGTACTCGCGCGCGAGGGCTTCTGCGCGCTCGCGGCTGCGGTTGAGGACGACGATGCGGGCGCCCTCGCCGCGCAGATGGCGCGCGGCGGCCTCGGCCATCTCCCCCGCACCGACGACGAGCACGCGACGCCCCTCGAGCCGGCCGAAGACCTTGGCCGCGAGTTCGCAGGCGATGCTGCTCACGCTCACCGCGCCCGCGGCGATGCCGGTCTCCGTGCGCACGCGCTTCGCGACGGCAAAAGCGCGCTGAAAGCAGCGGGAGAGGAGCACGCCGGTCGTCCCCGCGGCCTCGGCCGCGCCGAACGCGTCCTTTACCTGCCCGAGGATCTGCGGCTCGCCGACGACCATCGAGTCGAGGCTCGCGGCGACGCGAAAGGCGTGCTGCACCGCTTCGCCGCCACTGTGCTCGTAAAGGTGCGGCTCGAGGGGCGTGGTGGCGGCGCGAGAGCCGAGCCACGCGCGAGCGGCCTGCGCGGCGGCGCGCGCGTCGCGGGCGGCGACGTAGACCTCGACGCGGTTGCACGTGGACACGACGACCGTTTCATCGAGCGCGCCCGTCGCAACGAGGCCGCGCAGATCGGCGCCGATCTCCTCGGCCGGGACCGCGAGTCGCTCGCGCAGCGCGAGCGGTGCGGTGCGGTGCGAGAGGCCGACGACGACGAGCTCCCGCTGGCTCACGAGGCCTCCGCGCGCAGCACGTAGCCGACGAGCACGACGAGCGCGCAGGCGAAGCCGAGCATCGTGCCGATCGCCGCGCGACGCCCGCGGAAGCCGGCGAGCGCCCGCAGCCCGAGCACTGCGCCGAAGCAGACCCACGCGAGCATGGCGGTGAGCCGGGAGGGCGTGAGGCCGATCTCTCCGGTACCGAGGCGCGACGCGACGACCGCGCCCGTCACGATGCCGACGGTGAGCAGCGGGAACCCCACGGTGACGAGGCGCAGCCCGAGCGAGTCGAGCTCGTCGAGCGGCGGCATGCGCTGGAAGAGGCCGCCGAGCTGTTTGCGACGCAGCAAGCGCTCCTGGATGACGTAGGCGAGCGCGACGGCGAAGGCGAGCGCGAACGCGACGACCCCGAGGATGTTCACGCCGATGTGCACGGGCAGGAGCGCCGAGCGCACGGGCTCAGGGACGGTCGCGACGTCCCGGTGGAAGCCCGCGCCGAGCAGGAGCAGCAGCGTCACGGGCGTGATGAACGCCCCGAGCACGGCCAGCCGGTAGCGTCGGAGCGCGGTCAGATAGCCGATCGCGACGAGCAGCGAGGTCGTCGCGAGCATCTGCCGGATGTCGGCCGTCGGGAGGTTGCCGCCGACCGCGTAGTCGCTCGCGAGGAACGCGATGTGCGCCACGACCGCGACGCCGAGCGCACCCGTGGCCCAGCGTGATGCGCGCTCCGCACCACGCGCCGCGAACGAGAGATAGAACGCGCCCGAGAGCGCGTAGAGCGCGGAGGCCGAGAGGAACGTCGCCGTGACCAGCACGTCTCGCCGCCCGCCTCAGCGCGATCCGAGGAACATGCGCGCGAGGAGCGCGACGTCGTCACCGCCGCCCGTGGCCCCCGGATCTGCCACGCGCTGCGCGCCCTCGATGGGCGTGCCGACGAAGCCCTCGACGACCTCGTAGGCGTCCGGGTCGATCACCACGGAGCCCGCCGAGTAATCGCCGCCAAGTGCTTGAATCTGCGCGAGATCCTTCACACGACCGACGAGGTCGTGCGCGTCTCCGCCGCCCGCGACCTCGCTCCGGAAGCGCACGCCGGTCTGAAGGTGAAAGCGCTGTCCACCCTCCGTGAGCGTGAGGTGCTCTCCATCGATGGCGGCGCGCCCCTCCGACAGCCAGAGATCGAGCGCCTCCTGCGGGATGAACAGGCGGTGGGGCGACATGAGGAACGGCGCCGACGAGACCGGCGCGTCGCGATGCGTAACACGGAGGATGCGGCGCGGGTAGCGGAGGGACCCGTCGATCGCCCGGCTCGTTCGGGACGATTGACAGCGCGCCCTGCGACGCACCATGTTGCGCCCCGAGGTGAGACCCATGGCAGGCAAGAACGTCCTCTCTGTGAATGAGCTCAACTTCGAAGCGGAGGTCCTGAAGAGCGGCGTCCCCGTCCTCGTCGACTTCACGGCGACCTGGTGCGGGCCGTGCCGCCAGATCGCGCCGCTCGTCGATCAGGTCGCGGACGAGTACGCCGGGCGCGCGAAGGTCGCGAAGCTCGACATCGACGAGTCCCCGGGCATCGCTCAGAAGTACGGCATCCGCGGCGTCCCCACGCTGTACGTCTTCAAGGGCGGGCAGGTCGTCGCGCAGCAGGTCGGCGCGGTGCCCAAAACCGCCCTCACCTCGCTCGTCGAACGCGCGCTCTGAGTCGGGTGCTGCGTCGCGCTGCGGGGCTCGTGAACCGGGCTCCGCGGCGTCGCGCTCGCGGTTGCGCTCCCTTCGCCGCGCGCGTCAACCGTTCTGGCGGCGCACCTGCTCGATGCGCTCCTGATAGATGCGTTGACGCTCGCGTTGTTGCGCCGCCTCGCGGCGCCACGCGATGAAGACGCCGACGCACACGATCACGAGCGCGAGCGCGACCGATCCCCACAGCACCGCGCTGTGACTCGTCGTGCGCGGCGCGCGCGGCGCGGCGTCTTCGACACGCACAGCCGGCGCGCGTTGCCGGAGGCGCTGCGCATGCGCGCCGGTCGTCGGACCATGGCTGATCGGAAGTGCGCCAGGCGCGAGGGGCGCCGTCCCCGGCAGCTCCGACGACGAGAGCCGCGACGCCAACGGGATCGTGCCGGGGAGGGGCGCGTCCGGGACCGCGTGCGCACGAACCACCTGCGAGGGAATCGGCCCCGGCAGCGGGGCAACAGACGGTGGCGGACGCACGCTGGGGGCTGTCGGGAGCGTCCGCGGGAGGGCCGATGGGGCGATCGCCACCGTGGGCGGCTCCTCGGCAGGGGTATCTTGCGTGATGGGTTCCCGAGCCGCGCGCGCGGCGTCGGCCGGAAGCGGGACGGTGCCCGCGATGGGTCCCGGCGGGTTGCTCCGTCGAAGAGAAGGCAGCGGCGCGCGCGGGCGCACTTCTGGCGCGGGGAGGCGCGCTGCATGCGTACGGGCGAACACGCGCGGCGCAGGGGGCGACGATGCCGGAGGCGCGCGCCGCGCCACGGCCTCGTCCCGCATCTCGGCGAGGTCGTCGGCGCTGAGCTGCTGCGTGTCGCCGCCGCGACTCTTCGGCGTTGCCGGAGCACTCTCGTGCGGCGGTGGCGGCGCGCTCTCCGCGACGACCTCACGCGGCGCGCGTGCAGCCCGCAGAAGACGCGGGTCGAGGCCGGTTTCGCTCGTTGGCGCCGACTTTGCGCGCGCCTCGAAGACCTCCTCCATCGAGATCTCCTGCGTCCCGCCCTGGGAAGCGCCGGCGATCGGACGCCGCCAAGGCGGTACGGACGAAGCGAGGCGCGGAGGCGCAGCCGACGCGGGGGCGCTCTCCGGCGCCGCGGATCCCGCGAGAACGACCGGCGCGTCCTCTTCCGAGACCGCCACGACGCGCCGCGTGTCGCGCTCGCGCTCGGCGAGCGTCGGACCTTCGTCGAGCCGGTACGCCGAGGGGAGTGCGTCCTTCGCGAGCGACGCATCGAGGTCGCGGACGTTCCCGACGCCCGGGACCGACGAGCGCGGCGCGACGACCGTAGCGGGCTCCGCCGGCTCCGACACTTCGGACCCAGATACGTCTGATTTCTTCGTGATTTCAGGTACTTCCAGATCTTCTGGATGCGCAGCAACGCGCCCATCCGCATCGAGCGCGGCG
>Ga0172373_10009400_pt1 | contig 12159 bp, 15 predicted proteins | sample Lak10m_2_FD_114546 | JGI IMG/M metagenome (GOLD analysis project Ga0172373, IMG submission 114546) | Freshwater microbial communities from Kabuno Bay, South-Kivu, Congo - kab_092012_10m | ecosystem: Environmental > Aquatic > Freshwater > Lake | place: Democratic Republic of the Congo... | reverse complement strand
TCGAGAAGGAGACAGACGGGTCTTCATGGCGGTGATCATGTCTCCTCCTTTCTGCTGAGGTTCAAGAGTAAGTTACGTTCGTGTCAGAAGGTTACGACTCCGTTGCATTTGGCTCGAACCAAAGGAATGTGGCGCCTGAGCAGGTGCCGTCTTCAGCGATGCCAACGGTGAAGGTTGCGCCCTCAGGGATCTCAATCCGCGCAGCAGCCATCCTTCGACAAACGTCTTGAAGGAAGGCGTTGGTAACGACGAGTCCTGTTTTGATGCCCTCTGGAAGGCGGTAGTCTGATGGCCCGACAAACAGCGGGGCTTCCTTTACTGGGGTTTTCACCAGTTCAGGCGGGACTCGCCCAAGAGGGAGAAGGGCACGGCGACAGTGCTCTCGGAGCTCACCTCGGTTGTAGATGACGCGGACTTCGACGCCGCGTCGGATGCGTTCAATGCGCATTGCGGCCCTTTCTGTCTAAGACGGGTGAAACGCTCGGTCCGCGTTGGACCGAGCGTTCCAGTTCACTTATTCGCGCGGGCAGGCCGCATGGGCAATGAACCGCAGGATCTCCTGCGCGACTGCCTCAATGCGGTGATCCACCTCGGTGGGTTCGCTCTCAACCTCTTCCCCGAACTCAGAGATGCGGTAGAACTGACCGCAGTGAACGGAGCTGATCATCTCGATCACGACTCCACTGTCGACCACTGCCTGGCTGGCAAGGCCGAAGTGACGTCCAAGAAGCTCCTTGTACTGGGCGCTGGTGACGAAGGCGTGCACGAACTTCTTCCGTGCGATCAGGCGCTTCCCGTCGGCGACCTGTTCTGCCGCGGCGTACGAGCCCAGATACTCCGCAAGGGCCGGAAGGTCCTTGATGATGCACCAGGCACGAACAGCCAGCAGCATGCGAGCAAAGTCGGGCAGGGTGCGGGTTCGGATCAGTTCGACCCGCCCGACACGCGGTAGGAAGAACTTGGTCACGACTGACCGCTGCCAGCTACCAACGCCTCGCTTTCGCAGAGCATTGGCCCAGTGCTCGACTTCAGCCTCGGACGGCTTCCAGCCCAGCTCTCGCCACACTTCGCGGAAGGCTGCGTTGACCGCTGCTTCCCCGACAACGGCTGCTCCCTCGTCTCGGCGGATGAGGTCAGTTTCCAGCTGTTCCATGGCACTGACGCCATCACCATCCATGACGTCCGAGCGAATTGGTCGATACGCGATGGCGAACTTGTCGTAGAACTTGTACTTGATCTGGTTCTTCAGGTAGGCCTGGAAGAACTTGATGATGTTCGTACCTTGGTCGAGCTTCGGGATGCCCTCAACGACAAAGCGTCGAAAGAGCTTGTCGATGAAGATGAAGGGATCCACTGCCACGTTTCGCAGCATGTTCCACATCACCTTGTCACTGTAGCGAGTCTGGAGTACGCGGCTTTCGACCAGCTTACGCAGCTTGGCCAGAAGATCGACCCCTTCAGGCTGGAACCGCGGAAGGATGGCACAAAACGCGTCCATCAGCGGAGCGGTGCTGTCCGTGGTGCGGATGTCGCGCTCGCTCATCATGGTCGTAACAAGCGGGGCGACAGCCAGACAACCCATGCTCCACTGGAGGATGGCTCGAGCGTGCTGGTTGGTGAACTGAAGCTCTTCGTTCGAACCAACGTGGTCTGTGTCAATGTTGACGTTCTGTGCTGTATACTCCGCATCACAGATTGAGCGGATCACTGATGCCGCCTTCTCATTGATGAGCTCGTACACAGCTCCAGGTAGCTCCGCTTCACCAACCAGGTCGGGGTCACCGTCCGGAAGGGACAGGCGAAAGCGGAGGTTAAGGAGACCGAAGGCGAAGTCGGGGTCGTCGACCAACGCCTGCAGAACGGCGGCACACTTTTCGGCCATGTTGAGGAAGTTACGCTTCCTCTCCATAGGGAAGAGCTCCCAGTCGTCGAAGTTGCGACCGTAATGCTCAGTGAAGTTGATCGTCAGACCCGTCGAGCTGTCGACGGCAACGACCAGAGGTGGATGTGTGGTGTGATCTTGGGAAGCATCGTCACTCACCCGTGTAGCTCCTGGCTGGTGTCCGCTTCGCACCCCGAGAACCGGCTGACGCGACGCGGGAGGTAGCCTTAGCCTGCTTGGCGGCCTTGGCTGTTTGACCACTCTTGTGGGGGCGGGCTCTCGTCCCCACCGGAGGCTCTTCCTTAACAGGGGCCTCCTTCTTTCTGGTAGGCACCTTACTGGGTGCCAGTTTACTGGCGCGCTCGCGCTCAGCCAACTTCGTCTCAGCCCACAGCTGTTTGTCGCTTGGACTTGGGACGCGTTGGGGATGCCCTGGAGCGGCCGATGCTCGCTCAAGGTCATGGCGGCTACGGAGACCAGCGGGTCCCAGCATCCACGCAATAGCCTTGAACAGGACGACATCGAAACCGATGTCGAGCATAGGGTTGGTTTGTTGGGGAATGTCCTTGGCTGCTCGGCCGATGGCCTTCTCCCAGCCTGGGATCAGCAGGCCGGCGGTCAGCCAGGCGTGAGCCTGGGTGAACAGCCAGCTCGGTGCGTTGGTGTAGGCTCTGGTCCACGCCCCAGCCGTTGCGCTCTTGCCCTCATCAAAGCTGAGCTCGAGTACAACGTCGTAGTCGATGCCTTGCACGCTGGTGCTGGGGACTTTGACCCACACTAGAAACGCACCGCTCTTACCCCGAGACACAGCTGTCCGAAACCGCTTTCGCGCCGCTTGGTCAGCTGTTGCCTCACGGTACTTGGCCTCCAAGGCGTCTCGGATCAGGCGCCGTGAGGCAACGTGAGCAGAGCGACTCCCTGGAGGATTGGTAATGAGGTCATGGAGCGTTGCTCCCTGGCGCTCGTCCGACATACAGTTCTCCGTGCTGGGATGGGAAGCGGCAGCCCACGAGGGACTACCGCTTCTGCCACCCATCGAAGGAGTGGCTACTACGGGTCACGCGCCCGGTCAGTGTCATGATATGGCACCGAGGGCGACCTTGACCGTCAGTCCAGTCCGGCGCCGGCGGCAGGCCGCGTCAGTAGCGTTTGGTCGCTAGTGGCGAGGAGCGCAACGATCGACATCGCACCGCGCAGGACCTCCACGTCAGTGTCAACCGGACACAGTACCCGGAAGGCGCCAACGGTGTGATATGACCCCCGAAGGGCGTCATAGGCGACGCCCTCACCGAGGCAGCGCACCAGAACCGCTTCCGGATCACGTCGAGCGTTTCGAAGGACGCGGGAAGCGGCCTCGCGGTAGGCCGCAGTGGTTGCGCTCACGACCCAAGTGGCCAAGGCAGAGGCCTCTTCCTCGGGCAAACGGGACCGCTCCAACAGCTCCTCTAGGACAGCTGTCCGAATAGCCTGAACATCACCGGCCAACTCGCGCAGAGCGGTCATACCCATGCCTTCCACCACACCGGACCGCAGAGCGGCCGAAGCAGCCAGGGCGGCGTCCTCGAGGCGATACCGCAACGCGCGCCGTTCCTGGGGCGTGTCGCCCCCGGCCAGCAGATGCACTTCGGTGCCGATCAGTGCCTTACGGCGCAGCTCGAGCTCGTCCAGCTCATCAGCCAGCTCGCTGCCGTGGTCACCAGGTTCGACCCGGGCGATCTGCTCCATCAGCTCATTGGCGCGACGAATCGCCTCGGGCGGCCTGGAGGCGACCACGAACACGGTCTCGCTCTTGGTGGAACGCACGTCAAGCGCTGTGCCGCACTGCGTCGCCAGCTTGGAGGCTTCAGACACGTTGACAGACGAGGGATCGAGGACGGAGGCTCCGACCAGCGCCGCCAAGTCGCCCAAGCGGGCGCGAGAGCGGCGCGAGGCCATCGAGTGGTCGACCAGCAGGACACCGGGAGCCGGATTCGCTGCCGCGTAGCGGGCGACGGTCTCGATGACCGCGTCTTCCCACTCACGGGCAACGGCAACGAAGGGGATGCCACGCCCGATCACCTCGTTCATGGCCGGAGCGATCACCGACACAAAGGTCGGCATCGTCACCCGTTCTCCAATCACCATCACCGCCGCGTTACGCAGACGGCAGACGGACGGAGACGCCTCGTCCGTGACTGACTCGTTGGCAAACGACTCATGTGCCATACCGCGCAGAACACGGTAGCCAGGTTCAGGAACGAAGCGAGTCGGGCCGGAGTCAGCTTCAGCTACCGTCACGTTGGCGCCGGCGCCATGCTGCTTGAAGATGGATGCAACAGTGCGACCCAGCGTAGGGTCGTTGTTGGCAGCAATGGTCGCAACTGCTTCCAGCTCCGAAGAACCGGGTTCGATGCGCCGAGCGTGCTGCTGGATGCGGTTGACCAAGACGTCTGCGCAGGCCGACATAGCCGCCTGGACAGCACCCGGTGGGAACCGATCGTAGACTCCTTCGTCGTCGAACGAGCTATACAGTGCGTCTGCCATAACCACAGCACTGGTCGAGCCATCGCCAACCCGGCGCACAACCGAGCGGCTGATGGACCGGACATGGTCCAAGACAGTCATCGCCGTCTCTTGAACGAACTGCATGTATCGGAGAACGGTGTAGCCGTCCTTGGTAGCAAAGTGGTCGCCCTTGGTCCCAGCAACGAGCGTTTGCGCTCCGTGCGGGCCGAGGGTTCGACCGACGACTTCAGCAACCGTCGACAAGGCATCGCGCAGCGCCTGCCGGTGGGTCGTACCAGCAACAGCGTTTGAACGGGGAGCCAACTTGGAGGGGTGCGGCGCAGTCGTCTGCGCTTTCATGGCGGCATCGTGCGCCATGGCGAGTGAGACTGCCTGAGCGGCCAGCGAGCCGGAGGGGCGAATGTCAGCCCCTCCACGAGTTTGTCCGAACATGGATCGTTCCTTGAAAGACCTGAGCAATGATCTGATCCGAAGCTCTCTTTTGAGCGCAAAGGACCTACACCGCAGGGGCAGCGATCATCGGCTGCAGTTCAGCTGCAATCTCGGCTCCAGTTTCCCTGCAGCGCAGGTGACAGGCCAAGAACTGCGTCATCGCGTCGACGAAAGCCGGGTTTGTCCGGAGCGCCGCTTCGTCAGCAATGATGCCGTCGACAAAGCCGAGAACCACGTCATAGGTCTCGCCGGAAACAAGGTGCGATGCACGCACCCAGTCCCACATCGTTCGTCCGTTCTTTCGGAATCGACCGGCTCTGAGAAAGTTCTCGTCCCCGTGGCTCTCCTGGTGCTGTTCGGGAAGGCTGGCTAGCTCGCGCAAAGCCTCCTCCCAAGTGGAGTCAATGGTCAGCATCGAGCAAGCCTCACGACGTCAACTGCTTGACAATCCACATGATGCTCTCTTCGAGCGACGTGAACGCCAGCGATTGGTAGCGCCCTTTGCCGACGCGCTCAAACAGCGCTTCCAGCTCAACGGCCTTGGCTTTGATCTCATCGTGCAGCGCTTTCCCTTCATCAGAGAGAGCACGGTACTGAGGGCGGAAACGACTCACCGGAATCGCCTCTGCCGACTGGCGGCCATCCGGTTCACCGTTGAAAACATGTGCCATTAGTTGGGTTCCTTACAGAAGGTGGAAGGGGGGCTAGAACAGCCCGCCCTTCTTCTCCAGTTTGGCCAGCTCCTGAGCCTGACGGCGGGCTCGCGACTTCGATTCCTCGAGGCGAGTTTTTGCTTTCAGTAGGTCCAGAACGAGCGGCAGGTCTTTGGTCAAGATGTCGTCGAGAGAAAGGACTCCGTCCAACACGTCCATCACCGACACGAGGAAGTCAGCGTGACGGCGCCGTGCGGCGGTTACGCCTTCTCCCGGAGCTTGAAAAAAAGCAGGGTCTCGAAGTCAACGACCAGGTCTTCGTTGCGCTTCCCGCAGCTCCCACAGTTGAAGGCGGGCAACTGGTAACTCACGTTCAGATCTTTGACCTCAGCATCCACCGCATCCACCAGCGCCTGGCCATCGGCTCGCGACAGCTTGCCGATCAGCTGGGCCAGTTGAGCAGAACCCTTTAGCTCGACGTACTGGTTCGTGCCCGGCATCGGGATCAGAGCGCGCGGCACGTACATGACCAGGGTGCGGATAGTTTCGGCACCGGCCAGGTTGGCCGGTAGTTCACCGGTGGCACGGTCTTGCGCCTGAACGAACCACTGCACGCCGTCCAGGTAGTCCTGTAGGCTCGGGTTCGTGATCTCGACTACGATCCCGGTCTCGGGCAGCTTACGCTGAACGCGCCGGCCGACCAACGAGTTGGTGATCGCGCCCTTGTAGCCGGACGAAGGATCCAGCAGACGCTTGATCTCGTCCATGACACCCGCACCTTCGATGCGAGCCATGCTGCCCACCGGAACGATCACCTTGTTCTCGTGGCCGCAATGGCGGCAGCGCACTTCGAACTCGTTTTCGCCGGGGTACGTGGCGGCATACAGACCATACAGCAGCGTGTCGTAGTCGCCCTGGGCGGTCAGCTTCAGCCAGTCTTCAAACTTGATCGCACCGCACGAGAACTCATGGACGCGACCATGAACAACGCGCAGCAGCTTGACGCGGCTGGCGTGAGCGTCGACCGCCGAAGCCTGGAGGCGAGCCGTCTCTTCGAAGTTGAGAGCACCGAACTCAGCGGTGTAGCCCGACTGCAGCGCGGCGACCTTGAAGGTCGGACCGCCAGTGCGCTTGAGCAGCTTGCTCAGCGTTTCATGGACGGCCAGCGTACCAGTGCCGCTGAGAACGAGGTTGGAGTCGATAGTGATCGGCTCCGCTTTGGCGACCGGCTTCTCGGTCTTGGGCTCAGGTGCAGGCATCGCCGGGGTAGTTGGACCAGCGTCAGTGAGGATGGAATCGACTTTGCTAGTGTCGGTCTTCGTCTCATCCGAGACAGGGCCGTTCAAAGCCTGATCGTCTTGAGCACGTTCCAGTGCTTCAAGCTCGACCGGAAAGGCCGACGGAGCAGGAAGAGTCGACGGAGCCGGCGAGTCAGCCAGGACGTCATCGATGCTGGGGGCGTCAGGTTTGGCTTCAGAGGTGGTAGTGGTCGTAGAAGTCGCGGCGGCGGCTTCGGCCCGGGCTTTAGCCAGGAGGGACTCGAGGTCGGTGGTGCTCATGTTGGGTCTGGTTCCGTGATGGTGGCGGGCGCCGCAAACAGCGCCGTCTCATCAGCCGGTTCAGCCCGTCTCTTTAGAGCACCAAGTTGCTCACGACCGAGCCAGTTGGATCCTGGAAGGCCAGCAGACCGAAGTTGTAGGATCCCGATTGACTTCCGAGAGAGACGCCAACTACCAAGCTGTGACGCCGATCTCGCCCACCTGCTTGGGTTTCAGGCTGCTCAACGACAAGCGCGTTGACACGGATGCCCGGGGTGTAACGCGAGACCTGCTCGGTCGCCCGTCCTTCAACCTCGGCGGTAGATTGACTGTCACGGATCTCGAGCAGGTAAGACTTGAGATCGAGACCGTACGGCGAACAGCCCGAACGCCGCTTACCAAGAAGCACGTTCTGAATGCGACGGGCGTCGGCCTGGTTCCCAGTCAGTTCAACCGCTCCGCCAACGTTTGAGAAGGCGAAGGTGAACTCAGTCGCCCCTGGTTTACTGGTCATGTCTGCCTCGTCTCTGTATTTTGGTCTAATTGGGTGTTCGCGCGCGCGTTTTAGTTCCTCTTTAGTGTTTCTAAGATGTCCTTAGTAGTAGTAAAACATGGAGTTAGCTTCTAAAGCGGAGCTGGGGAGAGGTGGCAGGAGAGGAAGGGGGGAGGATTATAGGAGGGGGTTTAGGAGAGGGGTTTAGGGGAGAACCTCAAGGGGGAGGAAAAAGGAGGGTGGGAGGAGAGGAAGGAGGAGAGGGTGGTCGAATCATCCTCTCGTGCGCCAAGCGTCGCGGAACATGCGATTGCATGCCGGGAGCGCTCCCGGACTTCGTCTGCGCAGACGTGCGCTTAGTAACGCAAGGAACCCATCGACATGTCGAACATCACCGTCCCCGGCGCCGTTGCTCTGGTTGCCACCCTGTCCCCCAACGTCCGCAGCGTGTCGGCCGTCGTCGTGCCGCAGGCCACTCTGACTGGCGCCGAGGCCGTCGTCGACTCGTTCGGTATCGCTCAGGGCGAAGACACCGCCAAGGAGGCCGTGCTGGCCGTGGCCATCGACACCGGCCTGAATGACGCTACCGCCCCGGCCGCTGTGCTGGTGATCACTCTGGTGTCGGACAATGCCCGTGACCGTGCTTCGGTCGTGATCCTGGTCGCCGCTGACAAGGACGAAGCCGCTACCCAGGCGATTCTGGCCGCCGCTGAAGGCTTCCGTGGCGTGTCGGTCGACGTGTCGGTCGTCGCCTACGCCTAAGGGCAAAAAGTAGAGACGGGAGGATGGGCTCAGGCCCATCCTCCCTCTCTTCTGTCATCGCAGACCCTTGGCTGTCGACACGGCGATGTTCGGGTTCTCGGGGTTCTTGATCACCCGAAGGGAGGATGGGTGGACAAGGAGGTCCATGTCCTCCAATGGGATGGCTCCGAGTAAGACCTCATCGCCTAGAACCAAAGCCCCTGTGACACACGACCGCCCCAGTAGCGAAACCTGAACGGCCGCAACGTAGTCAACGACCTGCATCCCTCCATCGGCAAGCCGAACCTCTCGCTGTTCGACCGTTCGCAGACCGAGTTGGAGAGCGACATGCTTCGGGATGTATAGATGAAGTGCGCCGGTGTCGACGAGCGCCGTTGCATCGACTTCATCAAGCTCCGGTCTTGCGAAGTTCGCGAGTCGGAGAGCGGTTCTCACAAGCCCCATGATGACCTCCTTTGAATCCGAGTGTAACACGAAGAAGGAAGAGGTGGGGGAGGGCTCGAGCCCTCCCCCACCTCGCCGATCAGAACTTGACCTGGTAGCGAACCATGCCGACTGCCTCGTTCTTGGCACTCGACAGGTTGTCCGGCTGCACGCGCAGCATGGCAGCAGTGGTCACCGTCTCGCCCTCGTTGAGGTCGAAGTGGTAGCCGACCTGGTAGTCGATCTCACGGCCACCGGCAGCGAGGCCAACGTTCTGCGAGCTATACGACAGGCTGCCATCTTCGCCGACCGCCGAGACGGAGCTGATCGAAGCCGAACCGCCGTTGACACGCATGGGCTGGCTGATGGCAGCGACGAAGCGGTCGTTGTCGGTCAGCACGTTGCTTCCCGTAACGCCGAGCGACCAGGCGTTGCTGGTCACGCCGTTGATGCCTGTCACAATGCTGTCCTCAGCGCCGCGGACGCTGGTGCGACCGAGCTCGAAGGAGCCGAAGGCAGCCCAGGTCCCACTCAGGTTCGCGTCAGCATAAACGCCTGCAAACTGAGTGGTCGCGCCGGAACCCAAGGAAACCGCGCCCTGCGACACGGAGCCCAGTACCGAGTTGGCCTCGTGGACCTGGCCAGCGCCGACGCCCAGGGTGGCGATGCTGACGTCCTTGCTCACGCGGGTTGTGATGCCAGCCACCATTGCCTCCGAGCCCTTACGGGTGGGGTCGGTGGCTTCCAGGCTCCACTCGGCGGGCTTGTCCGCCACGTTGCCGTACACACCGGCCACGGTCAGCTTGGCACCACCAATAAGGCTGGCAGACCAGGAAGCGCCCCAGGCGTCCTGACCGACCATGCCGAGGTACGCAGAGCCCAGGGCCTCATTCTTGGCCATGGTGCCGCTACTGGAGGCTATTGCCGCCGAACCGGCGAACAGCTGAGTAACACCAACGCCATGAGCGACCGTGGTCTGCTCGCCGTCGGTGGTCATGCTCATCACGAACTTGGGCACGGCGCCCTTGCCGTCGAACTGGGCGTTCTCGCCCTCGCCGACCAGCGCGAAGCTCATGCTTTTGTCCTGATAGATGGTCTGCAGACCGGCGCCGAGGCCGGCGAGGCCCTTTTGCAGGTCGTACGGCTTAGCTTCGGGCTGCACGAACGCCGACACGTCGACCTTGTAGTCACGGTCGAACTCATCGAGTACGACAGCCTGAACCTTCGACGCCGTCAGCGAGCCGCCGAACGCACCCGAGGTCACCGCGACTGTGCTGGTCGTGGAGGTCTTGGTAGTGGTCGTCGTACCGGTGGCAACGGCGAGGGTTCCGACAGGCTGGACGGCCTTCTGCATGTCCAGCATGCCCTGACCGTAGATAGTCTGGTTCGCGTAGATGCCGCTCTTGTTGGCGGTCGTCTTCATGATGCTGACGATCTGGTCGCCCTTGAGCTGCGGCCACATCTGCTTCAGGTCGGCCGCGGCGCCCGAAAGGATCGGAGCGGCGAAGCTTGTACCCGAGGCAGACGTGTACGTGTTAAGCAGGCTGTTGCTGGCCATCACGATGTTGCTACCAGGAGCGGCCATGCAGAACGAGGCCGTGGAACCGCACCGGGACGAGTACTTAGCAATCGCACCAGTCTGGTCGGTGGCGACGGCTACCAGCCAGCTCTTTTGCAGGCCGGTGTAGGCTTGGGGCAGCGCAGCCCAGAACCCGGGCTGGGCAGCACCAGTGTTGCCAGCCGCGAACACGACGATCGCGCCGTTGTCGACGGCCTTCTGCCAAGCGGCAGCCGATCGAACGGTCAAGGCCTTGAGAACTGAGGCGCGCAGCTGGTTCAGGGTGAGGGTCGAGTTCCAGCTGTTGTTGTAGATCTGAGCCTTACCGTACGCCTGGTTGATGGCGTTGGACAGAGCCAGGTCGTTCAGCGACATCGCGCCATTGGAGCCGATGATCTTGACGCTCATCACCTTGGCGTCGTAGGCGATGCCCTGCACACCCTTGCCGTCGTTGGCGCCGGCGATGATCGAAGCGACACCAGTGCCGTGACCGAACTCGTCGGTGGGCTTGCCACCGTCCGAGGTCTTGGTGATGGCGTTGTAGCCGGTGACCACCTGGCCGGTCATCTCGGGGTTGAGGTAACGGATACCGGAGTCGAACACGGCGACAGTGACGCCCTGACCGGTCCAGCCAGCGGTATTGGCGGCGGATGCCTTGACGGCTTCCAGGCCCCAGTTGGTCTTGTACTCACCGTCGGCGATGAACGCGGCGGCAGCGCTGTCTGTGACTTCCTGAGCCCAAGTGGGACTGGTCAAAGCAGTGGCCGCAAGCAGCGCTGCTGTCAGTGAAAGACGGGTAGTCATGATGGTAGTCTCCACTTCATGAAAGAGAAGGGCCCGCCTGGATGGTGCCAGGCGGGCCCTACTGTTGCAAGTTTGTTCTCGTCGTTGCTTCACCATACTCGGCGCACGACACCGTCAAATGCCTTATCGGCAGAGAGGATTGGGACGCCGCTGATGATCGCAGTTGCAGCCAGAAGCCGATCGAATGGATCACGGTGGTCCCACGCCAAACCACCAGCCATAAGACAAATCTGACCGGTTAAGTCAGCAACTGACCGGCCTGGCGCCGTAAGATCGCTGGCAGCTCTGGGGCGTAGGGTGCCATTCCAGCCCACTTCCCAAGACGCACCTTGTTAGTGATCTCAAAGAAGGTGATTGGACTGACCAGCACAGTACTGGCACTTTTGATGGCTTCACTTGCTGCAGCAGACAGACGTTCAGGTTTAAACAGTGCCCAAACCCACGTGTGCGTATCGAGAAGGATAGCGCTCATTATTTACCCTCCCAAAGCCGCAGTTCTTCCTCTGACATTGGTTCAAGGAAGTCTGGAATGGCCCCAACATCCAAACCAGCGAGGATGCCAAGCTTGAATGCTCCCTTCTTTTGGTAAGGTACTAACTTGGCTACCGGGGTATCACCATCAGCGATGATCACTTCTTCACCACTCTGTAGGAGTTTGACGAGCTCTGCCAGTGGCGTATCTCCACTCTGGAGTTGGACCTGCATGGTAACCTCCTTACGGTCATCTGCGTCGAGTGTATCGCGTCTGACTATGAAGATGAAATGGCTCTGAGACGGGAGGCTGTTACGCCCTTACCAAAAGAAGGAGGAGGGTAAGGTCTTTCGACCCAACCCTCCCCCACTACACTATTCGATCGCGACAACCTCGCCAAACGGTGGCTGCGCTGCTGACAAACCGCGCCCTGGTAGGATTGCCCACAGCACCGGATAGTTTGGTGTTTGACTCGGGTACCCACACTCCCCATCAGTCAGATACACTAGACACGACGGGCGGATGCCCTGTTCCTCCACCCAGCGAAAGGCCGGATCGAAGCTGGTGCCACCCCGACCAGCTGCCCGAATGGACAGCGGGAGATCGCCCGGTCCAAGTTCCTCTACCTTTGTCAACG
>Ga0172373_10009392_pt1 | contig 12165 bp, 7 predicted proteins | sample Lak10m_2_FD_114546 | JGI IMG/M metagenome (GOLD analysis project Ga0172373, IMG submission 114546) | Freshwater microbial communities from Kabuno Bay, South-Kivu, Congo - kab_092012_10m | ecosystem: Environmental > Aquatic > Freshwater > Lake | place: Democratic Republic of the Congo: South-Kivu... | reverse complement strand
GTGGTACGTGACCAGCGGCGTCAGCGGGACCTCGAGGTGCGTGCGCACGTCGGCGGCCAGCGTCGCCGCGGGCACGAACAGGACGCCGTCGGTCGAGAGCTCGAGCTCGAAGCCCGTCTCGTCGCTCGACAGGTCGTCCCAGGTCAGGAAGCTCGCGTGCGGCGTGGCGCGCCCGCGCAGGTTGGCCGGCGCGGCGGGCGGGGTCGAGGGCTCGTCCGCGCCGCTGACGACCAGCGCGAAATCGACATCGACCGCCGGCGTCTCGACGTGCGCGTCCTGGTTGACGTCGGAGGCGCGCACCTCGACCGTCCACAGGCCGGCCTCGGGCGCATTCAGGAACACGTTCTCGACCGTGTTCTTCGTGTCGGCCGCGCCGCCGGGCGCGCTGGTCGTGGCGGTCCCGAGCCCGACGTTGCCGCGGTAGACGACGCTCGAGGGCGAGGTCAGCGTCAGGTCGAGGTCGTTGATGCGGTGCGTGGTGGCCGAGGTCGTGCCGGGAGGGTCGCGGTAGACGAGCGTGGCCGCGAGGCGCGCCTCGCCGGGCAGCACCTCGAGCGTCCAGGTGCGCGTCTCGAGCTCGCTCAGGACCTCGCTCTCGTCGATGACGAGCATGCGCGCGGTCTGGCCGGAGAGGCGCTCGAGGTCGGGATGGCCCCAGCCCTGGTGCGTGCGCGTCAGGTCGTGGGCCGCGCCCGAGAAGTTCCACTGCGAGGCCGAGTGGATCAGGAGCGCCTTGGCGGTCGTGTTGTTCGGCGCGTTGTCGAAGGGCGTCGCACCCGGATGCGCGTTGCCGAACAGACCCTCGTGCCACATCTGGTAGATCAGCGCGAGGTGTCCGGCCACGATCGGCGTCGCGCCGCTCGTGCCGCCGAAGGAGCTGTAGTAGTCCGTGCCCGAGTAGCCGAGCCCGGCCACGAGGTCGGTGCACAGGATCGCGTCGTAGAAGCTGGCGACGTCCGGCTTGATGCGCCCGTCCGCGGCCGGACCGATCGAGGCGCCGCCGCTCCAGCTGTCGTCGGTCTTCGCGCTGGTGTCGTTGTGGATGATCCCGCCTACCGAGATGATGTTCTTGGCCCACGCCTCGGGGCGCGACTGCTGCGAGCCCGCGTTGCTCTGCGACTGGCAGATGCTGATGCGCGCGTGGTCGAACAGGACGAGGTCCATGTTCTGCGAGGTCGCGTTGTAGCTCGTCGTCAGTCCGCCGCCCCACGAGTTCGACTGCAGCACGCAGCGGTAGGGCAGCGCCGGATTCACGAGCTCGGCCGTGTGCGCGTAGCGGCTGCCGCCGGCCCAGGCCACGCCGTAGTCGGCCACGACCAGGGTCGCGTCGGGCGCCGCACCGCGCGCGCCGGGGCGGTTCGTGCCGTTGCCGGCGACGATGCCCGAGGTGCAGGTGCCGTGGCCGGCGTCGACCACGTTGCCGTTGTGCACGAGCACGTCGTCGAAGTCGGGGTGCGTGAGGTCGCAACCCGTGTCCATGACCTCGACGCGCACGCCCGTGCCCGTCAGGCCGTGCAGGCTCTCGACGAAGTCGGCGCCGTGCAGGTCGCGTGCGCGGTTCATGTCGTGCCCGGGCGGCGCCCACGGGTCGATCCACTGCACCTCGTCGAGCGCGGCCAGGGCGGCGAGGTCGCGCCAGGCGAGGCGCGCGGTCATGAAGTGCGTGGGGGCGGAGACGTGCTCGATCGAGCCGCCGCGGTTCTCGATCCAGGCGATCACCGGTGCATGGCCCGAGCGGCGCGTGGTCAGGAGGTCGACCGTGAGGGTTCCGCGCTCGCCGCGCGCGAGGCCCGCGAGCAGCCGTTCCTCGAGCTTGTAGGCCGGGTGGAAGGGCGTCACCGCGCGCACGAAGGGGAGCGCGCGCACGGCCGCGAGCTCGTGCGGCTCGAGTTCGACCACCTGCGACGTCTCGGGCAGGTAGAGGTGCAGCTCGGCCCCGGCCGCGCGCAGCGCCGCGCGGCAGGACTCGAGCACCTGCGTCCAGCACTGCACGACGAAGAGCCGGTTCGCGGTGCTCGCGCGCAGCTCGGCCGGCAGCGCGGGCTCGCCCTCCAGCGGATCGAAGCGCCGGTAGCGCAGCTCGAGCGCGTAGCTCACCGCGCGCGGCGCCTCGAAGTGCTCGCCGTCGAGGCTGACGCGGGTCCAGTCGCGGCCGTCCTCGCGCCAGGCGCGCACTCGATTCGGCGATCCGGGCACGGCGAGCTCGCGCAGTCCGTCCTGGGCTTGCGGGGCGGCCTGCTGGGCGGCCCGGGCCGGCGGGAGCGAGGCCAGGGCGAGGGCGAACAGGACGAGCGCGCGCATGCGGAACCTCCGGGGGGGAAGGGGGAGGCTCGCGATGCTACCGCGCGCGCGCCGACCCGGGCCCGGCGAGCCGCCCGGAACTCGCCCCGCTCAGTACGAAAGTCCGTTCTTGCGCAGGTGCACGGACGGGTCGCCCGGGCGCAGCAGCGCACCGTGCTCGACGGTGCCGAAGACGACCACGTGGTCGCCGGTCGGATGCTCGCCGGTGAGGGCGCACTCGAACCAGGCCAGGGCCCCGGCGAGGACCGTCTCGCCGCCCGGCGTCGAGAGCAGCTCGAGCCCGTCGAAGGGCGACTTCCCGGGCTCGCTCTTCCTGAAGAACGCGCCCATCAGGCCCTGGCTCGCGCCGTCGAGGATCGAGACCGCGAAGCGTCCGCGCGCGCGCACGGCGGCAAGGTGCTCGCGCCCGCTGCCGATCGCGACGCATACCGCCGGCGGCTGCAGCCCGACCTGCATCAGGAACGAGCCGACGAAGCCGAGCGGCTGCCCGTCGCGCGTCGTCGAGACGACGTAGAGCCCGGTCGGGACGCGGCCGAGGGCCTGGGCGAGCGGAGAGGGCGCGGGGGGCTGGCTCATGCCCGGCGATTCGAGCGTGCCCCGGGCCCGCGGTCCAGCCTCGGACCGTTCCGGGCGGAAGGCGAACCCCGCCCGCGGGGGTCGGCGACAGGGGCGGACCAGGGTCGGCCTCGGAGGCCACCTCCGCGGCCATCCCGTCGTGGATTCCAGGCCCGTTTCCGGCGATAATCCCGGGTCTCTCCCGCGGCCCTGGAACGGCCGTCCGCGGGGTCCGCCCGAGCCGCTCCGCGGCCTGCGCGGAAGGCTGCCCAGGAGCCCTCCGGCTCGCCCTCCGAACGACAACGCCCGCCGATGACCGACACGACGGACCCGACCAAGACCGACACGCCCGCGCCCCCGCCCGGCGGCCACATCGAGCCGCGCGACATCGAGCGCGAGATGAGCGAGTCGTACCTCAACTACGCGCTCAGCGTCATCCACTCGCGCGCCCTGCCGGACGTGCGCGACGGCCTCAAGCCCTCGCAGCGCCGCATCCTGGTGGCGCTCAACGACCTCAAGCTGCGCCCGAGTGCCAAGTACCGGAAGTGCGCCAACATCGCCGGCCACACCTCGGGCGAGTACCACCCGCACGGCGAGTCGGTCATCTACCCGACGCTCGTGCGCATGGCGCAGCACTTCTCGCTGCGCTACCCGCTGATCGACGGCCAGGGCAACTTCGGCTCGATCGACGGCGACCCGCCCGCCGCCATGCGTTACACGGAGGCGCGCATGGACGGGGTCACGGTCGAGATGATGGCCGACCTCGACAAGGAGACGGTCGACCTCCAGCCGAACTACGACGAGCGCCTGATGGAGCCGACGGTCCTGCCGTCGCGCTTCCCGAACCTGATCTGCAACGGCTCGGACGGCATCGCCGTCGGCATGGCGACCTCGTTGCCGCCGCACAACCTGCGCGAGGTCGCGGCCGCGATCCGCGCCGTGCTCGACGACCACAAGGTGACGCTGGGCGAGCTGTGCGAGCTCGTCCGGGGCCCCGACTTCCCGACCGGCGGCATCATCATGGGCCGCAGCGACGTGCTGCGCGCCTACACCAGCGGCCGCGGGCGCTGCGTGATCCGTGCGCGCCACCAGGTCGAGCAGGTCAAGAACCGCGAGCAGCTCGTTTTCACCGAGATTCCCTACCAGGTTCGCAAGTCCGCGATCATCGAGAAGATCGTGGACCTGGTGAAGGAGGGCGACCGCCTGACGGGCATCTCCGACCTGCGCGACGAATCCGACCGCGACGGCATCCGCCTGGTCGTCGAGCTGAAGAAGAACGAGGACCCGCAGGTCGTTCTGAACCAGCTGTTTCAGTTCACGCCGCTGCAGACGACGTTCTCGATCATCAATCTCGCGATCGCGGACGGGCGTCCGAAGACGCTCAACCTGCGCGGGCTGATCGACCATTACATCGACCACCGCAAGGAAGTCATCCGGCGGCGGACGAAGTTCCTGCTGACGAAGGCGGAAGAGCGCAAGCACATCGTCGAGGGCCTGCGCATCGCGATCGACGCGATCGACGAGGTCATCCGCATCATCCGCGCCGCGGCCGACCCCGACACGGCCAAGGCCGGCCTGATCAGCGCCTTCGGACTCTCGCCCGCGCAAGCCCAGGCGATCGTCGACATGCGCCTCGCGCGCCTGACCGGCCTCGAGCGCGAGAAGCTGCAGGCCGAGTTCGACGCCCTCGTGGCCGAGATCAAGGATCTGTCCGATATCCTCGCGCGCGAAGCCCGCGTGGTGGCGATCATCCGCGCCGACATCGACGAGATCGAGAAGAGCTACAGCGACGCGCGCCGCACCGAGATCTCCACCGAAGAGATCGCCGGCAACTTCGACATCGAGGAGCTCATCGCCGAGGAGATGATGGCGGTGACCTTCTCGCACGCCGGCTACGTCAAGCGCACGCCGCTCGGCGATTACCGGGCGCAGGGGCGCGGCGGACGCGGCGTGAAGGGTTCGGAGACGAAGGAGGGCGACGTCCTGCGCTCGATCTTCGTGGCCCTCACGCACGACTACGTGCTGTGCTTCTCGAACCGCGGCAAGGTCTACTGGCAGAAGGTCTACCAGCTGCCGGAAGGCTCGCGCACGTCGCAGGGCCGCGCGATCCGGAACCTCCTGCCGCTCGAGGCGAACGAGGAGATCCACACGGTGCTGCGCGTCAAGGCCTTCGACGCCGAGAGCTCGGTGTTCTTCGCCACGAAGCACGGCACCGTGAAGAAGACCTCGCTCGAGTCCTTCTCGCGCCCGCGCACGGCCGGCATCTGGGCCATCGAGCTCAACGAGGGCGACGAGCTCGTGTCGGTCGGCATTGCCCGCCCGGGCGACTCGATCATTCTCGGCACGGCCAAGGGCCGCGCGATCCACTTCGATGAGAAGGCGGCGCGCTCGATGGGCCGCCAGGCGCGCGGCGTGCGCGGCATCAAGCTGAAGGACGGCGATCGCGTGGTCGACATGCTCGTCGCGCGCGATCCCGAGGGCCTGGTCCTGACCGCCTGCGTGCGTGGCTTCGGCAAGCGCACGCCGGTCAAGGACTACCCGATCAAGAACCGCGGCGGCCAGGGCGTCATCAACGTCAAGACGACCGAGCGCAACGGACCGGTGGTCTCGATGAAGCTCTGCAAGGACGGCGACGACGCCGTGCTCATCACGAAGAGTGGCATGATCGTGCGCTCGCCCGTGGTCGACCTGCGCCCGATGGGCCGCAACACGGCTGGCGTGCGCATCATCAACTTGAAGGACGAGGACGCGCTCGTGGGCGCGGAGATCGTCGACGCGGCCGACCTCGAGCTGGTCGACGGCGGCGAGACGCAGCGCATCCAGATCGACCCGGCCGAGGAAGCCGCGGCCCTGGCCGAGAAGCCCGAGCCGGAGGTCGAGGACGACGACGCGGACGACGGCGACGAGCCGGAGGGCGAGGAATAGCCATGGGCAAGTGGCTCGCGAAGCTCCAGGACGACATGAAGGCCGCCATGAAGAGCGGCGACACGGTCACGCGCGACACGCTGCGCCTCGTGATCTCCGACATCAAGAAGCGCGAGGTCGACCTCACGAAGGAGGCCCTCGACGAGACGGAAGAGCTCGCCGTGCTCACCAAGGCCGTGAAGAGCCGCGAGGACTCGGTCACGCAGTACGACGCGAACGCGCGCAAGGACCTGGCCGACAAGGAACGCGCCGAGATCGCCGTGATCGCGCGCTACCTGCCGAAGCTCCTGGGCGAGGCCGAGACCAAGGCCATCGTCGCCGCCGCGATCCAGAAGCTCGGCCTCACCTCGAAGAAGGACCTCGGCCAGGTCATGAAGGCCGTCCTCGCCGACCACAAGGGCCAGGTCGACGGCAAGCTCGTGCAGAAGTGCGCGGGCGAGCTGCTCGCCTGAAGCCTCAGCGAATCAGCATCAGGCTCGACAGCGGGATCGAGACGATACGAGGGTCAGCGACGACATCGCTTTCGGCCTGGGTGACCAGGATGCCGAAGGGCGCGTTGTTGACGCTCTTCTCCAGGAAGGAGCGCAATCCCTCGGTGTCTCGCAGCGGGTCGATCGTGCGCTGGTACTTGACCTCGAGCGGCACACGCTTGGTTCCGAGCGTGAGCACGAAGTCGATTTCGGGCACTCCCTTCTGCTCGGGCAGGTGAGCGAGGTCGAGGTGCGGCACGGTCGTGAGCAGGGAGCCCACGACGCTCTCGGCAAGATGCCCGGCAAGGGTGGTCAGATGAGGTTCGCGCGCAAGATCCTCCGGTGCGAGCGGGACGACCTCCTGTAGCCAGCTCGCCCGCAGGCCGTGGTCGGCGAGACAGATCTTGGCCGCGGCGCGGCGCTTCTTGAGGCGGATCTCGAGCGGCTCGATGAGACGTAGCAGGAGCGTGTCGTTCAGGAAGCGCAGGTACTGACGCACACGTTCCGTGCCTACGTTCGCTCCGAGTGCGCGCTGTACTTCGCGGGCAAACGTGTCCGGGGCCGGACATTGACCGGCGTAGCGGCAGGCGAGACGGAAGAGCTCCTCCAGCAGCGTCGCATCGCGCTTGCGGCCGCGCTCGCCGACGCGCAGGTCGTGCTGGATCACGCGACGGATCACGGTTTCGTTGAGCTGATCGGCGATTTCGGACCAGCCGACTTCGGTGCGCTGATGCACGAGGGGATATCCGCCGCGCTCCGAGAAAGCCCGGAACGTCCGGTCGCGCACCTCGCGGCGACCGCTTCCGAGCGCACGCAGTTCGCGCCAGAAGCCCGCATCCGCGAGCGGCTCGGCCCCGTTGTCGGGCAAGGCCGGCGCGCCGAGATCCAGACCGCGGAAGCGCGCGATCTCGGTCAACGAGAGCACACCGGCCTCGATCGAGGTGATCCGACCGGCGAGGCTGTCGCGCCCGAGCTCGATGCGCAGAGCCGAGCTGCCGGTCACGACCATGCGTGTGTCGGCATGGTCGACGAGGTGCTTCAGCTGCGGCGCCCAATCCGGGAGGTTCTGGACCTCGTCGAGGAAGAGGAAGGTCGGGAGGCCCTCGCGCGCGGCCTGATTCAGCGTGCTCCCGAGCACGTTGGCCTCGTACCACTCGACGATCCGCAGGATCGGCTCCGACAGACCGGCGAGGGACGGCAGCTCGTCCGCTTGAACACGGAGGAAGCAGCGCGGCGGGACGCCGCCGTCGAGGAGATCCTGCAGCACCTGGAGCTGGGCCGTGCTCTTCCCGATCTGGCGTGGCCCACGAACGACCACGATCGGGGCGAGCTTCCGCTCGAGGCGCGACTGGATCTGGCGCACGAGGTGCCTGCGCGTGGAGGGCAGTGGCTTCGTGGGCAGTCCCTCCCACCACGGATTGGAGCGACGCAGGTCCTGCACCAGGGCGTCGTCGAGACGAAGCTCCGGGAACAGAGGGCGATCCATTCCCCGATCCTACTGATCAGGCTCGTGCTCTGCTCCAGAGCGAGCCTACGCGTTCGCTTGTGGCCTCGGAGTAGGGCACGAGCGGGCTCGAGAGTTCGACGCGGGCCACGATCTCGAGGGGCAGGCCTGCGAGGTGGCGGGCGAGTTCCGTGAACTCGCCGTCGGTCTGGTTCGCGACGAGGAGCCAGCCGCCGGGGCGCAGCGTGGCGACGGCGTGGGTGAGCAACTCGCGCGGGCGCAAGCAGGTGAGCGGCAGGCCCCAGGCGAGCAGCGCGTGGCGCGTGAGGAAGGGGTAGAAGAGCGTCACGACGTCCTGCGGCGGGAAGCGGCGCGCGAGGAAGTCGGCCTCCTCGAAGGAGACGCCTTCTCCCGCGAGGCGGGCATGGGCGCGCGCGTGGTCGGCGCGGCTGTGGCCGTCCTTGTAGAGGCCGCGGGCGTCGAGCTCGATTCCGCGCACCTCGAGCGCGCGGGTGGGACCGCGTGCGTCGCCTGCAAGGAAACGCTGCAGAGCAGTCGCGTACTGGAACAGGCCGCAGCCGACGTCGAGCGCGCGGCGCACGCCGTCGGGGGCGGCCGGGAGCTCGCGCGCGCCGACGAGACGCTCGAGGCCCGCCAAGAGCGCCAGGTTCTCGCAGAAGTGCAGGCGCGAGGAGCGTGCGCGCAGCGCGGCGAGGTCGTACCGCGCCGCGAGGTCGCGCGCCGCCGCCTCGGCCTCGGCGCGCGCGGCGGGCGCGAGCCACTCGAAGAGGTGCTCCTTCGGTTCGTCCGCGGGCTCGACCGGCCCGCGGCTCCACGCGAGCCTGCGCCGCACGAGGAAGCCGAGCGCGTTGCCGGGCACGCGCAGGAGGTCGAGCGGGCTCAGGAGCTCGGCGGGCATCTCCCGCTGCATCGGCCGCTTCGCCGCGCGGCTGGAGCGGCCGGCCTCAGCGGATGGCCCAGGTCCCGTGCGCGCGCGCGACCAGGGTCCCGTCCGCGCGCGTGCACTCGGACTCGAGGAAGGCCACCGCGCGCCCGCGCCGCATGACGCGCCCGTGGGCCGCGACCACGCCCTCGGCCGCGGCCAGGAACTGGATCGAAAGCTGCACCGTGGCGCAGTTCTGGCCGGGTTCGAGCGTGCGTCCGCAGGCGCGCCCCATGGCGCCGTCCAGCAGGGTCGCGACGAGACCTCCGTGCACGCGCCCGCCCTCGCTCTGGTGCTCGGGCCGGGTCTCGAGCGAGAGGCGCACGCTGCCGTCGGCCAGGTCCTCGATGGCCACGCCGAGGAGTTCGTTGAAGGGGGAGCGCATCCCGCCACGATAGCGGCGCGGTGCGGCAGGAGAATGGCCCCCGCGTCGGGGGTGACGCGGGGGCCTGCGAGCTCCTGACGAAGCCTTGGCGGAACGTCCGGCCGGGGGAAGTCGGCCAGACGCCCGCACGGTCCCCCTCGGGCTCTCGCTCGGGCACCTCTTCCATGCACGGCGTCCGCCTGGCGCCGGCACTTTCTTCAAGAAAGCTGCCGCCTGGCGCGCGCGCAGCCCTGCGGCGGGGAAGAAAGGCGACCCCCACGGCGCGGGTTCAAGCCCGCGCCGTGGGGGTTAGGCAAGGATCCATAGCGAAGTACGCGAGCCCCGGGGGTCAGGCGCGACCTGGCGACGCGGGGCGAGCTGCTCGGGCAACCTCGTTCATGCTCGGCGACCCGACTTGTTGGCAGGAACTTCGAGGAAACTTGGTCGAGACCGCGCGGGGAGCGCGCGCCGCGGCTGGCGGCCCTGCCACGGCCGCCTAGCATGAGGTTCCCCCCCCCTCTGCCTTCCTGCCCATGCCCAGCCTCGCCCTCGCGTCTCTCCTGCTGCCCCTGGGACCGCTGCTGCCGGGCGGCGGCGGCGAATCGGCCGTCCTGATCGTCGACCCCTCGAACCCCGAGTCGCTGCACGTCGCCAACCACTACCGCGCCGCGCGCGGCCTGCCGGCGATGAACGTGCTTTACATGGCGCCCGGCGCCGCGAGCTACGCGAGCCAGGCCGCGGTGCAGGTCGAGGGCTTCCTCGGGACGCTCGCGAATCGCCGCCTCGACGACCACATCGACCACGTCATCCTGCCGAGCGGCGGCAACTTCCACGTGCCGGCCGCGGGCCTCGTCTCGGACGGCTGCTTTCCGGTCAACCGCTTCGCGACGCCGCTCGCCTACACGATGGCGCGCCAGGCGAACCGCATCCTGGCCTCGAACCTGATCTCGACCGATCCGAACGAGTTCTACTCGGGCGGCTGGAGCGCGCGCGCCTTCGACGGCACGCAGGCCTGGCTCGGCGGCGTGCCGAGCAACGACCCGTCCGCGCGCCGCTACTTCATCGGCACGATGCTGGGCTACACCGGTGCGAACGGCAACACGCGCGCCGAGGTGCTGGCGATGATCGACCGCAGCGTGGCGGCCGACGGGACGGCGCCTGCGGGCACGTTCTACTACATGCAGACGACGGATCCCGCGCGCAGCGGGCCGCGCCACGGCGACTATCCGATGGCACTGACGCGCCTTGCGCTGCTCGGGGCGAGCGGCGAGCTCTTGCAGGACGTGCTGCCGAGCGGACGCCACGACGCGCTCGGCGTGATGACCGGCTGGGCGACGCCCGACATCCTCGGCACGCCCTTCACGCTGCTCGCGGGCAGCTTCGCCGACCACCTGACGAGCCACGCCGCGACCTTCGACGAGACCTCGCAGACCAAGATGGCGCTGTGGATCACGAAGGGCGCGAGCGGCACGGCCGGCACGGTCGAAGAGCCCTGCAACTACCCGGCGAAGTTCCCGAACGCGCGCCTGCACGTCGCCTACCGCAGTGGCCTGACGCTGGGCGAGGCCTGGTTCCGCAGCCTGGCCGGAGTGCCGTTTCAAGGGCTGTTCACCGGCGATCCGCTGACGCGCCCGTGGGCCGCGCTGCCGAGCGTGAGCGTGCCCGATCTGCCGGTCGGTCCGGTCGCGGGCGAGGTCGTGCTGCACCCGCTGGCCAGCGCGACCGCGCCCGGCGCGACGGTCGCAGAGCTCGAGCTCTTGCTCGATGGCCAGCGCGTGGACGTGCGTCCGGCCGGCAGCGCCTTCACGCTGCGCACGGAGGAGCTCGCCGAGGGCTGGCACGAGCTGCGCGTGCTGGCCACGGATTCGACCCTGGTGGCGAACGTCGGCGCCTTCGTCGGCGCGCTCGTGGTCGACAACACGCCCTTCGAGGTGACGCTCGCGCCGGCCGCGACGGGCGGCGACCTCGGCACCGAGTTCGCGTTCACGCTCACGGCGAGCGGCGCGAGCGTGGCCGAGCTCGTGCTGCTGCAGCACGGGCGCGTGGTGGCGAGCGCGAGCTCGGCCTCGTCCACGCTCTCGGTCTTCGGCCACCAGCTCGGCGCCGGACCGGTCGAGCTGCAGGCCGAGGCGCGCGCCACCGACGGCCGCCTGGCGCGCAGCGCGCCGGTCGCGCTCCAGATCGCCGACGCCGGCGCGCCGGCCACGAGCACGCCGCCGGTCGCCTTCGGCTTCACGCGCCGCGTGCTGCGCGGACAGCCGTTCCTGCTGGAGCTCCCGGCGCGCTTCGACGATCCGCTGGCGAGCGCCAGCCACGCGCTCGTGACGACGCCGGCCCAGGCCACGCTGCTCGGCGGCAGCGGCCCCTGGCGCGTCTTCCGCGCGGGCGCGAACGCGCTCGGGACGGACACGCTGAGCTTCCAGGTCACGACCCCGGGCGGCAGCTCGAACGTGGCCACGCTCACGCTCGAGTACTTCACGCCCTCGACCGCGACGCCTTTCGGCTGCCTGAACCCGCCCGACAGCCTGCGCGTCCTGGCCGGCGAGCCGCGCCTCGGCTCGACCCTGGTGCTCGGCGTCGACAATCCGAACGGCACGCAGTCGGTCGGCGCGCGGCCCTACGTGTTCTTCTCGAGCCAGGCGGCCTCCGGCTATCCCTGCGGCACGCCGCTGCCCGGGTACGGGATGGGCGGGCCAGGGTCGACCGGCGAGCTCCTGATCGACTTCAATCCCGGCGTCCTGCTCGGGCGCGTGATCGGACCGGCCTGGGCCGGAGCGGGACAACCCGCGCCGGTCACGCTCACCATTCCGCCGAACGTCGCCTACCTCGGCCTGCGGGTCTACACGCAGGCGGTGCTGGTCGACCTGCACCCCTCGGGCGGCAACCGCTTCGGCTTCAGCTCGGGGCTCGAGCTCGTGCTCGGCAACTGAGCGTCCGGCGGGTCCTCTGAAATCGACCTAAGTCCATTCAAGGAAGCAAGTTGCGGGCTGGAATATCGGGCGGATGTCGGAGCTCCCGTCGGCGCGGCGGGGGGCTCGCGCACTAGTCCCTGAACAAGCGCTTCCTCGTGCTTGATCTGCCAGAAAGTGCTCGAAACGCCCTTGTTTCGTAGGTAATCCGGTGATGTACGAAGTCACGGACCCCCCGAGCAAGGAGCGTTTCG
>Ga0172373_10009391_pt1 | contig 12166 bp, 15 predicted proteins | sample Lak10m_2_FD_114546 | JGI IMG/M metagenome (GOLD analysis project Ga0172373, IMG submission 114546) | Freshwater microbial communities from Kabuno Bay, South-Kivu, Congo - kab_092012_10m | ecosystem: Environmental > Aquatic > Freshwater > Lake | place: Democratic Republic of the Congo... | reverse complement strand
TTGGCTCCGAGGGAGGGAATCGAACCCCCACTAACGGTTTTGGAGACCGCCGCACTGCCATTATACTACCCCGGAATTGTTTGGTGCTCTGTGAAGGACTTGAACCCTCATCGCCGGATTACAAAACCGGAATTCTAGCCTTTGAAATAACAGAGCTTTGTTGGAGTTAGGAGTCGGATTCGAACCGACGGCTTTAGAGTTTTGCAGACTCTTGCATTGGGCCTCTCTGCCATCCTAACATAAGATAATTTAAATGTTGATAAATCTTACGAATTTTTTCTTAAAAATTCTATCACTTTATCTTTTAAATATTTTGCATATTCTTGATTGCCAATTTTATTCGGATGTACTTGATAAAAGAGATCTTTTTTTTCTAATTCTTCCCAAAATTCAAAACCCTGATAGATGTCATTTATTAAGTTATCAGTAGGAGTGATATCTTGGTTTCCATGAAGTATCCTGTGAGCAATCTCGTATCCAAAATTGTATTGGTTGTGTTCTATTCCTGCAAGTTTTGCAAGAAAGTTTTGCCAACTATTATCGATAATAGTAATGTTTTTAAAAAATATTATATCTGAATCTTGAATATCACTATGACCACCAATAAGACCAATTGGTCTATTAAGAGCATTCATTGCTGAAAGTTGCTCAAAATTAATAATTTGTCTAATAGACAAGTGATCTGGTGTGCTAAGATACTTTTTTATCAAAGCTTTTTTTCTATAAATTCTGTATAGACTATTAGTACTAAACATACCATCAGGTACAGTAAGCTTTACTAATGGTTCACACATTACCCATATTATAGGAAAATCTGTAGGAGTGTTCTTTACATACTGTACTTGCTCTAAGTTATTAGAGCCTTCTTTAGCACAACTAAAATGAGGTAGTTCCCATTCTTTCGCTAAATTTGATACTTCAATGTTTTTAGCAACATTGTCGAAGCTTCTTTTTGCCCAACTTGGACCAGCGTAAACAAAGGGTTTCATTTTTATATTTAATACTTGGTAGGGGCAGCAGGGATTGAACCTGCGACCTCGATGTTAAAAGCATCTTGCTCTCCCTCTGAGCTATACCCCCATTGTAAAGAACCCTTGGCAAAATCTATGACTTACCCAAAGGCCATAATTCTTGGTACACCCAACGGGAGTCGAACCCGTCTTTCCAGCTTGAAAGGCTAGCGTCCTAACCGATAGACGATGGGTGCAATAACTAAGTAAATGATTTAGTTTTTACTATAAGCTTCAAAATATGATACATAATATCAAAATTAAACAAGCTTGTTCTTCCAAAGTTTGGATTGGAGGGATCATCGTGATGATTTTTATGTAACTGTTCTCCAAGCCATTCAAGTAAGAAAGAATAGATGACAGACAAATTTTTAGGACCACCTTGGCTATGTCCACCGTGTCCTAAATAATTAAACAGTGTTACACTGACTAGCTGTCGAATGTTTAAAAAAAGAAAGCTTAAGAACACAATATGTATATCAATTAGTGCCCATAAAATAAGATTAATAATATATAATTTATAGAAATGATTGTTTACAAAGATAATTTCTTTTTTACTGTAAACATCTTTTAAACTAATATTGGTTTTAACCTCGTTAAAGTTACCGATCAACAAGTTCCAAAATCCTAGCGATGGAGGATGTGGATCTCGGTCAGTGTCTGAGTATCTATGATGTAATCTATGTCCAATTATGTAATGAACAGGTCTAACAAGAGCTCCTGCAACTATACAATAGAGTAAAATAAATTTTCCTAATCTTCCAGGTTCTATATAATTATGAGCCAGCCATCGATGGTAGGCTACATTCGCTGTCATTTTTACTAAAGTAAACATTAGGTAAATGAACAGAGCTTTAGTCCAGGTTCCATCTGTTTGGACAAATAACCATACTCCAGTAACAGAAAAGATACAAAGTAAAATAAATTTTAATATCTGCTGGTACTTATGCTTCATTTTTTATTTATGAACATATTTGGTGGGGACTGAAGGAATCGAACCTAACTGCCACCACTCTACATATTAAGGCAACGGATTTACAGTCCGCCGTAGAGAACAGCCCCCATAATTTTTAACACACTCTAGCAGTTTATCTTTCTGCCCCATCTTACTATGTAAGTGTGGACGAATGTGTGTACTAAAGAGCACCAAAACTACTTAGGCTGAAATAGGAGCCATTGTTCGTAATAATGCTCTTTAATACGCTAGGTTTTTACACATCTCAGTTATCGCCTGAGACTTATCATCCCCTAGTCCGCCCTCATTAAGCCCATGTTTATAGTGCAGGCAGGGTCGCGTTCCCTCACACTTTAAAACAAAAACCCCAGGTCTTTCGATCCTGGGGTCCCTTTTGGAGTATTGTTAGCTTACGCTACGGTCCTCCGGGACCCCATTTTAATCTCTGGACAATCATTAAATTGATAACTGATCGCAGACCAAAGACGGGGCATTGAGCCTGTCCTGGCTTTTGAATTTGTATCTATATAATGACTTACTGGATGCATTGAACTTCTATTCCTTATTAATTACTACAAAACTAATTATACTATCTAATTTGTGTACTGTCAACCTGTTGTTTTTTTGCTACATACTGCTATTCAACGGATTAACAACTTATGAATCTATTATACAGTTATTTAGTGTTGCTGTCAATACTCTTTGTTGCTTTTGGACAACTGTAGTTTTTACACAACACCTTCTACTGCACAAACCTTAATATACACTTATTTATAAAATGTGTCAATCTGTTGTTTTTAAGTCACAATCTTAACTGGAATTTCCTGCTTTGCTTTAGTGGGGAATACAAAATCGTTTCTTACGTGATGAACTCTTCTGTTAAGGTTACTATTTTTAAATCCAATACCCATTAATAGTAATGGTTCCCCATCCATAGTGAGTATATCTTTAATTTTTTGACTATCAAAGCATAGACAACATCCAGTACCATAACCTAGAATAGATGCAGTTAGGTTCAAGTATCCAGCAGCTATACCAACAGCCATTTCACGATCTCGTTTAAGTTGTTCTTTTATATTTTCAGGCACAACACCGTTATTTTTTAATATAGCTCGTGTTTCGTCACTTCTATGTATATCTCCAACCAACCCAGGTCTGTAATCATATTCTTCAAATACAATTAATAAGTTAGCTAGCGTCTGACTATTAGTTTCAGCTTCATAAGGTATGTACTTTGTAGTAAATCCTCTTGTATTTTCATGAACGGCTTCTATTATTTCTCTATTTGTAATAAAATGACACTGGTAAAATGCTACGTTTTGTTTACTAGGGCATTGGGTAGCTGCTGTAATTAGGAGATTTAAATCATCTTCAGGTATATCTTTTGTCAAATCCCAGTTTCTTTGGCAATGCTGTGAGCGAATTATTGCTTTTGTTATTTGATTATGGGTTGTAAACATTCAGTGCTCCTTGTTAATTATATTTATTACAAACCAAAGGTGATTTGGCTTACTTTAAACTCTTGTTGGTTGCTCAAAATAAAATCTATAATTTTTACAGTAGATTCAGTGGACATTTTATTTCCTTGAATTCCGGCCACTCTATTAGTATCAGTTAGTCCTGGTTTTAAATTTATTACCCAAGGCTTAGATATTTGAATTTTACATAAGTTATCTACGTCTTGCTTAGTTTTTTTATAAGGCTCAAATATTGCAGGAATATCTAAATCTGTAATCCTGCTTGAAATATTAATAATGATTTTCTCTTGCCCTTTATACTCATTGATGATTGCCTTAAGTATTTCTAATTGACTATTATTGAAGTTTGAGTAAGCACAGTTAACAAAGATACTAGCATCTTTGGATAGCTCTACAATTCGTTTCCTATTTTCAGGGTCGTTGATATCAAATCCATTTCGTTTACTGAATCCTGTACATTCATACTCTTTTAATTTAAAGTAATTGTGTATTGCTTCCCCTATTCCAGCTGTATGTCCAGTTATTGCAACTTTCATAATTTTCCTATACGAACACTCAATCCAATTTTATATGGGCTAGACATTTTTCCAGTCATATGTATTTGTCTGCTATCAAAGGTAATAACTTTCCCAGGTATCCAATCTATGACCTTTCCACTTAGTCCGTATAGATACTCTTTGGTTAAAAAATGATTGCCTATATGTTGATAAATTTCTTCTTCTAGTTCGTTATCTATTTTATTCTCTAGAAAAGCACTGTCAAATGGGCGGGAGTTAGTTTTTTTATTGTTTAAAAAATCAGCTGATATTTTAAAATTACCAAACCAAGTAGTTGGAGGACCTTTCCAGATTTGATCAAATATTATAAACTTTTGACCAGGCATTGGCAGATCTAATGGTATTAGTATATTCATCCAAGCATTTACTTCACTGGCATCACAATGTGGAAAATAGCTTAAACTATGTTTAAAAAAATTATCCCCTAGTAAGATAAAATTTTTTATGTTGAGCTGCCTAGAAATGATATCTTTAATTAAATTAATAACAATTTCGTCAGAACCTAACACAGGAATTTTTATCATCCCCATAGTGTAAACATATTTTTCAGTATTATTGTTGAAATAGTCTAGTAAAAATAGTCTGTCATTTTCAGAAATTGAGTACATCAGTCGCGCCTATCAGGTGTAATCTTCTTTCTTCGGAGCCATTCATTGCTGTATGAGACTTTCTTGTATCAGCGTAATAAACAATGCCTGCTTTTAAATTTTCCATTTGACTGTTTTTAAAAATTAAAAAACTTTGTGAGTTGGTGCAAATAGGAAAATGTATTCTTGGTGTAAGATCTTGGTGTAAACTATAGCACGAAAAACGATTTAACCACATGAATCTTGTCCGTTTAAGATCATACTTTATAATTATTTCTTCAAAGATGGTATTTTTAAAGATTGGATTTAATATGTTGTATTCTAGTTCGTTGCCTTTGCCACGATCAACTGCTCCCTTCCAAATATCCTCTCCTACTCGATATTGAAGAGCAGCCTGACTTCCTTTTGTAGTTTCATACCCCCAAATAATTTGAGGCTCTATCTTCTGGTATTCAGAATAAAACAATCCAGCATCAAAGTTTCCAATTTCTTTTATCATAGTATAAGGGACCTAAGTCCCTTATATTTAACTATTTAAAACTTTGGATACACTTGTAATGACACTAGCAATACGTCCAATGTCACGAAGTTGTTCTACTGTGTAGCCTTCCTTGCGTAGTGTATCGTAATGTGCCTTCACGCAGAACTCACACTTGCCCACAATGCTAGCACTAAGACTATATGCTTCAAATCTAGCCTTAGTTGTGCCACCGTGGCTAGCAATGGCATTCATACGCAATTGAGCAGGCAGACCTTTTAGGTTAGGATCATCAGTCATTTCCACATAGGGATACCACACATTGTTCATAGCCATTAAACTTGCTGCCGTTAAGGCTGCGTCACGTTCTTGGGCATCCTCAATGTTTGACTGTATAAAGCTGACGAGTTTTCCATTACCTGTTGCCATCGCTGCGGCGAGAGCAACTCCTCCTGCTTCAACACTGTCAATACTGCTGCGATTAATAACAGCGTCCAAATTAAGTTTCGTGTCTTTGGCATAATCTGGCAACGCCTCCTTGATTTTATCTACCCATTCGGTCATCTTGTTTTCTCCGCTAGTTCTCTATAACCTGCCCAACTAGGATGTATTGCGTCAGCTTGTAGTCTTTCTGTTTTTATAACGAAATCTCCGCGGTTTTTTGCTATTGATTCTACAATACTATTAATGTCCGGTTTACAGAATTTGTCATTACAAGGTGGTAAGATCCAATATACGCGGTCGGAACTAACTCTATTTCTTAAAGCTTCAAGTTCCTGTCTAGTCCGAACACCTTTGTGGTCATTGGTTCCCAGACTGATAATCACACTACGTGCTGTGAGGTCTAGATTAAGGAACCTACGATTCCATTGCCAAGTGTTTAATCCACCCACACTTATACTTTTACACTCCTTGCGTTCATTAGCCACACCAACGGCAATACTATCTCCTAGTATAAGGCAGTCTAACATTATAGAGTTTCACCTCCAATTTGACGATTACAGGCACAGAGCTCACCAGTCTGTAGTGAATCGAGAACACGTAGTGTTTCTTCTGGGCTACGACCTACATTAAGATTATTTACTGTAACGTGTTGTATAACATTATCAGGATCAATGATAAATGTAGCACGTAGAGCAGCACCAGCGGGTGCGTAGAATACACCTAGTTGTTCAATTAGGCTGACTGAACCACGATCTTCGCCTGGACCGTGTCGTGCTGTGTCAGCAAATTAAATATGACGAATACGGCCAAGGTCTTCGTGATGACGTTGCCAAGCTAGCTTACAAAACTCATTGTCTGTGCTGCCTGTGAGCAATACAGCATCTCGGTCTGCAAAGTCTTGGAATAGTTTGTCGTATGCTACAATTTCAGTTGGGCATACAAAGGTAAAGTCTTTTGGATAATAGACTACAACTTTCCATTTGCCTGCAAATGACGTTTCTGTAATATCAAAAAATTGATCACTGCCTGGATTAATACCTGTTACAACGAAAGGGGTAATTTTATCACCTACTGTTTTCATTTCTGTTTCTCCTTATGTGTGTTTGAAATGTAGAACTTTTGTCCTATACATAATTATATAGCAGAAGAAACCTATAAGTCAACAGGTTTTTATTGGTTTTTTCTATGAAATATTTCTATTAGTGTTATTAAGAAAATTAATATATCAAATTCTTTCTTTTAGTTGTTGTAAAAGATCAAAATATAAAGATCCTCGTAAATGATTTTTATTTTTTAAACGATCTTTTTTAGTTGCTTCCCAAATTAAAAACTTTTCTTTTAGGGGTAAATTGCAAAGTCGTTTTAATTCATCTGTAAGTACATCTAGTCTTTGAGTATGATCTTTAATAGTATCATAACTATGATCAATATATTGATCAAACGTATAAAATCCTTTTTGTCTAAGACATTCAATATTTCCACTAGTACCCCACGACAAAAATAACTGTCCTGCTCTAACTGGTTTCCATATTTTTTCTGAAACCCAGGGAGTTTGAAAATCTATAATTGTCTCAGGTACTATGTCTAACATTCGATTATAACGATAAAGGTAATTAATTTGCCAAGCATTATTTACATTGTTAGTGTTAGGCATACTATCAACTTTATCTAAAATGTATTCCTTGTTTTTTTCAAAATTAATAAATTGATCAGTGATACTTACACGTCTTTTATTGTCGTCTCTATCTGTAACAGAGAATAGGTCAGAAAAATGACTTATCTTAACTTCACCTTTATCTATTAAATCTTTTTCAATTAGCTTATTAACAAGATTTATTCTATGTGGTCTAGGGATTCTCATCCAAGAATGGAAAAAAATCTCGGGCTGCAAAATTTCATTCTTTGGTGTAGGAACTGTATCTAGGTTATCTAGCCAAAATGGGAATATAATTTCTTTATCGTTAGACTTAATAAGGTTACTAGTGATAAAAATAATGTTTTCAGGAAAATCTAAGGGATTATAAAGCCGAGGACTAATTCCTAAATCAAGTATTTTTATATCGTACGAGGATGCTGTATTAAAAAAATAATTAACTTCTTCTATATCAAAGTTTTCATGTATTGTATAGTAAGCTATAGGTTTTTTAAAAAATTTAGCTATTATTATTCTTTTAGGTAACTGAAAATTTGGATCTGGTCCTAACTCATTATATAGTAGATTGTCTACTGTTTTAATTGATAACATAGATAATCAAATTTAACTACAGGCTCCATTAGTAAACACTTGACCCACTGGGCATACATTATTCATAGTGGTATTTGATGTGGAGGTTGTAGTGGTCGTTGTGGTAGTTGTAGTTCCTGAAAGTTTTGCTATGGCACTGTCTAAGGCTGTCTTATACCCGCCAGTCACTGTGGTAAGATTAGTGCTGGCCTGACTTCCTAGTGCTGTCATAGTGGCATTGGAATCTTTCGACACTAACACAATGCTATCAAGTCCTGCTTTAGCCACTGCATTCATACCTGTATTAGCATTGTTACTGATATTAGTAGCTGCCGTGAGTCCTTCTTTAGCAGTATTTGTAACACCTGTGATTCCTGAATTGGCAACATTAGTCAATGCTGTAGTGCCTGAATTAGCTACATTAGTGATAGCTGTTGTGGCTGCTCCTACAGCATCAAATCCTGACTTGGCTATAGCACTATTACTATTACCCATATTAGTGCTCATAGTAGCAAAGGTCTGATTAGTGCTGGCCGCAGTGGCCGCAGCATTATTACTTTGAGTAATCGCAACTTGCCTTTGGCTATGGATACCGTATAACTGTGTAGCAGTAGGTAGTATTAGTCCTGCCCATCTTAATAACTTTGTATCCCAGTCTTCCGGAGGAGCCACCTGTTGTTGAGGTCTGCTGCTGCCGCCTTGTCCCATCTGAATACTAAGCACTGCTGCTACCTTAGCAGCACTGTCTCCGTTCTTGGCAATTTCTAGCAGTGCATTGTATCGAGCTGTATCGGATACAGCATTAGCCTGCGCAATTTTAGCCTGTGTGTCAGCATATAATTGATAATTGCTAGGACCTGACGCACAACCTGCGAGTATAAGAACAGAACAAATGGTTAAGGATACAGTTTTCATTATTGACCTCACATTATATACTACTATTTATTGTTAGACTTTGATAATAACAGTCTATTACAATAAAAAAGGGGCCGAAGCCCCTTATCTATTCTAGTGATTAGAACCGATGACGAATGCCAACGCCTGATACACGAGTATCTGCAAATGCTACATTAGTTCTATTAACACCATCATTGGTATAATTAGTGTCACGAACTGCGGCATAAACATCAGTGCGCTTGCTTAGGCTATGGCTTAGACCAACTGCCCAGCTTGCTGTTTCTGCTGCCTTGTTACCGATGAACATATGATCGTGTTTGGCATAGCTAACCATAGCAGTGTTACCTGCACCTAAAGGCATAGCAGCACCAAGGCTCCAACCTTTATCTTCTTTGGTCACTGCGTCACTATGCTCAACCTTGTCATACTGAGCGAAAACTTTGGCTACCTTAAGATCATAGCTACCACCAACAATAACTGCGGTCATATTTGGCTTACCTGCACCTTGCTCAACATCCTGCCAAGTTGCTGTTAGGCCGACTGGACCTTTGAAATACATAGCACCTACGCTCTTACCAGCCTGCTTAGTTCCAGTAGCGTCATCTACAATACCTGCACTATATACTCCGGTGACTGTCAAAGGACCCATTGAGCTTTTGGCTAATACAGAGTTATTCCAACCTGTATCAACACCGCCACCGCCTAGGTTAAAGTTTGCAGCTCCAAAACGCTGCGTGACCATTGGGCTGAATGTAAAGCTATCACCTAGTGCGTTAAAGGCCACGGTTGAGATAAAGTATGGTGTGGTTACACGACCAACTTGAACTTCACCTACTTTGCTGCCAAGGGCCACATAGGCATTGCGAGCATAAAAAGCATCACCATTGAAACGGCCTGTTGCAGCAGTGTCTGGACGTAGGAATGTTTCTAGAACTACACTGGCCTTATAAGGACCAACTTGTTCAACACTCTTGATACCAATATGGCTGGTGCTCATACCACCTGCTGAAACTTGGTTAGCTGATTTACCATTACTGGTATGTCCAAAATAAGCATCTGCTAGACCATAAAGACTAGTCTGTGCTGATGCGGCTGAGGTAAGTCCGGCCAATAATACGGCCAATACGAGTTTCTTCATTTTTGTTTCCTTTAAAAAGACTTTTTAAGTCTATGTAATTTAATTATATAAAAAACCTTCAATCGCATAAAAAATAGTATCAAAATGAGGAATTTTGACGCTGTTTTAGCTCATTTCGCACATCGTCGTAGGTTTTGATACTGACAACATCTGCGGGTGTGGTCAATGTCTGCCATTCTGACTCTGATAATTCTCTAGTGATAAAGATTTCATAGTCGTGACCATCATTACCATACAGTGTTACAGTCTCCGAACCTAGCACTCCATCCGCAGCCTTACGCAGTGCTTCACTGAGAGCACGAAGAGCTTGTCGTTCTCCTAGTATGTAGGCACGTGTTTTAGGACCTTGCGGCGGATAAATGTGTAATCTACTTTTTGCTATCATTTTACGTGTTCTAAATCCTCAAGTTTAAACCTTTTATGTTTGTTAATAATAACATACTCTGTGTTATTTTTATACCCCAATTTGCCCATTCCCCACAGAATTGGATGATCGTGTAGGCTAACAGCGTGATTAAGAACCACATCTAAATAACGTCCATTACCGGTGCCTAGTGTTACAAATGTTATATACTCTTTAGGATTAGACTTAAACACACGATAGTTAGCCACTAAACCACAAAATTCCACCATACCTGGCCTACGTTGTTCGGCGCATATGGGAATAAATCTTGGACTACTCCAACGTCCTGTGTTCTTAAGTTCCTGTATTTCACCACCTTCCATCATAGCAGGCACCGCACCAGCCAACTTGGCTTCTTGCCAATAGACCCAACGAGCATATGATCCTTGGCAGTGCTTTAGAGCAGCACGCCAAAATGCCACAGGGTTATGTGCCTTTTGATAGGCCAAGGCCCAGATCAATCTACCCAAGTTTATAGCGTGAGCACGACAGAGGCCAAAGTGGCTGAGTTCTTTTAGAGCTTGAAACACTGCTTCTTTGCGAGGATGATCTCCTACAAGCTCCATAAACTCAAACATTTTTTCTTCATTCTTTTTGGCAAAGGCACGACGCCACATATCTGCTGTGTAAAGATCGCAGCCAAGAATATCACTGATAATTTCTATAGCATCGTCTTCGAACACTATGGTATCCTGGAAGCCATCCTTTGACCAATCTTGAAAGAAGCTAGCACGCCTACGTCCCTGTGTGGCCACTGGGCGGATTAAGGCCGTGGCCAAGGTGCAGTCACTTTTAGTTCGAGGTTTTATAGCACGGAACAGACGCTTCATAGCCGGACTTTCACCCTGCGTGACTCCCAATATATCGCCACGGCATAATAGAGCACTGGTAGCTTCATCCTCTTCTGGATAGTCTGTCAATGATCTTTGATCAATTTCCCATAACTGACTAAGTCCTCTATTGGCCAGTATGTCAATCTTAAAGTGTTCCAAATCCTCTATTTCATACTTGTCCAACAGTATTTGATTATTGCCATTGATTAGACTTTTAGGAACATTACGATCAAAGATCAGTATGCCTCCGCAGTGCTTGCTTATACAGCGTTTTTTGCCCAGTAACTTGTTAGCCAAACGTTCAGCATCTTCCTTGAATTCAGGCACAACTTCCTCTAATTTGAAGTTACGTTTAAGTTTGCCCTTGGCTCCGAAACGTTTGGCTGCTTCTCTACGTGCTGACTTTTCCTTGTAGGTCACATAGTTTGACACACGAGCACTCTGTCCGGGCCAGCGACGGAATATACGATTCATAACTGTTTCCTGCTGCCAGTGTGGAAAGTCTAAGTCTATGTCTGGCAGGTCGTCACGCTTGGGATTCATAAAGCGTGATAAAGGTATGCGTTCTCGTATAGGATCTACATCGCTTATGCCCAGTAGCCAGCATAATAAGCTACTGCCAGCTGATCCTCTTGTGATGTGTGGAATGTCTTTGGTAAGGTCTAATATTTCTACCACACGTAGAAAGTGTTTGGCAAATCCAAGCTTTGCGATAATTTCTAGTTCTTCTGCTAGCCTATCTTCGTATAGTTTATTATCTGGTATTTGCCTAGTAAATTTCTTAATTAGTATTTCTAGTTCTTTGTATCTTGATTCCATATCTGCCTCTTGTTAGCCTAAGGTAGATATTTAATAGATAGGCACCGAAGTGCCTAGGTAGTTTGGTAACAAGGTCTTTCCTACCCCAATTTGTTCATTTAATCTTTTAGTTAACCTTTTTACTTAAAAGATGGTACATCAATTCTTCTTTAGTTAATAAGCTAGTATCTAAAAATGTAGAAGCTATTTGCAAGTTATAATTATAAAACCCTTCGTCGGTCATTAATTGCTCTAAGTTAAACTTTGCATAGTTTTGATTTGTTCTTCCTAAAAAGTATCCATTTTTCACTACATTCTTAGCTGCCCAAGATTGAGCATATAATTTAGATCTAGGAGTCAATTC
>Ga0172373_10009390_pt1 | contig 12167 bp, 8 predicted proteins | sample Lak10m_2_FD_114546 | JGI IMG/M metagenome (GOLD analysis project Ga0172373, IMG submission 114546) | Freshwater microbial communities from Kabuno Bay, South-Kivu, Congo - kab_092012_10m | ecosystem: Environmental > Aquatic > Freshwater > Lake | place: Democratic Republic of the Congo: South-Kivu... | reverse complement strand
TTTGTCCATTTTCTGCGTTGTAAAAATAGTTACATAGCTCACTATGCGCCTATTTTTACGCCTTGAAAATGAACAAAAATCCTGCGCGATTTGGGTACATTCATTCTTGGAAATCGCCTAAATAAACACGCTAAACGGCTCGACCATAACCTTTTCTCCGGCTTCTACGCCCTTGCAGTCAATCGGCAGGATAATATAGCAATTGGCTTCATGGATCGTGCTCAGCCTATGTGAGCCTTGCGGCCCCGATGAAGCGACAAAAAACTCGCCGTCATCATCCTGCGTCAGGATGCCGCATTGAAATTCCTGGCGTCCAGCCGATTTTTTCAGCGCGCTTGTGCAGGTTGCCGTTAGGCGTAACGGCTTGGCAGCCGGCGCGCCGGAAAGTCGTTGAAGCGCGGGCGCGACAAGCTGTTGATAAGTCACCATCACGGCAAGTGGGTTACCGGGCAGCCCGAAAAAATGGCAGCCGCCGATTTTTCCGAATGCCAACGGTTTGCCGGGTTTCACGGCAATTTTCCAGAAGCTGACTTCCCCGCATTGCTCCAGTATTTCCTTGATGTAATCCGCTTCGCCTACCGAAGCGCCGCCGGTGGTGATAATCACGTCGTAATTGTCGGCGGCCTGGCGTAGCGTGTCTTCTAGCTGTTTTTTATCATCGGCGATTACGCCGCCGTCGACCGCCGTATAGCAGGCATCCGCCAATAAGCCGTTTAGCAGGTATCGATTGCTATCGTATATTTTCCCCGATTCCAGCGCCTGGCCCAACGCGGCAAGTTCATCACCGGTAGAGAAAAAGACGATCTTCAGCCGCCGCTTGACAGCGCAATCGGCTATGCCGGCAGCGGCCAGCAAGCCCATATCGGCAATGGTCAATTTTTTCGCTGCGGCGCACAGTAAGCCGCCTTTTTTTACATCTTCGCCCGCTTCGCGGATATTTTGCCCCGTCCGGGTATGCGCCGGAAAATGTACGGTATCGCCGTCAGCGCTAACCTGCTCCTGCATGATGACCGAATCAAGAGGCGCCGGCACGACAGCCCCGGTAAAAATCCTGACGCACCGTCCTCTCTCCAATACGCCGTTAAAAGGCCGGCCTGCCCATGACGTCCCGACCAAGCGCAACGTGAAAGCCTGTTCATCCGCCTTGTCGCTACTGGAAAAAGCATAACCGTCCATTGCGGCATTCCTGTCGCCGGGAAGGTTAACCGCCGAGTACAGCGGGTGCGCCAATACGCGCCCCTTGGCATTTTTTAAATCGATGCTTTCGGTTTCGTCAACAGGCGATAGGGCCGCATTAACCCTTTCCAAAGCTTCCTCAAGCGTCAGCATCGGTTTTATGTCCGCGCTACATCCATCCATCACGCAGGCCTCGCTGGCTCGATAGCCATAAATCGCGCCAGGATAAATTCAGCAATCATTTCGGGCTGGTTAATATCCAGCAGGGTCAAATAAGCAGGCAATGCCAGCGCGGTATCGGCGGCAACCGCGATGACGCCGGGATCGCCGGGATAAAGTAATGGTTGCTCGAGCGACGCGCGGTGTAACTCGATTTTTGGGAAGCGTTCCGCTTTAAACCCTTCAACCAGGATTAAATCCAGCCTGGACTGGTCGAAGTGCCTCAATTCATCGTCCAGCCTGGGTTCGCGCTCCGGTGCTATCTCGGTAATAATGGCGCGGCGGCGTGTGGATACCAGCATCACCGGGGACGCGCCCGCTTCCCGTAAACGGAAGCTGTCCTTGCCCGGCTGGTCTATTTGAAAGCTGTGATGACTGTGCTTAATCAAGCCGATACGCAAACCGCGTTGTTTTAAGATAGGTATTAATGCCGTTAATAAGGTCGTTTTGCCCGTTCCGCTCGCAGCGGCAAAACCTAAAATGGGGATAAGCGCATGTTGCATCGTATCAATTCATCAGACTGTTATCGTGTGCGGCGTATTCTAAGGTATTATGGGTTCAAGCTCTATGCCAAGGACAGCCTTAATACAATACATTCATCCCGGAGCAGGCATTGATTCGAATTTTCCTGATTTTGTTGCTGATCATCATCGCGTATTTCGTCCTGCGCGGACGCTTGAAACATTGGCCTGTCATACCGGCAAAAACGGCCAGGATTGCAGGCTTATTTATTATCGCCGTCGTATTGGTTTATCTGGCGGCAAGCGGACGGTTGAATTGGCTGTTGGCGCTGGTCAGCGTCATGCTGGCTTTTATGTCGAGATTAATACCGGCCGTGCTGCATTATGCACCGCAGTTACACCGGTTATGGATGGAATTTACCGCCGCTAGGCAAGGCGCATCCGGGCAGCAACAATCACAGCAGCACAAGACGGCGGCTAAAGGCAAGATGTCGGTTGAAGAGGCCTATGAAATCCTCGGGCTGAAGCCGGGCGCGTCAGAGCAGGACATCATTGCCGCCCATCGTAAGTTAATGCAGAAAAATCACCCTGACCGTGGCGGTTCCGATTATCTGGCGGCGAAAATAAACCTGGCTAAAAAGCTGTTATTAAAAAAATAACGTAGCTACCCTGCCATCAAATACAATGGAACGCAGATGAATATGATCAGCACAGGTAACGCATGAAAAATCTTATGTTGCCTGTGTATCAGCGCTCCATTTTTCTAACTGCCGGATAGTTGCAAAATAATCCTTATGTATTGCCATCATGCGAAGCTGATTTTTACGCCTGCTTTACTGCTGGTCTTGTCGGTAGTTTTTGCGCTACAGCCGGGGTATGCGGCTGCAGAAGCCGGAACAACAGCTATTGATAACAAGCCCGGTAAGCAACACAAAAAACCGCAAGCGCTTGCCGTCGGTCAAACTTATTACCGGGTAAAAAGCGGCGATACATTGTACGCGATCGGTTTGGCTTCAGGACACAGCTATCAAGACCTGGCGTTGTGGAACCAGGTAGCGCCGCCTTACCTGATCATTGCCGGGCAGACACTCAAATTATTCCCGCCCACTACAAAAAACCAGCCTCCAGATACTCACCCTAAAATTCTCGTCACAAAAAGTAGCGATAATGCCCTCCGGCATACCGCCATTCCCGCCGCAAAAAAAATACAGCCAAGCGATGCCGTCGTGCAAAAAACACAGCCCGCACCTCCGGGGATTAAAAAAAAACCTGTGTCACAAGAAAAAAAATCAATTATTTCAATTGATAATAAAAAAATGTTAAAGTTAAGCTTTAAATGGCCTATCAAAGGCAAGGTATTGAAAAATTTTTCTCAATCAGGCAAACAAGGCATTGATATAGAAAATAAAATAAGCAAACAACCTGTGCTTGCCGCAGAAAGCGGGCAGATTGTCTATACCGGACAGGAGCTGAGCGGTTTCAGGAATTTAATGATTATCAAACACCAACATGAATACCTAAGCGCTTACGCCAATACAAGCCGCCTGCTTGCCAAAGAAGGGCAACAGGTGGAAAAAGGCCAGGTTATTGCAGAAATCGGCGCCGCAAACAAGCAGCACAACACATTGCATTTTGAGATAAGAAAAAACGGAAATCCGGTAGACCCGATAAAATTTTTACCGAAATAGTTTAAGGCGATTGACAAGAATAAATATACCCCAATGGCGCAGGATTTTTGTTCGTCTACAAGGCGTAAAAATGGGCGCATAGCGAGCTATGCAACTATTTTTGCAACGCAGGAGACGGGCAAAAAGACTAGCCAGTTGGGTATATTTTTCGCAGGAAATCGCCTAAGCATCCAGTTTAGTGATTAATCCAGTGAGTCGATATGAACGAAGAATTGATAGAACCCTCGGATGATGATATTGCCATAACACTTGATGAAGATTTTGTCTTTGATGATGAACTCAACGCCGTAGCCGCAGTGGGCGAAATACTCGATATTGATGTCGTTGTCGCTAAGTCGAAAAGTATTAATGATTTTGATGCAACCCGCGTTTACCTGAATGAACTGGGCCGTTCGAAATTATTGACGGCCGACCAGGAAAAGGTTTACGGCATAAGGGCGCAGCAAGGCGACCAGAATGCCCGAAAGATCATGATAGAAAGCAACCTGCGCCTGGTCGTAAAAATTTCCCGCCGCTATTTAAACCGGGGTTTGCCCTTGCTGGACATGATCAACGAAGGCAATCTGGGGCTAATTCGCGCCGTCGAGAAGTTTGACCCGGAAAGAGGTTTCAGGTTTTCAACTTACGCAACCTGGTGGGTCAGGCAATCGATTGAGCGGGCGATAATGAACCAGACACGCACGATTCGCTTGCCGATTCATATCGTTAAGGAAATGAACACGTATCTCAAAGCCCAGCGTCATTTGGCGCAATTGCTAGATCACGAACCCAGCGCCGAAGACATAGCCGGGCATCTCGACAAACCCGTCAACAAAGTTGAAAAAATGCTGAAACTTAATGAGCGGGTTTCTTCAGTGGATATATCGGGTAATAAGGATTTCGATAAACCGTTAATTGAATCTATAAGCAACCATGCCGGTTTGTCGCATGATGAAAAAATCCAGGAAGATCGCATTAAGCGGAATATTGCAGGCTGGGTATTTGAACTGCCGGAAAAACAGCGCGAGGTTATTTGCCGTCGCTATGGTTTATGCGGTTACGAGGAGGCGACGCTCGAGCAGGTTGCGCAGGAACTTGGCGTGACTCGTGAGCGCATCAGGCAGATTCAAATGGATGCGCTGAAAAGATTAAAGGAAATCCTGCAATTTCACGGTTATTCATTTGAAGAAATTTTCAATTAGCCGGCAGTCCGGCTTTATGTTGGGTACGCCGACCGAGTCCGCGCATTGGTCGATAAAGCGCCCGCTTGCCTCCCCTGATTCCCCCGTATTTTAAAAACCATGACAAGCAGACGCCGCTCCAAGTTAAGCAGCAGGGCAACCTACAATTTAATTTATTTATTGTTTACTTTATACGAGTTGCGGTACCGCAAGATTGTGCTGAACAACTGCGGCTACCATCCTACCGAACTACAGCTTGAAAACGGTTTGCAGCTCCAGTTTTACCTGGAATTATTGAAGACCGTTGAATTATCGCCCGACAAGCCGCTGGACATACTCGAAATCGGCTGCGGCCAGGGTCACGGCGGCATATTCCTGCTGCAAAATCATTTTGCGAAGCATTCAAGATATACCGGTATGGATATATCCGATGTTGCCATAGGGTATTGCAAATTCAAGTACCGGCACCTAGCTGACGCCGGCTTTGTCAGCAGCGGCAGCCATTTTGCCGATCAAGCATTCGACCTGGTCATCAGTATCGAAACCACTTATCCCAGGCATGAGCAAAATTTACAGGACATTTACCGTTGCCTTAAGCCTTCCGGCCTGCTGGTATTTGCCGAAACCTACAGCATGCAGGAGAGTGCGGATTATGACTTGAAATTACTCGCCAGCGGCTTTGAAATTATTAATAAAATCAATGTGACCGATAATATTGTCACCGCGTTTATCAACGATAATGAGCGCAAGCTCGCGTACCTGGAAAAACTGTCATGGCTGCCCAAAAAAACCCTGGCGTTTCTCGGCCATTATTACGCCGTGATCGGCTCGGCACGATTTAACAATTATCAGTCCGGGCGTCGCAATGGTTTCATTTATGCGGTCAGGAAACCGGCCGAATCATGTTGATGGCTTTTGATTTGAGCGCCCGTTGCCGGTCATTGCCCGGCAACGGGCTATCCAAACCTGTGTTGTAAGGGCCAATCCCGGTAGTTGAAGACCTGTCCCTGGGCACGTACGGTTTCACAGTGATCCAGGCCAATTTCGGCAAACACCCATTGCACCGCATTCAATTTACCGGCAACCAATATGCCGTTATCGGGAAAGCCCTTATCCACCGGCGTATAAACAGCCGCGGCGCCGACACTGACATCGACCGCTTCCGACCACGGCGCTTCTCCGACCAGGCAGGAATGGACCACATAGCACTGGTTTTCCAAGGCCCTGGCCTGGCAGCCTATTTTTACCCGGTGGAAACCTGCCGATGTATCGGTGCAACTGGGCACTAAAATGAGCTTGGCGCCCGCTTCCGCCTGTTTTCTCGCCAGCAACGGGAATTCGCTGTCATAGCAGATATTAATCGCGATTTTGCCGTGAACGGTATCGAAGACTTTTAATTCATCGCCGGATTGTATGAACCATTGCTCGTTTTCAAAGCGCGTCATCATCAATTTGTCCTGGTAATCCATACTGCCGTCGGGCATGAACAGGTAGGCGCGGTTACGATAAGCTCCGGACGTTGTTTTTACCGGGAAGGTTCCGGCCTGGATCAGGCATTGATAACGCTGCGCCAAGCCTTGAAATAGTGCGATGTAAGCATCCAGAACCGACTGCATGGCCGCCAGCTGTTTGCTTAATGATGAATAGACGCTTTCGCCGAACAGGGAAGCCAGCTCCATGCCGGCGTATTCAGGAAACAGCAGGATATTCGCATGCTGCGCCGCGGCATCGGCGACCCAGCGCTCGGCCTTGTCCTGGTAAGCCTGCCAGTCGGCAAGGAAGCTGATGTCATATTGGGCGCTTGCAATTTTAACGGTCATGTTTAAGCCAGAAAGTCATCGGTTTAGGGGTTTCCTCGCTGTCGTCCAGGTCTTTCCAGACGTAGTGGGTGCTTAGTTCGGGGTGCTTGACATAGCCGCGTTTGCTCCAGAAGGCATCCAGGGGCATATAACCGGCCGGGCGTCGCGGATGATCGACCGGGCGCTCCACGCAACAGAAGGTGATATGTTTAAAACCGCCCAATGCTTCGGCATGCGCCTCGCGCTCCTCGAAGAAGCGCACGCCTATACCTAAGCCGCGGTAATTCTTGTTTAATACCGATTCGCTGCAGTAAAACACCTGGGCCAGGTCGTAGTTATTGTCAATGAACGGCTTTTTAAGCTCATCGGTTTCATATTTCATCGGGATCGCCGTCGATGCGCCGACGACTTTATCGCCGTCAAATGCCAGCACGATGACGCTTTCCGGGTTGTCGATATAAGTTTGCAGGTATTTTTTCTCATACTCCAGGTTGCCGTCATAGAGATATGGAAAATCGCGGAATATTTCAATTCTAAGACGGGCAAGTTCAGGAATGCAGGGTAGCAGGGCCTCTCCACTACGGCGTTCAATACGTATATTTATGGACATGGTCATCAATTTAAGCAAAATCGGTATTTTATCTGAACTTATCCCGGTTTGCCCGGTGGGCATGCAAAAAATCAGGCGGCGGGAAAGCCTTTTTTCTAAACTTTTGTGAGCTTGCGCGCAATTAACAGGGTATTGGTTTGACACCATGATTGATGATAAGATGAAAATACGCAATAGACCCTTCCTAAAGGAGATCGCCTTGAAACCCAACCGGCAGCCGCTAAAGCTTGATAACTTGTTCTTCGGCGCACATGCACCGCTACGCCGAGCGCTCAATCTGGCTATCCTGGCGATCATTTACCCGCCTTCGCTATTAGCCAATCCCGACGGCGCACAGATTATCAGCGGACAAGTCAGCATTGATACCTCCTCTCCGGGCGTAGCCAATATTACCAATAGTCCCAACGCGATTATCCAATGGCAGAATTTTAATATCGCCCAAAACGAAATTACCCGGTTTATCCAGCAAAACGGCCAAAGCGCGGTGCTTAACCGTATCATCGGCGAAAATCCCAGTGCTATCCTCGGCCAACTGGCATCCAACGGCAAAGTCCTGTTAATCAATCCCAACGGCATTGTGTTCGGCGCGAATTCGGTGATCGATACGCAGGGTTTGATCGCCTCCAGCCTTAACTTAAGCGACCAGGATTTTTTTAGCGGCAATTATCATTTCATTGCCGGGTCCAATGCCGGCAGTATTGTCAACGAAGGCATTATCCGCGCCGGCAAGGATGGCAATATTATTTTGATTGCGCCTTCCATCAATAACAACGGCATCATCAAGACCGAAGGCGGGCAAATTACGCTGGCCGCGGGGCAAAGCCTTGTCTTGACCAATCTCGATGATCCCGATATTCGCTTTGAGATCCAGGCGGCGGGCAATGCGGTGCTTAATCTCGGCAAGCTGCTGACCGAAGGCGGCGCAGTTAATGTGTTTGCCAATACCATCACGCACAGCGGTGAAATCAATGCCGACAGCGTAAGCATAGACGCGCAGGGGAATATCAAGCTGGTCGCGGAGCAGCATATTAACCTGACCCAGGACAGCAAACTGTCTGCCAATAACAGTAGCGGCGATGCGGGAACGATCAGCGTCGAAAGCAAGACGGGAACGGTATTCGCAAATGGCGCAATAGAGGCCAAAGCCACGGAAACCGGCAAGGGCGGCAACATCAGCTTATTGGGCGAACACATTAACGTGCTGAACCAGGCGGGCATTGACGCCAGTGGCGCGAATGGCGGAGGGCAGGTATCCGTCGGCAACGGCAGTGCTGATAGCCATAACGCCAAAAGCGTTTATATAGGCGCGGATACCACGATTAATGCCGACGCTAAAACCAGCGGCAATGGCGGTAATGTCAGCGTTTGGTCTGATAACGCCACGCTCGCTTACGGACACATCAGCGCCAAAGGCGGTGAGCAAGGCGGCAATGGCGGCGTAATCCAGACTTCCGGCCACGAGTTGGATACTTCGGGCATCCTTGTCGATGCCTCGGCGGTTCACGGTAAGGCCGGGAAGTGGCGACTTAGCGCCGATAATATAAATATCGTAGCCAACGACTTTGCCGCAGGCGCCGGCAATACGCCCAAGGTAGCGGCCGAACAGCCTGTCGGCATAGCTACCGCAGGCAGTATCCAATTTGCACTCAATAACGGTACGTCCGTTGCGGTCAATACCGGCACGGCCGGCACCGGCGACATTAGCGTCGACTCAGCGATTAGCAAAAGTGCCGGCGGCGATGCGGTGCTCAGTTTCAGCGCCCGCAATAACATTACGGTTAACGCAGCCGTTGAATCGACTGCCGGTAAACTCAATGTCACGCTTGTACCGGATTCCGATGCCGCAGGCGGCGGCGCCACACACATCAACCGGACCGTAGACCTGAATGCCGGTTTGCTGACGCTGCACGGGAACAGCAGGGTTTCTGAGCGGGGTGCGATAAAGAATGCCACGCTGACCTTGCCCGATTTGGCCGATACCGAGTTGAACGGCGTGTTAAGCCATGTCGATACCGTCAATATCAATAAAGGGGCGCAATTAACCATCAACCGCGGCAATGCCTCGTTTGACGGCCAGTTCAATAACAGCGGCACATTAGCGATTAATGCGTTTTTCGTCATGGACGCACTCAATATTGACGGCGGTTTATTAACCGGCCGCGGCGCCGTTAAAGTCAATGACCGTTTTGAATTCCATTCCGGCATCCTGGACGGCACAGCACCATTCATTACCGCAGCGGGTTCAACGACAACATTGGCCGATACCGGAACGGCTTACCTGGGCAGGCAATGGAACAACTACGGTACGATTAACTGGCAGGGAGCGGCGGCGTTCAGCCCACATGGCGATAACAGTGTATTCAATAACGGTGTGGGTGGTGTTTTCAATATTGGCGGCGTAAAAGCGGGCGGCAGCCGCGAAATTAACATGGCCCAATTCAACAATGCGGGCGCGCTGAACCTGTCCGGCGGCCTGTTGAAAATCATCAGCCCGGGCATTGACGCGGGCGACTACCAAGTCAGCGGTGGCGGCGAGCTACAGTTCTGGTACGGGACGCGAGTCTTTCTCAGCGGTGCTGACGTGGACAGTGATAATGCCGTCACGTTCGCGAATGGCGTCAACACGTTTCGCAACGGCTCTGGCTACAGCGCGCCGCAAACTAATGTGATCTCATTCGGGACCGTCAATTTTAATACCGGAACGGCGATCAACCTGGCCTCATTGATGCTGGACACGGGTACCTTGGGCGGCTCTGACGCAGTCACTGTAAACGACACGTTTATGTTCCATTCTGGTAACCTGGGCGGCAGCGGCCTGTTTACGACGGCGGCAACAGCAGCAACAACGTTGGCGGATACCGGCACGGCGTACCTGAATAAGCACTGGGATAATCTCGGGACCCTAACTTGGCAGGGTATCGCCGATATTATCGATAACGATACCTCTACGGTTTTCAATAATGCCGCCGGTGGCGTTTTCAATATCGGCAGTCCAGGGCTGGCTGCTGACCGCGTGCTTGAACTCAATACGACGCGGTTTAACAATCATGGCTTATTAAACCTGTCCGGCGGCCTGCTGAAAATCGTCAGCCCAGGCACGGACACGGGTGATTACCATGTCAGCGGTAACGGCCAGTTGCAATTCTGGTACGGTACGCGAATCTTCGGCAGCGGCGCCAGTGTAGATAGCATCAACACCGTTACTTTTGCAAACGGGATTGACCATTTCAATCACGGTTCCGCTTATAATGCGGCACAAACCGATGTGATGTCGTTCGGGACCGTCAATTTCAATACCGGAACGGCGGTCAACCTGGCCTCATTGACCCTGGATACGGGTACCTTGGGCGGTTCTGATGCGGTCACTATAAACGACACGTTTATGTTCCATTCTGGAAGTTTGAATGGAGTCGGCTTGTTCACGACGGCGGCGACAGCGGCAACAACACTGGCCGATACCGGCACGGTGTACTTGAGTAAACACTGGGATAACCTCGGAACCCTGACCTGGCAAGGAATCGCCGATGTCGTCGATAATAACAGGCTTGCTGTTATCAATAATATCGCCGGCGGCGTTTTCAATATCGGTCATTCAAACAGGACTTCTGACAGCATTCTTGAGCTCAGCATCGCGCGATTTAATAACCAAGGCACATTGAACCTGTCTGGCGGCGTGTTGAAAATTCTCAGCGACGGCACCGACACTGGCGCTTATAACGTGACGGACACAGGACGCCTGCAATTTTGGAACGGCACGCGCAATTTCAACAGCGGCGCTACGATAAACAGCATTAATGAGGTTGCTTTCGTAAACGGCAACGGCTATTTCAAGGAGGGCGCCGGCTATAACGCCGCCGACACGCTGATTGACAATGCCACCGTCGCGTTCAATACCGGAAACACCATCAAAATGCCGATGCTGACGATTGACAATTTAGGCGCATTATCAGGGGCCGATGATATCCAGGTCAGCAAGGCGCTGGTGTTTTATTCCGGCTTTCTAGGCGGTGACGGCATGATCACGACGCAAGCGGGTTCAACGACAACGCTGACCGAAGGCATCGCATTGCTTAACCGGGATTGGGACAACTACGGAACGGTCAATTTCGGCGTAACCCATCCATCGGACTTAGCCAGGGTAAGCGATAGCGAACTGGGTATCAAAAACTGGAATAATTATGGAACCATTCTGTGGCGAGGCCCCGCAGGCTCAACTAGCGACATGGGTAAAAATATCATATTGACGAACAAGCCGGGCGGTCTATACGACATCAGCAGTGATGATCCGTCCAGTGTTCGCGAAATCAACATCGGCGCATTTAACAACCAGGGCACGCTGAACCTGTCCGGCGGCATACTGAAAATTTTTAGTCCCGGTATGGACACGGGCCGGTATAACGTGAGCGGTACCGGGCAAGTCCAATTCCGCAGCAGCGAACGCGCTTTCAGCGGCGCCAGGATAAACAGCGAGAATGCTGTCAGTTTTATCGGCGGCGCCCATCTCTTTAACAACGGCGCCGTCTATAACGCACCGGAAACCCGTATTGACGACGCAACCATCAGTTTTGACAGCGCGGTATCATTCGGGAATCTATCCGTGTCGGACAGCCTGTTGAATAACACGGACAAGTTAACGGTCAATGGGAAATTCGATTGGGCCGGCGGCATATTATCCGGCAATGGACTCTATAAATTTAACAATGGATTTAACTATACGGCAGGCTCCCTGCTGGCAAACGGTTCGGTCATTATCAACGACCACAGCGGTTCATTATTATTGCCGGCTATGCCGCTAATAAACCGGCTTAGCGCCCGCTCTTCCGGCGCTTTAATCCTGGATGGCGGTATTATTGCGAGTGGGGGCGGCACTGCCATCCTGCTGGCGGCAGGAACCCGGTTTGATAATAGCGCCGGTGCAATACTGTCCGCACCCAACGGCCGTTGGCTGGTGTATTCCGGTAATCCCGGTGCTAACACGCTGGGTGGCTTAACGGCGGACTTCAAACATTACGGCTGCCATATCGAGGCCTGTAATGACGGCTTTAATGTTCCGG
>Ga0172373_10009389_pt1 | contig 12167 bp, 14 predicted proteins | sample Lak10m_2_FD_114546 | JGI IMG/M metagenome (GOLD analysis project Ga0172373, IMG submission 114546) | Freshwater microbial communities from Kabuno Bay, South-Kivu, Congo - kab_092012_10m | ecosystem: Environmental > Aquatic > Freshwater > Lake | place: Democratic Republic of the Congo... | reverse complement strand
CGGATTATCAATTCCCTCGGCAAAACCGGCGAAGCGTTTTTAATCGACGACAGGATTTTCCAAGCCGCGGAAATCGGAAGAATTCATGCAAAGGCAGCCTGATTTTTGGCGAAGGTATTGTTACCGCGAAGCGGTTTAAAATTTTTTTGGCCGGCCTGTTTATTGATCATTCCCACGCTCCTTCCGCGTGGGAATGCGGTATGGGCCGCTCCGGCGGCCCGATGTGCAACGCGACGCTGGAGCGTCGATGGCGGCATCCCCACGCCGGAGCGTGGGAACGATCAACGCACCGCTCTGTAGGGTGGACAGGCGAAGCGCATCCACCGAACCCGCCACCCCGCCGGTTCCGCGGCAGAGTGGATGCGGCGCGCTCTGGCCCCTGGCGGCTTCCACGGCCCCTGCGGCGCGCCTTATCCACCCTACGACGCGCGCCGCCCGGCCTTTGATCGTTCCCACGTTCCTTCCGCGTGGGAATGCGGTATGGGCCGCTCCGGCGGCCCGATGTGCAACGCGACGCTGGAGCGTCGATGGCGGCATTCCCACGCCGGAGCGTCACTGCCATTAAGTTAAGGTGGGAACGGCAAAGCCTTGGGTTCCGTTGGCTGAGCGGAGTCGAAGCCAAGGGAACCCAAGGCGGTGGTCAGTTCGCTTCGACTCCGCTCAGCGAACGGCTAACTTAATGGCAGTGACGCCGGAGCGTGGGAACGATCAACTTTGCATGCACGCTCACTGGCCTCCGACTGGACCTATGGCGTGGAATTGGTGTAGTGATGGGCTGGTTTAACGAACAAGGCCTCATGGCCCCTTCAGGAGATTTGCATGAGTTCAGGAGCGGAAAACCCAGTCGACAGAGGGCGCTATTGGGCCTGGTTGGCGGCACTGTTGCTGTTTGCCCTGCCCGTGCTGACGGGTTGCTCGACGCAACTTCCGCCAGGGGTTGCCGCAGTGATGCCCTTCGACGTGCGGCGCTACGAGGGAAAATGGTACGAAATCGCGCGTCTCGACCACCGTTTCGAGCGGGGTCTCACCGACATCAGCGCAACCTACACGCGGCAACCGGATGGCAGCGTGCAGGTCATCAATCGAGGGTACGACGGGGAGGACCGGGAATGGAATCAGGCCGAGGGCAGGGCTTTCTTCACCGGCGACTCACGGCGGGGTTCCCTCAAGGTCAGTTTCTTTGGCCCGTTTTATGGCGGTTACCATGTGGTCGCCCTGGATAAGGACTACCGCTGGTCTTTGGTCATGGGACCCGATCGTGACTATTTCTGGATCTTGGCCAAGGACAAGCAATTGTCCTCGGAGCTGCGCCAGCAACTCCTGGAACGCGCACGCCAGTTGGGTATAGCCACCGACAAACTGATCTGGACCCCGCAACAGCGCGCGGATGGTTGATGCTGCCATTCATTAGGGGATTTCGATGCCGAATGCGGTCAGTATGCCGACCAGTCGGATCAATGGTAATCCAATCAAGGCATTGGGGTCGTCGCCTTCGATCCTTTCGAGCAGCGATATGCCCAATCCCTCCGATTTGAAGCTTCCCGCACAGTCCAGTGGCTGTTCCCGCGCCAGATAGCGTTCAATCCGATGGAGGGTCAGGGAGCGAAAGCTGACCCGGCAGCGGTCGACTTCGGTGCAAGAGTGACCGGACTCGAAGCGGGTCACACAGATCCCGGTCAGAAACTCCAGGGTGCGGCCGGACGCCTGTACGAGCTGCGCCCGGGCTTTTTCCATAGACCCGGGTTTACCGATCACCTGGTCTTCGAGGACGGCCACTTGATCGCACCCGATGACCCATTGATGCGGGTACTGTATTGCGATGGCTTTCGATTTCTCGGTTGCCAAACGGGTTACGAGGACTTCCGGAGGCTCATCGAGCTGGCGCGTTTCGTCAATACCCGGTGAGACACAGTCGAAAGCGAGGCCCAGTTTTTCCAGCAAGAGGCGTCGATAGGGAGACGTCGAGGCCAATATCAATCGGGGATTGCCAGGTGAGGACATAGGATGACCATCCGTGAGTAGACAAAGTCTGTCTTTGACAGATTTCGAGTTATGAAGCTATCATTCTCGGATAATGCCCGAGCATTTACCTAACTTCATCGATCCTGTCAGTCTGTGCGAAAAAAGGGCGCACCTCAAGGGATCCATCGAGTTGAGTACCCTGGACAGGCTCGCCGATCTGTTGTTTGAGACTAGCGGTTCCGCCAGTTTGGATTTGCGCTTTGGCATGAGCGAGCGCAGGTTGGAAGTTCATGGATCAGTGAGCGCCCATCTGGTATTGCAATGTCAATGCTGTCTTGAACCCTTGGTCTTCCCGGTTGAATGTCCTGTAAATCTGGCGGTGGCGACCACCGTCGATGAGGCTCTGCTTTTGCCGGATGAGGTGGAGGCATTGATGGTGGCGGCGGATGGCGAGGTGGCTTTGGCGGATGTCGTTCAGGATGAATTGCTGTTGGCCATACCGGCGATCCCCAGACACCCGAATTGCATGTTATCCAGGCAGACTGGAAACGAGTCCACGCGTCCCAATCCCTTCGCCGAGCTCGCCGCATTGAAGAAATCATCCTGATTAACCCAATAACTTTTTTAAGGAGTAACCCATGGCTGTACAACAAAATCGTAAAACTCGCTCCAAGCGTGACATGCGGCGTTCCCATGACGCATTGACTGGTCCCACTCTCTCCATCGAGCCCAGCACGGGTGAAACCCATCGCCGGCATCATGTCAGCGCCGATGGCTTCTACCGTGGGTGCCAGGTGGTCGCGCGCAAGTCCGACTCCGACGACGGCGAAGAATAGGCCCGGCAAACACCGCCTTCCTAACCGAAACCGAACCATAGAACCGCATTGATTCACACGTCACCAACTATGCCGCGTAGACTGACGATCGCGCTTGACGCCATGGGTGGCGACCATGGACCCGATGTCATCGTGCCCGCGGCGCTGCAAATCGCTCAAAATCATCCCGAATTGCATCTGATTTTGGTCGGTGACGAGCCACGGTTACGGCAAGTATTGACTGGGCGCGGCGCAGGCGGCCTGGATCGAATCAGCGTCCGGCATGCCTCGGAGCTTGTCGAGATGCATGAATCCCCCTCCAAAGCGCTGCGAGGCAAAAAGGATTCATCGATGCGGGTGGCCATCAACCTGGTCAAGCAGGGCGAGGCGGATGCCTGTGTCAGCGCCGGCAATACCGGCGCGCTCATGGCCATAGCCAAGTTTGTGCTGAAAACCATTCCCGGTGTCGATCGACCGGCGATTGTGGCCATGATGCCCTCGAAGACGGGGCATACGCACGTGCTGGACCTGGGGGCCAATGTCGATTGCACCGCGGAGCATCTTTGCCAGTTTGCCATCATGGGTTACGAATTGGTCAAGGCCGTTGAAGATCGTGAGCATCCCCGGGTAGGTCTACTCAATATCGGCGAAGAGGAAATCAAGGGTAACGAGCAGGTCAAGCATGCCGCCAAACTCCTCGCCGAGACACATATCAATTTCCTGGGCTTCGTCGAGGGGAACGATATTTTCGCCGGGACCGTGGATGTAGTAGTCACGGACGGGTTCACGGGTAACGTGGCGTTGAAGGCTATCGAAGGGTTGTCCAAATTGTTGGCCAGTTCGCTGCGGGCTGAATTTGGGCGCAACATCTTCACTAAATTGTTGGGTTTGTTCGCCCTGCCAGTGCTCACCGCCTTCAAAAACCGTTTCGACCCCAGCGCCTACAACGGCGCCAGCTTCGTAGGGCTTCGCGGAATAGTGGTCAAGAGTCATGGCAACGCCGACCAGCGGGCCTTCGCGAACGCCATACGCGTGGCCATGCTGGAAGTCGAAAAGGGAGTTCCCGACCGAATCAGCGAACGGGTGGCGGAGGTTTTTGCCTCGAGGAAAATTGCGTGACGGTATACGCCAGCTTGCTCGGTACCGGTGGCTATCTGCCGGAAAAGATTCTCACGAACGAGGAAATTTCCAGGACGGTCGACACCAATGATGAGTGGATCGTTGAACGGACGGGCATACGCGAGCGCCGGATAGCGGCCAAGCATGAGACGGCTTCCAGCATGGCTGAATCCGCCGCAAGGGAGGCGCTCGAGGCCGCTGGGCTGGAGCCTGATGCCCTGGACCTCATCATCGTGGGCACGGGTACGCCCGATCGTGTGTTTCCCAGTACGGCGTGTCTGTTGCAGCATCGGTTGGAAATCAGGAATTGCGCCGCCTTTGATGTGCAGGCGGCCTGTTCGGGATTTATCTTCGCGCTCAGCATAGCGGACCAATATATTCGTGCGGGCAGTGCGAAACATGTTCTGGTGGTCGGCAGCGAGATGAATTCCCGCCTGGTTGACTGGACGGATCGATCCACCTGCGTACTCTTCGGCGATGGCGCTGGCGCTGTCGTCCTCGGAGCGGCGGAGGAACCGGGACTGCTCAGTACGCATATCCATTCGGATGGGCAGTATCAGGATCTGCTCTATGTGCCCAATCTGGCCGCACACCACCCTGAGGACGAAACGGGGTGCCGTTATCTCAAGATGCAGGGTAACGAGGTTTTCAAGGTCGCCGTCAACACCCTGGGACGGATAGTTGACGAAACCCTGGCGGAAAATGGCCTGGAGAAGGCCGATGTCGACTGGCTGGTACCCCATCAGGCGAATATTCGCATCATTACCGCCACGGCAAAGAAGCTCCGCATGTCGATGGATCAAGTCGTGGTGACGGTCGAGAGGCAAGGCAATACGTCATCGGCCTCCATCCCCTTGGCCTTGAATGAAGCCATCCGTGATGGTCGAATCCAGCGGGGGCATACCGTTCTGATGGAGGCCTTTGGCGGTGGGTTTGCCTGGGGTTCCGCCCTGCTGCGTTACTGATGGGTAACTATATAAAAACGTTTTGATAGCATGAGTCTAGTGAATTCCAGGTTGGCGTTTCTCTTTCCAGGTCAGGGGTCGCAGTCGGTAGGGATGCTGCGGGAACTGGCTGAACAGAATGCCATCGTGCATTCGGTGTTCGCCGAGGCGTCCGATGTGTTGGGGTATGATCTTTGGGCGCTGGTGAGTCAGGGACCCGAGGAGCGTTTGAATGCCACACAATACACCCAGCCCGCGATGCTGGCTGCTGGTGTCGCCGCCTGGCGGGTATGGTGTGAGCAAATCGATGGCAGACCCGGTTGGATGGCGGGTCATAGCCTGGGTGAGTACACCGCGTTGGTTTGCGCGGAATCGCTTGATTTTCAGTATGCCATACGCCTCGTGGCCGAGAGGGCCCGGCTCATGCAGGAGGCGGTACCCGCCGATGTAGGAGCCATGGCGGCGATATTGGGCTTGGAGGATACACAGGTCGTGGCAGTCTGCGAGCAGGCCGGCGCGGGGGAACAAGTCGTCACCGCCGCCAATTTCAACGCCCCTGGACAGGTCGTCATAGCCGGACACCGCGAGGCTGTGGAGCGCGCAACGGCACTGGCGAAGGCAGGCGGCGCCAAGCGGGCCATCATTCTGCCGGTCAGCGTCCCTTCGCATTGCCCGTTGATGAGGGCGGCGGCCGAGCGGTTTGAGCAGACTCTCGAAACCGTAACCTTGCGGGCACCCGCCATACCGGTCATCCATAATGTCGACGTGACGGCGCATGCCGACGCTGCATCTATCCGCAGGGTGCTTTCATCCCAGTTACATGGGTCCGTTCGATGGACAGAAACCATCCGTCATCTGACCGATCGGGGGGTCGACTCCTTCGTTGAATGCGGACCGGGTCGCGTGCTCGCTGGACTCAACAAGCGAAATGCCCCGGATGCGCGCACCGAATGTTTGTTTGATCCCGTTTCATTGGACAAGGCTAAAGGTCTAGCAGCATGAGTTCACCCCTAGCAATCGTCACCGGCGCCAGTCGGGGTATCGGCAAAGCCATCGCCGAGCGACTGGCGAATGATGGATTTTTCGTGGTAGGCACCGCCACCAGTGATGCGGGCGCATCGGCCATTACCGTCTACCTGGAAGAAGGCGGTGGCGGCGGCGTTGGGCGCGTGTTGAACGTGACCGAACCAGGCGCGATTGAGCGGTTCATCGAGGAGGTGACTGAAGCGTTCGGTCCCCCCATGGTGCTGGTCAATAACGCGGGGATCACTCGGGACAATTTGCTGATGCGCATGAAGGATGAGGAGTGGGACGATATCATCCGCACCAATCTGACCTCGGTGTTTCGGCTCAGCAAGGCCTGCATGCGGGGGATGATGAAGGCACGGCAAGGCAGGATCGTGAATATCACCTCCGTCGTGGGGGTGACCGGTAATGCGGGCCAGACCAATTATGCCGCCGCCAAGGCTGGCATCATCGGTTTCACCAAGTCCCTGGCCAAGGAGGTCGGTTCCAGAGGGATCACGGTGAATTGCGTTGCACCGGGTTTCATCGATACGGATATGACGCGCACCTTGCCGGAGGAGCATCGCAAGGCGTTGTTGGGGAATATTCCACTGGCCAGGCTTGGTTCGGTTCAGGAGATAGCGGGCGCCGTCAGTTTCCTTTGCTCTCCGGATTCCGGCTACATTACCGGTGAGACTTTGCACGTGAATGGCGGAATGTATATGGCATAATGGTGCGCCAACCATTCAAGGTGTTTTGGGGCGTCGAATGCGGGATCTGAAAGGTTCCGCACTTGGTTCCGGGACGGAGGCCATTGCCAACGACGGCTTTCAAATTACTATCAAGACTTTCAAAACAGACTAACGACTGAGGATAAAAAATGAGCGATGTTGCAGAGCGTGTTAAGAAGATCGTTGCCGAGCAATTGGGGGTAAAGGAAGAAGTTACCAACGAGGCGTCATTTGTCGACGATCTGGGCGCTGATTCACTGGACACGGTCGAGTTGGTCATGGCGCTCGAAGAGGAATTCGAGTGCGAGATCCCCGACGAGGATGCCGAAAAAATCACCACGGTCCAGCAGGCCATCGATTACATTACGGCGCACGTCTAATCGAACGATTCCCGTGAGCCCCGGCAGGCGTCGAAGTCTGGCGGGGCTTATTGTTATCTGACTTTTTGCAAGGGCCGAGGTCGTGACTAAGAGACGAGTGGTGATAACAGGGCTGGGGACAGTGTCACCAGTAGGACTGTCCGTGGTTGAATCCTGGGAAAGCGTATTGAATGGACGAAGCGGGATTGGTCCCATCGAGGTTTTCGACGTTTCCGAGTTTTCCAGCCGTATTGGCGGCAGCGTCCGTCATTTCAACATCGCTGATTACATCAGCGAGAAGGAAGCCAAAAAGATGGATGTCTTCATCCATTATGGTATCGCCGCGGGTTACCAGGCGTTCAAGGATTCCGGTATTGAAATCACCGAGGAAAATGCCGATCGCATCGGTGTCGCCATCGGCGCGGGGATTGGCGGAATCACTGGCATCGAGCATGGACATAATGCCTACCTCAAGGGTGGTCCAAGGAAAATTTCACCCTTCTTTGTGCCCAGCAACATCATCAACATGATTTCGGGCAACCTCTCCATTCAATTGGGCTTGAAGGGTCCCAATTTTGCCATCGTCACCGCTTGCACCACGGGTACGCACAATATCGGCGAGGCCGCGCGTGTCATCATGTATGGCGATGCGGATGTGATGGTGGCTGGAGGTGCCGAGATGGCGACGTCACCGACCTCCCTGGGTGGTTTTGCTTCGGCCAAGGCTCTGTCCCGCCGCAACGATGAGCCGCAACGCGCGAGTCGCCCCTGGGATAAGGACAGGGATGGCTTCGTCCTGAGCGATGGGGCCGGTGTGGTGGTGCTGGAAGAACTCGAACATGCGAGGAACCGCGGCGCCACCATCTACGCCGAATTGGTGGGCTACGGGATGAGCGCCGATGCGTATCACATGACCCAACCCCCGGCGAATGGTGAGGGAGCGGCGCGCTGCATGCGCCATGCCCTGCGCGATGCGGGTTTGCAACCGGAGGCCATCGATTACATCAATGCCCATGGCACCTCCACCCCCGCGGGCGATATCGCGGAGACCAAGGCAGTCAAGGATGTGTTTGGCGAGCATGCCTACCGCGTTGCGGTGAGTTCCACCAAATCCATGACGGGACACATGCTGGGGGCGGCGGGCGGTATCGAAGCCATTTTCTCCGCCCTGGCCTTGCGCGATCAGGTGGCGCCTCCCACGATCAACCTCGATAATCCGGATCCTGAGTGCGATCTTGACTACATCCCGCATCAGGCGCGGGAGTTGTCGCTGACCTATGTGATGTCTAACTCCTTTGGTTTTGGCGGGACCAACGGGACCTTGATTTTAAAGAAATTCGTATAGCCGATACTGACGCCATAGGCTTGGGTATGCAGGATTCCTGACCCATCCCTGCGATGTGGGAGGGGTTCCATGAGGGTCATGGCTAAGAGTATAGATGTGTGACGTTCCATGATTTCCCTGCTGATTGATGGTCGTCCCACCCACTGCCTGAATCCTCTTGATCGCGGGTTTCAATACGGCGACGGCATCTTCAGCACCTTGCCCGTGGAGGAAGGTGTGCCCTTGTTCCTGGACGAGCACCTCGATCGATTAGAGCGAGATGCCCTGGCGTTGGGGATGCCCTGCCCCAGCCGTGGAGACCTCATGACCGATGTATCCACCCTGTTGAAACATCATCGGCGGGGAATACTCAAGCTACAGCTCACCCGCGGCGTGGGTGGCAGAGGCTATCGCCCCCCAGAGCATCCCGAAATCACCCGTGTCGTCGCCTTGCATCCTGCCGTGACCTTCCCTGAAACCTATGCCACGCAAGGCGTCGAGGTGCGATATTGTCACATCCGGCTGGGACTCAATCCCGCTCTGGCGGGTATCAAGCACATGAATCGGCTGGAACAGGTACTGGCTCGCTCTGAATGGGACGATCCTGCCATTGCCGAGGGATTGATGCTCGACTACGAGGGATATCTGATCGAGGGCACCATGAGTAACGTGTTTCTGGTCAGCCAGGGTCGAATCCTCACGCCCCAATTGGATCGATGCGGTGTCAGAGGGGTGATGCGAGCGCTGGTGCTGGAAGCGGCGGGAGACCTGGGATGGCCGCTTCAGGAATCACGCCTGACACCTGATAGTGTCGCGGCGGCGGAGGAAGTCTTCCTGACCAATAGCGTCATCGGGTTATGGCCGGTACGAACTCTCGAAGGACGACAATATACCATTGGCAAGGCAACCCTGGAGTTAAGAGAATGGTTGAGGAACAGGACAAGGTCAGCCAGCCAAATCGCGTCCATCGCTGGATAGTCCGGGGCATCGTCGCCCTCATTCTTGGTCTCTGGATTTATGTGGATTTCAGGGTCAGCATCGATACGCCACTGCGGTTGAATCGCCCGCTTAGCCTGACCATCAAGAAAGGGCAGGGTGTCGCCGCACTGGCCCGCGATCTAAAAGCCCGCCAGATGTTGGCCGAGCCTCTCTGGCTACGTGTTTTGGCGCGTGTGGAAGGGACGAGTCAGGAACTCAAGTACGGCCATTACGAAATCCCCGCGGGTACCACCGTCAGGGGATTACTCGACTTGCTGGTGAGCGGTCGCTCCAGACAACTCCCCATCACCATCGTCGAAGGCTGGACTTTCGCGCAAATGCGTCAGGTCCTGGCCAGCCATTCCGGTTTGCGTCAGGAGGTCGCTGATAAGCTGCCACAGGACATCATGGCCTTGCTGGGGGCGCCTCAGGCTTTCGCGGAAGGCCGGTTTTTCCCCGATACCTATTTCACCGCGAGTACGACTTCGGATTTCGACATACTCAATAAGGCCTATCAGAAAATGCAAGGAATTCTGCTGGAGGCGTGGGAGGGCCGGGCGCCCAATCTGCCGCTGAACTCCCCGGACGAGGCCTTGATTCTGGCCTCTATCGTCGAGAAGGAAACCGGTCGGGCGGAGGAAAGACCCGCGATTGCCGGGGTGTTTGTGCGGCGCCTTCAGCAAGGCATGCGTCTGCAAACCGACCCCACCGTGATTTATGGCATGGGTGAAGCCTTCAAGGGCAATATCCGCCGGGAGGATCTGCGTCGGGATACCCCCTACAACACCTATACCCGGGCGGGATTGCCGCCCACGCCTATCGCTCTGCCAGGCAGGCAAGCCATCCATGCGGCTCTGCATCCGGCCGAAGGCACCAGCCTCTATTTCGTCGCCAAAGGGGATGGTACACATGTTTTCTCCACGACTCTCGAAGAACATGAGCGTGCGGTGGATCAATATCAGAAGAGGAAACATTGAGTCATGAGACCACGCTTCATCACTCTGGAAGGCGGCGAGGGGGTAGGCAAGACCACCAACCTCGATTTTATCGAGGAGTATTTAAGGGCCAGGGGAATCGATGTGCTGCGTACCCGTGAGCCCGGCGGAACCACGATAGGTGAAGGCGTCCGGGATATTCTCCTCAAATCCAGCACCATGGATCGGTGGACGGAATTGCTGCTGGTTTTTGCGGCGCGCGCCCAGCATATCAGTGAGGTGATTCGCCCCGCGCTGGTATCGGGCCAATGGGTTCTTTCCGACCGCTTCACGGATGCCAGCCATGCCTATCAGGGCGGTGGCCGAGGACTGGACACCGCCATCATTGGACAATTGGAGGCTTGGGTGCAACAAGAGTTACAGCCCGATCTGACCCTGTTACTGGATGCGCCCGTCGAATTAGGCATGACACGCGCCAGAAGCCGCGGTGAAACCGACCGGTTCGAAAGCGAGCGGCTGGAGTTCTTTGAGAACGTGCGGGCAGCCTATCTGGCCAGGGCCGAACGCTTTCCGGAGCGGATACGACGGGTGGATGCCTCGGACAGTCTGGCCGAGGTTCAAGCCCGCATAGCCATCCATCTCGACGCCCTGCTGGTTGCTGAGTCATGATTGATCAAACCGTGTCCTATCCGTGGCTGGAACCGGCCTGGAGTACCCTTTGCTCTCACCGCGAATCCGGACGCATCCCTCAGGCCTTGCTGATTCATGGGGCGGCGGGGCTGGGCAAGACGGGGCTCGCGGTCCGATTTGCGCAATCGCTACTCTGTGCCGCAGGTGGAGACGAGGCCTGTGGCCAGTGCCACTCGTGTCATCTCTTCGCGGCCGACACCCATCCGGACTACCAGTATCTGGCGCCCGAGGAGCCAGGCAAGGCCATCAAGGTTGACGCCATCCGCAAGCTGATCAACGACCTGGCGCTCAAGCCACAATATAGCGGTTATCGAGTGTTCATCATCGACCAGGCCGATCAGATGAATCTCAGTTCGGCCAACGCCCTGCTCAAGACCCTGGAAGAGCCCGCCGAAAAAACCCTGCTTTTCCTCATCACGGAACGGCCCAGCCGACTGCCCCCGACCATCCTCAGCCGCTGTCAGAAGCTCATGATTCGCGGGCCGCGGATCGAGGAGGCCATCCGCTGGCTAGGAGCCCAACAGCCCGACAACGACGCCGAGGTGTTGTTGAGCACCTCAGGCGGTTCACCCTTGCGCGCCCTGGCGCTGGTTGGCGGGGATAGCGTGAAACGCAGGCAACAGGTTTTCGCTGAATTCATCGGTGTGATGCGCCACCGGCAAGACCCGGTGATCGTGGCTGATCGCTGGCAAACCGAACCTTTGCCGCAATGTATCGAGTGGGTCATGTCCTGGGTAGTGGATCTTGCCCGTCTGACCATTGCAAGCCCGATGGCTCATTTGCGGAATCCCGACCTGGGTTCGATCTTGCGGGACGTTGCGCTGGGTGTTGAACCACGTTCGCTGATCGGCTACTGGGACTATTTGCTGAAATGTCGGCGGGCTCTGGACGGACAGGCCAACCGCCAACTGCTGCTGGAGGAGGTCTTGATCCGTGCCTCTTACCTGCACGGCAAGTCCACCGCCGGTAGGATAACGGCATGAATACGGCTTCACCCCATCAGGGCATGTTGACGCTCAGCATCAGGGACTTGGGCATCCTGTATTCCCACTACATGCCCTTCATCCGCAACGGGGGCCTGTTCATCCCTACACAGCGCGCCTATAACCTGGGGGATGAGATTTTCGTGCTGCTCCAATTGATGAACGAACCCGAACGGATTCCCGTAGTGGGTAAAGTCATTCTTCTGACCCCACTGCTGGCCGAGCATCAGCGCTCGCAAGGTGTTGGAATCCAGTTCGATGCGGAAGAGGGACAACTCATCCGCGCGCGTATCGAAACTTATCTGGCAGGGTATGACGGTGG
>Ga0172373_10009388_pt1 | contig 12167 bp, 13 predicted proteins | sample Lak10m_2_FD_114546 | JGI IMG/M metagenome (GOLD analysis project Ga0172373, IMG submission 114546) | Freshwater microbial communities from Kabuno Bay, South-Kivu, Congo - kab_092012_10m | ecosystem: Environmental > Aquatic > Freshwater > Lake | place: Democratic Republic of the Congo... | reverse complement strand
GACAGCGCGAAGTGCGCGCGAGGCATCGAAGCCTTGAGGCAGTACCGCAAGGAGCCGGCCCCGGAATCCATGTGGCGCGACAAGGCAGAACCAGAATACAGAGACCGCCCGATACATGATTGGGCGTCGCATGGTGCGGATGCCTTCCGCATCGGGGCGATGCACAAGCCGAAGGCGAACGATTGGGAGCCGTTAGCATATGAAAGGCAAGGGATCGTATGAAACTTGACGACGACGAACTTCTCAGCCTTTGCTCGGCCGAAATCCAGGCTATCGAGGAGCAGGGCGACCTCGCGGAAGAACGCTCCGAGGGTATGGACCGCTACCTTGGCGAACCCTATGGCGATGAAGTCGAGGGACGTTCGCAGGTTCGCACCCGTGAAACGATGGAAACCATCAACGGCATCATGCCTTCGCTCATGCGCATCTTTGCAGAGGAGGACAATCTAGTTATTTTCCAGCCGGAAGGGCCGGAGGATGAAGAACAGGCCGAGCAAGAGACAGATGTCGTCAACCATGTTTTCTGGAACGAGAATCGTGGTTTCTTCAACCTGTACACGTTTTGCTTTGATGCCCTGCTGTCCAAGACGGGCGTCTTGAAGGTCTGGCCGGACGAATACGCCAAGGTCGAGCGCGAAGAATACAAGGGCCTCGACGACATGCAGCTAGGCCAACTGCTGAACGAGCCGGAAGTCGAGCGCGAAGTGCAGGAATACGAACTGACGGAGGAAGGCCATCACATCGTATTCAAGACGAATTGGAAAGAGACGAAAATCTGCATCGAGCCGTTCCCGCCAGAGGAATTCGGCGTGTCTCGCTCTGCGCGCTCGCCGTATGTGTGCGACCAGACATTTTGCTATGCGCGCCACCGCAAGACGGTTGCCGACCTTCTGGCTGATGGGTACTCGCAGGACTTCATCGACTCCATTCCGTCGGATGATGACGTAAACAACCGCGAGCAGCTTTCGCGCCGGCATTTGTCGGATGAGCAGAGCTACAACGACGTACACCCGATGCTGCGCGAAATATGGGTGACGGAGTGCTATTTGCGCATCGACCGAGACGGCGACGGCATACCGGAATTGCTCAAGGTGACGCTAGCCGCAGGCGTGAATGCCAGCAACGGGCGGCTGATGGATGTCGAGGAAATCGACGCCATCCCGCTGTTCGCTACGCCGAGCCACATCCTCACGCATAAATTTTACGGTCTGTCGATTGCTGACATCGTAAAGGACTTGCAGCAGATACAGACTGTTCTCCTTCGGCAGTCGCTTGATAACACCTACCTTGCCAACAACGGCATGACGACGGTGAACACCGACTACGCCAACATTGAGGACTTGATGACGCGCCGGCCGGGCGGGATAGTGCGCACAAAGGGCGAGATGCCCGGCGCTGCCGCTGTATCGCCAATCCCGCACAATCCTCTGCCGCAGCAAACGATGGAGTTGTTTGAGCGTCTGGACGAGCGCCAAAAGCGCCGCACCGGCTACGGCGATGAAGTCGGGGCTTTGGATGTGTCCGCGCTCGCGAACATCAATACAGGCGTGGCCGCGCTGGCGTTCGACATGGCCCGCGCCAAGATTGAACTGATCGCCCGCATCATTGCCGAGATTGGACTGAAACCGCTGTTCCATTACATCCACGAGATGATGATTAAGCACAACTACCGCGCCAAGGCGATGAAGCTGCGCGGCAAATGGACGCCGGTCAATCCGTCTGACTGGAAAACCCGCACGAACTCGGATGTTTCAGTAGGCATCGGCAAGGTATCCCGCGAGCGCCGCATCATGGGGCATGAGGCCATTCTAGCGAAACAGCAGGAACTGATCGCAGCCGGCGCGATGGGGACGCTGTTGATGCCGTGGCACCAGTACGAGGCTAACAAGGGCTGGATCAAAGCATGGGGCTTTGAACCTTCGCTGTATTTCCAAGACCCGCGCACGTTGCCGCCGCCGAAGCCCAAGGGGCCAGACCCGCAACAGCAACTGATGCAGGTTCAGGGTCAGGCGATGCTGATGGATGGACAATCCAAGATGATGCGCGCCCAGAACGAGCAGGCCAAGATTGCGTTGGAAGCCAAGGCGATGGAAATCGAGAAGGGCTACAAGCAAGCCGAGATATTCATGCGAGGGCAAGTAGAGGCCCTGAAGCGCGAACAGGCGCAACTCAAGGCCGACATGGAGGCATCCGGCAAGGTCATTGACATGCAGGACCAACTCCGCAAGGAACGCATGGATAGGCAGTTGCAGGCTATGGAAATGCAACTCGACCACGTAAACAAGTCGCGCGACCGTGACTTGGAGTATTACAAGCTTCTCACTAACACGGAGCCGCCGGCAGTCGAAGATGAAAGCGCAGCGGCAGAGCGTATGGAAGCCGAAGAAGCGGCACGCCAAGCCGCCGAAGCGCAAAAAGCAATGGAACGCGAGATGGCCGGACAGCGCGATGCGGCGATGATTATGGCATTGCAGAACATTGCACAGACCGTGGCGCAGATGGGGCGCAATGAGCCGGAGGACATCGAATATGACGCCAAGGGCTTGATGGTGCGCAAAGGCAATCGGTTGATCGTGCGCGACGCCAGCGGGCGCGCAGTGAGGGTCGAATGAAACCAGTCATCGGACACCGGCAGCAGCCGGCGGCGTATCGCTTCCCGAATCAGGAACGCGCCGCGTACCTTGCCAAGCAAGAGCGCAATCAAGCCAAGGCGGCAAAGAACAAAGCGCCGCAGAAACGCGGGCCAGGCAGGCCGCGCAAGGTATGAACCGCGAGGATGAACTTGCCCGCCGCCGTGAGGTGGAGCGCGCCAATGAAGCGCAAACGGTAATCAGTTGTCCGCTGTGGGATGAGGCGTGGAACACGCTTGAAACCAAGCTGACAGAAGCATGGAAGGCTAGCCCGCAGGGCCAGTCGGAAAGACGAGAACTCATCTACATGCAGTTAAGAGCTGCCGCAGAGGTGCGGGGGCATATTGAGGAAGTGCTGGTAACTGGCCGGCTAGCCTCTGAACAACTGGAGAGATCCAACGATGAGCGAAGAAGTAGTCTCGGCCCCAAGTAGCGCGCCGACCATCGAGCAACGCATAGCGGCGGTTATTGCGCCGGAGCCGGCACAGCCAGCGCCGGAACCGAAACCGGCAGAACCTCGCGCGGAAGCGCCACAGACAGAGACGCCGGAAGCCGCGCCCGCAGAAGCGGCAGAAGAGGCAGACGACTTTATCGAAGTCGCCGACCTTAACGGTCTTGCCGAACATCTCGGGGTAGACCCTGCCGACCTGTACAACATCGCTGTCCCGTACACCAAGGATGGCGAAAAGCATGAATTCACCCTTGGCGAGATCAAGGACAAATACCAGCAGTTCGAGGAAGCGCAGACGGTGCGCGAGCAGGCGCAGCGCCAGCTTGATACCTACCGCGAAGTCGAACAGCGGTATGTCTCGCTCATCCAAGAGCAGACGCAGCAAACGGCCGCGTACTTTGCCAACGTTGAAAAACTGGCATTGCAGCCGTTCCAGAACATCAACTGGCCGCAGCTTCAGGTAAGCAACCCGGCCGAGTACATCAAGAACATGCAGGCGCTTCAGCAAACGCAGGCACAGCTTGCGCAGATGAAGCAGGCCGCATCGCAGAACATTGCCGCCCAGAAGCAGCAATGGGAAGCACAGCAGCAGACCGTCAGGGCCGAGAGACTTGCGCGAGAGCAGCAAGCACTCATTAGGGCAATCCCTGAATGGAGAGACCCGAAAGTCGCCGACGCCGAGAGGCTAGAGCTTTCTGAGTTCATGCTGGAAACGGGCTACACAGCCGACGAGATCAACAATGTGGACGACCATCGCGCCTTGCTTCTGGTGAGGGATGCGATGCGGTTCCGCAAGGCAAAAACGTCCGGCGATGTGGCCGCAAAGAAGGTGGTCAAGTTGGCGAAGAAGCTGGTTAAGCCAGGGACTCGCACGAATGACCCGGCACAAACTCAAGCCGCCCGCGCTGTGAAGGCGCACCGAGCCGACCCGCGAAATGTCGGCGCAGCGGCAGAACGCATCAAGCTATTGCTGACGCGCAAGTAAGGAGAAATCTCAATGGCAGTCCCGACAGGTACTTTTCAGACGTATCAGGCCATCGGCAACCGCGAGGACCTGAGCGACATCATCTACGACATCAGCCCGACCGATACCCCGTTCATGTCGAACATCGGCCGGACCACGGCAAGCGCCGTTTTCCACGAATGGCAGACCGACAGTCTGGCAGCGGCAAGCAATGCCAACGCGCAGATTGAAGGTGACGACGCGACGACCAATACGGCAATCCCGACCGTCCGATTCGGCAACCGCACGCAGATCATGACCAAGGTTCCGCGTGTGACCTCGACGCAGCGCGCCGTCAATGCGGCAGGCCGTGCCGACGAACTGAGCTACCAGATCGCCAAAAGCGGCCGGGAACTCAAGCGCGACATTGAGGCGCGTGCAACTTCTGCGTTGGCGGCTGACGCTGGCGGCGCGGGTACTGCGCGCGAAATGGCTGGCCTTGCAACGTGGTTGTTTGGCAATCAGGTGATTGCGACGACCAACGGAACGGCGCCGACCACCGGCACGGCACCGACTGTTTCGAGCGGCGCCCCGACGACCGACGTTGCATCGGGTACGGCTGGAACGTTCCTTGAATCGGACCTCAAGACCTGCATCAGCCGGTGCTGGGATGATGGCGGCGATCCGACCCTCATCATGGTGGGCGCGTTCAACAAGCGGCAGGCGTCGGCGTTTGCCGGCATCGGCACGCAGTTCCGTGATGTGCAGCCCTCCGCTACGGCGCCGGGCACCATCGTGGGCGCTGCGGATCTGTACGTGTCGGACTTCGGCACGCATCAGATCGTGGCTAACCGCTTCCAGCCGTCGAACGTGGCCTATGTGTTGGATCTCGAATACTGGGCGCTGGCCTACCTCGAACCCATCACGCAGGAGCCGCTTGCCAAGACCGGACTGAGCGACCGCGTGCTGCTCCGCACCGAGCTGACGTTGGAAGCGCAGAGCCCGGACAGCTCTGGCATGATCCGCACCCTCACCACTTCGTAATCGCTGACCCTTGGAGGCCCCGAAGGGGCCTCCCTTTTTTCAGGAGTGACGCAATGAAGAAAATCACCGACCATCGGGTGCATGGCAAGCCGTACCCGGTCAAGAAGTCTTACAACCACGCTGGCGACAAGTCGTCCAAGGGCGTCGGCGCTCACGCTACCCACAGCGGCAAGAGCAAGGCGAAGAAGTAATGCAATCTCGCAGGCTGCTCGACTACGACCGGGAAACCGGCCTGCAAACGTGGCACACGTTCGACGATGACACGAACACTACGATCATCGAAGAAGTGCAGGACATCCGCCCCATCATCGAGCGGAATGTCGCCATCCAGAACCACGAGGCCGGCGGCGCGCTTGGCCTTAATGACTACTCCAGAAAGGGGATCAAGGAATCATGGTGGCACGTGGCGAGCATCCCCGTGGTCGTGCAACTGCAATGGCTGCGGCAATACGGCGTGAATATCCACTTGATGAGCAAATGCGACTGGACGAAAAAGAAAGTCCGCCAGTTACTGAACTCCCGCGAGTGGGCGCATCTCAGGACCGGGACGGGCAGGATCTAAAACTTGTCCATCTCAAGCAGTGCATCGACGAACACAAGCACCACGAAGCCGGGAAACTTGTTGACGAACTGCTGACGCAAGACCCGGACAACATCCATGCGCAATACCTGTTATGCAGGCTGCTCATTGATACGGACAAGCCGGCCGTCGCAAGACCTACGGCAAAGTACATCGTCGAAAGGGTGCCAGACCGGGCGGAAGGCTGGTTACTGCTGGGCGCTATCGAGGCGGCACTACAGCGGCCAGAGGAAGCGTTAGAGCCTCTCAGGAAGGCTATCAAGCTTAAGCCGGATTGGGCCGAGCCGTATCGCGTGCTTTCCACTGTGTACGTCATGCTGTATGACTTGGACGGCGCAGAACAGACAGCGCGCAAGGCGCTGGAGTTTGGCGAGAATCACATCCCACATGCAGCCTTAGCTTTCGCTGCCTTGCATCGCCGGGATTGGGTTCGAGGGTTTGCCGAGTACCACAAGCAAATGGGCCGCGTGCCCGGCCGTGAAATGCTGGATTACGGCCTCCCGCAATGGGAAGGCGAGACGGACGCAAAGGTACTTGTCTACGGCGAGCAAGGGCTAGGTGACCAGCTAGCGTTTGTCTCGGCACTCACGCCGCAATGTACGCAACTGGTGACGCATCCAAAGCTCGCCAACCTCATCCGCCGCTCGGTGTCGATGGAGGTTTACGGCGACCAGTTCGCTAAAGAGGTGGATTGGAATATCACGGCGACGCATCAGTCGTCGATGTCATCTGCGATGCGGTTTCAGGAGATGAAACCTCGGGGTAAGTGGCTAGTGCCGCACCCGGAGAAGTCCGCGCAATGGCGGGCGTTGATGTACCAAAAGGCAAAGGTGAAGGACCGCAAATGGATTGGCCTTGCTTGGACTGGTGGCAAGATTGGATCTCACGGATGGAAAGGTCGCAACCTCACGCACGAGGACTTGGCGCCTGTCCTTGCCTTGCGTGCAGAGTTCGTGTCTTTGGAGTACAGGCCGAATCCTGCGCCCCGTGGCGTGCATGACTGGCCGTGGAGTACCCAGACAGCTGATCTTGACGATTGCGCGGCGCTCGTGGCGAATCTGGACGCGGTGGTGTGCGTTCCTTCGACTATCTATCACTTGGCGGGTTCTCTTGGCGTGCCGGCGCATGTCATCGTGCATGACAGGCCGCATTTTCACGAAGGCGTCAGCGGGCCGTGTCCGTGGTGGGAGTCGGTAGAGTTCTACCGGCGGACGGAAAAGAGCGTTGCAGACTGCATCGCTGAAATAGCAGACAAGCTAGCGAGGTGGGTATGATCCATGAGACGGCAACCGTAGACAAAGGCGCAACCCTTGGAGAAGGCGTCAAAATCTGGCATTACGCGCACATCCGGGAGACGGCAAAGATAGGCGCCGCCACTTCGATAGGGCAAGGCTGTTACATTGAGTCCAGCATCGGCGAGCGGTGCAAGTTGCAGAACAACGTCAACGTGTACGAAGGCGTGACGATTGGCAATGATGTGTTTGTCGGCCCTAACGCGACTTTCACGAATGACAAGTATCCGCGTGTTCGCGGGGATTGGGAAATCACGCCGACCGTGGTAAGGAACGGCGCCAGCATCGGAGCGGGCGCAGTTATCTGCCCTGGCGTGACGATCGGTGAACATGCGATGGTCGCCGCAGGCGCGGTTGTCACCAAGAACGTGCCGGCCTTAACCCTCGTCAAGGGTTGCCCGGCTAAACCGTCGGGGTGTTCCTCGCGCGAGTTAGAAGAACTCTTGAAGCAACTAGCAGACTACATGCAGACCCGCAGCCCTGCGTATCGGGCGAAGCGGTATGACATTCTCGGCAAGCTGCAACAGTATTTGCCGGCCTTGGAAGGCGAGACGCGAGCCAACGTCTATAACATGGCGATGTCTCTCGGCTGGCAGCAGCACGAGGACTTCAGGGCAGATCAGCGCATATTGCACGAGCTTGTGATTGCGCCGATGGGCGAGGTTCCGGAGCCTGACCGACCTGCATCGGGCAAAATGGCGTGGCTGGTGAACCACGTAGCCATCGGAACGTATGCGCCGTTCAAGCATGTCATTGCGTACCTGTCGGCCCTTCCGCCGTGCGAGGTGTACGTGCATGGCAACGTGCGCAAGCAAGAGGCGCAGCAGTTGATGGCCTACGGCCACAACGTGACGCACTTTCATGGCTCGCCGGATGGCATTGCAGACGCTATCACCGAGCGTTGCAAGCAGGACAACATCGGCGCGCTCATCAGCGACATCTACACCGCCGTCCCGTTAATGGTGTTTCAGCGTAGGGCGGCGCCGCTGCAAGTGTACCTGTCGCCGGGGTTTCAGTTGTTTCCGGCCGACTTGGTATTGCTGCCGGAGACGCAAGAGGAAATCAGCTTTCCACGCCATAACGTGGACTTCATTCCGACTGCCGTCCGCATGGAGGACTTGCGCGTGCCTGCCGTACAACCCGGAGCGGGTACGTTTGGCGTGCTGTCCCGCCCCGAAAAGATGAGCGCGGCCTACCTCGAAGCCGTGGATGAAATCACGCTCAGGACGGGCAAGGAGTTTCGCATCTATGGGCGCGGCGCCCCGCAGTACATGGGCCGGCACTTTGTTTATCAGGGTGTCCGAAACGCCATGAAGGCGCTAAGCGAAATCGGGGTATACCTCGATACATTCCCGACTTGCGGCGGTTTGTCATGCTTCGAGGCAATGGCGGTTGGCGTTCCCGTGATTACGCTGGACCATCCATCCGTCCACAGTTGGAACGAGTTCAAGCCGTGCGTAGTCAAAACGCCGGAGGATTTTGTAGACGCGGCCATCATGGCTATCACCGATAAGGGTTATGCGCAAAGCATTGCCACAAAGGGACGAGAGATAGTCGCGGCACGCATTACGAACACGGAGAGGGCCGCAGGATTGCTTGTGAAGGCGCTAGAGCGGGCAGGGTGGCAGGGATGAGGGTCTTTATCGGCGTAGACCCAAGGGATGCTGTATCGTTCAACGTCTTGCAATGGTCCATCATCCGCAGGGCGTCCGGTCCAGTTAGCATAACCCCGCTGGTGCTGCCGCAGTTGCCCATCAAACGCAAAGGGCTGACGCATTTCACGTTTAGCCGATACCTTGTTCCGCAGTTGTGCGGGTATCGCGGAAAGGCGTTGTTTTTGGATTCTGACATGCTGTGCCTTGCCGACATTGCGGAACTGTTCTCGTTCGAGTTCCGAGGCGAGGCGGTGGCCGTGGTGAAGTCGAAAGAACGGTTCGAGTGGCCGTCTCTCATGCTGTTCAATTGCGAGGAATGCAGAGGGCTCACCCGTGATTACATCGACGACACGGCGAATAATCCGGCCACGTTTGCATGGGCGCAAGAAATTGCGGCCCTGCCTCAAGAGTGGAATCACTGCGTCGGGTACGATGAGCCCAACCCCGACGCAAAGCTGGTTCACTTCACTTCTGGCACGCCTGGGTTCAAAGAACGTTCATTTTGCGAACACGCCAGCGCATGGCACGCCGAAAAGGACAGCATGAATTCACAGGCCGCATGGCTGGAAATCCACGGCGGCTCAGTCCACGCAGAAATGGTTATTGCCGAGCTACGCGAAAAGGTTAAGAGGTTCCAGTAATGCCGATCACCACGAAGGCCACGCTAGAGACAGAAATCGGCAACTGGCTGCACCGTACTGACCTCACCGGGCAGTACGAAGAATGGGAGCAGATGGCCGAGGAAGTGTTCAAGGGCGAGCCACGGAAACCAACCGACCCGCAGATGGGCGGACTTCGGATTGCCATCACGCGGGCAACGGGAACGCTGTCCACCTCGGAGCCCTACATCAGCAAGCCGACCGGGTTCCTTGCCGGCTACTCGTTCAGGCTGACCGGACTCCCTAAGTCGCTTGCTTACGTATCACCGGAAGCCATCAGCCTCGCTAGTCAATCTGGCAGCGGACAGCCGCGCTTCTGGTCGGTGGCGGATGTCATCTTGCTGGACGTGACGCCGGACTCTGCCTATGCGTATGAGTTCGCGTACTGGACGCATCCGGTGACGATTGTCGGCGCAGCATCAAGCGCCACAAATACCGTGATAGACAACTACCCGCTGTGCTACCTCGCCGCATGTCTGCACTTCGCTTTCGACTACATCGGCGACAACGAGAATGCCAGCAAATGGCTTGGCAGGTATAAAGTCTATGCCGACAACGCTAACGCCAACTTCAACGCGCAGCGGTTCTCATCGGCGTCTGTCGCATCGGTGCAGGGGTATTCGACGCCGTGAAGAAACGCTACCTCTTTGGCGTGTGGGAGCCGGACGCGGTTGAGATTGCCGGCGATGGCAAGATAGGCGTCTCGCAGTGCGAAAACGTTATCCCCGTTACCCGTGGATACAAAACCATCCCCGGATGGGCGCGAGCTACGAACGGCACAAACGACATCACCGGGGCCGTGGCGTCTTACACCTCGATTATCGGCGCTATCTCTGTCCGCAACGAGAACGGCAATACCATCGACTTCATTTCAGACACGACGACGGTTTACAAAGCGGATTTTACTGCCGGCACGTTGACCAGTCTCGGCTCTGTCGGAACTGCCTTGCCGTTGGGGCAGGACTGTTTCCGCGACTTCGCACAATACGGCAAATACGTCATCATGGCGTCTAGCGGAAATTCGACAGGGGCGAGGCCGCAGTATTTCGACACCAGTTCATCGACTACTTTTGCCACCCTTACAACGGAGTTCTACGGGCGTACCGTGGGCGTTCTCCGTGATTTTGTAGTGTTCGGTGACACGGAGGACACGGCAGACGGCAGGCGCCGGACTCGCGTGCGCTGGTCCGGTTTTGGCGATTTGTTTTCGTGGGCGCCATCGGCTTCAACGCAATCAGACTTTCAAGATTTGCTGTCAAATTCTGGCGCGGTCATCAAGATAGTTGGCGGCAACGAGGCGTTTGTTGTCTGCACCAATTCGGTCTACCTCATGAGCTACGTAGGCCCACCGACGATCATGCGGTTTGACTTGATAGCGCCCAACATCGGAACACTCTACCCGCAATCCTGCGTGCGGCTCGGTGAGTACCTGTACATGTACTCGACAGCGGGATTCGTCCGCATCGGGACTCAGCCGGGCGATGTGCAGTACATTGGCGCCGGCAGGGTGAATGAGGAATTTTTCTACCTCATGTCGAGCAACGTGTCGGGAAGTGGACACGTTCGCTGCACAGGGTATCTGGACGCCGCGAATCAATGCATCGGCTGGCAGTATTCGCGAGCGGACGCAGGGCGCGGTGACGCAATCTGCTATCACTACCCAAGCGACCGATGGGTAAGGGCAGGAGACAGAGACGCCGCCTATTTCGTGTATTCGTCGGACCTGTCTACGCAAATTACCGTTTCTGGATCTGACGCCCCGCAAGCACCAACCGCTCACGCGCTCGGGGAGAATGGCAACCTCTACGCGCAGAACGATGCCAACAAGCCAGCACGAGCAACGCTAGGAACAGGCTTCGAGGAGCTTGTGCCGGGGGCGAGGTCGCTGGTTGAGCGAGTCTACTTGCTAGCTGAATCTCGGGACGCGACGCTTTCCGATGTAGTGCTGAACGTCGCGTCCATTCCAAATGCCACGATACCTGTAAACATCGCGGAGGGCGTGTCAGGCTTTCAAAGTGTCGGGGCATGGCAGACGGAAGGATTCTGGACTATCACCGGGGCCGGCGGGCGAGACGGGCGATTCCACAAGTTCACGGTCTACAGTTCGGCAGGGTCGCGGACGTCTAACGATCAGTATCTCGGGGTCGAGGTGGTATTCCACCCTCGGGGCGAATATTGAAAACCGCCCTGCTACTGGTGCAGCTTGTGACGCACGATACGCCGCAGGACTTGTCCAAAGTCTGCGGCGACGTAGCGGGCTGCGCCAAGGTCTACGGGCAGGTGTGCGAGGTTCACGTATTGCCGCCGGCCATCGGGTATCCGCAGGACTACGAGGTAATAGGGCATGAATTCTGGCACTGCTATCACGGGGGCTTTCATTGATGTTGCCTAACTTCAACCTGAATGCCCGCGTAGCCGAGCTTTATCCGGCCAAGCCCGTTCAAGCACCGATGCCAGACCCGCCCGAAGTCGCCGCCGCTCGTGCTGCTATCCTTGCGCAACAGGCGCAGGCCGCGAAGCCCGGCTATGCCATGTCGGGGCAGATGTACGCGCAGAACCCTGTCGGCCTGCCGGACTCGCTTAAGACCGGCGATCGCAAGATTGACAATCTCACCATGACCGGCCTTGCCCAAGGCGTGCCGTTCGACGAGTTGCAGCGCAACGCAGGCATCGCACTGGATTACGCTACCCGCCCGATGAGCGAGGGCGGCGGCAAAGAACCGTCACCCGGCCTGTTGGACTTCATCCTGCCTGCCGCGATGGGCCTTGGTGTCGGCGCCGTAGCCGGCCCGCTGACCGGCGCCATTGCGGGCGGCTTATTCGGGCAGGCGACTGCCCCGCTGCCGCTAGTGGGCGCTGGGCTGGCCGCTGTCGGGCACGGGGCTATGTCGGCGCTTGGCTCAGCCAAGGACG
>Ga0172373_10009387_pt1 | contig 12170 bp, 12 predicted proteins | sample Lak10m_2_FD_114546 | JGI IMG/M metagenome (GOLD analysis project Ga0172373, IMG submission 114546) | Freshwater microbial communities from Kabuno Bay, South-Kivu, Congo - kab_092012_10m | ecosystem: Environmental > Aquatic > Freshwater > Lake | place: Democratic Republic of the Congo... | reverse complement strand
AGTGCGGTTGGGATCAGTGCGGTTGGGATCAGTGCGGTTGGGATCAAAGGGTAGAAAGTCTCCAGAGGATGTCATGGTTCAAGAACTCCTGTGTCTCTGAGGGCACGTAGACGGGTGACCAGGCCCACCGCCCCCTGTTGCTCCAGCTCCTCAATCAGCTCGGAGGCGGGGGTGTCGGTGAGGTTGGCCCGCAGGGTGTAGTCCACCAGGTAGCTGGGGGCATCGACGGGGGTACCGGGGCAGCGCCCCTCCACCAGGGGGTCCAGCATTTCCGCCTGCTGTTCCGCCCGCTCAATGGCAACGGAGGCGGGGTTGAGCAGGGGCGATCGCTGCAACACCAGGGTAAAGTCGTTGATGTCGTTAAAGTTGCAGGCTACCCCCTCAATACTCACCCCTCCCACCTGGGGCGGTGGCGCCTCGGGGGTGGCGGCGGGGGTGACCCCAGCGGTTTGGGTGAGGCGGGTGATCTGGATGCGGGTGGGGGTGCGATCGCGGATATCCTGCAACAGGGCCGACCAGGGCACAATCTGGTCAAACACCGAGACAAAGGCTCGATTCTCCGCCTTCACCCCATCAATCTGCCCCTGCAGGGTACCAATCTCCTGTAGCTGCCCTCGCACCCGCACCAGTTCCGCCTCCAATTCGGCGCTGCGGGCTTCCAACTGGCGCACCTGACTGCGGCTAAAGGCCCAGTAGCCCAGCACCAAAGACAGGGGCACCAGCGCCCCCAATAGGCCGTAGAGCAGGGGGGTGCGATCCACCGGCCCCAGTAGGACCCGGCGTTGGGGTCTGGTGTCAAAGATACGGGTATCGCGGTCCTTAAGAAAGTTAATATCCAGGCTATACATCCCTATACCTCCCGCAACCCCAGACCGATCACCGTCGCCAACCCAGCCCGCTGGTTTTCGGGAATCTCCTCGTCCATCTTCAGCCCTAACACTGTAAAGGGATCCACGTGATTGGTGGGGATACCCAGGCGCTGGGCCAGAAAGTTATCCAGCTGGTCAATGGCGGCCCCGGGCCCCGCCAGCAAAATCTGGGCCACCTCCATGTCCTCCTCCTGGTTGAGGTAAAAATCGATGGAGCGGCGCAGTTCATCCGACAGCTCCCCCAACACCCGCAGCATGGCAATGGTGCCGGGGTTAGTCGCCCCGCCCATCTGGGGCGCCCCCACGGAATCCATGGCGGGCACTGGCACCGTCATCCCCTGCAACAGTTGGGTATGGCGGGAGGGGGGCAGGTTCATGGCCCGGGTCAGGGCCGCCTGAATCTGGAAGGTGCCGGTGGGCACCGTTCGAGAAAAGTGGGGTACCCCATCCACCACAATGGAAATTTCCGTGCTTTCAAACTCAATGTCCACCAGGGCCGCCGCCTCCTGGGAGGTAAACTGGCGCAATTGTTCCCGAATGGTGCGAATCAGGGCAAAGCTAGAGGTTTCCAGGGCGTTCAGGGTCAGCCCCGCCTGTTGAAACACCGACAGGTAGGGGTCCACCAACTGCTTGCGCACCCCCACCAGCAACACCTTCACCTTTTCGATGCCGTCTTCATCGACGAAGTAGCCCAGCTTCTGGTAGTCCACATCCGCCTCCTCCCGGGGAAAGGGCAGGTAGAGGTTAGCCTCCTGGTTGAGCACCATCTCCCGCAGCTCGTTGTCATCCAACTCCGCTGGCACCGGAATAATCTTGGCGATGGCCCGCCCCGGAATGGCGGAGCTGGCTTGTTTTACCTTGAGCTTGCTCTCCGTCAGTAGGGTTTGAATGGCATCCACCAGGGCGGGGGCATCCAGGATCTCTCCCTCCTGATAAACCCCCTCCCCCAGTTCCACCGAAGCCAGACTCTCCAGCTTGAGGGTGCTGCCCTGCTTGCGTAACTGGGCCAGGTTCACCCGTTCTGGGGTAAGTTCAATGCCGACCCCAGGAGATTTTCGATTAAATATCGCCTTCAGGCTATCCACAGTAGCGTCCCCAACTGGATGACCACGTTCACTGAGCCCACCCCCTCCCCAGACCACGCGACCCCAGGTCTGAGGGTAAGTTTAGGGAATCGTCAGGAGGCCAAGGCCATCCTGGACATTTTGAGCTAACGAATGGTACACAATTTGTTCAGGAATTGCCACTTTTCTGAGCAGAATTTTCGCGACCGGTTCTGGTTGTTTACCAGGGTGCTGCCCCCAACCCGATGGCGAAGTGCTGCTAGATCATCGGGTCGACAACGACAGTGATCACCATCACTGGTTTCAAGGGGTTAGATCCTGGTGAATATTGAGTTTTCCAAAGATTATAGGCATGTCGGCAATCTGAATGACTTAACTTATTTCTAAACCTTTATGCTAATCAGCCCCCGGTGCCCACAGCACCGGGGGTTATTTAATTAGCACTGCTTCCTGGACAGTGCTGTCATGACTGACCTGCCGACTGCGATCCGCTAACTAGTAGTTTCCTGTCGCCCCAAGCAGGAACCTGAGCTGTGGAATGGGTTCAACCAGGTGATTCCTGTGCCATCTGCCTGGGATGGGGAGGTCACGATCAAGCGGTTTAGGGCTACAGTGATCAGAATCACCGAGTTTGAAGGATTAGATCCTGGTCAATGTTGAGTTTTTGAAAGATTATAGAGCTGTCGGCGATTTGAATGACCTAACTTATTTCTAAACCTTTATGTTAATCCGCCCCCGGTGCCCACAGCGCCGGGGGTTATTTAATTAAAGCCGCTCCTATTTATAGCCTTGGCTTTATAGCTTTGGCCAGGATCGATCCTTAACGATTAGTCCTGGTCTGTGGCGCTATGCTCTTAATGCCCCCAGCCGCACCTGACCAGGAGATCGCCATGGCTCGCAAAGGTAACCTATCTAAACGGACCTCCAGTAGAGCCAAGGGGCAACCCCGATCTCGCCCCCAGCCTACCGGGCCGTTACCCTTGCCAGAGCCGGCGCCGCTGGCAGAGTTAGAGGAGTACGACCACGCCATGCTGGTCCATCGCGATGATCAGTTGGTGGATTTTAACTACAACCAGCCAGGCACCGTGCCGGGTACCCTAAATATTCCTGAGGATGCCCTGCCCACGGAGTTGATTTTAATGGCCTACGGCGATGATGGGGTAGACCTGCGATCGCTGCCGGATCTGCAGACATGCCGCCACCCGACCCAGCACCACACCGTCAATTGGATCGATGCCCGGGGCCTGGGCACCGAGGAGACCCTATGGCAGTTTAGCCAGGTGTTTCAGATCCACCCCCTGATGCTAGAGGACGTGGTTAACGTGCCCCACCGGCCCAAGGTGGACTTCTACGAGGACCAGATTTTGCTGATCATGCAGATGGTGCAGTCCAAGGATGCCGGATCGGGGGTGGGCAGCGAACAGGTTAGCTTTGTCCTGGGGCGGGATTTTCTGGTCACCTTTCAGGAGGAACCGGAGTGGGACTCCTTTGAACCGGTGCGCGATCGCATCCGCCGGGGCACCGGCAGCATTCGCCGGCAGGGGGCTGACTATCTGGCCTACGCCCTGCTTGACACCATCGTTGACAGCTTCTTCCCGGTGCTGGAGGAATTGGGGGAGGCCCTGGAGGAACTGGAAAATGAGGTGGTAGAAAACCCCACCCAGGCCACCATTGAAAAGATCTACCGGATGCGGCGGGGGTTGATTAAGCTACGGCGCCACATCTGGCCCCAGCGCAATGTGATTAATAGCCTGATCCGCGACAGTGATGATCTGATCAGTCAGGAGGTTAAGGTCTACCTGCAGGATGTCTACGATCACATTGTGGAGGTGGTGGATATTTTAGAAAACTACCGGGAAACCGCCTCCAACCTGATGGATGTCTACCTCTCCTCGATCAGCAACCGCATGAACGAGGTGATGAAGCTGCTGACGGTGATCTCCTCCATCTTTATTCCCCTCACCTTTATTGCCGGGGTCTACGGCATGAACTTCAACACCGAGAAATCCCCCTGGAATATGCCCGAGCTGGAGTGGTACTGGGGCTACGCTGCCTGCCTGGGGGTGATGGGGGCGATCGCCCTTCTACAGGTGATCTTCTTCTGGCGGCGGGGCTGGTTTAAGAGTTTCTCCCCCACCCGCCGGTAGCCCATGGGGGTCGGCAGTTCCCCTAGGTTGACCGGGCTGAGGCCCTGGGAGGTTGGTGCTGGCGACGCTGGTAAAGTTCGTAAGCCGCCAGCAGCCCTACCCCCACCAGCAGGGGAATCAAATAGTAGATCACCCGATAAACCAGTAGGGAGCCCAGCAGGGTGGTTTGACAATTATTTGACCACACTCCAGACATCGGCAGATTGAGCCGCTGCGATCGCAGGACTCCATCGCCCCTGCACCGAGGACTGGAACGCATCTGGAAAGGCCTGATGGTAGACCGCCCGGACATGGGCATTGACCGCCATGGTTTTCACGTCATACATCTGGGTCGCCATCTTGGGATAACACCCGATCGCAATAATCAACCCCAGAAAACAAGCCGCTATAAAAATCTCCCGAGGATTGGCATCCTTAAACTCGGCCTCCTCTGGCAAGAGACAGTCAGTGCCAAAGCAGTTCGCCTCTTGGTTACCCTGAGCCTTTAAATCTAGATCATCCAGGTCACAGGCAGGCATCAGGTCGCACATTTGATCAGCCATGTCTCCATGAAACACCTGGCGCACCATCGACAACAGATAGATCGGCGTCAGAATCAACCCCACTGCCGCCAGGAAAATGGTCACCAGGCGAAAGGCCGAACCATAGATGTCTGTTGTGGCTAAACCCACAAAGACCGCCACCTCCCCGACAAACCCACTCATCCCGGGCAAGGCCAGGGATGCCAGGATCCCCATGGTAAACAGGGCAAACACCGTGGGCATCGCCTGCCCTAACCCACCCAACTGATTCATCATCATCGTGCGGGTGCGATCGTAGGTAACCCCCGCCAAGAAAAATAACACCGACGCAATCAGCCCGTGGGACAGCATTTGCAGCATGGCCCCACTCACCCCTAAATCCGTATAGGAGGCAATCCCCAGCAGCACAAACCCCATGTGAGAAATGGAGGAATAGGCCAACCGCCGCTTCATATTGGTCTGGGCAAAGGAGTTCAACGCCCCATAGACAATGTTGACCACCCCTAAAATCGCCAACACCGGCGCAAAATACACATGGGCATGGGGCAAGAGTTCCAAGTTTAACCGGATCAGCCCATATCCCCCCATTTTCAGCAACACCCCTGCCAAAATCATCGACACTGGCGAAGACGCTTCGCCGTGGGTATCCGGCAGCCAGGTATGAAAGGGGAAAACTGCCAACTTGACCCCAAAGGCCACCAGCAGGCCAGCATACAAAAACACTTCCAGCCCTAAGGGAAACTGCTTTAACCCTAGTTCAGCAATATCAAAGGTGAGGGTATCACCAGAGAGTCCCATCCCCAGGGCGGCCACCAAAATGAAAATTGAAGCCAGGGCCGTGTACATCAAGAACTTCGTCGCGGCATAGCTGCGATTTTGCCCGCCCCAAATGCACACCAGCACATAGACCGGCACCAGTTCCACTTCCCACATGATGAAGAACAGCACCAGGTCTTGGGCTACGAACACCCCCACCTGGGCCGCATACAGAACCAACATCAGGGCGTAGAACAGGCGCGATCGCCGATTCACCTGCCAGGCGGCAAACATCGACAGCGTCGTCACAAAGCCTGCCAACAGCACCAGCGGAGCCGAAATACCATCCACCGACAGGGCCCAACTCAAGCCCAACTGAGGTAACCAAACCACCTTTTCCGCCAGTTGGAAGGTCGCCTGACTGGGGTCGTAATGCCGCCAAAAGGCATAGCACATCAGTCCAAAGTCAGCAATGCCAACCCCCAAGGCAAACCAGCGGACAGTCTTGCCGCTTTGATTAGGGAGAAAAGGAATGACTAACGTAGCTACCAACGGCAGCAGCACGATCGCGGTTAGCCAGGGGAACTGTTCTGTCATGGTAAGAATTAATGCCTGTCCGTTGACCTAAGGACATCTTACGCAACTGTGAGACCCATGATCTATGGCTCTTTTGCTGACCTGCCATTGACTTAGCATTATGTATCTGGTGTGCAAAATGTATCTGGTGGGGAGTATCTGGTGGGGAGTATCTGGTGGGGAGTATCTGGTGGGGAAAAGAGAGTGATCAGAATTTTGTGTAAACCCAGGACACCATCCCCCCCCTGGCCTTTGCTGATTGCCTGATCTCGGTGGGAGAGTTTTTGCGATCGCTAGCTATTGTCAGTCCAGTTAGGGCGGGACGGCGGTGGATTTGCGAACCCAGAGTGAAATGGCTATGGGTGTATTTTGCCCTGGATTCAAAGAGGCGATTCAGAGACCAGGATTATCGCTACAAACATACGGAGTATGCCGCCCGTGGCATCGCGAAATACTGGATTGTGGACCCTGAAGATCGCCTGATTATGGTCTGCCAGTGGGTGGAGGGGCAGGACGATCACCCACAGGATAGAAGAGGTGGCCAGGCTTTAACGACTCTCAGAGGTTGACCTCTTCGTAGAGATCGGCGATCGCCCCCTCCCAGCCAACGCTGGTCAACACCACCGGTTCCCCGGCGCTATGGCAATACAGCACCCACAACCCTTCGGCATTGCGACGAAACACCTCCACCTGGGGGCGGCTTTGACAGACCACCACGTATTCTTGCAAGCTGGCCAGGCGCCGGTAGTCGGTGAATTTATCCCCCCGGTCAAAGGCCTCTGTGCGGTCTGAGAGGACTTCTACGATCAAACAGGGATAGCGTTTAAAGGTGTTGGAGTCCAGGTCGCGATCGTCGCAGGTGACCATCACATCGGGGCAGTAAAAGCAGTTCAAGTCCTCAATCCGGACCTTCATATCCAGGGCATAGGCCCGACAGCCGCTATTGCGTAGATGTTCGCGCAGAAGGGCCCACAAATTCAGGGCGATGGTGATATGGGCATCGGTACCCCCCGCCATGGCGTACAGGAGACCGTCACGGTACTCATGCTTAGTGGAACTAGCCGCCTCTGCGGCCAGGTAGTCCTCTGGGGAGATTGGGCTGAAGGCTGGAACGGCAACCATGGCGTAGATTCCCTGAGGCTGGAAGGGTTTCAGGCTATATCCAGGCGACCCTCACCAGGCGAGGGCCCGTCCCCAGATTTGCTTGATCAAGGGATTTGCTTGATCAATTATAAGTTAAGTCCATAGTAAGAATCGGAGTTCTACCCCCCCCAACGACATCCTCGGTATCACCGGGGGTACCCTACCCCACAATGACATTGCCCTTAATCTCTACACCGCCCTGCGGCCCTTGCTGCGGCGACGGGGCTGTCGAGTCAATGTGGCCGATGTAAAGGTCTGTATTGAGGATGGTGGGGCTTTCTTCTACCCTGACCTGCTGGTGTCCTGCCATCCCCAGGATCTGACGGCGCTGAAGTTTGACCAACATCCGACGGTGATTGTAGAAGTGCTGTCCCACGCCCCCTTAACTCGGCCACTTCACCTTAAACAGGCGAAACAGTTCGTAGTCGCGGTGGGAGACCACCTGCCCCCCCGCCTCCCGCACCGCCGCTGGCCAGCGGTCTAGCTCAGTGAGCAACACCTCCGCCCCCAGGTAGGTTTCTAAAATCGCCCAGCTCTCCGCCAGGGGGGCGTCAGGGTTGAGGGCATCAAAGAGAAACCACCCCCCCGGTTTAAGCACCCGCTGCACCTGGGGCAGCACCACCTGCCAGTAGTCCACCGGGTAGTAGCAACTGACCCCGGTGGCGATCGCCAGATCAAAACTGGCCGGTTCGTACTCCAGGCGATGGGCGGGGGCCTGGCGCATGCCCTTAAACAACTTAGAATTTAACTGGGGCCCCCGGGCGGTGAGGGCCTGACAGGCCACGGCACTGAGATCATGGCCGTGGAAACAGGCGTCCCAGTCACACCAGGGGTAGATCAGGAAACTAACGCCACAGCCAATGTCCAGGCAGTGTTGCCGTTTAGCCGGTTTCACCGCCTCCCAGAAGGGGGTAGAGAGTCGGGGGGCGAGGCTGCCCCCCACCCAATCCTTAAAGATGGGCATCTCCTCCACCTCCTGGGGCAGGTCAAAGGGCTGACCAGCAAATTCCTGGTTATAGCGCTGGGCCACCGCCTGCAGTTGGGCCCCCCAGGGGGAGGCCTCCGCCATCGGCAGGCTCATCCCTTCAGGGCCCGGTTAAAGTTTTCCCGGTAGGCCTTGTTGCTGGCCAGCAACAGGGGCCAGAGCAGGGTGAGGGGAACCTTGCCCTCGCTAAAGGTGGTGCGGTTAAACCCAGACCAAAACTTCCAGGCGCCACCGCCGTACAGGGCGATCAATAACAGGGTGACCAGGGTACCCATGGGCTACTCCTACCAACTAGGCTTATCTATCTCCTACAATAGCAAGGTTGCCGTGTGTTGTTCAGGGAGACCCTATGCGTGCAGTGCTGATGGCTGGCGGTTCCGGCACTCGGTTGCGGCCCCTCACCTGCGACCTGCCCAAGCCCATGGTGCCGATCCTGAACCGCCCCATTGCCGATCACATTGTCAGGCTCCTGAAGGATAACGGCATCACCGAAATCATTGCCACCCTCCACTACCTCCCCGATGCCCTGCGCAACTACTTCCAGGACGGGGCTAACTTTGGGGTGCAGCTCACCTACGCCGTGGAGGAGGATCAACCCCTGGGCACGGCGGGCTGCGTCAAAAACATTGCGGACCTGCTGGACAGTCAATTCCTGGTGATCAGCGGTGATAGCCTGATGGACTTTGACCTGGGGGCGGCCATTGCCTTTCACCAACAGAAGGGGGCGAAGGCCACCCTGGTGCTGACCCGGGTGCCCAACCCCCTCGACTTTGGGGTGGTGATTGTGGATGGGGCGGGACGGGTGCAGCGGTTTCTGGAAAAACCCTCCGCCAGTGAAGTATTTTCCGACACGGTGAATACGGGCACCTACATTTTAGAGCCGGAGGTGCTGGCGTACCTGCCGGAGCACCAGGAATGTGACTTCTCCCAGGATTTGTTTCCCCTACTGCTGGATCGGGGGGAGCCCCTATACGGCTACGTGGCGGAGGGCTATTGGTGCGATGTCGGCGATCTGGAGTCCTACCGTAGGGCCCAGTACGACGCCCTGCACCGGCAGGTGCGGGTCAGCTACGGCTACGACGAAAGCCGTAGTGGGGTCTGGGTGGGGCAAAACACCTACATCGATCCCTCGGCGGAGATCCATCCGCCGGTGTTGATTGGTGACAACTGCCGGATTGGGGCCCGGGCAATTTTGGAGGCGGGCACGGTGATCGGCGATAACGTCACCATTGGCAACGATGCCGACCTGAAGCGACCGATCGTCTGGAATGGCGCCATCATTGGCGATGAGGCCCAGTTGCGGGCCTGCACCATCGGCCGTGGCGTCCAGGTAGATCGCCGTTCCCATGTGCTGGAGGGGGCGGTGATTGGTTCCCTGTCAACGGTGGGGGAGGAGGCCCAGATCAGCCCCGGGGTCAGGGTCTGGCCCAGCAAACAAATTGAGTCGGGGGCCACCCTGAACATCAATCTGGTCTGGGGCAATATGGCCCAGCGCAGCCTGTTTGGCCAGCGGGGGGTGGCTGGCCTGGCCAACATCGACATCACCCCGGAATTTGCCGTTAAGTTAGGGGCGGCCTTTGGCTCCACCCTGCAGGCGGGGGACTGGGTCACCGTATCCCGGGATCAACGCAGTATTTCCCGCATGGTGTCGCGATCGCTGATCGCCGGTCTGATGTCCGTCGGGGTTAACGTTCAAAACCTGGAGTCCACCGCTATTCCCGTGGCCCGCAGTGTGCTGGCCCAGATGCCGGTGGCGGGGGGCATCCACGTTCGCCTCCACCCTGATCGGGCGGATCACGTGCTGATCGAGTTCTTTGATCAGCAGGGGATTGATATCTCTAAGGGCAAGGAAAAGAAAATTGAAGGGGCCTACTTCAAGGAGGACCTGCGCCGGGCCGCCATCCACGAGATCGGCACCGTTACCACCCTGTCCCAGGCCCTTTCCACCTACGCCACCGCCTTTGAACGCCACCTTAACCTGCCGGTGGTGCGCCATAGCCAGGCCAAACTGGTGGTGGACTACGTCTACGCCGTTTCCGGGGCGGTGCTGCCCCAAATTCTGGCTAAGTTTAGCTGTGACGCCGTGGTGCTCAATGCCAGCCTGCGCCAGACCCCCCTGTCTAGCGGCGATCGGGAGGTGATGCTGGCCCAACTGGGGCAGGTGGTGCAGGCCCTGCGGGCCACCTTTGGGGCCCAGGTGCTGGCCAACGGAGAGCAATTAATTTTGGTGGATGAGATGGGTACGCCGATCCGGGGGGATACCCTGACCGCCCTGATGGTCCATATGATGTTGACCTGCCACCCCCGGGGTACGGTGGTGGTGCCGATCCAGGCCTCCGGTGCGGTGGACTATGTTGCCCGCCGCCACGATGGCCATGTGTTTCGCACCAAGGCCAACCCCACCGCCCTGATGCAGGCCTGTCAGGCCAACCCTAACGTGGTACTGGGGGGCAGTGGGGAGATGGGGTTTATCTTTCCCCGCCTCCATCCGGGCTTTGACGCCATGTTTTGCATTGCTAAACTGGTGGAGTTGTTGACGGTGCAGGGGCGATCGCTGGGGCAAATCCTCACCGAGCTGCCCCGCATCGCCCACCGCTCCCTCACCCTGCGCTGTCCCTGGAGCGTCAAGGGTAGCCTGATGCGTCATTTAGTGGAGATCAGCCCCAGCGATCGCCTGGAATTAATCGACGGCGTTAAAATTCTAGGAGATAATCCCAACGATTGGGTGCTAATTTTGCCCGATGCCGGAGAACCCCTGGTGCATCTATTTGGCAACAGCCAGAGCCGCGATTGGCTCGACCATACCCTGGCAGATTACCAAAGCCACGTCCAACAGTTTATTACCAACGCGCAGGATAGCAAGGAGACCCTGGCCCCATGAACAATTGCATGCTACTGGCCGAAATTGTGCAGGCCCCCCAGCTACGCTACACCTCAGATAACCAAACCCCGGTGGCGGAGTTTTGGGTGGAGTTTCCCCCCCTGAAGGAAAATGACCCAGCCGCTAAGCTAAAGGTGGTGGCCTGGGGTAACCTGGGCCAGGAGGTCCAGGCTAACTACCAGGCCGGCCAGCGGGTGTTACTGGAGGGCCGGTTGGCCATGAACGTCATCGATCGCCCCGAGGGGTTTAAGGAAAAACAGGTGGAAATGACCCTGCAGCGCCTCTACGATGCCGGGGCCTTTAGCACCATGGCCATGGCCGCCCCTGCCCCCCTCACCCCCCCCACCGCCAGCTCGGCAACCCCTGCTGCCGCCGCCGCTACCGTGACTCCTGCCGCTGCCCCGTCCCCCCGCACCCCCGTCACCCCCCCCGCCGCCGCTGCCCCCGCTCCCAGCCCCAACTACGACGATATTCCCTTCTAGCCTATGTCCGCCAGTCGCCCCGCCGCCATCGACAAAATTGTCAGTCGCTTTCAACAAACTAGTGACCCCAAGCGCCGCTACGAGCAATTGTTGTGGTTCGCCAAGAAACTCGACCCCCTACCGGAGCAGGAAAAAACCCCCGAGAATAAGGTGCCGGGTTGCGTCTCCCAGGTGTTTGTCACCGCCTGCCTGGACCAGGGAGGGGTGATCTATCGGGCTGACTCCGATGCCCAGATCACCAAGGGGTTGGTGGCCCTACTGGTGCAGGGGATGAACGGCCTTACCCCAGAGCAAATCCTCAACCTCAGCCCCGACTTCATTAAGGACACGGGGCTGGATGTCAGCCTCACCCCCTCCCGGGCCAACGGTTTTTACAACATCTTCAAGAAAATGCAGCAGATCGCCGCCACCCTGGCCCCATCCCCCCAATTCTCCGCAGACTAGGGTCTCGGTCAGGTATGGGCTTAACGGTGTTAGTAGATAGGCAAGTCAGTAGCCCTTCTCCCCCATCTTGATTACCTGCCGAGTGTCCTATGACTCAATTTAGATGGCGCAATTTAGATAGATATGCTAGGTTAGCTTAAACCATAGATACCAAGCCTAATCCAGCCTTAGCTGGAGCGGAGGACCCAAATCTTGGGGCTCATCCTGGAGCGAACCGTACTCGCTCAGGAGGGGGATCTCTCACCCCTCGCCCGTCAGCTAACTCCGTCGGCATTGAGAGAGAACCTAGTGGACAGCTTTTT
>Ga0172373_10009384_pt1 | contig 12171 bp, 11 predicted proteins | sample Lak10m_2_FD_114546 | JGI IMG/M metagenome (GOLD analysis project Ga0172373, IMG submission 114546) | Freshwater microbial communities from Kabuno Bay, South-Kivu, Congo - kab_092012_10m | ecosystem: Environmental > Aquatic > Freshwater > Lake | place: Democratic Republic of the Congo... | reverse complement strand
CTCCCTGCGTTTCTCCCATGCGCTCCTGTTGGCGATCCAGAGGGCGAAGACGAACGGTTTCCCCGTCTCTTTCCGCCACCACTCGCCGAGATCCGTGACGTGCGGCGCCACGCCGTCGACGGCCGCCCGGATCGCGTCGTCCCCGATCACAAGGTGGGCCGGGTAGCGGCGCAACGCCTCCTTGGCGGGAAGCTCCGTCCGTACGAGGAGATTGGTCCGCCCGAGCGACTCGCGGAGGAGGATCTCGAGCAGCGAGACCGAGGTGTCCGAGTTCCCGGTGACCGAGATCGGCTCGGGGGGAAGCCGCCGGAGCGGTTCGTTCGACAGGAGCAGGACGCTCATCACGCGGCGCCTGGAAGAGATGGAAATGCCCGGGCAAAGGAGGTACCGGTCCGGGCAGACGGCGTATTCGATGGAAGAGGAGGGGGACAGGTCCAGTTCCCCATCGCGCAGCTTCCGGTTCAAGTCGGAGGGGTTCCCGTCGACGAACGACACCCCGCCCGGCACGCCGCCGGTCGCAAGTCCGTGGAAGATCGGGACGAGATTAGCGTACGGGATGCGTCCGACGCGCAGCGGGGAAAGGTGCCCGGTCATCGGCGGCAGTTTACCACGCTCCCGCCGGGAAACGCGACCGCCCGCCTGCAACCGCCCGCCTTGACGAGCGGGGCCAAAATTCCAATAATGGTGGGGCCATCCGAAGGAGGTTCCGTGGACAGGCCCAAGATTTCCGAGCGGTACTGAGGGTGCGCGTCGTCGCGGGGAAGTGGGGGGGGCGGACGATCCGGGCTCCGCGCGGCGCATCCGTCCGTCCGACCTCCGACCGGGTCCGCGAGGCCGTGTTCGCGATCCTCGGTGAGGAAGTGGTGGGGAGCATCGTGCTCGACCTCTTTGCGGGGACGGGGGCGATGGCGATCGAGTCGCTCTCCCGGGGGGCGGCCGGGGCGGTGCTCGTGGAGTCCTCGCCGACCGCGCTCGCCGCGCTCAGGGCGAACCTCACGGCGCTGGGGGCGGAAGGCGCGCTCTGTCTCCCCCTCGACTACCGGGAAGCGGTCCGGAGGCTCTCGGCGCAGGAGAGGACGTTCGACCTCGTCTTCCTCGATCCCCCGTACGGCAAGGGGTTGGTCGGCCTCTCGGCGGAGTTGCTCGCCCGCGCCGGCGTCCTCGCTCCCGGGGCGGTGGTGGTGGCGGAGCGGGCCTCGCGTGATCCCGTGGACGCTCCCCCGCCGGAGTGGAGGGGCCGGTCCGACCGCCTGTACGGCGATACGAGGATCACCCTGTACGACATCCCCGAACCCCGCGGGAACGCGCCGCAGGGCGGACAGAAACAGGAGAAACGATGAGGACCGTCGCCGTCTATCCCGGCTCGTTCGATCCGCCGACGAACGGGCACCTGGACATCATCGAGCGATCCTCCCGGGTCTTCTCGCGGGTGATCGTCGCGGTTGCGCTGAACATGCGGAAGAACGCATTCTTCACCCCCGCCGAACGCGTGCGGATGCTGAAGCGGTTGACCTCCGGGATGGAGAACGTCGAGGTCACCTCGTTCCGCGGCCTGCTGGTCGATTTCGCCCGCGACCAGGAGGCGCACGTCCTCGTGCGGGGGCTGCGGGCGATCTCGGACTTCGAGTACGAATACCAGATGGCCCAGATGAACCGGAAGCTGGACCATGAGGTCGACACGGTGATCATGATGACCGGGGAGCGGCACTCCGCGATCAGCTCGAACATCGTGAAGGAGATCGCCCAGTTTGGCGGAAAGATCGACGACCTCGTACCACCGCTGGTGCGGGACATCCTGATGAGGAAGCTGAAAGGAGCGAAGAGAAAATGAAGCTTGCGGGCAGGGTAGGGAGGATCAAGCCGTCGCCGACGCTGGCGATCACCGGCAAGGCGAAGCAGATGAAGGCGCAGGGAATCGACGTGGTCGGTTTCGGGGCCGGGGAGCCGGATTTCGACACCCCTGACAACATCAAGGCGGTCGCCAAGAAGGCGCTGGACGACGGGTACACGAAGTACACCCCCGTCCCGGGCTCGCCGGAGCTCAAGGACGCCATCCTCGCCAAGCTCAAGCGGGACAGCGGACTCGAATACAAGCGGGAAAACATCATCGTCTCCCTCGGCGCGAAGCATTCGATCTACAACGTCGCCCAGGCGTTCCTCGAGGCCGGGGACGAGGTGATCATCCCCGCGCCGTACTGGGTCTCCTACCCGGACATCGCGCTTCTTGCGGACGCCACCCCGGTGATCGTCGAGGCGAAGCAGGCCACGGGGTTCAAGATCACCCCGGCGCAGCTTACGAAGGCGATCACGAAGAAGACGAAGCTCTTCGTGCTGAACAGTCCCTCCAACCCGACCGGGGCGGCGTACACGAAGGCGGAGCTCGAGGCGCTGGCACAGGTGATCGTCAAGAAGGACATCACCGTCCTGTCGGACGAGATCTACGAGAAGCTCGTGTACGACGGTTTCAAGTTCACCTCGATCGCCTCGCTGGGCGAAGAGGTGAAGAAGCGCACGATCTTGGTGAACGGCCTCTCCAAGTCGCACTCGATGACCGGGTGGCGGATCGGGTACGTCGCGGCGGACAAAGACCTCGTCGCGGCGATGGGCAACATCCAGAGCCAGAGCACGAGCAACCCGGTGTCGTTCTGCGACAAGGCGTCGATCGAGGCGCTGAACGGGCCGCAGGACTTCCAGAAGACGTGGGTCGCCGAGTTTGACCGGCGGCGCCGCTACATCACCGACCGGCTCAACAAGATGCCGGGCGTGTCATGCCTGCTCCCGCAGGGGGCGTTCTACGTCTTCCCGAACTTCTCTGCGTGCTACGGGAAGAAGACGCCCGCGGGCAAGGTGATCGACGGCTCCTCCGCCCTCTCGGCGTACCTGCTCGACGACCATAAGGTGGCGGCTGTTCCCGGGATTGCGTTCGGCGACGACGCGTGCCAGCGTCTCTCCTACGCCACCTCCATGAAGAACATCGAGAAGGGGATCGACCGCATCGAGCAGGCCGTCAAGGCCCTCGCGTAATCCTTCCGGCGGCCCCGCGGGGAGGTGATCCTTCCCGCAGGGCCGCCAATCACCTCAGAGTGGTTTTTTGCCCGTTTTCGTGAACCGGAAGTAGTCCGCCAGGATCTTCGCGTGGTCGAAGGCGATGGGGGAGGGGAGGTCGCCCTCGCCGAACAGGCGCGCCTCGGCGGCGTCGTCGCCGCCCGTCGGGGCCCCTTCCGCCCGCCCGACGTAGACCGTCGAGATCGTATGGTGACGCGGGTCGCGGGCCGGGTCGGAGTAGACGCCCAGCAGCGCGGTGAGGGTCACGCGCAGGCCCGTCTCCTCGAGCGCCTCCCGGACGGCCGCATTTTCGACGGTTTCACCGGTCTCGACGAACCCGCCGGGGATCGCCCACCCCGGGGGGGGATTCTTCCGGCGGACGAGGACGATACGGTCGCCCACCTCGATGACGACGTCGGCGGTGGGGAGGGGATTACGGCCTGCCAAGGGGTGTTCCTCCTGCCTCCCGGGCCGGTCCCGGGTGCCGATTTGTGTTATAAATTCTACTATGGATTTCGGCCATCCCGCGGCGATCTTCGCGTCTTCCTTCGTCATCGGCCTCTCCGGGGCGATGATGCCGGGCCCCCTCCTTGCGGTCACCATCCGGCATGCGTCGGTCCGCGGTTTTTCCGCTGCGCCGCTGCTCGTCCTCGGGCACGCGATCCTCGAGGCGGCGCTGGTGTGCCTGCTCCTGTTCGGACTGATGGAGTGGATCCGGGGAGACGCGGCGGTCATCGCGATCGCCCTGCTCGGCTCCGCGATGCTCCTCCGGATGGCCGCGGGGATGGCCTTGGAGGTCCGCACGCTCCATTTCGACGCCGGGACGGACGACTCCCCGTCGCGGCGGAAGGACCGGAAGGGATCGGGAGGGGTGCGTCCCGTGATCGACGGGATCGTCACCTCCGCTTCGAACCCGTACTGGTCGCTCTGGTGGGCGACGATCGGCCTCGGGTACCTGCTCCTTTCCCGCGAACACGGATGGCGCGGCGTCCTCGCCTTCTTCTCCGGGCACATCCTGTCCGACGCGGCGTGGTATCTCTTCGTCGGCGGGGCGGTTTCGGCGGGGCGGGGTTGGTTCACCGACCGGGTCTACCGCGGCGTCGTCGGCGCCTGCGCCGTGTTCCTCGTCTTCTTCGCCCTCACCTTCGGATATCTCGGGGTGTCGCGCCTTGTCCACATCCTGTAACGGGGGCATTCCCTCCATGGAGGCTTCGAGATGAAGGCGGTCGTGATGGCGGGAGGGTTCGGAACGCGGCTTCGCCCGTTGACGGAGAAACTTCCCAAGCCGATGGCGCCCGTGGCGAATCGGCCGATGATGGAACACGTCGTTCGGTTGCTGGCCGCCGAGGGGATCGACGACCTCGAGGTGCTCCTCCACTTCTATCCCGAGAAGATCAGCTCCTGGTTCGGGGACGGGACTCTGTGGGGGGTCCGGATGAATTACGTGAACGCCGAGGCGGATTACGGCACCGCCGGGGCGGTGAAGAACGCGGAAGAGCGGCTCTCCGGGACCTTTCTGGTGATCAGCGCGGACATCATCACCGATTTCGACCTCTCGAAAGCGATCGACTTCCACAAGGAGCGCGGGGCGGCGGTCACCATCGTCCTGACGCGCGTCCCGAACCCCCTGCAGTACGGCATCGTGATCACCGAGGAGGACGGCCGGATCGTCCGTTTTCTCGAGAAGCCGACGTGGGGGGAGGTCTTTTCCGACACGATCAACACGGGGATCTACATCGTCCAGCCCGAAGTGCTCGATCTGATCCCTCCGAAGAAGAACTGGGACTTCAGCAAGAACCTCTTTCCCGCCATGCTGACGCGGGGCGACCGCCTGCTCGGCTATGTGGCGGAGGGGTACTGGAAGGACGTGGGGAATCTCGACGAGTACCTGAACGTCCACCTCGATCTCCTGGCCGGGAAGATGAAGATCGGCATCGAGGGGGAGAAGGCCGGGGAGCGGAGCGTCTGGATCGGCGAGGGATCGAAGGTCGACTACACGGCGGAGCTTTCCAACGTCGTGTTGGGGAAGAAGTGCGTCGTCGGGTCCGGGGTGACGATGAGCAACGTCGTGGTCGGCGACGGATGCGTTGTCGAGGACGGGGCGGTCCTCCAGTCCTCCGTGCTGTGGGAGCGCGTGTCGGTGGGGAAGGGGGCCCGGGTCTTCGAGAACATCGTCGGATCCGACGTCCGGGTGGGGCGCGGCGCGTTCCTCGCGGAGCGGGCGGTGATCAGCGATCATTGCGTCATCGGGACGGAGGCCGTGGTCAAGCCGAACGTGAAGGTGTGGCCCCACAAGGTGGTCGAGGACGGCGCGGTGCTGTCGTCTTCCCTCATCTGGGGGGAGAAGTGGGCGCGCTCCCTCTTCGGCGCCTACGGGATCGTCGGCTTGGCGAATATCGAGATCTCCCCCGAGTTCGCGGCGAAGGTCGGGGCCGCCTACGCCGCGACGTTCGGCAGGAAGGTGGTCCTCTCGACCAGCCGCGACAGCCACAAGGCGTCGCGGATGATCAACCGCTCGATCATGACAGGGATGCTCTCGGTCGGCGTCGACGTGCACGACTACGGCGTCACCCCCCTGCCGGTGGTTCGTTTCCTTTCCCGCTCGCACGGGGAGGAGCGGGGCGGCGTCCACGTCCGGAAGAGCCCGTTCAACGCCTCCTTCCTCGACCTCAAGTTCTTCGACGATTCCGGCATGGACCTGCCGATGGGACTCGAGAAGAACATCGAAAACCTGTTTTTCCGGGAGGACTTCGTCCGGGCCGACATCGAGGAGACGGGGGGGATCACCTTTCCGTTGGGCGGGTTCGACCTCTACGTCGACGGGTTCGCGAAATCGGTCAACGCCCGGGCGATCAAGGAGCGGAACTACAACATCGTGCTCGACTACTCCTACGGCTCCTCCGCCGTCATCTTCCCCCGGATCCTCGGAGAGCTCGGCGTCGAGACGGTCGCGCTGAACGCCATCCTCGATCCGGCCCGCATCACCCGGTCGCAGGAGGAGTTCGACAAGGGAATGGGCCACCTCGCGGCGATCTCGCGTTCCCTGTCCGCCGACTTCGGCGCGATGCTCGACACCGGCGGCGAGAAGATCTTCCTGGTCGACGAGAAGGGGGATATTCTCCCCGAGGCGACGGCACTGCAGGTGATCTGCCTCCTCGCCTGTCGCCAGGCCGGGAAAGGACTGGTGGGAGTGCCGGTCACCGCCTCGCGGAACGTGGAGAAGATCGCGGCGCGCTTTGGGATGGACGTGGTCCGGACGCGGACCTTGCCGCGTTCGTTGATGGAAACGGCGGCGAGGGAGGGGGTCGCTTTCGCGGGGGACGGGGCGGGCGGGTTCGTCTTCCCGCGCTTCCAGCCGGCCTTCGACGGGATGTTCGCCATCGTGAAGATCATGGAGCTGCTGGCGGCCGAGGGGAGGGGCCTCTCCGACATTCTGCGCGAGATCCCGCCGACCGTCCTGATCCATCGGAAGATCCCCTGCGCCTGGGAGAACAAGGGGTCCCTCATGCGGATGCTGACCGGACACGCCAAGGGGAAGCCGAGCCAGTTCATCGACGGGGTGAAGGTGTTCGAGGGGGAGGACTGGGCACTGGTCTACCCGAGCCAGGACGAGGCGTACTTCCACCTGATCGTCGAATCCGGGGACGGCCGCTCGGCTTCGCTGCTTGCGTCCGAGTACGCCGACCTGTTCGCGTCCTGGGAGAAGAAGCTGTGACCGACGGTCGTCCGCTCCGCGTGTTGTCGATGGAGGTCGGCCCGCTGGCGGAGAACGCCTACATCGTGGGGCACGTGGCAAGCGGCAAGGCGGTGGTGATCGACCCGGGAGACGAGGCGGACGAGATCTTTCGCCAGCTGACCGGGAGGAAGTGGACACTTGAAAAGATTCTCCTCACCCACGGGCACTTCGACCACGTAGGGGCGGTTGCCTCCCTCAAGGAGCGGACGGGTGCGAGCGTCCACATCCACCCCGAGGATGCGGAGCGGATGCGGACGGCGGGCCGGCAAGGCGCGATGTTCGGGCTTCTCGTCCCTGCCCCTCCGCCCCCGGACGTGCTGGTGCGGGAAGGCGATGCCGTTTCCCTGGGGGACGTCGCGTTCCGCGTCCTCCACACCCCGGGGCACACCCCGGGGCACGTGACGTACGTTTGCGGAGACCTCGCCTTCGTGGGCGATCTCATCTTCGAAGGTTCCATCGGCCGGACGGATCTTCCCGGGGGCTCCCTCGACCAACTGCTGTGTGCGGTCCGGGAGAAGATCTTCACGCTGCCCGCGGCGACCATCCTCTTTCCGGGGCACGGTCCGGCCACGACGGTTGGGGATGAAATGCGCGGGAACCCATTCTTCACGGGGGAGGATGCAGGGATATGACAACGCTCTCCGGCAAGGAGATCGTCCTCGGGGTCACCGGGGGGATCGCGGCGTACAAGGCGTGCGAGATCGTCCGCGCGCTCCGCAAGGAGGGGGCGGGCGTCCGGGTCATCCTCACCGCCTCCGGGGCGCGGTTCATCACCCCGCTCACCCTGCAGACGCTATCGAAGAACCCGGTCTATGACGATCTGTTCGACCTCATCACCGAGTCCGAGATCGGGCACATCTCCCTGGCGCAGCGGGCGAATCTCCTGATGATCGCCCCCGCCACCGCGAACATCCTCGGGAAGATCCGGGGCGGCATCGCGGACGACATGCTCTCGACCGTGGTGATGGCCACGGCCGCGCCGGTGCTTCTGGCGCCGGCGATGAACAGCCAGATGTACGCCTCTCCGGCGGTGCAGGAAAACGTGGAGGTCCTCCGGGAGCGCGGGTTCACCTTCGTGGACCCCGACGAGGGGGAGCTCGCCTGCGGCACGATGGGCCCCGGGCGGCTGGCCGACCCGGAGAAGATCGTCGAGATGGCACGGATCCTCCTGGCGGAGAAGATCCTCGCCGGGAAGAAGGTCGTCGTGGGGGCAGGCCCCACGGCGGAGGACATCGATCCGGTCCGGTTCCTCACGAACCGGTCCAGCGGCAAGATGGGGTTTTCCATGGCGGTTGCGGCGAGGCGTTTCGGCGCGGAGGTGACCCTCGTCGCGGGACCGACCCGGCTGCCGGATCCGCCGTTCGTGAAGACGGTCCGGATACGCTCCGCGAACGAGATGATGGAGGCGGTGGCGAAGGCGGCCCAAACGGCGGACGCGGTGGTGATGGCGGCGGCGGTGGCCGACTTCCGCCCGGAGTCGGCGGCGTCGAAAAAGATCAAGAAGGAGACGTTCGACGGGCGGATCTCCCTTGTTCCAACGGAGGACATTCTCGCCTCCCTCGGACGTTCCAGGGGGAACCGGGTGCTCATCGGGTTCGCGGCGGAGACGAACGATCTCGAGGGGAACGCGGTCGAAAAGATGCGCCGGAAGAACCTCGATGCGATCGTCGCGAACGACGTCTCCCGGTCCGACATCGGGTTCGAATCCGACAGCAACGAAGTTCGCGTCTACTTCTCGGACGGTACCGCGCTCGACCTCGCGATGGCGGCGAAGGACGCGATCGCCTCCGCCGTCTGGCGGGCGGTCTGCCGGAAGTTCCTCCCCGGATGAGCGGAGCCGTTTCCCGCCGGATGCTGGCGGCCTGGCTCCGGGAAGTCGGGGTGGACTACGTCCTCCGGCCGTCGCCGGGCGTGGAGACCCTCGAAGAGATCCGGAAAGAGCTGACCGGCTGTCGACGATGCCCGCTATGCGCGGGGCGCAGCACGGTCGTCTTCGGGGTGGGGAACCCCCATGCCCGGCTGATGTTCGTCGGCGAGGGACCCGGGTCCGAGGAGGACCGCCGTGGGGAGCCGTTCGTCGGGGCCGCCGGGAAGCGGCTCGATCAGTGGATCGCGCGGATCGGTCTTCGGCGGGAAGATGTCTACATCGCGAACATCGTAAAGTGCCGCCCGCCGGGCAACCGCGCACCGACTCCGGACGAGGCGAAGGTATGCCTTCCGTTCCTGGTGCGGCAGATCCGCGCGGTCCGCCCCGAAATCGTCTGCACCCTCGGTGCGACCGCGCTGAATTTTCTTCTGGGGGTCGAGGAGAAGATCACCCGGGAGCGGGGAAAGTGGAGGGAACGGGACGGCATCCCCGTGCTCCCGACGTATCACCCCGCCTTCATCCTGCGCAACGCCGCCCGGGAGACGGAAGTGTTCGGAGACTTCGATCTCCTTTCTTCGCGACTCGGCCTCCCTTCCGCGCGATGACGGAACCTCTTTCCGAATCCTCGACATGTTTGCGCGAAGTCCGGGTCAGCCGGAAAGGCGAAGAACGGCTGCGCTCCGGCCACCCGTGGGTGTTCGGGGACGATTTGCGCGAGGTGCCGCCGGGACTCCCGGCAGGGGCGTGGGTCCGTGTGCGCTCGCGGGCGGGGGAACCTCTCGGAACGGCGACGATCAATCTCGGGTCCAGGATCACCTTGCGACGGGTGTCCCGTGCGGACGTCCTGCCGTCGGTGGAGTTCCTCGGACGCCGGCTGTGCGACGCCTCCGCGCGGCGGGCCGAAGCGGGGATGGGCGGGGAACGCGCCCTGCGGGTCCTGTATTCCGAGGGCGATTTTCTTCCGGGGGTGATCGCGGACCGGTACGGCGATCTTCTCTCCGTGCAGATTTTGACGGCGGGGATGGAGACCGTCCGGGACCTTCTCCTCGACGTTCTCGAGCGTCACTTCCGGCCGCGGCTGATCTACGAGCGGTCCGAAGGCGGCGGGCGCCGCCGCGAAGGGCTACCGGAGCGGAAAGGGCCGGCCCGCGGGGACGGGCCGACCCGGGAAGAGATCGAGACGGACGGTGTCCGGTTCTCCGTGGACGTGGAGACGGGGCCGAAGACCGGCTTCTTCCTCGACCAGCGATGGAACCGACGCATCGTCCGCGGCCTGGCGAAGGGAAGGACGGTCCTCGACGGCTTCTGCGCCGGGGGAGGGTTCGGCCTGTATGCCCTCGACGGGGGGGCGACGAGCGTTCTCGCCATCGACTCCTCCCGGGCGGCCGTCGAAACGGCGCGGGCGAACGCCGCGTTGAACGGCGTTTCCGGACGGTGGGAGGGGGAGGCGGAGGATCTCTTCCAGGCGCTTCGGAACTTGCGGGACGTCGGCCGGCGGTTCGACCTCGTGATCCTCGACCCCCCGTCGTTCGCCAAGTCCCGCGAGGGGAGAGAGGGGGCGATGCGCGGGTACAGGGATATCAACCGGATGGGGTTGTCGGTCCTCTCTCCCGGAGGCCTCCTCGCCACCTCGTCCTGCACGCAGTTGATCGACGGGCCGCAATGGGTCGACGCCCTCCGGGATGCGGCGGCCGATGACGGCGCCGACCTGGAGAGGATCGCGTGGGGAGCGGCGCCGCCCGATCACCCGGTCCTTCTTTCCGTCCCCGAGACCGACTACCTGAAATTCGCCGTCTACAGGAAACGACTGCCATGACCCGTTCCGTTCGATGCAAGCGGATCGATTTGAAGAATTTGTTGATTTCGGTTCTGATCCTCCTCTCCGTTCCGGGGGTCGTCTTTCCCGCCGGGCCGGCGGGGAAGGGGGTGCTCGTGGCGACGATCGCGGCCCCGATCGGTCCGGTCACGGCGGACTACCTCGCCGCGGTCATCGCCCGGGCGGAGGACGAGGACGCGGCGCTCCTCGTGATCGAGCTGGACACCCCGGGCGGACTCGATTCCGCGATGCGTCAGATGGTGCAGGCGATCCTCAAGAGCCGGATCCCCATCGCGGTGTACGTCGCTCCGCAGGGGGCGCGATCCGCCTCGGCGGGGGTGCTGATCACGCTGGCGGCCGACGTGGCGGCCATGGCCCCCGGGACCAACATCGGCGCGGCCCACCCGGTCAACCTGGGCGGGGGCGCGATGGACAACACGATGTCGCGGAAGGTCGAAAACGACGCCGCGGCCTATGCGCGCTCGCTGGCGGCGGGCCGGGGGCGAAACGTGGACTGGGCGGAGAGCGCCGTTCGGCAGAGTTCCTCCCTTTCGGAAAAAGACGCCCTCGAAAAAAACGTCGTCGATCTGATCGCCCCGTCCCTTTCCGACCTGCTCGCCCGGATCGACGGGAGGGAGATCCGGAAGGGCGACGGGACAGTGGCCCTGCGGACGAAGGATGCGCCGGTTACCCGGATCCCCATGGGCATCCGCCATCGCGTCCTGTCCGCCCTGGCGAACCCCAACATCGCCTACATCCTCATGATGATCGGGGTCTACGGGATCTATTTCGAGCTCGCCTCCCCCGGTGCGGTCTTTCCCGGAGTGGTGGGGGGGATCTGCCTCCTCCTGGGCTTCTATTCCCTGCAGACCCTTTCGGCGAACTACGCTGGTTTCCTGCTGGTCCTCCTTTCCCTTCTCCTCTTCTTCCTCGAGTTGAAGGCCCAGTCGCACGGAGCGTTGGCGATCGGCGGGATCGTCTCGATGATTCTGGGGAGCCTGATGCTCTTCCGGGCGAGCGCAGACCCGTACGTTCGCATCTCCTGGACCGTGCTGGGCACCATGGTCGCGCTGTCGGCGGTCTTCTTCGCCGCGGTCATCTCGCTGGCCGTGCGCAGCCAGCTCCGGAAACCGACCACCGGTTCCGAGGGGATGGTCGGGGAGATCGGCGATGCGGTCACGGACATCGATCCGAGAGGGAAGGTGCACGTCGTCGGCGAGCTGTGGGACGCGCGGTCCGACCGCCCCATCCGCAAGGGGGAGCCGGTGGTCGTGAAAGCCCTCGACGGTATGACGCTCGTCGTCGATCGACGGGAGGGTCCGGCGGAGTAGCCGCAGGAGGGAGGGCGGAGTGAGGTAAAGCGCAGCCGTGCAGGTTCACCGCACGGCGAGCCACGAACGAAGCCCTGCCCTCCGAGGCTACGCAGCCGAAGGGGAACTCCCGGAGTCGCGTCGGTTTCGGGATCGGTTTGTTTTTGTTGTCGTGATTATGAACCGCAGCACTGAGACACAAGGAGGTATGTCGAATGTTCGTCTACGCAGCCGTACTGGTACTGGTCCTGCTCTTCCTGTCCAGCGCAGTAAAGATACTGAACGAGTACGAGCGGGGGGTCATCTTCCGGCTCGGGCGCGTGATCGGGTGCAAGGGGCCCGGTCTTATTCTGCTGATCCCCGCGATCGACAAGATGATCCGGGTGGACCTGCGCGT
>Ga0172373_10009383_pt1 | contig 12175 bp, 14 predicted proteins | sample Lak10m_2_FD_114546 | JGI IMG/M metagenome (GOLD analysis project Ga0172373, IMG submission 114546) | Freshwater microbial communities from Kabuno Bay, South-Kivu, Congo - kab_092012_10m | ecosystem: Environmental > Aquatic > Freshwater > Lake | place: Democratic Republic of the Congo... | reverse complement strand
AGGTAAATTTGATGGTATACCACATGTAAATCCAGAAGAAGCTCAAGCGTTCAGATGGGTGAGTATGGAAGATTTAATGCATGAAATTAAATCTACTCCTACTAAATTTACGTATTGGTTTAAGTATATTATCGCGCATTTCACTGATAAAATAACACCAGATTTCTATGAAAGTTTGTAGAAGAGAAACGTTCAATGCAGCACACCGTTTGTTTAACCCAACTTTTTCGGATGAAAAAAACGAAGCAATTTTTGGGAAATGTAACAATCCAAATTTTCATGGACATAATTATACATTGTTAGTGTGTGTAGATGGAGATATTGATCCAGAAACAGGGTATGTTATTGATTTAAAGATACTTTCAGATATTATTGACGAAGAGGTAAAAGAACCATTTGACCATCGTAATTTAAATCTAGATTGTCCAGAATTCGAAAACTTGATTCCAACAGCCGAAAATATAGCGTTTGTGATTTGGAATAAACTTCGCAATCGTTTGGATGATACATATACAATTGAATTAACTCTTTGGGAAACAGAACGAAATAGTGTATTTTACAATGGAAAATAACATTCTATTTTGGCATCGTAGGGATTTACGTTTGGAGGATAATCATGGTTTATACAAGGCCTTGACAATGGGCGGATCCGTGTCACCCGTTTTTATATTTGACACGACGATTTTGTCTAAATTACACGCAGATGACCAACGAATCATTTTCATTCACCAAGAAATTCGACGTTTAAAAAAGGAGTATCAAAATCTAGGATCCGATTTAAAGGTATTTGTTGGAAATCCACAGGAATTAATTCCTCAAATTTGTACCGATTTAAACATACAAAAAGTGGTGGTTAATCGGGATTATGAACCCTATGCATTGCAACGAGATAGCGCGATTTTTGAGTTGTTAAAGGAGAAAAATATTGATTTCGTGGGTGCAAAAGACCACGTAATTTTTGAAAAACAGGAAGTTGTTAAGGACGATGGGAAACCATATACAGTTTTTACACCATATTCTCGTAAATGGAAAGCGCGATTAACGGCTGATGATCTCCAGTCATTTGCAAGTGAAACACAGGTGCACAATCTTACAAGTTACAGTCAAAAAGAATCGTTAATAACCATACAGGAATTAGGATTTACTGGTGTTCAAACGGTTGATTTTCCTGATAAAATAGTAAGTCAAACTGTAGTGACTAACTATTCTGAACAACGCGATTTTCCCGCAATTATTGGAACGAGTAGGTTAGGGGTGCATTTACGTTTTGGAACAATAAGTGTACGCAAACTTGCACGCCAAGCAAAAGAGCAAAATGAGACTTTTTTGAATGAATTAATTTGGCGTGATTTTTATCAAATGATTATTTTTCATTTTCCACATAGTGCGACGGATTCATTTAAACCAATTTATGACCGCATTCCATGGGATAATAACGAAATGCATTTTCAAGCGTGGTGTGCAGGACAAACGGGTTATCCGTTAGTGGATGCTGGTATGCGCGAGTTAAATGCTACTGGTCACATGCACAACCGTGTGCGTATGGTAGTTGCAAGTTTTCTTACGAAACATTTATTGATTGATTGGCGTTGGGGAGCATCTTATTTTGCGGAAAAGTTGTTGGATTTTGAATTAGCTAGCAATGTAGGAGGTTGGCAATGGGCTTCTGGAAGTGGTTGTGATGCAGCGCCGTATTTTAGAATATTTAACCCAGCTTTACAATTGGATAAATTTGATAAACAAATGATTTATGTAAAAAAATGGGTGCCTGAATTTGGAACCAGTGCATATCCAAAACCAATTGTTGATCATGCAACGAATACAAAAAGAACTATAGCAATTTATAAAGAAATACTTAACGCTTAACCCGTAACTCTTAACCCGTAACTCTTAACCCGTAACTCTTAACCCGTAACTCTAATCTCAACCTATGTCAATTTCTATCGGCGATACTTGTCCAAATTTCTCGTTAAAAAATCAAAACGATGAATTGATCAACATAAATGATTTCATCGGGGCTAAACATATTGTAATCTATTTTTATCCAAAAGACAATACACCTGGATGTACAAAAGAAGCATGTTCTTTTCGCGATGCAATGCAGGAATTGAATAACCTCGATTGTGAAGTTTTTGGTATTAGTGCAGACAGTGTTGCGTCGCACAAAAAGTTTGCAGATCAATTTCGTTTAACCTTCCATTTATTATCCGATGTTGGTAATGAGGTGCGTAAATCATTCAAGGTTCCAGCGAACCTTTTTGGTTTGATACCAGGACGTGTTACATATATTGTGAACAAAGAAGGTAAAGTAGCTCATGTTATTAATAGTCAAACGGATCCAGATAAGCATATTAAGGAGACGATTGAATTTGTATCGAATTTACCCCGTTAATTTTATATCGATTGATCCAATTTAATGGGTTACGATCTATGTATTGTTGCACGTTATTTTGCATCATTTCTGAACGTATAATTATATCGAAATAATTTCGTTGCCAAGTAAAATTTGGTTTCCCAGCTTTGTGTATATACTTGGAACATGTCATTTTTAATGCACCCACTAATTCAGCCAAGGGTTTCACTTTCGGTGTGTTTTCTTTTTTCAGAAAATCAAATACTTCAATAACAAAATGTATATGGTCGGGCATAATAACATATGCTGGAATTTTTATATACTCGTATTGCTCGCATAACCAATTAAATTGTTGCTCGATTATTTTCCCGTATTTGCTTAATACAACTTTTGCTTCATTTGTCTTGCCACAATTTTCTATTTTGGATAAACATTTTTCTTTGTTTTTTACACACATGGTTATAAAATAACTTGCGTTTGCCTTATAATCGTGGTACTTGTTGCGGTAATTGTTTTTCCGCCGGTAAGTTTTTGGGTCGTAATACATGGGGTTTGTTTTTTTATTGATATGCTACTGTTTTGTGTCTGTTTGTCTGTTTGCCTGTTTGGGGTTAGTTCGGGTTAGTCGAGACTAACCCATTAAAACCCATCCCCATAGTCGTATATATATATATTACGCTAAATGTTTACATCCCTACTACGTGCCGGATTTCCACTTCTTCCACGGTTTTTGTCTCTCCGGTTTTTGTAACATACGTCCTTTCGACCATGTTTCCTGTTACAACAATTTGTTTTCCTTTTTTTCCAAAACTTTCGATAAATTGGGCGATGTTGCCCCAGGCAAACATGCGATACCATTTTGTTTCTAAACCAAAATGTGTTGCTAATTGGAAACGGGCAACTTTTGCTCCGTTATCAAATTGGGTGATTTTTGCAAAATCACCCATGTTACCTACTAAAACTACTTTGTTCATGTTTTTATTATTAAATTATTTTTGTTTTGGGCCTGTTTGGGCCTGTTTGGGGATACTCGGGGATATTCGGGTTAGTTCGGGTTAGTCGTGACTAACCCCTCACCCCCCCCTCACATCCCATATAACGTGGTGTTTTTAACAACCTACAAAATCACCAAATCATTTACTTCGACTTCCATTACCAATTTGCGTTCTCCTGTTGCTGCTTTGTAAAATCTGGAAATTAATCTTCCTTCGATCGCTAAACCCAATCCTTTCTCACCAAATTCTTCTAATACTTTTATCCATCTTCCCCAAGCGCTGATACGGTGCCATTGCTTTATGATTTTTGAATTACCTTCTGCATCCAAATATGTTTCCTGTGTGGATAATGAAAATTGTGCGATTTTACGTCCGTTTGTTAGTTCTGTTACTTTTGGTGATGAACTAATTTTTCCTATTAAATTTACGTGATTCATGTTTCTGAATTATGAGTTATAAATTATGAGTTATGAATGACGAGCAACTTCCCTTCGTACGTCACTCGTCACACGTTTCTCTTAGCTTAATTAGCTTGCTTTCTTTTCTCCTACTTTTATTAAGTCATTTAACTCGATTTCAATCGTATTGCGTTTTTGACCTTCCTTTGTTTCGAACGATTTATTCACCAATTTACCTTCAATGGCTACTTCCATACCTTTGTCTATAGATCTGCAAATACGCTCCGCTAAACTTCCCCATGCTTGAACGTAATGCCAATTCGTATTGTTTTTCCATTCGCCTGATTTGTCCTTGAACGACTCATTAATCGCTATTGAAAAGCGAGTTACCACATACCCATTTCCTACTTCTTTTTTCTCTGGTTTAAATCCAACTCGTCCGATTAAACTTACTTTGTTTCTTAAATTACTCATGTGTTTTTGTTTTTAAAATGAATACTAAAATTGTTTTGTGTCTATTTGTTTGTTTCGACTCTGCAAAGTTGAGATCCGTCTAAAACTTTATTCGTTAATTAATTATTTGCTTTCGTTTGTTATTCGTTTATATCTAATTAAATTCGTTTATATGTCTTTAAATCAGTTTTTTAATACATTTTTAATTTTTCTAAAATTCCAATGTTTTTTTCGATTTGGATGCAACTTAATCCGAGAGGTTAAACAGAAAAATGTGTATTTTTATGTACACTAATCAAAACATCATACATGTCGAAAAATCGTTTTCTTATCCTAAGCATTTTACTACTAATTGCATCCTTATACTGGACCATGCCAGTTTTAAACTATGGGTTTTGGGGTTTACCTTTTTACGTAGCAGTAATCTTATTGATTTTCCTATTCAAGCCATTACTAACTGCTACAACTCCTTTGGTGCAGATTTCCAAAAAAGGAGAACCGGTATGGAACAAGGTTGATTTTAAATTCAATAAATTTATTGTTGGAGCTCTTGCTGTATGTGTGTTGTACGCAACAGTGTTGCCTGTTTTGACTTCTTGGTCTTTGTTTCGTAACCAATCGTATCGCAATTTGATAGGAAACGTAGCGATAGGTACAAATTTTAAACACCACATGACACCTATTTCGTTGGATAAAATTCGTGTGGTTGACCAAGATTTAGCCTATAATTTAGGAGATAAAGTGTTGGGAGAACAATCCGGATTAGGTAGTCAGGTTACTTTGGGAGAATTTACGATTCAAAAAGTGAATGATCAATTGTATTGGGTGGCGCCCTTGTTACATTCTGGATTTTTTAAGTGGAATAAAAATCGTGCGGGAACACCTGGATATGTGATGGTAAATGCGACGAATGAACGCGATGTGAAATTGGTTCAACAAGTAGGTGGCAAACCTATACGAATCAAGTATCAATCGGAAGCATTTTTTGGGGATAACTTGTACAGACACATCTATATGCACGGGCATTGTACTGAAGGATTAACGGATTTTACGTTTGAAATTGACGACCAAGGCGTGCCGTTTTGGGTAGTGACAAAATATGAAAAAAAGGTTGGTTTTTATGGTTCGGATGCCGTAAGTGTTTTGGTAGTCAACGCTGCGACTGGTAACATTCAAGAATCTGCGATGGATCAAGTTCCCGTGTGGATAGATCGTATTCAACCTGAAAAATTTATTGAGCAACAACTCAATGATTGGGGAGAATTTGTGCATGGTTACTGGAATTTTTCCAATGAAAATAAGTTGAAAATTACCGAAGGTTTGACATTAGTATATGGCGAAGACAACAAATCTTATTGGTATACTGGGCTGACTTCGGTAGGTTCAGATGAATCAACGGTTGGGTTTGTGTTGGTAGATACGCGTACAAAAAAAGCAATTTGGTACAAGCAAAGTGGAGCAACGGAAAGTGCAGCCCAAAATTCTGCTATGGGAAAAGTACAGGAGAAAGGCTACGAGGCGACAATTCCAGTTCCGTATAACATTAATAATATTCCAACCTATGTGATGACCTTGAAGGATAATGCAGGTCTGGTAAAAATGTATGCGATGGTGGCGATTGAAGATTATACGATTGTTGGGGTAGGGAATACCTTGATGGAGACGTTGATGTCGTACCGAAATGCCTACAATACTGCTGGAAATCGATTGAATACATCAAGCACTTCGCAAAAAGTGAAACATCGTGGGGTGGTGTCAAGAATCAATAGTGATGTAAAAAATGGAAATAGTTATTATTATTTTCAGGTGCAAGGTGTAGCTAAAATGTTTGTTGGAACGACACAGATTTCAAATGATTTTCCATTGACAACAGCTACTGACAGTATCGAAATTGTGTATGAAAATGACGACGAAAAATTAATTGGTGTTTCCAGTTTTGATAATTTGACGATCCATAAATTGAAGTAGCGATGGAAACTTTTGTAAGTAAGATTTCGGGGATTTCGTTTCCAATTTCCGAGAAAATGACGGGATATTTGATAAGTCCGAGTATTCTAAAATTGATTCAAAGAGAACATCCGATGTTTGCAGATCAAGATGTGTTGTCGTTGAAGGAACTCGCGATTTTTCGGGAGAAATACATGATTGAATTTTTACATAAAGAGTTGGGAGAGCTCAATTCGTTGGAGAAAAAGGTGTTGGATTCGATGAATGATAAAAGCAGTTTGATTGACAAAGTGGAAGATAAGTCTTTGGTAGACAACTTGACATTTGGACAACGATTGGCGGATAAGGTTGCAAGTTTTGGTGGAAGTTGGACATTTATTATATCGTTTGGCGTATTTATTTTTGTGTGGACAGTCATTAACATCGTATTTCTTGCTAACCAAAGTTTTGACCCTTATCCGTTTATTTTACTGAATTTGATCTTGTCATGTATCGCATCGTTGCAGGCACCGGTGATTATGATGAGTCAAAATCGTCAAGAAGAAAAAGACCGTGAACGCGCGAAAAAGGATTACATGATTAATCTAAAATCGGAGTTAGAGATTCGGGTGCTTCATGAAAAGATTGACCATTTGATGTTGCACCAACAACAAGATTTGATTGAAATTCAAAAAGTTCAGATAGATATGATGAATGATATTTTGAAGAATTTGGAGAAGTGATGGTTCATTATCTCTGTTTCTTACTTTTTGAAGAACTTTGTTTTTTCAATTCCTGAAATTGTTTTCTTTATTGTTCTAATGTAAGTAAGGGTTGCTTGGATATTTTTTCCGAACCTAACTTGCTCATTTCCTGAAATGATATTTTGTAATTCATTTTTCAAAGTCATTTAAACAAATATACAACAATTTTGAAAAGTTAGAAAGAGATTTTGATTTCTATCTCGACGTCACTTCGGTTCCTGAGCTTGTCGAAGGACCGTCACTCGTCACTTCGTTTGGTATCATCCATATGCTCTTGCAAACTATTCAACTCCAACATATACGCATTTGTAATAGCAGTCACGCGGTGCAATACATTCGGATAAATATCAATTTTAACGGGAGCAATAGCATTCACAACAATCCATTCTTCGCTATCGATGTGGCGGTATTCAAAGGTGAGTTCGCCATGAAGTAACCAGAAAATTTCAGGGTTTTTAGTTGCTTGAGAACCTGTGTGGTAGTGGTTACCAAAAACGGTTCCTTTTTTTCTGAAAATGGAAAGTGCTTTTCCTTGTCGGTCGAGGAAAATTTCAGCGGTTGTGCCACGTTCGTCTTGTCCGATGTAGGAGAATGGAGTGACAACAATCAGTTCGTTATTCATGGTGATAAGGTTCGTTGTTTAAAATGGTCATGGCGCGATACACTTGCTCAAAAAAGATCATGCGTATCATTTGGTGGGAGAAGGTCATGGTGGAGAGAGAGATTTTACCACTCGCACGAGCGTAGACTTCTTCCGAGAATCCGTACGCACCACCGATGACAAACACGATGGATTTGCCGCCTTGGTTGAATTGCGTTTGGATAAATTGTGAAAACGAAACGGAAGAGTAGGTTTTTCCGCGTTCGTCGAGTAAGAAAATACGGTCCGTTGTTCCAGCTTTAGCTAAAATTTCTTTTCCTTCGGCGTCTTTGACTTGTTGGAAGGTTAATTTCTTCGCGTTTTTGATGTCTGGAATTTCGATGCGCTCGATTTGCACGTAATGTTTGAGGCGATCGAGGTATTCTTTTTCGCCTGCTACAAGGAAGTCTTTTCCAGTTTTACCGATACAAATCAACTTGATTTTCATAGAGTCAAAAATAATATAAAGTGATGAAGTAGGAGCTAAAAGAAGTGGTAAATTCAATTTTAACACAAAGTCACTAAGATTTTCACAAAGTACACGAAGGAAAGGATTTTGGCACCAAGAGATACCTTTGAGAAACTTTGAGACAAATGAGGATAATCTTTGAGTTTCTTTGGGTCTTTGAGTGCTTGGTGATAATTCGGATACTCAATTTAAACAGAAAGGCACTAAGATTTTCACAAAGTACACCAAGGCAAGGATTTTGGCACCAAGGGATACCTTTGAGAAAATTTGAGAAAATGAGGATAATCTTTGAGTTTCTTTGGGTCTTTGAGTGCTTGGTGTAATAAAGAGAACTATTCAGGTTATTTATCAGTAAACTTTTCTTGCTTACAACTACATAACCGAATAAATATTCTTAATTTTGCGGCCACAAACACAAAGAACTGTAAAGCATGAAAACGGTACAATTTAGAGAAGCACTTCGTGAGGCGATGAACGAGGAAATGCGTAATGATGAAAATGTATTTTTACTTGGGGAAGAAGTTGCTGAATATAACGGGGCGTATAAAGTTTCACAAGGGATGTTGGACGAGTTTGGTCCAAAGCGTGTGATTGACACTCCGATTGCTGAATTAGGATTTACAGGGATTGCTGTTGGTGCTTCCATGATGGGTTTACGTCCGATTGTGGAGTTTATGACATGGAATTTCGCGATTTTAGCGGCTGACCAAATCATCAACAGTGCTGCGAAAATGTTACAAATGTCTGGTGGTCAGTACCACTGTCCAATTGTTTTTCGAGGTGGAAACGGTACAGCAGGACAATTAGGAGCAACACACTCACAAAGTTTTGAAGCTTTTTACGCACATGTACCAGGATTGAAAGTGATTACACCTTCTACGCCATACGATGCGAAAGGATTATTAAAAGCGGCAATTCGCGACAATGACCCAGTTGTTTTCTTGGAGTCTGAGAAAATGTATGGTGACAAAGGCGAAATTCCAGAAGGAGAATACATCATTCCAATCGGTGTTGCGGATATCAAGCGCAAAGGAACAGACGTAACAATCGTTTCTTTTGGTAAAATCATAAAAGTGGCTCACGAGGCTGCGGAAATTTTGGCGAAAGAAGGTATTTCATGTGAAATCATCGATTTACGTACCGTTCGTCCGATTGATTACCATTGCATCGTGGAGTCTGTAAAAAGAACCAATCGTTGTGTTGTCTTGGAAGAATCTTGGCCATTGGCTTCTATCTCTTCAGAGATTGCTTACCACTTACAACGTTATGCGTTTGATTATTTAGATGCGCCAGTGATGCGTGTTACACAGACAGATACACCATTTGCGTTTTCACCAACATTGATTGACGAAGCATTGCCAAATGCAGCAAGATTGATTAATGCAGTGAAAGCAACGTTATATAGAAACTAATTCGGCCCTTCCATTCGACAAGCTCATGGTGAACTCACCTCAGGGACCGAATAGTGACGAGTTACGTCCAGATAGCTATCGGGATACGAGTTTCGAAATTTTAGTAAAAAAATGAAAAGGTTAATCGGATGGTTAGCCTTTTTTTGTGAACAACAAGAATATGAGTCAGAAATTAGATACCTCCAAGATTATTCAGGTTAAATTTCCAGATAATCAATTTTATAAAGAAGCACATACCAAAAATCAAGTGGTAATTCACCATACCGTAAGTGGCACCAATCCTACAAATGTAATTAATGCTTGGACAACAAATGCAGAACGTGTTGCGACAGCTTTTGTGATTGGTGGCGATGGTACAATTGCACAAGCATTTAGTAGTAAATATTGGGCACATCACCTAGGGCTAAAGAAACCAAATAACACCATGCTTAATCAGCAATCTATTGGTATTGAAGTGTGTAATTGGGGAGGGATTACAGAAAAAGAGGGTAAATTCTACACGGCATATAACAAGGAAATCGCGAAAGAGCATCTTATCGATTATGGAAAAACATGGCGTGGTTATCGTTATTTTCATAAATATACCGCCGCACAGATAGAGTCGTTGCGTCAGTTGTTGGTCTACCTTTGCGATACCTATAAAATCGCTAAAGAATACCATCCAACAATGTGGGACATAGACAATGAAGCACTTACCGGAAAGAATGGTATTTTTACCCATGTATCTTTTCGTGCGGATAAAAGTGATATGCATCCACAACCAGAATTGATTGCGATGTTGACAAACTTACACGAAGAAATTTAAGTTACTTAAAGTCAATTAAAATGCATAATTATTTTCAATTAATCAATCGACGTATACTTATACAACTTGTATTTGTTGGGGTATTACAGTTTGTAAATGCGCAAAAGTTATATTTTCCACCGCTAAGTAATACTGCTAATTGGGATACATTATCACCAGAAAGTCTGGGTTGGTGCAGCCAGGAAATTGATGCTTTGAACGATTACCTAAACCAACAAGATACGAAAGGATTTATTGTGCTAAAAAATGGAAAAATCGTTTTGGAAAAGTATTTTGGGACATTTTCGAAAGATAGCGTTTGGTATTGGGCATCTGCAGGTAAAACCATTACTTCTTTTCTAGTAGGAAAAGCACAGGAAGAAAAATTTCTAACCTTGGATGCGCCTACTTCTAGTTATATAGGTGCTGGATGGACAGCTTGTACTGCAGAACAAGAGAAAAATATTACCATTCGACATCAATTGACAATGACTACAGGATTAAACGACGCTGTAAAAGATAATCATTGTACATTAGATACATGCTTAACCTATTTAGCCCAGCCAGGCACACGTTGGGCATACCATAATGCACCATATACATTGTTAGAAAAAGTTCTTTCTTCAGCCACAAAGAAACCGATTAACACATATACAAACGAAAAATTAAAGCAAAAAACAGGAATAACAGGGTCATGGATTTATAATGGGTATGATAATGTTTTTTATAGTAAAGCAAGAGGAATGGCACGTTTTGGATTGTTGATGCAAAATAATTGTGTTTGGAATTTGGACACATTACTTAATGATACAGTCTATTTGGACCAAATGATCCAAACATCTCAAGCACACAACCTTTCTTACGGGTATTTATGGTGGCTTAATGGTAAAAATTCGTACATGGCGCCAACATTACAAACAGTTTTTAAAGGATCCTATGCTCCAGCAGCACCAAGCGATATGTTTGCTGCATTAGGTAAAAACGGGCAGATTTTAAGCATTTCAAAAAGTTTGGGTTTAGTTGTTGTCCGAATGGGAAATCAAGTGAATAGTGGGGAAGTACCGATGCAACTATGTAATAAAATTTGGGAAAAACTGCAAGCAGCAATGTGCGAAAAAGTAGAAATCAACGAATTAAATTTAGCAAAGGAGAATGTATTTGGATACATAAATACTTTGGGTACAGAGCTTATCCTAACATTACCAAGCGATGAAAATAATGAAATAGAAATATGGAATGCTATGGGACAAGTACTTCAACAATCACATAATGTTAGTAAAATAGATATTTCGAAACTGACCGATGGATTATACTTCCTAGTTGTGAAGCAAGGAGGTAAAGTTCTTAAGCAAAAATTCAGGAAGTTTTAATTGGAAATTTCTTTTTCAAAACAAAAAAAACGAGTTTTAACTAATTTTCTCTTTTCAGGTACTCATTACTCAAAACGCGTTTTTAAATCTTGTAACTCGTAACGCTTCTCTCGTCACTTCGTCACTCGATGTGGAGCTGGAGGGGGTTGAACCCTCGTCCAAACATAGAATTTTCAAGGCTTCTACATGTTTAGTTTTTGGTTAATTTTCGATTGTACAACGGACAAAAACACCCAATATACAACTTATCTTCTTTTGTCTCATGCCTTCCACGAAGTAAGGTTGGCACCAGTCTTAAATGTATGATTCTCCCGGATTCCATGCCTAAAAGACGGAGGCAGCGGAGGGAGAACTTGTTCCGCCTACTGTGCTTCAGCTGGAATTAAGCTTTATCTATCCAATAGATTAAGCAGCAAGTGCGTATGACGTGTTGTCAATTATAGTTCGAGACAGGATATTAAAGAGCTCCACCTCAACGCTCTACATGCTTACACTTGACTATCGCTTATGCTGTCAAATCCAATACAGCCCCAGTATTGTACTGTAAAGTTAAGACAAAAGACTGTTAGATAAAAGACTTTTAGACAATATTTTCTCTTTCCTCTCAGAGT
>Ga0172373_10009382_pt1 | contig 12175 bp, 12 predicted proteins | sample Lak10m_2_FD_114546 | JGI IMG/M metagenome (GOLD analysis project Ga0172373, IMG submission 114546) | Freshwater microbial communities from Kabuno Bay, South-Kivu, Congo - kab_092012_10m | ecosystem: Environmental > Aquatic > Freshwater > Lake | place: Democratic Republic of the Congo... | reverse complement strand
GCATAGAGGGACCGATCCGGGATGAGCCGATTTTCATAAGCGAGTAAACTCTGTTCGATATTTCGCTTTCTTCCCGGCGTTTCCAGAGTAGCGCTTTTTTCCCGAAAAAAAGTTTTTTGAAATCGTTTTCAAGATTGTCCGGCTTTATCGAGACGAGCCAGCCATTTCCCTGCGGATCGGAGGCTAACAGCCCCGGTTTGTTTTTGAGACGATAATTTGTTGCAATAATGACCCCTGAAACAGGAGAAATCACAGGCAATACGTAATTGCCCTGAATAATATGTGCAAAACACTCTCCGGCGCCTGTGAATGAGCCATCTGCAGGCAGGATGACCAACTGCACCCTGGAGATGAGCATTGCGATAGTTGCATCCAATCCGATCCGCACCTTTTCATGCGTTTCCACTCTTACCCAGCAGTGGTCAGGATGAAACAGGAGGGAGCCATTGTCGGTTTGTGAGGAGAGGTCATCGCGAGAGCGTACGTCCTCTTCTATTTCGGATGGTTCGGGGAGATTGCTCTCCCCGCCGTTTTTCATTGCGCGTTCAAAAGGGCATGTCTCGCAGTGGTAGTTTCTGTCGCACAGTTTGTAGGATACGAGCCCTGTTTTCATCCAGACGCACTTGTTTTCTTTTGCTGGAATTAGGGGATAACCTTTGCACTTTGAGCTCATTGAATCCATTTTTGCACCTTTTATTCCTGAAAGCCTCTCCTTCAAGACACCAGGAAGAAATCCCTTACCAGCTTATCCCAGTTTTCCGGATCCAGGTTGCGGGCAATGCCATCTACCGGCACGCCGCCATCCTGAGAGAGGGCGCCCAGATTGTAATTGCCCCGTGTCAAAAGGCTGTCCCTGACGCCATCCATCCATCTTCTGGCGAGATCGCCGGTCAGCAGATTTTTCAGATTGGACGAAGCACTCGGGGATTGAACCTTGATCAGCCAGGACTGCCCGTAAGGATCGTTGCTTATCCCGGCGGGAGATTGCAGGAGGTTCTCGTTGACGGCAACTATTTTACCGCTTACGGGGGAGAGCATGTCGAACAGTTTCGAGCCCACCTGCACGCTCCAACCCTTTTCCCCCTGGGCGACCTCGGCGCCGACCTGCGGCAGGCTGACCGCATCTATTTTGCCGAGCATTTTATGGGCGAAGTCATCCATTCCAGCCTTGATTATGTTTCTGTCCTCCGGTGCCGCCCAGGTATGTCCCTGATGAAAAAAGATTCCCTGAGCCGGCGTGTTGAACCAGTTGCCGATTGCCGAAACGGCGTTTGCAACCCCCTGGTAAACTGCCTCGGCCGGTCTTTTCAAAAAATTCCAGAATGCGACAAAGGTAGCGAGTACCGCAATTATCACCAGATATTCAATGCCCTTTGTGGCGAATATGTCAACGTAAGTGAACCCTTCCATTATATAATCCTCCTTCCCGATCAGGAATGTTTAGTGTTCTTTGTCTTGCTCAAGCGGCGCGCCGCCATCGGCCATTGTGACTCCCAGACCAGGGGCGAGCGCGGGGGCATTGGCTTCAGCCTCCATCTCCCTGTCCTGTTCTGTTGCCCACTGCGGGGAATGTTTCAATATCGGCAACCGATTTACGAGCCATCGGAAAACCCAGACCATCAAAAGCACGATCGAGGCGGTAATGGTTACTTCCATCCAGGAGGGGATATACCTTTCACTGAGCGGCAGGTACCATTTGAAGGCAAGAATCGAATAATCTATCCGGTTGAAGATTACCCCCGCCATGGTGATGTAGGCGGCAACCCTGACAGGCGTTCTATTGGCCTTTTTTACCCCCCACGTGAACAGGGCAATCGGAAGAAGCAGGAAGCCGAACATCTCAGTCAGATACCAGTAACCCATTGCGGTATTCAGAAGATTCCAGTGCTGTCCATGAACCAGCAGAATCACCTGCAGGAAAAAATAGACAAACATTCCGACTGCGCAAGCCTTGCCAAGGTCAATCTCGATGTTCTTCCATGATTCGCGATACTCTTCGTCAATCCGATCCTTGCCGAAGACGCGGAAGCTCAAATTTCCGACGAAGATGACCACGGAAAGGCCGGCGTAGATGCTCGACACAAAGAATAACAGCGGGATGAACTCATTGTACCACAAAGGGTGCACCTTCCATTTTGCCATCAGAAACAGCGCGCCCAAACCCGACTGATGCAGCGTGGAGAGAGTAACCCCGAAGATCACTGCTCCGAGACTTACCGACATAAAGAACCGGCGCATCTTTCTCAGGCCCAGCCATTCCGCGAAAGCCGGCGCCAGTTCAAAAAACTGCGCGATCATATAGAGAAGAAAATGCCAGGCGATCAGGAACAATACGGAATTGACGCCGAACTTGTTGCCGATGAGCGGATTGTAGATTTGCCACCAGCGGCCGCAATCGAGGAGAATTGCCCCCGCATAGAACACATACGCCAGAAACCCGTTCAGAACAGCCAATCTTACTATGGAATGATACTTTTCGCCGCCCAGTACATAAACTACAAAAGCGCTTACATAAGCCCCGCCGGCGAAGGCAACCCCGACCATGACAATGAAACCGATCCAGATGCCCCAGGGGTATTCGGGAACTTCATGCACTACCGAGCCCAGCCCCATTGCCAGCCGGTAGACGATTAAAATGATGCCTGCAAAAATAATGGCCCCCGAAACGATATTGAAAGGGGTGAGAGTCTTGCCCTTCGGTTTGAATTCACCTTTCAAAAAAATCAACAGTTCCCTGAAGCTTTTTGTTTCCCGGTTAGTCTCTAAACTGTTCATCTCATCCCTCCCTCTTCAACTTTTACCTTTGCCTTGCGTTTGGTTATCGTGGCGATGGCGCTCAAAAAGGCGGGCCACAAAAGAAGTATGACAGGCACACTGTACAGGAAGCCCTTTGTGTATTCGGGGTAAGGCGTTGTTCCTATATCGTTTCTAAAGCCGATCTGTTCGAAAGGCACCGAAGAGATGTACATATAGCCGGAGCCGCCCGCCTCTGTTTCGCCATAAATGTGGTGGTAGTAATTCTTTTCATCGCTGTAAATGCGCCTGTTTGCTTCATCGATCATCTCTCTTCTTGTACCGAAGGTAAGCGCATAGGCTGGGCAGGCTTCCACGCAGGCAGGCTCCAGACCTTTCTGCGTACGGCTGTAACACATGTCGCACTTGTGCAGCTCCGGAAAGGCCGCATGCTCAAATTTAGGGATATCGAAAGGGCATGATGTCATGCAGTAGCGGCAGCCGATGCAGTTGTCATTCCAGGTAACGGCGCCCTCGCCGTGTTTTTCCATCGCCTTGACGGGGCATGCCGAAACACAGGCGGGCTGGTTGCAGTGCATGCACTGCTTCTTGACGAAAACCTCGCCTTTTTCCGTCTGGAAGCGGTTTACTGCCTCGAGCCGCTCCGCGGTTGTGTTTCTCTTTTGAGAAAAGCATGAAAGATCGTCGATATCGGGAACCGGCAGACCGTGCGCCTCGGCGCAGGCCTTTTCGCAGCTCCTGCAGCCGATGCAGCGCGTCGTATCGACGAGCACGCCTGCGAATTCTTTGTCCGATACCGGGGTGCTTGCCTCGGCCTTTACCGGAAGCAGTGGGCCGGCGGCACTTACGCCGGCAATCCCCGCTCCCATCCCTTTCAGAAAGGTCCTCCTGTCGATTCCCATAATCACCCGCTCCTTTTCCTTTCAATTTGTTATTCCGCCTTGTTTCCGCCGGAACTATCCAAGATTTGCCTCTTTCCCTTCATGCCTTCTGCCGCATGCCCTTTTTCTCCGAACCGAGCAGAAGGCATCCTGAACAGGGAGCTATCTTATTTTTTCTCCTTTTCTATTGAATCGCCACCGTCGGCCATCGTTACGCCAAGCTGTCCGTTGAAAGCCTTGGTTCCGGCCTGACTATGCCTTTCCCTGTCCCCCGCCAGGATGTCCAGCCCCTTGGATATCGCAATGTATCCTGCAGACGTCACGGCGCCTATAATCCAAAACAGGGGCATGATTAAACCTAACGCCAAGAGAATGATAATGACTGCTGTGCTCATGATGACCTCCTTTTCAATGGTTACTGAATTTTTATGATCTATTTCTATTCGCCGGTTTTTCGTTTCCTTGTGAGCCAGCTCCTGCGTCAATTGGTGACGGCTCAAAGCTATTTTCGCACTTGCCTTACGGGTAAACAACATCCGTGCCAAAAAATATAAATTAATATATTGTCGAAATTATATTTTTAAAACATATATTTACGTTAGCCGATCATTGTCGGTTGGGAATTTTGTTCAAGAGGCACAGCAGTAAATGTTAATTATATTTACATAGCCATGTATAAAATATTAACAGTGCCTGGAACGGTCATGAATGGAAGGGATTTTGGAAAATTATTAATGTTCCTTAAATATCATAATGTTATATAAGAATAATTTTTAAGGAAAAACAAATGATGCTTGATGTTATGGAGTTAATGATAAGCGGATGCTGGTTAAGGTAGGTGTCTGCGATTGTTTTGCCGTGAAAATATGTTAAATATATTAACACTTGCTATTTGAACAGACCGGGAAACGCTGTTCGATTCCTCAATGCCTACTCAATAGGTGCATCCTGATTTTTATAAACATTTTTTACCATTTGCGATTGACATTTCCTGCGTGGCTGATAATATGCCGAAGGGCGCAAGCAGCGTCACGGTGAGTGTATTTAAAAATAGACTGCGAATGGTTCTGGATTACAAATTATGTTGGATAGCAAAGATGGCGGAGCGACTGATAATCAGGGAGACCGTTTGTCGCCGGTTGGAATGATGTCAGTGCCTTTTGCCGCGGTTGGCAGGGGAGCGATGCGTCTGGTGAATAATCTGGGCGCCGCGGGAATTTTTCTCCTTTTGGCATTTGCAGGCATTTTCCACCCGAAGCAACTGACCAAGATCATCCAGCAGATATACTACGTAGGAGCAAGATCCTTCGGCATTATTGCCCTCGTCAGCCTTTTTACTGGAATGGTGCTGGGGCTTCAGTCTTACCACGCGCTTGTCCAGTTTGGCGCAGAGGGAGCGCTGGGTACGTTGGTTTCATTGACGCTGATCAGGGAATTGGGGCCGGTTCTCACGGCGATCATGATTACCGCCCGCGCCGGTTCGGCTATTACAGCAGAAATAGGCATTCAGCGCATTTCAGAACAGATTGACGCCCTTTATACAATGCGAATCGATCCGCTGCGCTTTCTGGTCAGCCCCAGAATTGCCGCTGCCATTATCAGCTTTCCACTTCTTACCGCGATATTCGATGTTGTCGGCATCTTCGGCGGCTATATTTCCGGGGTTTTACTGATGGGGGCAAATTCGGCGTCTTATATTTATCGCATTCAGTCCAATACGGACATTGGCGATGTTACCGACGGATTTATCAAGGCGATCGTTTTTGCCGTTATCGTTTCCACGGTAAGCTGCTACCAGGGCTATTTCGCCCACATGCGCACCGACGTCCACGGTGCCAAGGCCGTCGGTCTTTCCACTACGGCGGCAGTCGTTCTTTCCTGCGTTTTGATACTGGTTGCCGATTATGTAGTGACTTCCATTCTTATAGGTAATTAGGATAATGGACTCTCCTTTCATCGAGTTCCGGGATGTAACCAAAAGATTCGGTTCGCTGACCGTCCTGGAAGACGTCAGTTTCAATATCCATGAAGGCGAGGTTACGACAATAATCGGACTCAGCGGCTCGGGAAAGAGCGTGTTGCTGAAGCATATAATCGGGTTGCTCAAACCGGACAGCGGCGTTATCCTGTTCGAGGGTAAACCGCTCGGTGAGATGAGCCGGAATGAACTGCACAAGACCCTCTCCCAGGTAAGCTACATGTTTCAGGGGAACGCGCTCTTTGATTCAATGACGGTCTACGAGAACATAGCGCTTCCCCTCCGGGAAACAACCAGCTTGACGGAGACCCAGATCGACAAGAAAGTCTCGGCCAGGATAGAGCAGACGGAGCTTACCGAAGCTGCTCACTGCTATCCCTCCGAACTTTCAGGGGGCATGCAGAAACGCGCTGCTCTGGCAAGGGTGCTGGTAACGGATCCGAAGGTTGTCCTTTTTGATGAACCCACGACCGGCCAGGACCCGGTGCGCAAGAATGCGATTTTGAGCATGATTGCCCAGTATCAGAGAAAATTCGGTTTCACTGCGGTTCTTGTCAGCCACGAAATCCCGGATGTCTATTTTATCTCCAACCGCATTCTTGCGCTATATCAAAAGAAGATCGTTTTTCAGGGTTCGCCCGAGGAGTTTGAGGATTTCGACCATCCTTTCCAGACCGAGGTAATCCGAAGTCTGGAAGGGCTCCAGCATGAATTGACGGGGATGTACTCAAAAAGGCAGTTCAAACTGCAGAACCATATCCGTATGAAACGAGCCGGTGAGGGGGACATGTACGCAGTGCTTGTTCATACCTTGCAGGAGGATTATCTGACTAAGGCAAATCCCGGAAGAGACTCTCATGAGGAGGTTCTGAAAGGCATCGAGCAATGCATCGCCGAGTATTTCACCACCGCGGGAGGTTTTTCCACCAGACTTAAAACTCATGAATTCGTTACGGTTCTTCCCTATTCCGATATAGCGGAGGCGGCAGATCTTGCCCGTGGTTTTGTTGATTCTCTAAAGAAAAAGATGAATGGAACGGCGGCTGCGACTGCCGCCGAAAATGAACAGGCTAATACGGGTGGTGAATTTGCGCTGCTCATAGGGGCAGCCCAAGGGTTTCCCGCGGATGAGATGGAAACTGTTATAGCGTCCGCCCGTTCCCGGCAAACAACAACAGCGCGTCTTCACTGTGGCGCGGGGAGGTAGTTTTATGAAGAAGTACTCAATGGAAACGATGGTCGGCATCTTTATCTTTCTGGGTCTGATAATGATCGCCTATATGACCGTAACGCTTGGGCATGTTTCTTTTTTTGCCGATGAAACATATCCGCTTTTTGCCCGTTTTTCGTCGGTTACCGGTCTGAGAAAAGGCAGCCCTGTTTATATGCTGGGGCTCAGGGTCGGTCAGACAGTCGATCTTTCAATCGATCAGAAAAACCAGAAGGCAATTGTAAAGATTGCAATTAAAAAAGGTATGCAGGTATATGACGATGCAATTGCCTCAATCAAGACGGAGGGGCTGATCGGTGACAGCTATCTGAGTCTCGACCCGGGAGGCTCCGGCGAGCTGCTCAAAAGCGGTGGGATGATCATTGAAACCCATCCGCCGATAGATATCGCCGATTTGATCGGCAAATACGCCTTTGGCGACGTCAATAAAAAATAGAGGGAAGGGTTAGCAGGGGACAAGGTAATGAAGAGAGCTTATTGGGCATTGATGGGAGCGTTTGTAGTTTTATTTGTCTCGGTAGCGGCGCATGCCGGAGAACCGCTGGAAAAGCTGCGGAAGGATGTAGGTGAGGTGCTCAATGTTTTAAAGGATCCGGTCAGAAAGGCGGAATTTGCCAAAGACATAAAAGGTGATAAAATATCGCCTGTTTACGAAAAGATGTTCGATGACGTCGAGCTGTCAAAAAGGGCGCTGGCCAGAAACTGGAATAATCTCAGCGTTCCTCAGCGTCAGGAGTTCGTCAAGCTTTTCCGGCAAGTGCTGGAAAGGGCATATGGAGATAAAATCACTTCTTATAAGGACGAGAAGGTGCTTTTCGACCGGGAGACAATGCTCTCCGCAACGGTTACCGAGATTCAAACACGGGTTGTTTCCTCCTCCAAAGAGATTCCCGTCAATTATATGATGATCCAGAAAAACGGGGTCTGGAAGGTTTACGATGTGGTTATCGAAAATGTCAGTCTGGTGCAGAACTATCGAACCCAGTTCAGCGAGATTCTCGCCAAAAATACCACTGAACAACTCCTCGAAATTTTGAGAAAAAAGGTTAAGGCGAAGTGAGAGGGAAGGGATTGCATTTAGAAAATTTTGGCAAGATTGCAGGCTTTATGAAAATAGTTTTCTGGACTTGCCTGTTGTTTGTTTTCCTTACGATCGGCTGTGCCCACAGCCCGGCGTCCCTTTCTTATCCGGCTCCGGCTGCAGTTCCGTTAAAGATCGAGCCGCCGCTGGGGTCTGCCGACAGTTCAGCTTTACCCTTGCAGGCATCAATCGGAGAAGCGGCGCTGCCCATGCAGAAACGGGAGACCGCCGCAACCGCTTCCCCGAGCAATGCCGCAGGAGATTTTGCAGGTGATTCCGGCAGGGTCGCTGAGGAACTCGCCGGGGACTATCAGGAGTCCGAAGAGTTGTCACGACCTGATTATCGGGATAACGATAATTCCGGGAAGAGCGGTACAGAGGGAAACGGCAAGCTGATGACCATTGCCGATCCGCTTGAACCATTTAACCGGGCGATGTTTCAATTCAACGACAAGCTCTACTTCTGGGTACTCAAGCCGGTAGCCCAGGCGTATAAAAATGTTGTTCACGAGGACGTCCGGGTGGTCGTTAAAAACTTCTTCTCAAATGCGGCCTTTCCGGTTCGCTTTGTAAATTGCCTGCTGCAGGCTAACCTGATGGGTGCCCTGAGCGAGGTCGGTCGCTTTGCCCTTAACACTCTGGTTGGTTTTGGCGGTCTGTTTGATCCTGCTTCCGACAAAGAGATCAATCTGGCGCGGCATGGCGAAGATCTCGGGCAGACGCTGGGGTTATATGGGATCGGACACGGTTTTTACATCCATTGGCCCCTGTTCGGTCCATCCAGCCCCCGCGACACGCTCGGGATGGCCGGCGACAGTTTTCTCAACCCCTTTTCCTATCTTGACCAGTGGTACGAGACGGCGGGAGTGAGTGCCTATGACAGAATCAATGAAACCTCCTTCAGTATCGGCGACTACGAGGCGCTCAAGCAGGCGGCAATCGATCCTTACGTTTCAGTGCGCGATGCCTATGTGCAGTACCGTTTCAACAAGGTTAATAGAAGAGACGGATTTTATGCCCGCACAAACGACTGAGTCCGGGGCGGTAGAGGCCATTGACATTATCGGGAAAAATACGACCAGCCGATCGCGTAGAGGATTGCCGGGATAAAATTGCCGATTCGAATCCTGGTGAGGTTGAGCAGATTGAGGCTGATGCCGACAATCATCAGACCACCGGTTGCGGTAACGGTGGCAAGAATGGTCGCCTCCTGTAAAAAATCAAGCTGCGCGGCAAGCAGGGTTACTGCCCCCTGCACCAGTAAGACGGAAAAGGCGGAAAAAATGACCCCTATTCCCAGCGTTGCGGTGAGGGCGGTAGCGGCAAACCCGTCAAGGAGCGATTTGACGTAAAGGGTATGGGGGTCGCCACCCGCGCCGTCCTGTATGCAGCCTACAATCATCATCGCCCCACTTAAGTACAGAATTGACGAGGAGACGAAACCCTGGACAAAAGTGGGCGAAGCAGAGCCTGTTTTTGTTTTCAGCCATTCTCCCGCAAGCTCTATTCCCTGCTCGATTTTGAGCAGTTCGCCTGTTATGGCGCCTGCAAGCAGGCAGGCGATGGCCGTTAGAGGAGAAGCACCGGACAGTGCCATCTGCATACCGATAAGCAGTGTCGCAAGTCCCAGTCCCTGCATGACGGTGGTTTTTAGTCGTTCCGGGAGATGTTTGCCGACGATCAGCCCGATCAGTCCTCCGCTTAAGATTGTTCCGGTATTTACATAGGTGCCGATCAATGAATTGTCCTCCACAGATAATTTTGCAAACCGGCTGTTTATCAGCCGACCGCGCTGACTATCCAATGCCGGGAGGTTTGTCAATGAATTTACGTTTTCCGGCCGCGCCCGGTGGACTTCTGCCGAGGCCGTAATTGCGTCGCCAAGGCGGCAAGCTTCGCTTAATGACAAAAGAATTGCCTGCCTTCTTGAAGGGCGTTTGCGAATCTGATAGGGAAGAAATTATGAAAGAATACCTTTTTCTGAAAGGAGTTTTTGAAAAGATCATGCGAACAGGCGGCAGGCTATGAGGACGATTTTCCTGGCCGACGCGCATCTGAAGAATTCTGCGGATGCCGGATATGGGAAATGCCTGCATTTCCTTGATGGATGGCATGGGCGAGGGGAGTTTCCCGGGGCGGAGGGTGCAGCAGACAATGTTGTGGATGTGATTGTTATAGCTGGTGATTTTTTTGATTTCTGGTTCGAGCGCAATGATCGCATCTATCCGGAATTCCAGCCGATCGTAAAAACCATCAAAAGGTTGAAGGATGAGGGGGTCAGAATCTGCATCTGCGAAGGCAACCACGACTTTTTTCTCGCTGATTTCTTTGTAAAGAGACTGGGGGTTGAGGTTTATTCCGACGCTCTGAAACTTTTAATAGACGATCAGAGGGTTTTTGTTTCTCATGGAGACACAGTGGACGACGAAAACAAGCGATATCTTGCCCTGCGGAAATTTTTTCGCAGTTCCTTCACCTATCGACTGCAGAGGGTGATTCCTCTGCGACTGCTCTTTGCCATTGCGCGGTTCAGCTCCGGGGTGAGCCGGGGAATCACCGTCAGCGCCCAGCGGCAAATAGTCGAAAAAATGCGACTTTTTGCCGAAGAACGGTTCAGGGAGGGATTCGACGCCGTTATCCTTGGTCATTCCCATGCCGAAATACTCGAACAGGAGCAGAAAAACGGGAGACAGCGGACATTTGCAGCCCTTGGCGACTGGATAGAGTTTTCCACCTGCCTTGTCTGCGAAAACGGCCGTTTTTTCTTCAGAAGGTTGGACGCGGGGGACGAATAATTGGGGCAAATAAGACTTCACCGATTACCCCGCTATGGGATGTACACGGCAAAGGAGAAGAAAATGGTGTTAATTTCGGAAGAAGAAGGGATGCACTATGAAGGGTATTGCATCCGGCCGCCCAGCGAGGCCGACAGCATCCTTTTACAGGTCACTCTGGGGTGTTCCCACAATCGCTGTACCTTTTGCGGTTCCTATAGCGACAAAAGCTTCGGCATCAAGGACGACAGGATCATCCAAAGCGACATCCTCTATGCGGCCCGGCACATGCGCAATCAGGAGCGGCTTTTTCTGATGGACGGTGATGCTCTGATCATCCCGCAAAAAAAGTTGCTGGAAATTCTGGAGCAGATCGCGACGCATCTACCCTGGGTGAAGAGGGTCGGCGCCTACGCAAATACCAAGGGGATCGGGAGAAAATCCGTCGAGGAACTGAAAGAACTGCGGCAATTGAATCTCGGCATCCTTTACTACGGGGTGGAGACGGGCGACGACGAAATCAGAGCAGCCATCGATAAAGGTTCTATCGCCGCGGCCTGCATCGAGATGGGGCAAAGGGTGAAGGAGGCGGGCATCCTGCTGTCGGTTACGGTTCTGCTCGGAATCGGTGGCGAGCGCCTTTCGCTGCGCCATGCGAAGGCGACAGGCGAACTTCTGAGCGCCATTGATCCCGATTATGTCGGGGCCTTGACACTGATGCTGACCCCCGGAACCCCCCTGTACGAAGATTATCGACGCGGAACCTTCACGCCCCCCGACGAAGTTGGCATGCTTAGAGAATTACGGGAAATGATCACCCATACCGTTTTGACAAACGGATATTTCTTCTCCAACCATGCCTCGAACTATCTACCCGTGAAGGCCAGGCTTCCCGAAGGCAAAAAACAGGCACTGACTCTGATCGACGCGGCCCTCCGCGGTGAGGTTGGCCTGAAGCCCGAGTGGATGCGGGCGCTGTAGTTTCAAGCAGAAGATAGCCGGTCGATAATATTCTGAAAAAATCTTTCGACCAGACAGACAGCGCCGCCGGTTTTCTGACAAACGGTTCAACCTCCCCTTTCTTGAGTGCGCTCCCCTCGAACGCGCGGATATGGCGGGCAAGGTCAAATTCCGGGGTTGTTTTGAGAAAGGGAAGGGCGAGGCCTTCGGCGAATCGGTACAGACCGTACAGAGTCCTATATTGGGGTCGCTTACGTCGCGCAGTCGCGGGTATCACCTTGAATCTTTTCGATCGCATGATTCAGGGCCGGCAGGACGGCGCTGAGATTTTCGCGGGCGCCGCGGGGGCTGCCGGGAAGGTTGACAATCAAGGTTTGGTTGAGGATGCCGGCGATGGCGCGCGAGAGCATCGCGTGGGGGGTGACGAGGCCGCTTTGCCGGCGCATTTCCTCCGCCATGCCGGGGATGTCCCGCTCGATAACGTCGCGGGTGGCATCGGGGGTTACATCCCGGGGG
>Ga0172373_10009378_pt1 | contig 12178 bp, 14 predicted proteins | sample Lak10m_2_FD_114546 | JGI IMG/M metagenome (GOLD analysis project Ga0172373, IMG submission 114546) | Freshwater microbial communities from Kabuno Bay, South-Kivu, Congo - kab_092012_10m | ecosystem: Environmental > Aquatic > Freshwater > Lake | place: Democratic Republic of the Congo... | reverse complement strand
CGGCCGCCGCGTTCGGCAAGCGCCTCGTCGGGACGCAAATAGTTGAAGCCGAGGTTGACCAGCAGTTGCAGGGCTGGAATCTGCGAAAGGTATTTTTCGTTGAAGCGGAAACTGTCTGTCATGCGGCCATCCCTGCGAGTGATTTCAGCCGAATTTCTCCGCTGAGTAGCCTATGCATCAAGCCGCGCTTCTGCCTAATTAGCTTCGCAAGGTAAATACCAAGGATATCGAATTCCATACGCGATGTATTGAGAAACTGGGCTACCTTGACCTGCCTTCCCAAACTCGGGAGGGGAACTGGGATCGATGAAAACTCGGAGAACGAAACAGTTTCGCGCACACTTCCTTGGGCGCTGCTCCTAATACGTTGGCGGGCCTCAGGCGAATTAAGCCAATGCAGGAAGTAATCGGAGTCAATATTGGATGTTTCTAATTCGAATACCACATACATCGGGCTTAGTACACCGATATCCCAGTCATCCAAGCGCGCAATCGACCCGACATTTATGCGAGACGGGTTGTAGGCATATTGCCCAGACGCGATGACCTTGTAATTAGATATATTTTCACTAGCAACTCGACGATCAAATTGATCCTCCGGGAGCACAAAGCCTCTCGTGTTGGTAACAGTCAGGACACGTTTCTGTTCTTCTCGTCGGTTACGGACCGATACTTCACGCGCGAACTCATCGATCGCGCGCCTGGGGGAACGCCCCCGACTAATTAGGCTTGATAGTTGATGTTTGTAACGCACTCCTTTTGCGAGAAGCAGCGATTTGACTCGCTCAATTGCGGAGTCCCAACATGCTAGGATAGCGGCAACGGCCATTTGCTCGATGTTGCTCGGCACCGGGATTGTCGCTCCCGTAATATCCGCCTTTCGAACGTGCACGAGATTGGTCTTGAACCCGTGAGCTTTGTTCTCAATCCCGGCGGTCACCTTTTCTAGAGCGTAGTAGAGCCAGCGTTCGTCAATTTCCGAATTAGCTCGAATACGGTATATGTGCTGATTAAGAACGCCCCTTGGCCCAGTCCATATTGTGGGCCCAAAAGAGACGCCTTTGACACCCGCCCAAGCGAACAAGAGATCGCCTGGCTCCACGATCCACTCGGGCTTAGGAACTCCGTCGAAGAAATTGAATGACCTAGAACCGTTAAGATTCTGAATACGGATGATTGGGAGACCTTGTGTCTTCCAATCTTTCGGAGTAAATCCGTTTCCGCTCTCGAATTTGCACAGATCGCCTATGGAGCGAGTGCGCCATTTTCGAACCAGATTCATTTCTTCTGCAACTTCTTCGTGCCTTTAGCCAACTGCCGCACGCTCTTCTCCGGCGTCGGCAACTGCTCCGGCATGGTCCCGCCCAAATCCTTGATCGTCTGCCGCACTTTCGCGCCGACGTCATGATGGGTCTGATTGGCGTGCTGCTTGGCGCGCACCTTGTCCCGGCGAAGTTTCTCTTCGGTCTGGGTGGCCCGAAACAGGTTGGCGGCAAGCTCGGTGCTGCCCATGTGGTCGAGGATCTTGTGGCTTTTCTTGAGGCCTTTGCGCGCGTGAATTTCCTTCGCGCCCAGGCCGCCGTACAAGCCCTTGTAGCCGTGGTCCTGGAAGATCGCGTAGTCGAGGCCGGTTTCCACGCCCGCTTGGCGCGCGACCGCGGCGAGATCGCGGTTGTGCTTGGCCAACTCGTCCCGCAGCATCAACCGGCGTTCGTCTTCGGAGAGACCGGCGTAGCGCTCGGCGTCGCCGAGCTCCTGGCGCCGTGTCTGGACCGCAAAATAGGTCTGCCCGTTGGCGATGACCGGCTTGGACGGGTCGCCGTTCTGCACTATCAGGTAGCAGGCATAGCGCGACAGCCGGACATCGGGTATCTGCCGCTTGGCGCCCGAACCGATGTCGACCATTTCGAGGATATCCTCGAAATGGTCTGCGACGGCGTGGCCGCTGTTCGCGCAGGCTTCCCTGGCCTTGTCGATGACCGGCAGAAGATGACGGTACTCGGAATACTCCAGCACGCGGGCCAACTGACGGGCCGTCCAGAACTCGTTTCCGTCCGGATCGACCCTGCGAATGGCCTCGAAGGTCTGGTGGTGGGTGTTTGCTACGCGGCCGTCTGTCATACGCCCAGCTCCTTGAGATAGCGCTTCATCTTCGTCCTGACCTCCGCCAGCTCCTTCTCCAACTGCTCGATTTCCTTCTCCACGGCCGCAACGTCGATTTCTTCCTCTTCCTCGAACGTATCCACGTAGCGCGGGATGTTCAGGTTGTAGTCGTTTTCGGCGATCTCCTTGACGCTCGCCACGTGGGCGTACTTATCCACGTCCTTACGCGCCTCGTACGCAGCGAGAATCCGGTCCATGTGGGCATCGAGCATGACATTCTGATTCTTGCTCTGCTGGTACTCGCGGCTTGCGTCGATGAACAGCACGTCTTTGCAGCGCGCCCTGGCCCCGCCCTTCTCGCGCGAGCGGTCGAAGACCAGGAGCGCCACCGGTATCGAGGTAGTCGGGAACAGATTCGCGGGAAGGCCGATCACCGCATCGAGCAGGTTGTCTTCTATGAGTTTTTGCCGGATGCGCCCTTCGGCGCCGCCCCGGAAGAGCACCCCGTGCGGGACAACCACCGCGACACGCCCTTCCTGAGGCAGGGCGGTCTCGACCATGTGACTGATGAACGCGTAATCGCCTTTTGATTTGGGCGGCACACCGCGCCAGAACCGGTTGAAGCGATCGTGTTCGGCGTTGTCCGCGCCCCACTTGTCCATTGAAAACGGAGGATTTGCCACCACCACGTTGAAGCGCAACAGTTGATCTTTGCCGATCAGGGCCGGACTATTCAGGGTATCCCCCCACTCGATGCGCGCGGAGTCCTTGCCGTGCAGGAACATGTTCATCCGGGCCAGCGCCCAGGTGCTGCCGTTGACCTCCTGTCCGAACAAGGCGAAGTCGCGACTGCCAGCGGCCTCGATCAACCCGGAGACTTCAATCAGCAGACCGCCCGAACCGCAGGTCGGATCGCAGATGCGATCGCCCGCCCGCGGACGCGCAAGCCGGGCGAGCAGCCGCGACACCTGCTTCGGCGTATAGAATTCGCCCGCTTTCTTGCCCGCGTCCGAGGCGAAGCGCTCGATCAGATAGATGTAGGTATTTCCGATGACATCACTCGACACGCGGGTCGGGCGCAAGTCGAGCTTGGCGAAATCTTCCAGCAGGTGCTTGAGGCGGCGGTTCCTATCCTTGGTCTTGCCGAGGTTGGCTTCGGAGTTGAAATCGATATTGCGGAACACGCCTTCGAGCTTGACCTTGTTCGTATCTTCCACGTGCTGCAAGGTGATATTGATCAGCTCGCCGATGTTCGCCGCGTTGCGCCGCTCGTACAGACTGTAGAAGTCGGCCAGATAACTATCGGTCGTCTTGCCGGTCTTGTCGTCTTTGAGCTTCACCACGGGCAGCACGAAGCGTTCGCGCTGCAGCCTGCGGCGGATACGCTCCTCGTCCTCCCCGTACTGCTTTCGATACTCCTCGTAGTGGTCTTTCCAAAGATCGCTGACGTACTTGAGGAACAACATCACCAGGATGTAGTCCTTGTACTGCGCCGGGTCCACTACGCCGCGAAAAGTGTCGCAGGCAGCCCAGGCCGTGGCATTTACTTCCTGTTGCGTGATTTCGTCAGTCATCTCGATCTCGCTTTCGGTGCTCTAGTGCGATTGCTGGAGCGGAAGCCCCGCTCCAGCGTTCCTGCTTACCGCTTGCCGCAGGGCGGGTTAAACTGCGCCCGCAGTTCCTGCTCGATACGCATGCGATCGCGCTCGTTGCAATACAACACTGCGACGTTCAACTGCCGATAGCCCTGGCGCTTCCAGCAATCCGCGCGGTCGTGGTTTGCGACCCGTTCCTGCACGTCTCCTGCTTCGCCGACATCGACCACTTTCCAGGTTTCGGCGTCCGCGTTGCGGCCGAGGATAACGTAGACGCCCGACTGCTTGCGCAGGGAGCTGCTATCGTTGAACGGCCCTTCGAAGTTGTAGTTTCCAATTTTTATTGCCGTAATGAATTGCCTTTCATAGCTGGTGACACTGGTTATGTGAAGCAGGCGGATGGGGTGTTCGCGCACACCATCCGCCACCCGACCCGGCATTCACCGGGTATCCTGCGCTCGACGCATCAGAATTCCGTCTACGAGTCGCTTGCGGCGCTCGCCAATTTCTCGCCATAGGCGCTGTTCCTGTTCCATCAGCGCCGCCAATTCCACAATTTTGTGCTGCCGCTCCAGATCCGGAACCGGGAGTTCCAGCGCCTCCAACGCGCCCTTGCCAACCGTCTGCACGTAAGTCCCGGTTCCCAAGTCCGCCAATTTGGCCTGCGTGCTTGGATTATTGATCACCCATTGCAAATAAGCCGGTAGAACGTCCTTGACCGCCACGCGTATGATCATCAAGGGCGCCGCTACTATTGTTTGCGCCAAATCGCGAGTCACAAGCGACGCCGAAGTTCTGTTTCCCCGAGCACGAAAAATAATGTCGCCAGCCTTTACGATATGGCGCTCGATACTCCCGCCCAATTGCACACGCGCGATTCCATCCTCTTGAATACAGTTTGCCTCGTCCAAGTTCTTCATCTGGATTACCAGGACGTTGCCCTCCGCGGTGGAATGAAGCCGTTCCCGGAACGGGTAGCCAGCATGCACCGATGCAATTTGGCGTAATTGTTTTTTTATGTGCAGAAAACCCATGTCTGTTTATACATTAGCCGGGTCATATTGTCAATAACAGAAAAGGCTTTACTGCTTATAATTACTCACAAAATATCGTAATAATATGTTTTTACACGAGATTATGCGATTTTCATCCGACTAGTGCCGCAGCGATAAAAAATCTCCAGATACAAAATGTTGTCTGTATAATCCACCCCGCATCGTTCAATCCCAGTCTGTCCGCTGCTCTCGCGGTACTCTTTCAGTTCCCCGATTTAACCAAAAATAATCTGCCTGGACTGGCATCGCGTAACCAATCGCGACAGGCCGATACCAGGAGTATTACATGTCTTTTTCCGCACTCGGCCTGCGCGCCGAACTATTGCTTGCCGTCGGCGAGCAAGGCTATACCAAACCCACCCCGATCCAGGCGCAGGCGATTCCCGCCGTGCTGGCCGGCCGCGACCTCATGGGCGGCGCCCAGACCGGCACCGGCAAGACCGCCAGCTTCACCCTGCCCATCCTGCATACGCTGGCCGAGCGCGCCGGTTCTTTCAACGGCCGCGCATCAGTGCGCGCGCTGATTCTGGTGCCCACGCGCGAGCTCGCGGCGCAGGTACAGGCCAGCGTCTATACCTACGGCAAGCATCTGCGCAAGATTCGTTCGCTGTCGGTGTACGGCGGCGTCGGCTTTCACCCGCAGGTGCAGGCGCTGAAGCGCGGCATCGACATCCTGGTGGCGACGCCGGGCCGCCTGCTCGACCACCTCACGCAGCGCACCGTGGACCTGTCCCGCGTGCAGGTGCTGGTGCTCGACGAAGCCGACCGCATGCTCGACATGGGTTTCATTCCCGACATCCGCAAGATCCTCGCGCACGTGCCCAAGCAGCGCCAGAACCTGCTGTTCTCGGCCACTTTCTCGGACGAGATCAAGAAACTCGCCGACGGTTTCATGCACAACCCCCTGTTGATCGAAGTCGCGCAGCGCAATACCACCGCCGAACTGATTTCGCAGCGCGTGTGCCCGGTGGACCGCGAGAAGAAAAAGGACCTGCTCGCGCACCTGATCACCGCGGGCAACTGGAAGCAGGTGCTGGTGTTCACGCGCACCAAGCACGGCGCCAACAACCTCGCCGAGAAGCTGGTCAAGTCCGGCATCCGCGCCGACGCCATCCACGGCAACAAAAGCCAGCCGGCGCGCACGCGCGCGCTGGCCGAGTTCAAGGCCGGCAAGATCCGCGTGCTGGTCGCGACCGACATCGCCGCGCGCGGCCTCGACATCGACGAACTGCCGCACGTAGTCAATTTCGAGCTGCCGCACGTGGCCAACGATTACGTGCACCGCATCGGCCGCACCGGCCGCGCCGGATCGAGCGGCGAAGCCGTTTCGCTGGTATGCGTGGACGAACTCGGCCTCCTGCGCGACATCGAGCGGCTGATCAAGCGCGAGATCAAGAAGGAGGTCGTGCCCGGATTCGAAGTCGATCCGCGCATCCGCGCCGAACCTATCGTTCAGGGCAAGCGTGGCGGCCAGCAGCAACGCCGCCCTTCGAACGCGCCGCACAAGGCCGGGGGCAACCGTGGCCAGAATGCGCCGCGCCAGCCTGCCGGCCGTGCCGGCAGCAGAAGCAGCCGCGACTCGGGCAGGCGCGCGTTCGCTTACTAGGCGGACCCGTTATCGCGGGACGGCAAAAGGGCCGGCGGGCAATCGCCGGCCTTTTTGTTTCCGGCAACGCTGAAATACGCCGCCGGCGGATCAGTCCGCCGGCACGGCCCGCTGCAGTGCCCAGTCGCGCAGGGCCTGTACTTTTTCCGCCATGATGACGGAAAGGGGGCGGGTGCGGCTGGTCTCGGCCAGCACATGCTCTGTCGCCAGCGGCTGCTTCGCCGCGAGCGCTTCGTAGAGCGCGGAGACGATGGCCTGCTCGATCTCGGCGCCGGAAAAACCGTCGCAGGCTGCCGACAACCGTTCCAGGTCGAAGCCCGCCGGGTCGAGCTTGCGCCTTTGCAAATGTATTTTGAGGATTTGCCGGCGCGCCTCGTCGCCGGGCAGATCGACGAAGAAAATCTCGTCGAAGCGGCCCTTGCGCAGCAATTCGGGCGGCAGCCGCTGAATGTCGTTGGCGGTGGCGACCAGGAATACGCGCCCGCTGCGCTCGGCCATCCAGGTGAGCAGGGTCGCGAGCACCCGCTGCGACACGCCGCCGTCGGACGCGCCGCCCGCGTCGCCCGATATGCCTTTCTCGATCTCGTCCATCCACAGCACGCAGGGCGACATCGCCCCGGCGATCGCCAATGCCTGGCGCAGATTGCGTTCGGTCTCGCCGTGGAACTTGTTGTAGAGGGTGCCGAAATCGAGCCGGAACAGCGGCAGGTACCAGGCACCGGCCACGGTCTTCGCGGCCAGGCTCTTGCCCGCCCCCTGCACGCCCAGCAGCAACACCCCCTTGGGGGCGGGCAGGGGACCCGATGGATCGCCGGAGATGAAAATCTCGCGCCGCACCGCGAGCCAGCGCTTGAGGTTTTTCAGCCCGCCCAGCTCGTCGATCTTGGCGATCCCCGTCTCGAGGCCGAGGATTTCGCTCGCCTTGAGGAACTCGTGCTTGGCCTTGAGGACGTTGCCGATGTCGGACAGCGTGATCCTGCCATCGTCGCGAATGGCCATGCGGATCAGGCGGCGCGCGTCCTCTTCGGACAGGCCGCCGACGTGCTGGACCAGCATTTCCAGCGCCTCGCGCTGCCCCCTTACCCGGGTGCCGCTGGCGCCGACGTACTTGCCGATTTCATCCTGCACCAGCGCCTTGATCGCATTGCGGTCCGGCAGCGCCGGCTTGAAGCTCACCGCCATTCGCGACAATTCATCGGGCAAATCGATTTTGGCGGACAGGAACACCTGCATGCGCGCCACCGCCGCGTACTTCTGCGCGATGTTCTTGATCGTGCGGACCACCATCGGATCCTCGAGGAAGGGATGCGCGTCGAGGAACAGGAACACGCCGTTCTGCGGCGATTTCTCGATGTGGCGCAGCGCCTCGACCAGATCCTGCGTGTTGTAAGGCTGCTCGCCGCCGTTCCAGCGGCGCAGCCCATGGGTCAGATTCCAGACAAAGAATCCCTGACCATTGAGCGCGGCGACGCGCTCCAACAGGTTGATCACCTTCTGCTCCTCGTGCGACTCGACCACGACCAGCGGGATCTGGGTCGAGAGCAGGCTTTCCAGCTGCTTGATGTCGCTCATGATGCGGTGCCTTGTTCCTTTATCCTGTTCGGGCTTGCGCGGCAGGTAGTATCATACCGCGAACTTTTTTCAGCACCCACAAGGACGGCCTTAGATGAAAGCAGTGCTTTGCAAGCAATACGGTTTGCCCGATACGCTGGTGGTCGAAGACCTTGCTTCGCTCGTGCCCGCCGCGGGCCGGGTGGTGGTGAGCATGAAGGCGGCCGGGGTCAATTTTCCCGATGCGCTGATCATTCAGGGCAAATATCAGATGAAGCCGCCGATGCCCTTCTCCCCCGGCACCGAACTCGCGGGCGTGGTGAAAGCAGTCGGCGAAGGCGTGAAACAACCCAAGCCCGGCGATGCGGTCATCGCCTACGCCGGCTATGGCGGATACGCCGAGGAAGTCGCGGTGGACGCGCGCGCCTGCATCCCGATGCCGCCCGGCGTGGACTTCAAGGTGGCGGCCTCCTTCATGATGACCTACGGCACCTCCTATCACGCGCTCAAGGACCGCGCCCGCCTGCAGCCGGGCGAGACCCTGTTGGTGCTCGGCGCCGCGGGCGGCGTCGGCAGCGCTGCGGTCGAACTCGGGAAGCGCATGGGCGCGCGCGTGATCGCCGCCGCCTCGAGCGAGGACAAGCTCGAAGCCTGCAGACAACTGGGCGCGGACGCCACCATCAACTATTCCAGCGAGAATCTGCGCGAAGCGGTGAAGCGCATCACCGAAGGCAGCGGCGTGGACGTGGTCTACGACCCGGTGGGCGACAAATTCGCCGAGCCGGCGATGCGCGAAATGGCCTGGGGCGGGCGCTATCTGGTGATCGGCTTCGCCGGCGGCGAAATCCCGAAAATCGCGCTCAACCTGCCGCTGCTGAAGGGCTTTTCCATCGTCGGGGTGTTCTGGGGCAATTTCACGCGCAGGGAACCGCGGAAAAACGAAGCCAACGTGCGCGAGCTGCTCGACTGGATCGCGGGCGGCAAGCTGAGACCCCTGGTGAGCGCCGCCTATCCGCTGGAGCAGGCGGCGCGCGCGTTGAACGACGTGATGGAGCGCAAGGTCAAGGGCAAGGTGGTGCTGGTCGCGGATTGAACGCAGCGCCAGGGAGTCAGCACTCCGGCTGGCCCGCCGCCGGCCGCGGCTCGCGCATGTAGCCCAGTCGCTGCGGCGCCTCTTCCGACCGCATCAGCGCCAGCGGCAGGCTGGCAGCGCCGGTGTTGAAATACACCCCCGCGGCGTCATCGCCCTCTTCGATCAGGGCCAGCAGCCGTTCCTCGTCGAGCGCGTGGCCGTCCGCGTAAGACAGCGCTTCCAGCCCGCGCGGCAGGTCGCGATCGAGCAATACGCCCGGCCCGTGCTCGGTGACGAGCAGCAGGTTCCCCGCCTCGTCCATCCACGCCGCACGCAGGCTCGCGCAGGGGGCGCCCGCATGGGTTTCGAACGACAGGGGATGCGCGTGCGCGATGCGGTAGACGAGCGGCGTGTAGTCCAGCGCGACGTAGACCCGCTGCGGCCCGTTCTGGAAATACCAGCGCCCCTGCCCGTCGCGGCCGTAGTTGCGGCCGATGAATTCGATCAGCTTGCGATGGGTAACGGGCTCGAATCCGGGCGCGGCGCCTTCCGCGCCCTCGCGCGGCGCTCGCTTGATCGACCACCGGCCGCGGCGGTCCAGCGCCAGCCAACCGTAGACCGCGGGGACATTCGGCCATTTGGCCATGGCGCGGGTGACGACGTCGTCCATGACTCCAGATCTCAGTTGTCGAACGATGGTGCTTGGCAGTATAGGCCGGAACCAGCGCGGCGGCGAACCCGGCGCCCTGCGGCATTGACACTGGTATAACCGGCGTTATACTTATCCCATGAAAACCGCGATCTCGATTCCCGACCCGGTATTTAAGTCAGCCGAACAGCTTGCGTCGCGCCTGCGCGTTTCGCGAAGCGCGCTTTATTCGAAGGCCCTGGAGGCCTTTCTGGAAGAGCACCGGGACGAATTGGTAACCTCCCGCCTCAATGAAGTGTACGGGGCGAGTGAAGGCGCTTCTGTGATGGATTCCGATCTTGCTTCCATGCAGTTGCGATCGATCCGCTGCAACAAATAATCATGCGTCGCGGTGAAATCTGGTGGGCTTCCTTGCCGGAGCCGGCAGGGTCGGCGCCCGGATTTCGGCGACCGCTGCTGATCGTTTCGGCGAATAGCTTCAACGAGAGCCGCATCAACACGGTGATCGCCGTCGTCATTACGTCAAACCTGCGCCTGGCCGACGCACCGGGAAACGTGCGTCTTCCGGTCAAGGGAACGGGACTCTCCATGCCCTCGGTTGCAAATGTTTCGCAGATCGTGACGATCGACAAGTCGTTTTTTACAAAGCGCGTGGGAAAGCTTGTGCCGCGCTTGCTCTCGGAGGTTGAAGAAGGAATGCGGCTCGTACTGTCGGTTTAGGCGGAGCCTCCGCGTATCAATCTGATTTGCGCGGAGAGCCGCAGGAAGCCCGCGGCCCAACTGGGCGCGCATCCCTCGCACAACCAGTCCGCATCTTGCCCGCAGCCGCGCTTGCGCCTATAGTACGGCGCTTCAAGCGAAACCGGGGGCGCCGGAAATGGCACGCGAACAATTCACCTTCTGCCACAGGCTGCGCGTGCGCTGGGGCGAAGTGGACAAGCAGGGCATCGTATTCAACGCCAATTACTTTCTCTATTTCGACGTCGCCATCACCGAATACTGGCGCGCCATCGGCATCGACTACCCGGACGGCATCGTCAAGGCCTATGGCACGGACATGTTCGCGGTCAAGGCCACCGCGGAATATCACGGTTCGGCCGAATTCGACGACTTTCTCGATATCCATGGCCGCACCGCCCGCCTGGGCCGCTCCAGCATGTTGTTCCTGCTCGAAATCTGGCGCGGCGACGAGCACCTCGTCAGCGGCGAACTGATTTACGTCAACGCCGATCCGGCCAGCAAGAAATCGGTCCCTATGCCCGAAGCGCTGCGCCGGAAAATGATCGCCTATGAGCGCGTCGCGCCCGACCTGGCCGGAGCCCAAGCCTGATGGCGATCAGGTACTACTGGGAAGACTTCACGCCGGGCCGGGTATTCGAAACCGCCGCGCGCACGCTGTCGGAGGAGGACATCGTGCGCTTCGCCCGGGAATACGACCCGCAGACTTACCATACCGACGCGCAAGCCGCGCTCAGCTCTCCCTACGGCGGGCTGATCGCGAGCGGCTGGCAGACCGCCGCCGTGGGCATGCGCCTGATGTGCGACTGCTACCTGCTCGAGACTTCCTGTGTCGGCTCCCCGGGACTGGAGGAACTGCGCTGGCTGAAGCCGGTGCGCCCGGGGGATGCGCTGCGCCTGCGCAGCACCGTTCTCGGGACGACCCCCTCGGGCAAGCAGCCCCAGCGCGGCACGGTGCTGTTTCTCTGGGAAATCCTCAACCAGAACGGCGAGGTCGTGCTTTCCATGCGCGGGCGGCAGTTGTACCTGCGCCGCGCGCCGGCGCCATCCGAATCGACCATGGGTTGAGGCATGAGCTACAAATATTATTGGGAAGACTTCTATCCGGGGCAGGCGCGCGAAGCCGGCGGCTACAGCCTCAGCGAAGAAGAGATCATCGAATTCGCCCGGAAATACGATCCGCAGCCCTTCCATACCGACAAGGACAAGGCGGCGCAATCGGCCTTCGGCGGACTGATCGCGAGCGGCTGGCAGACCGCGAGCCTGTGCATGCGCATGCTCTGCGACCTCTATCTGATCGAGTCAGCCAGCATGGGCTCGCCCGGCGTGGACGAAGTGCGCTGGGTGAAACCGGTGCGTCCCGGCGACACGCTGCGGCTGAAATCGACCGTGCTCGAAACGCGCGCCTCGGCGAGCCGCCCCGACATGGGCACGGTGCGTTCGCGCTCCGAGGTGTACAACCAGCACGGCGAGCTGGTGATGCACATGTCGGGCGTCGGCATGTTTCGGCGCCGCGCGCCGGGCGAGTAGCGATCCACCAGGTCAGCGCTTCCCGCCATAGCCGATGAGGCCCATCAGCAGCCGCGCGCAGCCGTACGCGCTCCAGATGAGGACGCGTCGCCACAGCGGCTGGCGATGCCACGTGCTCTTCGCCACCACCTTGGCGCCGTTCTGCATGTGATCGTCCAGGCTGCGGCGCAGCTCACGCGAAAAATGCGCGTCATCGACGACGATGTTGGCTTCGCGCGCCAGCATCAGGCTGAACGGATCGATGTTGGACGAGCCCACCGTGGCCCAGCGCTGATCGAT
>Ga0172373_10009377_pt1 | contig 12179 bp, 17 predicted proteins | sample Lak10m_2_FD_114546 | JGI IMG/M metagenome (GOLD analysis project Ga0172373, IMG submission 114546) | Freshwater microbial communities from Kabuno Bay, South-Kivu, Congo - kab_092012_10m | ecosystem: Environmental > Aquatic > Freshwater > Lake | place: Democratic Republic of the Congo... | reverse complement strand
TAATCGTAAAATAATTCGTTAATATTTTTTGTTGTTCTGTGCCAATCAGGATAGTCAGGAACTCTAAAATCAATACACTCAATTTGGTCGTGATTATACATATCTGTCATTAATGTTATTAAACCACCAAAATATTCTAAGTGAGAATCACTCCAATAGCCACCTTTATTGGCTTCTAAAAATGTTTGAATTATGTTTTGAAAATCTCTAATTTTAATGTAACTATCATATCTTGTTATTTTAGAGCCGTCAGATCTAGTGACCTCTCTTGGAACTTCATTAATTCTTCCTTTAAAGTATTCATCTAAACCATTATATACAAGATCATATACCTCATCTTCATAAGCACCATTTTCACTTTGCCAATATAGACTCCTTAAATTAGAACCTAACTCATCCAAATCATTTTTACATAACTCGTTAAAAGCATCTTCATCACTAACTAAACCATTCAAGTCCTCGGCTCTTATTCTAAAATAACCTTCAGTTCCTTGTTCTTCAGAAAGTTCAGAAAAAAAGTCAGAGTCATAATCCTCTAAAGACAATTCTTTATCTCCAATCTCTTTAAAAATAATATCTTTAAGTGCTGTAATGTTTGCGTCATCCAGTTCCTCAACAACTTGATGCGGTTCCATACTATTGTTATAATACCAATCATGACCTAAACCATCTTCACTTAAAATTATTTTTGCCACACCTCTTGCACCTTCATCTCGTCTTCCACCACAAAAAAGAATTTCTAATTCTTCTCTATCTCTTAAATGAAGATAAAAACCGTCAGGTCTAATTTTTACATCAGTAATAAGCCTATTTGTAATATACACCATTGTGTCTTCATAGTTATTTTCTAAACCATAAAGTAAAAAATGATTTTTGAATTGATCTGGCATGTCATTATAATCCACGTCTGATAACATATTATTTTCTACAAAAAAAGAAAAAAGATTGTCATCATAAGAATCACCAGGTATTTGATCGATATCGATTTCTTGTAATAAATTTTTACTTTTTATAAATTTCAAAAAACTTAAAATATTATTTCTAAAAATTTTACTTATAAAGTTCCAATCACCATTGTTGAAATATTCTATTATAGTTTTAACAGTCATACTTATAAATATAAAAAAAGGTGGAAAACAATTCCCACTTCAGTTAAGATCAATAAACCAACAACAATTATTTGTTTTTATAATATTTTTCAACAATCTTTTTGATATTTTCGTTAACAGTTTTTACTTTAGATTGTTGTTGAGTTTTAACTTCTTGTTGAGGTGTTTGAGCTTGATTGGCTTTATTTTTACATCCGCATCCCATGATTTATTTTTATTATTGTTTATTTTATATATAATAAATATAACCTCAAATTTTATTTGTAAAGTATCAAATATTTATAAATGTGAAAAAAATAGTACTCACTGAAAAAAATTTAATTAGTTTAATAAATTTAATAATTGAGAATGTCAATCAAGAACAAGAAGTAATTGAGTTGTCATCAGAACAATTTTTGAATCTTTTAAAACGAGTCAATTACAACTACCAAGGATTAAAAAACATTGCTCAGTTCAAAAATAAAAGATTTAAAATTACTGAAGGATTAAATTTACAAAATCTTCCTATTAAAACTTTATATGATATAGAGGTTGATGGACCACTAATTTTGAAAAGATCTAAAATTGAAAAAATTTATAATGTTTTAGTTGGTGGTTCATTAGATATTTCTGACACGAAAATTTCCGAAATTCCTCAAGTCCATACAAATAGATTAATTTATCATGGTAGTACACTTGCCGAAATAGAAAGAAAAAGAAAATTACAAATCAAATTTGACGAACAAGAAGAAAGAAGAGAAGAAAATGAATGGGATGAAGAAAATACTGATGAAGAATCTGAAATGGCACATGCCGTTTTTGAATTTGCCGTTAATAGTGGACATGTTGGTAAAATTGATACTGAAACAGTAAAGGCATTAAAACAAAATATAGAATCATTAGTTGAAAAACAAATTGAGTTAGACAAAAAACAAGATTCTTTAGACACAAATGACGATGAATGGGATTCAAAATGGGATGAAATTCAAGAAAAAATTGATGAAATAGAAAATGAAATAGGAGATTTAGAATCCGAGTTAGATGATGAAACAACCGATAAAGTTGATGTCTATAATTTTTATCCTGAGGGTAGAAGTCATTATGATATGAAAGTTTATCTTTCTCTTGATAATGGATTTGAATATGCGGTGTCAACATATAGTAACGCAATGTCATCGTTAGAAGATTATTACCAAGAACGGGTTGACAACCCAACAGATTATCTTTCGCGTGACTTTCTTGAGAGTTATGTGGATGGTGGTCAAGTTGCAGAATATTTAGAAGATTCATTCAGAGATAGTGTCTACGATTCTCCTGAATCTTATGATGTGACCCGTTTTTTAAGTAAAGATCAAGAAACCGAAATATGGTTACTTGAAATGGAAAAGTGGGTTTATGAGAATGAAGGATTAAGAGCCCCAATAATGTACCCAACAAAAGAAAAAAACGGAAAAGTTTTTGATTTCGAAGATTCAGAAGGTAACAGATTTCAATATGTAAACACAAGTACAAATCCAAATACTTCAAATTGGGTTTTATATAAAGAAGGGCAAGTTATACCTCCTCACCAAATATATGATGATGAAAATACTGAAGAACACGATGAAGAACGTGAAAGTAGAATATTGGATATTGATTATGAAATAGAAGAAATTAAAGATAATCCAGATGGGGATTTAGATGATAAATCTGTAGAATCTGTTGTGGAAGATATGAAATATGACGCAGAAAGAAACCCAATGAGTTATGTAAATGATTATGGATTAGATATTCTAAACTTGATAGATACAACACAAATTCTTAATGATTTAATTGATGATTCATCATTTGAAGTTCTAGCATACTACGATGGAAATTACGATGAGATCAATATTAATGGAACCGATTATGTGGTTTTTAGAATCGATTGATGTTTACTCGAACAACAAAATGTCATATTATTTTAATTAATGGCAAAAAAGAAAAAAATAGAGTTTCTTATGGATACCGATTGGATGTTTGAAAAACCAATTGATAGAGAACATAAAGAATATAAATTATTATCTTATTTTCAAAAAATGGGAGAAAAGTTAGACAAACTAGAACTTTATCCGGGATTTATTGAATTGTCACTACACCTCATCAACTTACAAACTTTAATAAAAGATAGAAAGTTAATTTACACAAACAAAAGTTTTAATTCAATTGACGACGAATTATTGGTAAGAGATCTTAAATTAAGAGAAATACCACAAATGTCAGAACAAGAATACAAAGAATTCTTATCTATATTAACTTATTCCACCCCTAGAGTTTTTGAGTATTTCAATATTGCTAAATCAGTTTGGACTGCAGTTTATGACTCAGTGGATTTGGTCCTCAAAAAAAATAAAAAAAACACAAATTCATCAAAAGGGTATTTTTATTTCACCAAAAAATCTGACAACAAAATTTTTGTATGGGAATATGAAATAAAACCCGCATCTAAAAAATCGCCCGAATTTAAAACAAACGTTACGTTGATTTACAACGATGATGTAAAAAATTTGACATTAGCCAAAATAATTTCTAACTTTTCTAATTGGGAAGATAAAAGAACATTACCAGTATTTCAAATGGACAGTAAAGGGGATTTTCCAATAGAAGAAACACTATTACCTTTATTTAAAAGAAGATTAATTTCTTTCATCAACCACAATAAATTAAACACTGAGTTTCAAATGTTGGTAGAAAAAAAAGAAGATTAGAAAATGGGATTCAACAAAAGGTTTTTAAAAAAAGAGAATATATTAAAAAACTTACACCATATTATTATCTATCTTGATGCTGATGCTATAGTTTGTACTGACGAATTCTCGAAAAAAGTTTATCAAGAATTTCAAAATAATCCTAATGAAAAAGATATTATAGATTTTATAAATAAAACAAAATGAAAAAAAAAGCAACTATAGAAGTAAATTTAGGTGTGGGGTTAAATATGATTTTTCCATCACCCACAAATATCATATTATCAAGTGATGAAAACATTGAAATTGAGTATGAAAATTATTTAAAATTTGTAAAAACACTTGAAGAACCTGATTACAATTATTTGGTGGAAGATATAAATAATAACACTTTAAGAGAAATGACATTTGACGAGTTTGTATTGACTCACTATCAAAATAATAATTCAAATATTGATTAAAAATGAAAGTTAAATTAGAATACGTTTGGTTGGATGGATACAAACCTGAACCAAATTTGAGAAGCAAAGTAAAAATAGTTGAGTACGAGAAAGTTAAAAATGCATTTTTGGATGGAAAATTCCCCATATGGAATTTTGACGGATCATCAACTCTACAAGCTGAAACAGGTAACTCAGATAGATTATTAAAACCTATAAGACATTATGTCGCTGATGTTACTTCCACCGTTTATGTTTTATGTGAGGTATTAAATCCTGATGAAACTCCACATGAATCAAACAAAAGATCACAAATTAGTCAAGGATATGAAGATCTTTGGTTTGGGTTCGAACAAGAATATTTCATTCGTGAAGAAATTAATGGAAACATATTGGGACACAAAAGAAATATTTTAAAAGGACAGGGTGAATATTACTGTGGTGTTGGACATAACGTAGTAGGTCGTTCATTTGTTGATGAACATTTAAACATGTGTTTGAATTATGGAATTGATATTACCGGTATAAACGCGGAGGTTGCACTTGGTCAGTGGGAGTATCAAGTTTTCTCTCAAGGAAAACACAAAGGTGGAGATGATCTTTGGATGACAAGATACTTCTTACTTAAAATTGCAGAAAAATACGGATACCATATCGAACTTCACCCAAAACCATTAACACACGGAGAGTGGAATGGATCAGGACTTCACACGAATTTTTCAACTGATAGAATGAGAAATGAAGGGAATGAAGAATATTTTATGGCTTTATTTAACGCATTTGAGGCTAGACATGATGATCACATCAAAGCATATGGGTCTAACAATAACCTTCGTTTAACTGGTCAATACGAAACTCAATCAATCGATAAATTCAGTTGGGGTGTGTCTGATCGTGGAGCATCAATTAGAGTTCCTCAGGACACTGCAAAAGAATGGAAAGGATATGTTGAAGATCGTAGACCAGGATCTAACGCAGATCCATACAAGATTATTCGTGAGATTGTCAACTCATTGGACACCACTCATCAAATCTATGAAATGAAAAATATGATGAACACATATGTTGACACAAAAACATTAGAAGGAAAGTACGGTACAATGAGTAACGATGAGTTATTAAATGAATATAGAGAAGAAGAATCGGAGTAATGGAACAAGTTAATCATCCTCTACATTATGGGGGAAAAAATAATGAATATGAAGCCATCAAAGTGATAGATGCTTGGGATTTAGGATTTAGTTTAGGAAATACAGTAAAATATATTAGTCGTGCAGGAAAAAAAGGAAAAAACAAGGAACTCGAAGATCTTAGAAAGGCAAAATGGTATCTCGAACACCACATCAAACAACTTGAAAAAAAAATCAACTCTGAATCGGGAAATTAGCGTGTTAGACGCACTTACAACACCAAACGAGTTGATGAGAGAAACTCTTATTAATTTTATGTGGGGGTTTCTTGGAAATTCAATTGTGGTGTTTGTCGCTAAAGAACTGGACTTTTTAGTTTTAATTAATTATATTGTCTACTACATCCTAATTTCTTATATTGTGAACAGAAAAAAATACGAAACCATGTTAGGAAAATTTATTGTGCTTCCTGGCTCGGCAGCGGCAGGTGCTTATACAGGATATAAAGTTGCACAAATGTTAACAGAACTATTATGAAAGAAAACTGGGACCTTAACGACTTTCAAGGTAAGTCAGAAAAAAACTATCAAACGACTTACATAATAATTGCTTTGTGTATTGCGCTTGGTGTGTTGGTGGTAACTTGGGTAATGGTTTACAAATTAATAAAAATGATATTTTAAAATGATTGAAACTTCTCCACACTAATAGATATTTATTAGTATGGAGAAGTTATTATTAGATAAAACTAAAGTAGTTGAAAGTTACTTAAGGTTAAAAAATATTCATAAAGTTGCGGAAGAATTTAAGGTCTCTTTATCGCCAATAAAAAGAATTCTAAAAGAAAGTGGAATTGAAATAACTAATAGACGATATATTGTTAATGATAGTTATTTTGATATTATTGATACAGAAGAAAGGGCATATTGGTTAGGGTTTTTGTACGCCGATGGGTATATTAGAGAAAGAAAAAGTGGTAATTCATTAGAGGTGAAATTATCCGTTAAAGATAAGGATCACCTTTTATTGTTTAGAGAATGTATTGGATCTAACCATTTAATTAAAGAGAGTCAAAATAAGGTTAATTATAAAGGTGGGGTATCAACGTCTGATATGGTGCACTTGGCAATGTACTCAACAAGATTAGTTGAATCAATTAAAAATCAAGGATTTCACAGCCGTAAAACATTTACGATAAAAAAACCAAAGATTCAAAAAGAGATGACTCGACACTTTATTAGGGGTTACTTTGATGGGGACGGATCTTTCAGTTTTAACCCTAATAACTACTCAAATAAAATGCAAATAGTTACCGCTTCTGACGAATTTAAAAAATTCATAATAGATGAGTTAGTAGATAATAACATTACAATAAAATTATATTCTCAGATTAAACTACAAATACAAAATAAAATGGACAATAATAAATTTTACCATTACATTTATGATGGGGCTAAAATTTATTTAAAAAGGAAAAAAGAAAAATATGAGGAATTTAGAAGATATTACGGGTACAATAATTAATGGAGATTGTATTGAGGTAATGAAAACATTACCTGAAGGATCAATTGATTTAGTGGTTACAAGTTGTCCTTATGGTGTTGGTATTGCATATGATGTACATGAGGATGATGTTGAGTTTGAAGACTATAAAGTATTTAGTCGTAACTGGTTGACAGAAACATATAGAGTGTTGAAGGATGACGGAAGAATTGCTCTTAACATTCCTTATGAGATCAATCGTCAAAAGAAAGGTGGTCGTATCTTTTTTGTTTCAGAGATGTGGCAAATTATGAAAGAGATTGGTTATGGGTTCTTTGGTATTGTTGATTTAGAAGAACAATCACCACATAGAAGTAAAACAACGGCTTGGGGTTCTTGGATGAGCCCATCATCACCTTATATTTATAACCCAAAGGAGTGTGTAATATTGGCATACAAAAACAAACACATAAAAAAAGTAAAAGGTCAACCTGAATGGACTGGTGAATTAACAGAAATTGAAAATGAGGATGGAACAAAAAGAAACAAAATCGTCTACGATGAAAACGATAAGAAAGAGTTCATGGAACTTGTCTTTGGCCAGTGGAATTATTTTGCTGACACTAAATCTCTCACTAAAGCAACCTTCTCAATGGACATCCCGACCAAAGCGATCAAAATTTTATCATATAAGAACGATATAATTTTAGACCCTTTTTGTGGTAGTGGAACATCAATGGTTGCAGCTCAGATATTAGGTCGTAAATGGTTAGGTATTGAACTATCTCAAAACTATTGTGAAATTGCTCGGGGTAGAGTTGCCTCTTTCATCTTGGATTCGACTCAAAAGGGTTTAGTACTTAATTAGAATTTCGTCCCCTTCACTTAAGTTATATTTTTTACAATCACCAGATGGTAATTCTAAAACTAAATTACCATCCCCTTTGAATCGAGGACAGTCATTACTATCCGATTCATTACAAGGTTTACAATCATGGTGTATTTTTGATATTCGATCGTTTTTTATAAAAATAATATCCAAAGGAGTGATACAATTTTTCATCCAAAAATTGTGAGTACCTTCACCCATCATAAAAAGTAAACCATCAAAATTGTGATTAAACTTTTTACCCATCATTCCCGAATTAATATCTTTTTGTGAAATCAAACATTTCACGTTATAAAAGTTATCGTTTATCATCACTCTCATATTTATAAATATATCATGAAAACATTTAAAAGATCTTCGGGTGTTCTTGTAAAAAAAGGAAATCAAGTTTTACTATGTAAAAGGGCGCCAAATCAAAATTTTGAAAGGAAATGGTCAATTCCTATGGGAGGTATTGAAGGAGATGAAACCCCAATAAATGCCGCTCATAGAGAATTTTTTGAAGAAACAAATTTAAAAATAGATGTTGATTTGAAACTAATCGGATTCATTAACAAATATACAAAAGAATCAAAAACTAAACGAGGTATTGTTTACGTTTATCTTTTAGAAAATGAGGACGATAAATTTTTACCTGATTTAGAAAACGCTAAAGATGGGCATGAACATACAGAATGTAAGTATTTTGACAAAAATAAAATGCCTTTGGATGAAAAAAATGAAGATTTGATTAAAATTATTGAAAAAATATTGAAATAATTTTTGTATCTTTGTTTTATGAGAACAATATCCTTAAACATTGTGGTTAATTCACACTTGAGTGACTCCTTGATTGAAGTCACTTTTAATCCTAAACTTGCTAAAGACAGAATCAGATTTGTTAAAATATTAATAAATCGTTATCCCAACCTTGATCAAAGAATTAGTGAAGAAACCCTTAACAAAATTTGGGAAGAAGAAATTGGTTTCTAATTCAAAAAAATGTTCATAAATAGTTTTTTATTTCAGAATTTTCAATTACCTTTGTTATATGAATAAGACAGGATACAACATAAAAATAATGAATGAAAAGTTCGGAGATTTGATCAACGAAACATTTGTTGATCAAACACAGTTTAAGTTATTTTTGAAGATGGTGCACGCAAGTGTTGAACTTAGAGAAGATTTGACTTTTTTCAATGGGGAAACTTTCTATGTTCACATACCCTCTAAAGTTTTGAGTGATTCTGTAATTGTTACAAAAGTTTTAGAACTCAATTTGAATGAACAAGTTAGAAGTAAAATCGAAGCTCTTGTTACAGTTTAGTTTCTTTGTTTGAGTTAAAAACAAAGTGGTGGAGTCGATCCATTTTGGACGACCTTATAGAAAAGGTGAATCAGTTCACCTTTTTTATTTTAAGATATTTATAATAGTATGAAAAAAGTTGTTATATCACAAAATCAAGCAAGTTTTATTTCCAAAGTTTTTTTAAATGAGGCATTAGGGGTACCACAATCTATTTTAGATTCGGGTGAAAAATTATATGATCAGATTTTAACCAATTTGAAATCGATTACGGAAAAAGAAGAAGAGTATGAATTTACAGGTAACCTTGACTTTGAGATTGGAGATAAAAAAAAGAAAAAAATAACTTCATACGAATTGACAGTCAGGACAGAAACATTTGAAAATTACAATGAAAAACCTCAAGTAATCTCAATGGCAGTTGGAACTAATTTTGCATTCGACAGAAGATTACTCAAAAAAGTTACAGAACCATCGACCGAGTTACACATGTCAATTACCTTTGCGGTCTCAGAAGATTGGGAACCAAACGAGTTATATGAATTTTTTCAAAACCATAAAGTCGAACAAACAGCATCTTTAGCACACGAAATAAAACATATGTATGACAAACAAGTTAGACCAACAGCTATGGTTGGTCATGACGCAGAATACCAAGCAACACAACAAAAAGATAGTTTTGGAATACCAATAATTGATCATGAATTTTTTAGAAACATGTATTTTGTTGCTTTTGCAGAAAACTTAGTAAGAACAACGGAAATTGCATCACAAATGAAATCATTGAATGTAACAAAGAAAAATTTTGAAAATTTTTTAAAAAATGAAAGAACCTACAAAGAATTGGTAGGAATTAAAAATTTTACTTTTGATTATTTCATTTTGGAACTAAAAAACCAAATGAACAGAGTAGATGCTTTATTAGATTACATCGGAGAAAATCCAAGTGAAATGACAGAAGACGAAAAAATTAAATCGGTTTTGGAAGTTGTATATATTTCAATCGTTAACAATAGGTTAAAATTTTTTATGGATATGACATCCAAACCTGCTGATAATTTTTTAAGATTCGGACAACAATTAGGAGCTTTACCTAATTTTATGGAAAAAGATTTCACCCAATTAGAAAAAGTTGACGAAGTAAGAGAAAATTTTTTAAAATTTACTACGAGGTTTCAAAAAGACCCGATTAAATTTTTTCAGTACGAATGTAAAAAATTTAATTTTGTAGCAGACAAACTTATAAAAAAAATAATAAAACTTTACGACATGGCAAATGACGATGAGACACAAGTAACAGAATCAATCCAAAATTGGGACCTCCACCAAAAACTTATGGAAAAAAAATATGGTAAAAGAAAAATATCAACAACTTACAAATACAAAAATTTTAAATAAAATATTACTTATAGTTATATCAACTTTTTTATTTTCTTTCATCACTTCCGAACCGATTGAATATAAAGGTAAAGCGACCTACTATGGACAACATTGGACAGGAAGATTAACGGCATCAGGAGAAATATTTTATTCTGATAGTTTAACAGCAGCGCATAAAAACTTCAAGTTTGGTACAGTACTTAAAGTCACAAACCTGAGTAATGATTCTGTGTGTCATGTGAAAGTAAATGATCGACTTCCAAAATCTTCGAAAATCTTAATTGACCTCAGTTATGGAACGGCAAAAAAACTAAATTTTATTAAAAAAGGTGTAATTCCTGTAACTCTAATTTCTGTAGACACGGTCCGAATCAATAAAGTTATAAAATAATAGATCAAACCTTAAGTTTGCTCAATCACATACCATTGATGTTTACAAATTAACTAATTGATTGTATTTATTAGGGAACTCGACCGGCCCATGGTATATGGGGGTTTCCAATAGGATTCTTCAAGTGAGCGTTAAATTTTAATAAACAATTTTTACGCGATGAAGAATCTATTATTATCAATTTTTGTATTTTTTACAAGTTTCGTCATTTCACAATCTTGCACACACACACTTCACATGACCGATACATGGGGTGATGGTTGGAATGGTAACGCAGCATCTGTATCAGTAAATGGAGTTATTGTGGTATCTAATGTAACCTTTAACAATGGATACGGGCCTGTGACAGTCAATTTTAACGCTGCGGCTGGCCAGACCATACGAGTATGGCGTTCTATCACCGGTAGTTGGGTAAATGAATGTCAAATACGTGTAACGAGTAGCACTGGTGCAACGGTTATTGCTCAACAAACTATGCAAACTGGTACTTCATCTTCAGGCGGATCTATCGGAACTGCACAGTGTGGAGGTGGAGGCGGTGGAGGTGGTGGCGGTGGTGGATCATCAACCCTTGTACCATATAGCGGATTCAATAACGTTAATTGCGGGACTAATACAACATTATACGACCACGGTGGTCAGTTTGGTAGTTACTCGAATAACGCAAATGGCTATACAGTATTAAATAATGGTGGATCTGCGGTGATATCTCTTAATGGAACTTCTTCTGGCGAATCCTGTTGTGATAGAGTTAGAATTTTTCAGGGAGTTGGAACCGGAGGAGCTCTTATAGGAACCTATTGGATGAACTCTAACATACCAAATATATCATCACCGGCTGGAGTTCCGTTAACTGTGCAATTCCTATCAGATGGTTCTGTTACCGGTTCTGGTTTTTCTATCAACGTTACCTATTCAGGTAGTTGTGTATCAGGAGCTCCACCGAACCCCACTTCTATATCAGCATCTGCAGCGACAGTCTGTTCAGGACAGCCTGTGATTTTAACGGCTAATGGTTCAGTAGGAACCACATATTGGTATACTGGAGGATGTGGTGTCGGTCAAATAGCAACAGGTTCATCAATTACGGTAAATCCCGTAACAACTACAACATATTACGCTAGAAACCAAAACAGTGGATTTTGGTCTCCAGGTTGTGCCCAAACCACAATTACAGTATCATCCCCACCACAAGCACCAACTTCAATAACATCTTCTGTAAACTGTGGAGTATCACCCACACTTACTGCAGTTGGAGGAGCAGGGAACTATCAGTGGTGGTCTAATTCAAATGCCACAGGTTTACTTGCAACAGGACAAACTTACAATCCAGGACCTTTGACTCAAAACGCAACATACTGGGTTACTTCTTCAAACGGAATTTGTAAC
>Ga0172373_10009374_pt1 | contig 12180 bp, 14 predicted proteins | sample Lak10m_2_FD_114546 | JGI IMG/M metagenome (GOLD analysis project Ga0172373, IMG submission 114546) | Freshwater microbial communities from Kabuno Bay, South-Kivu, Congo - kab_092012_10m | ecosystem: Environmental > Aquatic > Freshwater > Lake | place: Democratic Republic of the Congo... | reverse complement strand
GCGCGCTTGAGCGCCTCGGCGGCTTCGGGGGGCATGTAGTTTTCGTCGTGTTTGGCCAGCACCTCGCGGGCGAGGAAACTGCCGTCACCCTGCACCAGTCCCTGAGCCACCACTCCACGGCCCTCCTTGAAGAGATCGGGAAGAATGCCGGTGTAGCTCACGTTGATGGTGTGCACGTTGTCGGTGACGGTAAAGCGAACGGTGGTGCCCTCTCGCTGGACGCTGCCTTCACCGACCAGTCCGCCGATGCGAAACACCCGGCCCGACGGAGCCTTGCCCTGAGCCACTTCGCTGGGCGTAAAGAAGAACACCAGGTTGCTGCGGAAGGCGTTCAGGACCAGCGCGGTGGCCACCGATAAGGCGAGCAGGCCGGCAATCATCCAGACGATGCGACGCTGACGAGGTTTCATGGCTGGTTGAGATCGGCACGCATGGCTCGGGCCCGCTCGGCGGCGTCTCGCCGCGAGCGGCGCAGCACCGCGATTTCAACGATCAGCGCGAGCGCCAGCATGCCGTAGGAACTCCATATGAAGAAGCCGTGTCCCCCCATGGCCAGCCATGCGCTCATGGTTGTTGCTGCCGCTGTACAGGATTGACGAGGCGACCGACCCAGTCGGTAAGCGCTTCGCGTTCGATGATGATGGTGCGGACCCGGTGGAGGGCGGCAGCAATGGCATACGCCCAGGCCGAAAAGGTCATGAGGAGCATGGCTGTGAGCATGGTCTGCGCCATTTTCGGTGCGGCGCTCATGGAGATGGTGGCGCCCTGATGCAGGGTGTTCCACCAACGCACGGAGAAATAGATGATGGGCACATTGACCACGCCCACCAGCGCGAGCAACGCGCAGGCGCGGTCGGCTCGGCGCGGGTCGTCAATGCCCGATCGCAGCGCGATCAGACCCAGGTAGAGAAAGAGCAGCACCAGAGTGGAGGTGAGCCGTGCGTCCCAGACCCAGTAGGTGCCCCAGGTGGGGCGGCCCCAGAAGGCGCCGGTCCAGAGTGCAATGAACGCGAACAGCGCGCCGGTGGGAGCGAGTGCCTGCGCCATCATGGAGGGCAGCCGGGCGTTGAGCGCCAGAGAGAACACTGACCAGAAGGCGATCACCACGTAGATGAACATGGCCATCCAGGCCGCTGGCACGTGGATGAAGATGATGCGGTACGACTCGCCCTGCTGGGCGTCGGTGGGCGCAATGACAAAGCCCACATACAGGCCCGCGATGGCGAGCAGCACCGCGACCCAGCCGAACAGGCCGGTCAGTTTGCCCGCGAGCGGGTAAAACGAGGCGGGCGACGCGAAGCGGAACCAGTTGATTGCAGCCATGTCATTCGAACGCGATTCTAACCGCCAGCGACAGCGTGGCTGGACCGACCATACTGGCCAGGATGGATCCCGCTGCCATTAGCGACAGATGGGCCTCGGCCCCCAGGCCGACGCTCGCGGCCTCGACTGATCCTGCACCAAAAATCAGCACGGGTACCGCGAGCGGAAGCACCAGCAGCCCCAGAAGCGTGGATCCGCCGCGTGCACCCAGCGTGAGCGCAGCAGAGATGGCGCCCAGCCAGGTGAGGAGCGGCGTGCCCAGCAGCAGACTGAGCGCGAGAATCGCAATATCCTCCGGGTCGAGATCGAACTGCAGACCTGCGAGGCCCGACAGCAGCACCAGGGGGGCTGCTGTGGTCAGCCAGTGAGCGAGCACCTTTCCGGCGAGCAGCGCGGCGAGGGGCGCTGGCGCAAGCAGCAGCTGCTCAAGCGTGCCGTCGGCGTGATCGGCGGCAAAGAGCCGGGGCAGGCTGAGCAGCGTGGCAAGCAGGGCGCTTACCCAGGCGATGCCGGGGGCGATGGCGCGGAGCAGCCCAGGGTCGGGCGCCATGGCGAGCGGAAACATCGAGCCCACCAGCAGAAAGAACACCAGAACCAGCGCCACTTCCCCGCGATGGCGCAGCGCGATCCGCAGGTCTCGCGAGCAGGCCCAGGTGAGGGCGGCCAGGGCGCTGGCGGGCTCGGGCGATGACGAGGGGCGCATCAGTGGCCGCTGTCCGGTGCCGTGCCCGTGCGTGCGCCCAGATCCAGCTCCAGGGCGGTTTGCTCGCAGGCGATGGGCAGGTGGGTTGCGATCACCGCGCAGCCGCCTTGCGTGAGGTGTTCGCCCAGCAGTCGGCCGAACAGCGCCTGACCGGCGGCATCCAGTGCGGTGGTGGGCTCATCGAGCAGCCAGAGGCTGCGCTCTGCTGCCGCCAGGCGGGCGAGCGACAGGCGGTGCCGCTGTCCGGCCGAGAGGCGGGAAAATGAGAGGCTGGCCCGCGAATGAAGCCCGCATCGCTCGAGCAGCGCATCAATATCCACAGAAAGCCGGTCGGTCTGCAGACCGCTGTCGAGCGCCTGCTGAAGCGCAAGATTGTCGTGAGCGCTGAAGCTGTCCTTCCAGCCCGCAGAGTGTCCCTGATAGAGCATGACCGAATGCCAGTCGGCAGAGCCCGGCTGGCGGACGATGCCGTTCCAGCGCACCTCTCCCTCAGCAGGCCGCCCAAGCCCGGCCAGTGCCCGCAGCAGCGTCGATTTGCCCGAGCCGTTGGGGCCGGTGAGACGCAGCCAGCATCCGGGCGGCAGTTGAAAACTGAGCGCGTGAAACAGCAGCCGGTAGCCAGCGTTGCAGCTGAGGCTGTCGACCACCAGGCCCGACTCGGTGGACTCGAGGTCAGGCGATTCCGGGTGATTGCGCACAGCTGCGATGGTCAAGGCTGGACGACCTGATCGATACGCAGGCCCAGCCCCTGCTGGCCCGGACGCAGCGGTTTCGATTCGCCAAACAGATCACCGGGCTGACGGATGGCATTGCCGCTTGCGCTCAGGCGTGCCTCGATCACCACCTGATCAGCACCCGACAGGCGCCGTGACGGGTCCATGGCAAGCGAATCATCGAGACGGAAGTCGACAGGCAGGGCGGGATTGTCGATTCGGAGCACCGCATACGGAACGCGCGGCCCGGCGGGGCTTCGCGCCACGATGAAGAGCGTGCGCGCTGTTCTGGCGCGGTCGGCGAGAGCAGGGGCTAGCTCCACGCGGCCCGTCACGGCCTCGGCCCCGGGCGCGATTGCCCGGCTGGATGCAGGCGCTTCGGTGGCCGGGGGCGAACCGCCGCCTGCCGCAATCCGCGCATCGATTCGTGCGAGCACGTCACGCAGTGCGTCGCGCTGTTGCTGATCGGGGGGCATGGAATCGAGCAGTCGCCGCAGGTTCTCCCGCGCGGCCTGCAGATTGCCAGCCTGAAATTGCGCCGCACCCATCAGGGCGATGGCCTTCGGATCGTCGGGGTCCAGTCGCAGCGCCTGTTCAAGAAGCGCGATCGGCCGGCCGTCGAAGCGGCCATCGCGGGTGAGCGCGATCGACTCCGCGAACTCGGCCAGCAGCCGCGCATTGGGCGGCACCCGGCGCAGCGCCTCCTCGAAGGCCTGATTGGCCTCAGCCGGCTGGCCACGGAACTTGCGAGCGCCTGCGAGCATCATCCAGGCCTCGCCGTCGTCGGGATTGCCGCGCACCCGGCGTTCGAGATCGGCGATCATCTGGTCGAGCTTGCGCTCGTCGATTTCGCCGTCGCCCGCCTGCAGTTCGTCGGTGGCGAGTTCTGGCGTGCCGAGTGCGAAATAAACCATGAGCGCAGAGGTGGGTACCAGCAGTGCGATGGCAATCGCTGCGGCACGGGCTGGCATTGAACCGACACGCTGCGAAGCGGTGCTTGCCGACCCGGCCTCTGCGGGAAGCTCGCGTGCCATTTGCGCGACCAGTTCATCGATCGCTGTCTGCGCTTCATCGGCCGTCAGTCGGCCCGCCGCCTGCTCACGCTCGAGCTCTCGACGCCGGTCTCGGTAAACGGCTACCAACGGGTCGGTATCGTGACTGACCGCAGAGGCGTTGGGCGCGCGGCGTGTGAGTAGCGGCCAGAGAACCGGCAGTAATGCCGCGATCGTGAGACAGGCTACGAGGGTCCAGAGCAGCATCGAGCGGGGTGCGCAGCGCAGTGGTCTGCAGGCAGTTGGGGCGCTTTGATTGTCTCACAGGGTCATGGCTCGCCGGATTTTCGGCGGACCCGGATCGCCCCGCCATCGAGCACTGCATCGGGGGGATGGATGATCAGGTTTTCGCCCGCCGACACGCCCTCCCGGATCCATGCCTCGCGAGCGTTGATCGCACCAAGTGTCACGGTGCGGGCTCTTGCCCTTGAACCGTCGCTTACGAACACCTGCCAACGGCCGCGTTGGCGGACCAGCACACCCACGGGGACCACCAGCACATCGGCCAGGCTATCGACCACAATCGCGGCGTCCACCCGCCAGCCGTCGCCCGGCATGAGGCTACCGGTCGGCGGCAGGTCGATCAGAACGGGTACGCGCTGCTCATCGATGCCCAGTGCCGAGACGCGGGTATTGGCCACCGGCTCGATTCGCCTGACCCGGCCTTCCAGCGCAGGCTTGCCGCGTGCGAGCGACAGACGCGCGGTTTGCCCAGGGCGAATCTCCGCCGCCTCGCCACTCAGTACATCGACCACGACTTCGAGGTGCGCAATGTCCCCAATTTCGGCCAGCGCCGCACCCGCCGCGACCGGTTGCTCGCTGTCATGCATGAGCCGCAGGATCTGGCCGCTGCCAGGCGAGGCAATCCGCCAGACCTCTTCGCGTGAGCCTGGCTGGGCTTCGGAGCGCTGAAGGGCAGCACTCGCCGCGCTCAGCTCGAAGCTCGCGACCGACTCCGCATGATCGGCTTGCCCGTCGGATAGTCGAGCGCGCCGGTCGGTTCGTCGCAGAGCAGGACGTCCGGGCGCTTGGCAATCGCCCGAGCGATCGCCACCCGCTGCTGCTCGCCCCCTGAGAGCTGCGAGGGAAAATGGTGCTCGCGATGAAGCAGGTCAACCCGCGCGAGTGCCTCGGACGCGCTGATCGAGTCCTCGACCAGATCGGTCACCCGTTCAACGTTCTCCCGGGCATCGAGGCTTGCAATCAGGTTGTAGAACTGAAACACGAAACCGACATGCCGACGCCGGTACAGCGTGGGCTCGGCTTCGCTTGCATGGGCCAGATCCAGATCGCGCCATACCAGTTCGCCGCTGCTCGGCGAGTCGAGCCCGCCCAGCAGATTGAGGAGCGTCGACTTGCCGCTGCCCGAGGGGCCAGGCAGCATCACGAATTCACCGGCCAGCACGTCCAGGTCCACGCCGCGCAGCGCACAGACCTCAGACTCCCCGCTTTGATAAGTGCGGGTCAGTCCGCGTGCACGGTAGACGCGCGGTGCCGGTTCGTCATGAGGCGACCGCTGCGACAGCGGTGTCGCCGGCGGGCAGGGGAAAGGAAGAATGTCGGCCATCGAGGCCGATGCTGCGCCCTTTGATGACTGCGCGCCTTGTGCGCGCTCACATGCCCGCGATACCGCCCGTCAGGCGGCTTGAGTGAGCGGCTCGCGGCGCAGACGCTCGATGAGGGTATCGAGGAAACTCGTGCAGCGCCCGAGCTGCTCGATCTCGACGCATTCGTCGGGCTGGTGAGCGACCGCGATCCGGCCGGGCCCGCAGATGATGGTCGGAATGCCGATTCCCTGCAGAATGCCCCCCTCGGTGCCGAAGCTCACACGCCCCACGCTGGAATGTCCGCAAAGTGGCGCGATGGCCTGGGCGAGATAGGTGTTGCCGCGTTCGTCGAGTGCCGGCGTGTCGAAGATCTCGTCAAATTCGATGAAGCAGTCGGGTTGCACAGCGCGCATGCCTGGCAGGAGCTGGGTGTCACACCAGTTCTTGATCTCGGTCAACAGTTCGGCGGCTGTGGCGCCCGGCAGCGCCCGGATCTCGAGGAGGAACTCGCAATCCTTGGCCGTGATGTTGTGAGCGGTGCCGCCCTGTATGCGGCCAACATGAATGCTGGTGTGCGGAAACTCGAATCCGTCGTGCCGCGCGGCCGCCCGCATGCGGTCCTGAATCTGCTGGCAATAGACGATGATTCGAGCAGCCACTTCAACCGCCGACACTCCGCTGTCGCGCAGAGACGAGTGCACCGAGTGGCCGCGCACGCGCACGCGGTAACCGGCCGCTCCCTTGTTTGCCACCACCACCCGCATGGAGGTGGGTTCGCCGATGATGCAGGCCTGCGGACGGGCGGGCGCGCTGGCCAGTTGCTGGGCCAGTTGTCGCATGCCGCCCATGTTGGTTTCTTCGTTGTAGGACAGCGCGATATGGATCGGCGTGGCGAGCCGCGCCTCAATGAAGCGGGGCACGGCTTCGACCACGCAGGCGATGAAGCCCTTCATGTCCGCCGAGCCGCGCGCGTAGAGGCTGCCTTCACGCTCGGTGAGCGAAAACGGATCGGTGGACCAGGCCTGGCCCGCAACCGGCACCACATCGGAATGACCCGACAGCATCAGTCCACCGCGATCGGGCGGGCCAATGGTGGCGAACAGATTGGCCTTGCCGGGCTCGGGTGCATGCTGCACGGTTGCGCGGATGCCGTGGTCGGCCAGCCGGTTGGCGACCCAGTCGATCAGGGCCATGTTGCTGTGGGCGCTGACGGTGTCAAAAGCGACCAGCGTTCGGAGGGTGTCGATGGTGGCGGAGATCGTCATGGGGAGCTCCTGGCGGGGGCGTTCCGCTGGGCAGTTGCAGGCTTTCGGAATAGTATAGAAGGCTTGTTGACGCCCCCGGAGACCCCCTGTGAACGCCCCGGACAAAAGCCCGCTTCATGCCATGACCACCCCCGACCTGTCGTCGTGGTGGATGCCCTTCACTGCCAATCGCAACTTCAAGGCCAACCCGCGCATGCTGGCGCGAGCGAGCGGCATGTTTTACTGGACCGATGACGGTCGCGAAATTCTCGATGGCACTGCGGGCCTGTGGTGCGTCAACGCCGGGCATGGTCGCGAGGAGATCGCGCGTGCTGTGGGCGAGCAGGCGTCCATGCTCGATTTCGCGCCCTCGTTCCAGTTTGGTCACCCCATAGGATTCGAATTCGCCAACCGGCTCACGCGTATCGCCCCGCCGGGCTTTGGCAAGGTCTTCTTCACCAATTCAGGCTCGGAGGCGGTCGATACCGCACTCAAGATCGCACTGGCCTATCACCGCGCGCGCGGTCAGGCGCAGCGCACGCGTCTGATCGGCCGCGAGCGTGGCTATCACGGCGTGGGTTTTGGTGGCATGTCGGTGGGCGGCATCGTTAACAACCGGCGGGCCTTCTCGGGCAACCTGCTTGGCGCGGTTGACCATCTGCCGCACACTCACAACCTGGAGCACAACGCCTGGTCCAGGGGGCAGCCCGCGTGGGGGGCGCACCTCGCCGACGAGCTCGAGCGTCTGGTCACGCTTCATGGCGCCGAGACCATCGCCGCGGTCATTGTCGAGCCGGTCGCGGGTTCCACCGGGGTGCTGGTGCCGCCCAAGGGCTATCTGGAGCGCCTGCGCGAGCTCTGCACGCGTCACGGCATTCTGCTGATTTTCGATGAAGTCATCACTGGCTTTGGCCGGCTGGGCGCACCGTTTGCCACCGACTTCTTTGGCGTGAGCCCCGACCTCTTCACTACCGCCAAAGGGCTCACCAATGCCACGGTGCCCATGGGCGCGGTGTTCGCGAAAAACGAGATTCATGACGCCTTCATGCAGGGCCCCGAGAACCTCATCGAGCTGTTTCATGGCTACACCTATTCCGGCCACCCGCTTGCGTGTGCGGCAGGCATCGCCACGCTCGACATCTACGAGCGTGAGAATCTTCTTTCACGGGTCGGCACGGTGTCCGAGGCCTGGGCCGACGCGATTCACAGCATGCGCGGGCTCCCCCATGTCATTGATACCCGCAACATTGGCCTGATCGGCGCAATCGAACTTTCGCCCCGCGCAGGGGCTCCGGGCGCGCGGGCCTTTGATGCCATGGTCGCGGCCTTCGAGGCGGGCCTCATGATCCGCGTCACGGGCGACATCATCGCGTTGTCGCCGCCGCTCATCATCGAGCCCTCGCATATCGATAGGCTGTTCAGCACGCTCCGGGACGTGCTGAAGCGGCTCGCCTGAACTCTGCCGGCTGGCTGGGCGCGCGTCGCGGGTTGCGGCGCGCTCTCCCGGTCGGGCCCAGTCCTGTTCCCCGGGCGTTCGAACTGATTGTTTCTGGCAATCAGAAAATCGATAAAAAGTATTTTCTGTAATCAGGGCTTGGACTCAGAATTTGCGCTTTCCCTTCAAGCCCGTTCTGTTGCCATGAAACCTCTCCTCGCTTTTCTCGCTTCGCTGCTGTTTGCCTCGGCCGTATCGGCCGCCTCACCGCTCATCACCCCCGCCGAACTGCAGCCCCTGCTCAGCAACCCGTCCGTGCGGGTGATCGACATTCGCGATCCCAAGTCATATGCCGCGGCCCACATCCCAGGCGCGCTCAATGCGCCGTATGGTTCCTGGCGCGGCCCGGCCTCCAGCCCGGGTGAATTGCCTGAACTCGCCAAGCTCACCGCTCAGGTGCAGCGCCTGGGACTGACGCCTGCCACGCGAGCGGTGGTGGTCTCAAGCGGCGCCGACGCAACGGATTTTGGCGCCGCAGCACGTGTGTACTGGACCTTGAAGGTGCTGGGCCTCAAGGATCTTTCGGTGCTCAACGGTGGCGTGAAGGCCTGGGTGGCCGCGGGCCTGCCGCAGGATGCCAACCCTGTGAGCGTGGCGGCGAGTGATTTCCGGCCGACGCTCGATACGTCGATGATTGCCACGCGCGACGAGGTGGCGCAGGCGATCGAGCGCAACAATGCCACGCTTGTTGACGCACGCCCTGCAGATTTCTTCAACGGCCAGACGCGCCATGCCGCAGCGCGCAGCGCCGGAACGCTCAAGGGCGCAATCAATGTTGAGCATTCGAGCTGGTTTGCCCAGGGAAGCTCAAGCTTTGTTTCCACCGAAGATGCCCGCCGCGTCGCCTCGGCGCTCAAGCTTGATCCGAAGCGTGACACGCTGTCCTTCTGCAATACCGGTCATTGGGCGGCAACCAACTGGTTTGCGCTCTCGGAGGTACTGGGTCAGCCCCACGTGAAGCTCTATGCCGGTTCGATGGTCGACTGGACCTCGGCACCCCAGGCTTTGCCTATGGACAACGCGCCCGGCCGTGTCGGCCAGCTGATGGTTGATTTCAAGATCTGGGCTGCCCGCACCTTCAACTGACAGACCTGCATGGCCAGCGCCCAGTCCGTCACCGCCCCGGCCGCAGCCTCTACGCTCCGGTCGGGACGCGCGCCCCTCAGCGCGGCAATCGGCACCGCTTTTCTGCTGCTTGCGGTGTTTGTTTCCATTCGTCAGGCGGCGCTGTTCCTGGTGGGCGTGGGGCTGGGCGTTGCACTGGCCGGGTGCCGATTCGGTTTTACGACGGGATGGCGTCAGCTGGTCACCGAGCGTGATCCGCGGGGGCTGACGGGGCAACTGGTGCTGCTTGCGATGGCGGCCGCGTTCGCCATGCCGCTTCTCGGCCGGTTCAGTGAATTGCAGGCTGCGCTCGGCCCGCCCAGTGTGGCGCTTCTGCTCGGCGCGTTCCTGTTCGGGATGACCATGCAGATTGCCGACGGGTGCGGCTCAGGCACGCTCTACAAGGCGGGAATGGGCGTGCCGCTCAACCTGGCCTTGTTGCCGCTTTTTGCTTTGGGTAGCTTTCTCGGCTCGCTCCATCTCGAGCACTGGCTCTCGCTGGGCGCGAGCGAGCCCGTGGGAATGGTCGACCGGTTGGGTGCCGGGCCCGCGCTCGCGATGACGCTCGCCGCGCTGATGTTGCTCGCGGCCCTTGCACGCTGGTGGGTGGGGCCGTCCCGGCGCTGGATCGATCGCCGCTGGATCACCGGTGCAGTGGCCCTCGCCGTGCTGGCCACGCTGAATCTGCTCCTCGCCGGTCAGCCCTGGGGCGTGGTCTATGGCTTCGGGCTCTGGGCTGCGAAGCTCGCTCAGGCCACGTCCTGGTGGGAGCCGGCTGGAAGCGCGTTCTGGTCGCAATCAGGCCATGCGGCGCGGCTGTCGCAGAGTCTGCTGCTCGACATCACGTCTATCACCAACCTCGGAATTCTTGCCGGTGCCCTGTGGGTTTCGGCTCGCGAGGGCGCCTCGTCACGTCCGCTCACGTCCAGACAGTGGCTGATCGGACTCGCGGCCGGTCTGGTCATGGGATACAGCTCGCGGCTCGCATTCGGCTGCAACGTGGGCGCCATGCTGAGCGGCATTTCCACTGGCAGCGTGCACGGCTGGATCTGGGTGGCGCTGGCCTTTGCTGGCACCCTGATCGGCATTCGCCTGCGCCGCCGTTTCGGGTTCGATCAATGAACGCCCCGGTGCCTGCTCAGACGCCGTCCCGCAAGCGCCTGACATGGGTGTTCTGGCTGCTGATGCTTGGGTTTGTTGCCTGGGATTTCCAGACCTCGGCCCCGATCGACTTGCGTGACGAGCCGCCCCTGATCGCTGCGGGCTCCGGACGCGTCAACTCGGGCGGTCACTGCTCGATGTCGAAATAGTTCGGCGGGCGCCGCACCAACGCTTACGAGAACAGCGCCTCGAATCCCCCTTCGGGCTCAAAGCGGCCGTCCCGGAACAGCAGTCGCGTGGGACCCGGCATGGCTCGCTCGCGGATCGGATGGTCCGGGTCGCCCGGGTACGCCACCAGTCTTCCCGCCTCGACGTTTCGGGGGTTGGGCTCTATGGTGGGCGGCGGGCGGCGGCGCGCCTCGGCGAGAATGTCGGCCGCATTGCTGAACCGTGAAAAATGCGCGAGCGTCATGATCTGCGGCGCAGCCAGATCGATTTCGCGGGCCCAGTAGCGGTCGAGTGCCTCACGGGGCCGCTGCCAGATCCCCTCGGTGGTCTCGCGCTGATCATGGCGCGCCACCTGCTCGGGCGGTGACATGGCCACGAAGAAGCGCGTGTCAAAGCGCTTGTTCATGAGCGTGGCCATTCGCGGAGTGATCCAGCGTGACCACGGAATCAGCTGACTGATCTCGAGTTGCAGATCGAATGACTCGAGCAGTTCCAGAAAGTTGTAGCCTTCGCGCGCCTGCTGGCCGACCCGCTCGGCGAGTGGCCCGCTGATGCCGCGCGCGAACAGCACGCCGCACTCCTCGAAGGTTTCGCGACAGGCCGCAACGAAGTATCCGGCGGCATGGTGCGGTTCGATGGCCGTATCGCCGAGTGCCCGGTGAAGCGCATCGGATTCGGTGTCAAGACGCGCGAGCAGGGCTTCTTCATGATCATCGGCGTCAACCTTGCCGCCAGGAAACACATAGGCACCACCCAGCACGTCCGAATTGCCGTGTCGGCGGAGCATGAACACCTCGGGCCCCTGGTCGCTATCACGCAACAGCATCACGCTGGCTGCCGGACGGGGCGGTGTGGTGACTTCACTTTCGTTCAGCTGCAGGGCCATGGCGTATTCCTGTGGGTGACAGGCCTCACCCGCGTAAGCATCAGGTTGAATCGGCGTCGGTCTTTCTGGCCTTCGCGGCGCGTCGTCCCCAGGACCACACGTAATTCAGACCCGAGGCACAGATGGTGAAGGTGAGCGCTGCGTAAGCCGGCTCGAGCCCGGCGGTGATCTCGATGATACCGGCGGCGTCAACCAGGACCCCGGTCAGCACGGCGAATTCGAGCGCGGTGTTGAGCTTGGAGAGGCGCGTGGGCGCCATTTCGTACTCGTGAACCAGAAAGTGAAACGCGATGGCACCGAATACGATGACGACATCTCGCGCAATCACTGCGGCCGCCAGCCAGCCCGGGAGCAGACCTTCGGCGGCCAGCATCAGCGTGACCGTGAGCATGGTGAGCTTGTCGGCCAGCGGATCGGCAATCGCGCCGAAACGGGTGCGCTGGTTCCAGCGCCGGGCAAGAAAGCCGTCGACCAGATCGCCCGCCGCACACAGGACGAACAGCAGAAGCGCGAGCCCGAAAGCGCGTCTCGCAAGCGCGTAGGCAATGACCGGAATCAGCAGCGCCCGAGCGATGGTGATCAGGTTGGGCAGCGTGAGCAGCCGCGGGCTCATTGACGATGCTGCCCCGACATGAAGTCTGCGAGCGCCCTTCCGGTATGCGAGGTGGCGTGGTCTATCAGTTGCTCGGGTGGTCCGCTTTCGACGATGCGGCCGCCCCCTGCGCCGCCTTCCGGGCCCAGATCAACGATCCAGTCTGCTTCGGCCCAGATGTCGAGGTTGTGT
>Ga0172373_10009371_pt1 | contig 12184 bp, 12 predicted proteins | sample Lak10m_2_FD_114546 | JGI IMG/M metagenome (GOLD analysis project Ga0172373, IMG submission 114546) | Freshwater microbial communities from Kabuno Bay, South-Kivu, Congo - kab_092012_10m | ecosystem: Environmental > Aquatic > Freshwater > Lake | place: Democratic Republic of the Congo... | reverse complement strand
GAGCAAGAAAATCTTTTTACCTCAGCAACACCTTCTGAATTTAACGATTCCTTAGAAACGATGTTTTGCCATCAATGACAATGTCTGAATCCTTGTACTTTAAGTCTAGCTTTTCAAAGGGTCTATCCTGCCCAACTGCATAAGTTAAAGTCCACCATTTCTTTTCATCACTATGGTCCTCAAGCTCGTTGTAGCCTCGGCTTATGCCCCAATCGATATCAACTATTTTCCCGAATTTCAAATCCTTCACCTTCAAATCTAAGCGACATTCACTTAAACTTTTTGCCCGATAAGGTTTCATGTAAATCTCTTCTAGCTGAAGGCGCTGATTTATAACCAGATTCCCACTCCAACTTGAAATCAGGTGCGACACTTCATTCAGCCATTTATTCTTATCTTGAGTGGAATCCTTTTTGATTTCATCCACGTACACTTTCGGCAACAAGCTCCCATCTGCCAACCTGTAAATCTCTTTTGAACTCAACAAATCTAGTATCTCACCCTCAGCATCCATATACCCTTTGATGTCGTTAGACTCGATGACACAAATCGGCTTACGAACATTCAGCGATAGGCCAAATTCTCCTTTGAAATTCCTTTCCAGCCTTTTCACATCTTTTATCCATGCCGAAGAACTCAATGTTCCTTCCATCTCTTGAAGCGACCTATGAAATAAGGAATCATCAATATCTAAATGAATCGCTCGCAAAAATTCACCCACCCAATGTTTCGGCATCCAATCGGGAACAACATTGCTTTTTCCGTAACGATGAACGCTGCTTTGATCCGCTACTTGACCTTCTAACGTATGGATCGACTCATAAACTCCCCATGATAGCAAGATCAAAGAAATCAATAACCCCGTGATTTTCAAACTGGCTTTCAAGATGATCCCCTCTTTTTAAACTGCTCAATTAAAGCTCCTATTGATTCTGGATTCAACTCAGTGGAAGCCTTGTTTTGAGCCTTAATCTCATCGTAAATTTCCTTTCTCAAGATCGCAATCTCTTTTGGGGCTGTAATGCCTAGCTTCACCTCCCCGTTTTGAGAATCTAATATGGTGAAAGATATATTGTCACCTATTAAGATGGTTTCACCTAGTTTTCTAGAAAGTACCAGCACACACTACCCTCGAGGCAACTGCCTGATTCCTTCAATTTTCCATACTTTAATCAGACCTGCTCCCAAATCTAATCCGATCATTTGTTTAAAATCCTTTGAGACTTTCATATTCCTCGCGTCCCAACCCTCAAAATAACCCTTATCCTCACCCCAATCCATCCAGATTTTACTATTCTTTTCATAACAACTGACTGAATCCAATGTTTCTAGAACTCTTGCCACCCCCGTGGCCAGTACACTTCCAACCCCTGAACTATAGTTTACTTTGTGCAACTTCCCTTGATCATCTCGAACAAAAACCCAACCACCATTGCCAAAAGCCTCTTGTTTAATGGCTGCACTACAACTATAGGACCATTCTGGCAATCCCGAAAAGCGATTCAATCGATATAAGTTGAAGTCAGTGCTTCCAATAATTAAACTATCTTGGAATACATGTGGTCTAACAACGTATTTTCCTCTAGTCCTTTGCTCCAATTGATCCAACTTGAGCTCGATGCGCTCAATCTCTTTTTCAAACTTATTGATCTCAGCTGTATTTTCCTGACGATCTTTTTGCCGAGCGTCTTTTCGCTCCAATTCAATTTGCTTATTCACATCCGCAATCAATTTTTCAAGATAAATCTTTTCATCGGAGTGGCTTTTTGATACAAAACTCCATTTTTCTTCACCTTCAAATGAGAGGCACAACAGCTCTCCACTTGACAGCGACAGCATCAGCCCCTCACTATGACCATAAACTCCTCCATTGACGCCACCAGGCAATTTATAATACCAATGGGCTGTATTGCGTTGAGGACTCCAACTCGCTAAACGATTGCCATAGCCCACGGGATAAACCCTGTCTTGTTGTGCGTAGACAATGGGATAAACCGCTCTATCAAAATTAATTTTCTGTGTCGCCAGACCCGTTTGTTTATCAATGATGTAGCAGGCTCCGGCCTGAACAATATACAAATTAGCTTCTGTCTCAAAGGGAACTTCAGAAATAGGCAAAGCCAATTTATAAACCCAAGATGTGATCCCAGTTTTTAAATCAATACAAAAAAGTTGTTGATTTTTTAAGGTAAGATAAACAGCCGGAATGGGGACGTATCGAGTCTGTGGCACGAAAGTTCGACTTGCAATTTTTCTTCTCACGGCCTCTTCGTCAAAATCAACTAAATACTTAGTGACATCCTCCTCTTTTTTCTTTTCTCCCTCCGACAGCAAATCACTCAACAAATCATCCACTGCTGCTTCTCCACCGCCACGGCTTTTTTCAAGTTTAGCGCGCTTGATATGCTCCGCTTTTAAACGCTCCAATTCCTTGTTGATTCTCTCTTCTCGCAGTTGATTGAATTCAACTTCAGAATAAGGTTCCTCACGATACGTTGTGCCCAGCCAAGTTGGCCCAGAAATCGCGCTAGGCAATTCAAGATTCCAAGCACTACCTAAACTGACTTTAATTCCGCTGCCCTCCTCAATAAAACGAAGATCATCGCTTTTTTCATCGCGAAAAAGCCCAAAATTCTTTTTCCCGAAAAGTCCCGCATTTAATTCAAGAGAACTCCCTAGCATCATAAACGCCCACCCAACACTCAAGCTGACTAACTTTTTCCAATCGATCATGTATTTGTTTCTCTCGTTCTATTTTCAACTGGATTTTTGAACTCAACATTCCGTGTCAATTGGCAGATGTCTACGACCTTGGCTGGAAAGTCTTGACTGCCACCTAGAATTTTAACATGAAATTAAAAGACATGACACAAAACTTATTGTTCTTACTGAGTTTTCTTGCCATCAGCCACTCCCTTATGGCTACTTCAAAAGGCATATCAAAAACTTATAAAAAGGAACCTTTAGAAGAAGAAGTTAACAAGCCCGCGCGCAATGAAATGATGCTTCGCTACAAAGCTGAAGAAATGATGATTGAAGGAGAAGGCCCTCGATCCACCTTGAAAATCGAAGGAGAAGTGGAACGACTGCTCGTCAATTGTCCACTTTGTGATCAGAAATTTAAAGTCATCCACATTGAAAAGCAGGTGGAAAGCAAAGGCATTGATCGCGACTTTTGCAAACACACTTTCAACAAATCTGCAATAGACTTTGACCTGTGGTGTTGCCCAAGTTGTGGTTACACTCATTTTAAAAATTTTTTTCCTTTAAAAGTCAATGAGGAATTTAAAACCAAATATGCCAAGCAACTCAGCCTAGCTTTTCAGGAACGTTTAAGACAAAACACTGGGCTCAATATCGACAAATTAGGCATCACACTTGACCAAGAAGACATTTTTACTTCAATCAAATTCTCTCAAATGCAAATGGTCCTACCGGATCTAAATCTCCCTTATGTCTTGAAAGCCGATTTTCATTTACGCTTTGCTTGGTCGGAAAGAATGCGTTTATGCCAGCCCATAAATGAACCCTTGCTCAGCAACGCCATCGGCGTCATTATTGAACGATTAAAACTTTACGAAAATAAACATCAGCTAACTAAATTGATACGAAGCCCAGAGGGCATGCTTGGATTTCTCTCCAACCTCAAAGAAGATAGAGCTCAAAACAACATTATTGAGTTTTTATGCACCATTTACGAGGCGCAGCAATGGGATCGCTTGGGGCACACGGCTAAAGCACGCGAATTATTCAAAGAAGCCATGAAGAAGGCCCCTTCTGAGCAATCTCGAAAAGTACCCATTTTCAAGCTCAAAGTGCTAGAAAATGAACTTTTCCACATCAAAGAGGCCATCATTGCTTACAAAGAAGCCCTCAGAATCAATGAGGACAACTTAGATTTAGAGCATGTCCCTTTTCTGCTTGGCGAGCTTCAACGCAGAATCAGTCTCTTTCCAGAAGCCAACGCTTGGCTAACACTCGCCTTGGCACAAACCAAAGACGATAAAAGTGCAAATTCCTTCCACCGCTGGATCCAAGAAACTCTCGAATTGCTCCCCCAACCTATCCCCACGCCCGTTAGCGACGCCGAAAAAATCCTCATTGCTAAAACTGAAATTATGATCCAAAACCTAAAAGCTTCACAAATTAGCGATGCTCCGTCTGAAACTCCACCAACTTACGATCAAGACACGATCGAAACATGGCTTGAGCGAGTCCATAAAGCCACAGTGTTTTATTATAAAGAATTCAATCTCGACCCTGAAAATGTGCAAGAGCTGGCGGAATTAGGCCTGTTCAAAAACGACCCTCGACTCGAAAAAGAAGCCTCAAGACTATTTCGTTTAAAAGTCACAAAAACTGAATTCAATCCTCTTTCTCGCTATGAAATCAACAGTCTTATTTCTTTCTCAGACAAAGAAGGATACTATTGGCCTTCGCTAAAAGAAGGCGAACTCCTAAAATCGCGTCAACTTTAAAACTCTTACCAACAAAAACATTATGCCTAAACAACACAGCGGCTCGTTAAATGCCAACCCTGCCTGGAAAATTGCTATTGTCATCGGTCGTTTCAACGAGCTCGTCACAAGCAAGCTGCTCGGTGGAGCACAAGATTACCTAGAACGTTCTGGCATCATTGCAGATAATATCGACATTTATTGGGTTCCAGGTGCTTTTGAAATCCCGGCTCTTACCGCTCGATTATTGGTCAAAGGCAAGCATGACGGAATCATCTGCCTTGGGGCTGTCATCCGTGGATCTACATCACACTATGACATCGTAGCAGGAGAATCGAGCAAGGGCATCGCCAAATTAGCTATCGACCACAATAAACCTGTTATGAATGCCATCTTAACGACTGATAACATCGAACAGGCCTTAGAAAGGGCGGGAACCAAGGCTGGCAACAAAGGTTTTGATGCTGCAATGGGACTGATTGAAATGATATCGCTCTACAAACAGATTGGCGCTTAGTTGAAATTTAGGGCCTATCTACCAAGCGATAAAAAAACTTGGTTGGATTTTATGGCCCTAGTGCAGCTCCACAGTGATGCTTGGGAGGCGCTCTACACAGAAAAGCCTAGTTTTTCTAGCGAATGTGATCATATCGTCATAGACGACAAAGAAATTCTAGGCATTATCTCTGGACATAAGATACAAACGCCTGAAAATCAAAATGTCTATAGCATTGAGATCTTGGCCGTTCACCCAGAGCATCAAAATAAGGGACTGGCCAAAGCCATGATTATTGAGCTATCTCATCAGCTGCCCAAAGCAAGCCTGCTCACATTCTGGACCCGAACCACTCTGGCAAAAGCATGGTATGAACATTTGGGCATGAGCTTAATCGATCAACGCTATCAATTTTTTAAGACGCCAACGCCGAAACAAATCTGGAACTTAGTCAAACCCGCCACCATTCAGTCAGCTAATTTGTGGTGTTTTGCCTGCACTTGTCCGGCTGACTAAACTCGCTCCAACAAAGCCAACCACTGCGGCATATGCTTAAGCATAGCCTCCTCTACCTCGATACGCTCAACCTTACGTCCAAGCACTTGATCCAAACTTGTAACGGCCTGCCCAACTAAGCCACAAGGTACAATCCAATTGAATCCATCCATGTTTGTGGATACGTTTAATCCAACACCGTGATAACTCACAAATTTTTTGGCGGCTATACCCATGGCACAGATTTTGCCTTGGCTCACCCAAACGCCAGTTAAGCCTTTACGACGACCAGCATCGACATTAAATTCAGCTAATGCGTCCATCACCCATTGCTCCAAGTCCCTTAAGTAATGTGTTAGATAAAGTCCTAGTTCTTTCAAATGCACATGCACATAAACCACCAATTGTCCCGGACCATGGTAGGTTACCGATCCGCCGCGACTCACCTCCACCACCTCAACGCCATTTTTTAGCAGCTCAGACTCCGCGCTGATCAGGTGTTCTTTCACAAAGCCTCGCCCTTTTGTCAGCACATGGGAATGTTCTAAGAAATGGCATTCATACGGATAACTGGAATTGGCCAGTATTGAGTCCACCGTTGTCAATTGCTGTTGCAATGCACTGGCATAGGTCAGTGGCAATTGACTTGAATGACAGTTAAGGCGTCTCATTGGGGTTACTCCAGTCATACTTTAAGGGAAAAGCTCTTTCAAACAAATGGTATTGATCTACAAAACTTACCTCATCCGACATTTTACTAGCTACACCATTCAACCACAACTCCCACACCTTTAAAATTCGCACCTCATCATCTACTTGAAGCCTCAGGCTCTCCATCCAATTGACCTTCAAATGGACCTGATTTCCATTCAACAGTTCGTAGTCGAGATTCCGTCCCGTCGCATCAAAAACTTTCATGCCCAGAGCATTCTCTATGGACAATAACACCAATCCATCCCTATCTTTGGCGACCTCTTCTGCTGCTTTCGCATAAATGGGATTCAGTGAAGAAACAGAACCGTCTTTATGATGAACAATAAGGGTCATCGCATCCCCTTGTTTTAAATAGTAACGCCCTAAATCAAAAGCGCCTTTTGCAATATTCTTTGGCACGGTAGCACTCAACATCAGCTCTTTGCCTTTATATAGATCCACTGAAACGATTGGACTATAATTTGGATGCATGCTAAATTTAAATAGTGGTTGGTATGGGTTCAATTCCAAAGGAACAAAATCTCCCATACGATACTCTTTTTTTTCGCCATCTGCACAAGACATCAAAGACCAATCGAACGAAAAACCTGCCCCGCTCATCCAATTGCCCGCTTTTAATATTTCCAAATCTGTCTGCTCAGAGTTCTGTTTTAAACTCATATCAGGTCTCGACGGCTGATCACCAACAGAGCCATCCGAGCTCACGTGATTTGATAACTGGTGATTTAACTCTAACAAAAACCTATAATCCGCTAATGAAACTGGCTTTTCCAATTCGACAATATCCATTCTCGAGGAGGTCAACAACATTGGAATGATCGGATAAATTGCTTTTTTATTCCAAATCAATCTCGATTCAAAGGGCCCATAGGCAACAACTGCTTTTGATGCCACATTCTTTATTCTTCTCACCAATGACTCCCAATCGAAAACCTGAACCGATGACTCCTGCTGTGCGTCTGAACCATCCTCAATGATCGTGATGAAACTGCTGCCGAATTGATGCACACACCGACTCATGCCGCGCCAATCGCCCTCGCTCGAACTCAAATAAACCGAACGTGGGTAACTTCGCAAATACTCAACAGGAAAAACGACTGAAGCCAAGCCGGAGCTCACTTGCCAAGCCTCTAACCAATTCAATTCACTTGGCATCTCCCATTCTACATTGAATTTATACCTTCCTGCTCGGTATGGACTCCAACTGTCTCCATTCCAACGAGTCACTTCAACATCATGATTTTTTTGACCATATCGAGACACTCTCAATGGGTCGGGCCTCAAGTACCCATACCCCAAATCCACCTCAAGCACCTCATTCAACCATATTGAATTCAACTCCTCATTCGGCATCAGCCATGCCCACTGAGACAACGCCACTCCCTGTTGTTTGATCCAGCATGGCAGCAGACGTTTATTCTCTTTGTCAATAAACCGCAATTTGATGCTATCGTCAGTTTTTAATCTGCGCGTTCCAAACTTTTTTTCATGATGCTGGGCCCAAGGATTGAATTTAAATCTTAGATCACTTCCCCACGACTCATCTGCATGCAAACAAACATTCAGAATTAGTACATATAAACAAATTTCAAGAGAACGATTCACTGGATGAGCATTAAAAGGTCAATTTCCAGTGATCCATAGATGTGGGCAGTTGCGGGGACAGGACTCGAACCTGTGGCCTCCGGGTTATGAGCCCGACGAGCTACCATCTGCTCCACCCCGCGAGGAAAGGGTAACGGCAAGCAACAGCCGTCAAGCCCTATGTAAAACATATTCCCTCCTCAAATCAGAATCAAGATTGGGAAGCAGCAAAACTCTCGTAAAGCTTTAACTAAAGATAGGAAATTTTCCCTCAAACTACCATTTAAAAATGTTCGCTCAAAAAATCCATTAAATAAGTTGGTTTCTAAATAATTCACCTATTTTCAAACTTATACTTCTAACAAGCATATAAATTTCAAAAGGTTTTGCTATTTTTATTCCTGTCCAGAAATGGCATATCTGCCTAAATTTATCTTTTCTTACACAAAATAAGGTTTTAGGACTTGAAATTCCAACAAAATGTGTTTACACTTGAGCCAAAATTACATGATCACCAAATATCGAGAGACATTGCCCACTTCAAAAACTATTTTAATCGTTGAGGACAACCCCATCGATCAAAAGTTATTGGGCAAGCTTATCAAAAAAAGAGGCTATCGAACTCGATGCGCCAGTCATGGTCAAGATGCACTGAAACTTTGCAGCTACTTAACCTTTGATCTCATTTTAATGAACGTCAATATGCCTGGGCTCAGTGGTATAGAAACCACCAAAGCCATTCGCAGAATGCTCAATCAAAACAGCAATCAACCCATCGTGGGCATCACCGGTGAAGAAAAAGACGTTGAGCGTTTACGTTGTTTGGATGCAGGCATGAACGATTATTATCAAAAACCTTTACGCATGCTCTTTATCGACTACATTTTGGACGATTGGTTAAAAAGGGAAACCTATAGCTTCGCCGTTTCTTAAACGTCCTCTAGCTTCCAAAACCACCCCAGCAACTTCGACATCGCACTTTTGGGTTGTGCTTGCAATCATTTTAGCATGATAAACCCGCTATCAGAACCCCTATTTATAAATTGAAAGATCTCTTTAAGAAATGTATTCCTCCCTTTATTTGGGAAGAGATCAGACGCCACCACTTTGAGTTGAAACTTCAAAAATCGCGAAGGCAGGCCGTTCAAATGCTCCGCAGCGGCTCTGAAATAAAATTAAACCTAGGTTCGGGTGACGTTAAAGGTCAAAATGGATGGACCAATGTTGACATGAAACCCAATTGCGATTTGCATTGGAACCTCAAATACCCTCTTCCTTTCCCAAAAGACCGTGTCTCGTGCATCTACTCCTCACACCTTTTCGAGCACCTTCATTTCCCTCATCTTTTAACTCTAATGAAAGAATGTGTGCGCGTGCTTGCACCTGGAGGCACTTTTTCTATTGTCGTACCGAATGCTAGAATGTATATTGACGCTTACCTCGAAAATCGCCAGATGGATTTAAACGAGCTGTATGCACCGGGATTTAATCAGACCACACAAATTGATTACGTCAATTATATCGCTTATATGAACGAAGATCACAAATACATGTTTGATCGTGAAAATTTATATCACCTCATGGAAAAAAGTGGTCTTGTCGATGTTAAACCTAGATCCTATGACCCCAATCTAGATCAAGCTGGAAGAGACTTTGAATCTATTTATGCCACTGGCATCAAGCCCTGCCATTAAGAACAATCGCATCTCCTTCGTTCAACACTACATTCTCTAAATACCCCCGCCCCACTTGATTTTAACTCAAGGGCTCCCTACACTCTAGTCACGTCGATTAAATGAGAAGCTATGCTTAAATACGCCTGCAGTCTATTCACAATACTCCTAGGGGTTTTATCTGCCAACCCCTCCAAACCCAACATCATTTTATTTTACACCGACGATCAGGGATACGGCGATTGCAGTCTACTCAACCCAGAAGCAAAATTCAAAACCCCTAATATGGATCGTATCGGACGCGAAGGGATCATCTATACTGATGGTCACTGTAGCGATACCGTCTGCTCACCATCTCGTTACGGACTTTTAACAGGTCGTTACAGTTGGAGAAGCTATTTAAAAAAAGGGGTGATTGGCAGTGCCGATACACCCATGATTGGCAATGATCGTACCACTTTAGCTGGACTCATGAAACGCAATGGTTACAACACCGCCATAGTTGGGAAATGGCATTTGGGCATGAATTTTAGTGACGATGGCAAAGTCATTCTCGACGGTCCTCTCAACAAAGGATTCGATTACTATTACGGCATCCCCGCCTCCATGAATTTTGGCCACTGTGCATGGTACGAAATGGATACCACCCACTCCGCTCCGATCTTTTTTACCAAGAAAAAACCTAACGACATAGCTATCGACGACTATAGAATCATGCCCCCCTATGCGGAAACCAATAACAATGATAACAGCATAAGAGTGGCCTCAGACTTTTTAGATATGAACGCATTAGAAAACTTCACTAAAAAAGCCTGCGACTATATCGACAAATGCCGCAATGACGATAAACCCTTCTTTCTGTATATGCCGCTAACCTCCCCACATAAACCGGTAATCCCACAAGAACTGTTTCGTGGTTCTTCTCAAGCTGGTGCCTATGGAGACTTTATAGTGGAAACGGATTATTGGATTGGCCAAGTGATTCAAAAATTAGAGGAGCACGGTATTTATAAGAATACCATGCTCATTTTATCCAGCGACAATGGTCCTGAAAATACTTGGACAAAAAGGATTGAACTACACCAACACCGCAGCAATCTAATTTACAGCGGCGGCAAACGCGATATCTACGAGGGCGGCCATCGCGTGCCCTTTTTAATCTCCTGGCCCAATGGCATCAAAGCAGGACAACGCCACGACCAACCAGTTAATCAACTTGACATCTTCGCAACTCTTGCCGAACTACTTGGCGATAAACTTCAAAACAACGAAGCCGAGGATAGTCAATCCTTCTTTTCCACCTTCAATGGAGAAACTCAAGTTCGAAAGGCTATGCTTCATCATTCTTCAAATGGCGGTTTTGCCATTCGCGAGAACCATTGGAAACTTGTTTTAGGCGTAGGAAATTTGGCGACCCAAAGCAAAAACTCTTCAGCTATGGAACTCTACAATCTGGAGAAAGATCCATCTGAAAGAGACAATGTCTATGCTTCATATCCTGAAATTGCTGAAAAACTCAAGCAAAAAGCCGCTGAAATCATCTCAAGTGGAAAAAGCCGCAACCAAGCCAATACTCGCAATGATACATCCGTTAGCGCTTGGTGGTTGGATTAATCCTTTTCATACTGAGCCTCGCTTAAACTTTTCATAAAAGCAATCAACGCTTTAACTTCATCTTCTTCTAATTTGAGGGGCTCCGGTGGCAAAGTTTGCAAGGAAGCTTCTTCTGGGTCTACCCCCAATCCAATGCCACCGCCTAAGTTATAAAACTCCATCACTTCTTCTAACGTCTTATAAGCCCCATTGTGCATGTAAGGACCTGTTAGCGCAATGTTTCTAAGCGTGGGGGTTTTGAAAAAATATTTTCGCTGTGGCGTTTGATAGACGTCGTAACGACCTAAATCTGGATCTAATTGAGCATTTTTCAATTGATGAGTTTCAGGTACCGCCAGCATCTCCAGTTCAGAGTCATTGTAATAAGGTGGCAAAGTACCATTGAACAAAGGAGCAAAATGACAGGTGGCACATGCTGCTTTTCCCATGAATAGATTAAAACCCATGATCTCTTCCCCACTCAATTCGACACCTTCATCACGCATGGCTCTATCCAAACGGCTCGAGAAAGGCGTCTTTGTTCTCACATAGGTAGCGATGGCACGCCTCACGTTCAATTCATTGGCTCCTGTTTTAAAATATTTTTCAAACGTGGCGCGATAGTAGGGATCAGACGTCACCAAGCTTTCCACGATTTCAGTCGTTGTATTGAATTCATTTTCACCTTGGAAAACTTCAAAAATTTGAGCCTCTAAACTTCCGGCTCTGCCATCGTGAAAAAAACTTTGCTGCAAACATGCATATAAAATGGTGGGAGCGTTTCTCTTCAAGTTCAAAGGTTTTGATTTTCCATCGCTAAAAGCCAATGTCTCGATATGACAAGTAGCGCAATTCATTTTACCATTTTTAGATAAACGCGTATCATTGAATAACACTTTGCCCAACACAACAACTTCCGGATCCGTCTTCATATATTCAGGATCGGAAAAATAACCCAAATTGAATGTATCTTTTGAGAAAAGATTCGTCGCCGAATTTTTTACTGCTAATTCAAAAGGAAATTTCACCTGCCAATCCACAACGGTTTGCTGCCACAGCTTCATTTGCTCATGTGTATGATTTTTAATGAAAACATAACGATCGAAAAGATCAAAAGAATTGTTGCCTTCCTCCAAAACCGCTTGCGTTTGCAGAATCTCCATCTGCCACTG
>Ga0172373_10009368_pt1 | contig 12186 bp, 9 predicted proteins | sample Lak10m_2_FD_114546 | JGI IMG/M metagenome (GOLD analysis project Ga0172373, IMG submission 114546) | Freshwater microbial communities from Kabuno Bay, South-Kivu, Congo - kab_092012_10m | ecosystem: Environmental > Aquatic > Freshwater > Lake | place: Democratic Republic of the Congo: South-Kivu... | reverse complement strand
GAGACTTTGGCCGATGGTGTTGGTTTGAAAGATGCGACGCCGTACAACGTGCAGTTCATTGGTTCGCAAGCACAGTTCATTGATGCTGGATCTTTTGAGAAGCGTCGCAAGGGTGATCCCTGGTACGGCTACAAGCAGTTCTGCGAGATGTTCTTGTACCCATTGATGCTTCAGGCCTATCTGGGTGTGCAGTATCAACCATTCCTGCGAGGTTCGGTCAACGGCATCTCGCCAAGCACGATGCGCAAATTGTTGCCAGCAAGTTTGCTGCATCCACGTAAGGGCCGATTGACTCACGTGGTGTTGCATGCAGCCGCATCAGAGCGTTTTGCTGATTCTGACACTGATGTCAAAAAGGCAACGGCCAAGGCCGGAATGAACGCTCAAGTTCTGGATGCCACCATGCGCAAACTAGAGAAGATTGTTCAAAAGCTGTCGCTTGGGGACAAGAAGTCAACATGGTCGAACTATTCAGAGCGAGGCCATTATTTGGAATCAAGCCTCGACGAGAAACAAAAATTTGTTCGTGATGCTGTCGCGTCGGCACCGCGCAAGCAGGTGTGGGACATTGGTTGTAACGACGGAATCTTCAGTCGTATCGCCTCCGCGCACTCTGATTACGTGGTGGCTATGGATGCCGATCCATTGGTGATTGATCGTCTCTACAACGAACTGAAGGCAGAGAAGAATTCAAAGATCTTGCCGTTGTACGTTGACCTCACTGATTCAGGTGGTGGAATTGGCTGGCGCGGTCAAGAACGTCCTGGTGTGTTTGATCGTGGTCGTCCAGACATTGTGATGGCCCTTGCAGTGATTCACCACATGGCCATTACTTTCAACGTGCCGATTGCGGCCCAATTGGACATGTTCCGTGATCTCACACCAGAACTCATCATTGAAATGCCGCACGCGGATGACCCAATGGTGCGCAAACTTCTCACCAATAAGCGTGAGGGTATTCATGATGACTTCAATCTCGATGAGTTTGAACGCCTTCTTGGTGAGCGATTCACTGTGAAGTCCAAGATGCTCTTGGCTGGCGGTACTCGCACCATCTTCCACGCTGTTCGTAAGGGATAGTTGTCGTTGGGGAGTCCTCTTGGACGCCCGATAGAGTTGAGATGTTGTGATGTTCGCATCACTTCTGGCGACGTGGCGGAATGGCTTACGCAGCGGCCTGCAAAGCCGTTTATCCGAGTTCGATTCTCGGCGTCGCCTCCAATTCTTCGCTTGTCGCAGTGACCAGCGTCACGACTACCGTTGCTGTCATGCCAACACGCGCTGAAGCAATCGCCGAACTCACTGCACCTGGTTCTGTTTTCGAATTGGAAACGGTGCCCGGTTTCGGATTTCCCATCCGCGCGTTCAAAAACGCACCCGCCACATTGCGCGATGTTTGGTTACAAGCTGCTTCGCGAGGGGATGTTCCCTATTTTCATTACAAGAATGAGACCATCACGTACTCAGAGGCTCATTCTCGTGTTGTTTCAACTGCAGCCTGGCTGACATCAAGAGGAATAAAAAAGGGGGACCGGGTTGCAATAGGAATGCGCAATTACCCAGAGTGGGCAATGGCGCATTGGGCCGTGCAATGTATCGGCGCCATCACGGTCAGTTTGAATGCGTGGTGGATTGCAGACGAATTGAAGTATGCATTTACCGACTCTGGAGTAGTTGCCGCGATCGTCGATGGCGAACGACTCGACCGCTTGTCCGACGACATGCTGAGAGAATGCAATGTTCATTCTGTTGTCGTAGTTCGCGGAGATGCTCGCCCAGGAACATTCGCATGGAATGACGTGAGTGGCAAAACATCTGCACAATTGCCCGATGTTGACTTGTTGGCTGACGATGATGCATCGATTCTTTACACGTCTGGCACGACAGGTTTTCCAAAGGGCGCTTTAGGAACTCATCGCAATTACGTCACCAACATTTGGAACGGACTCTTCGGAACAGCGTTAGCAATGAAAATGAATGGTGTTACTCCGCCACCTGCAGATGCTCCAAAACCGCAAGTGACATCGTTCAGCACGTTTCCGTATTTTCATATTGCAGGGCTTTGCGGAATGATCTCGGCCACATGCAACGGCAACGCAATTGTGGCGCAATTCAAATGGGATCCGATTGAGGCCATGGAACTTATTCAGCGACACAAGGTGAATTCTTTCGGTGGAGTTCCCACTGTCGTGAGGTCTCTCATGGAGCATCCGCAAATTGATGAGTATGACCTTTCGAGTCTCACTGCTATTTCGCAAGGCGGGGCACCTGTTGCTCCAGACTCCATTGCATCGATTGAGTCAAAGTTTGCAGGCAAGGTTGGGGCGGGCAACGGGTACGGACTCACTGAAACAACCGCAGCCGTTATTGCGAACTCTGGTGCGGCCTACTTCGCACGAAAAGACAGTGTTGGACTTCCACATGTCGGTACTGATATTCGCATTGTCGATGAGGACGGCAACGATGTTGCTCGTGGTTCGATTGGTGAGGTGTGGGTGTATGGCCCCAACAATGTGAAGGGTTACTGGAACAAGCCAGTAGAGACTGCAAAAGCATTTAAAGATGGATGGTTTCATTCCGGTGATGCTGGTTATATGGATGATGAGGGCTACATCTACGTCGTCGACCGCATCAAAGACATGGTGCTTCGTGGTGGAGAGAACGTCTATTGCGTCGAAGTGGAGACAGTTCTGTTTGAACACTCCGCCGTGCGCGACTGTGCAGTTATAGGACTTCCGCACGCACAACTTGGCGAAGAAGTCGCCGGTGTCATTGTTGCTGCCGATGGATCTGGTCCACAAGATGAATCCGCAGTATTGGAACTTTTGCGTTCGCGCCTTGCAGGGTTCAAAGTACCCAGCAAAATTTTCTGGCACGAGGGCGAACTTCCCCGAAATGCAACCGGGAAGGTTCTAAAGAAAGATCTTCGCGACTTGTACGCAGCGAAGGGTTAATCCTTTCGATAGACGCCTGTTCAATCGATTCCCCAGTTAGTAACGACACGTTGTGCCGAATCATCTGGTGTTTGACAAAGAAGTGGCGTCAAGCCCATCTATAGATTTTGTTTAACTCCAACCGCCGGAGAAAGACACATATTGTCCAGTTGCAAATGTGCTGCAGCCATCGAGATATGGCAGACAGAAATGTGCGAACTCGTCCAAGGTGCCGAGGCGACCAAGTGGAACTTGCGCTTCAATCTTCTTACGTACTTCTGGGTCGTCGGCGCCTGAAGCGCGACGAAACTCAGGAAAGTCCATGTAGTTGGTGCCCACGGCATTCACCTGCACATTGTGCTTGGCCATCTCGCCAGCGGCGTTCTTTGCCAACATTGTCGCGGCAGCTCGCATTGATGAATAGAGAGGCGCGCCCGGCGTCGGACGCGAGCCTGATGCACTCGTGATGATGAGAACCTGGCCGGCTTTTTGTTCCGCCATCACTGGAAGCATTGCTTTCAAGAACTCATAAGGCGCAGCGACACAACCGGTGTACACCTTGTCGAGATCTTCGCGGCTTGACTTCACGATGGAGCCAGTGACGATGAGCCCCGATGCAATTGCAGCACAGTCAATGCGACCGAACTCTGACAGCGCTGCGGATGCGAGAGCTGGTGCGGACTCTGGTCGTGAGAAGTCTCGTGGGATTTCGACTCCAACCGCACGCACTCCCAGTGCTTGAATCTCGTCGATGAGACCGGGGGCGGGGTTTCCGATGACAATGTCATGACCAAGTTCGGCAAGTCGTGTGGCTAGGGGTGGTCCCACATAGAAACTGCCGTCGTTGATTACTGCCACTCTGCGGTTTGCCATGTCCTCACGGTACTCAAGGATGCTGTTGTTGACGGAAAGTAGATTGCCTTCGCCTTGCTGGACAGCGGTCACATCAGGGTGCCTTAGTGTGTGGGAATGTCAGAGCATCGTCCCGCACCTGTGAAATCTCGAATCGCCGAAATGTTGGGGATTGATTACCCAATCATTCAGGCACCGATGGGATGGATTGCTAGGTCTACTCTCGCAAGCGCAGTGTCGAACGCGGGAGGGCTTGGCATCATTGAGACGTCGTCTGGTGAGTTGGATGTCATCAAAGAAGAGATTCAAAAGATGCGCGCTCTCACAGACAAGCCATTTGGTGTGAATATCGCGCAAGCGTTTGTTCGTGATCCTCAGATTGCGGATTTTGTGGTGGAGCAGGGCGTCAAGTTTGTGACGACGTCTGCAGGAGACCCAACGAAGTACACATCAAAGTTGAAGAGTGCTGGACTCACCGTGTTTCACGTGGTGCCCACGTTGGCCGCAGCGTTGAAAGCTGTGGAGGCGGGCGTTGATGGGCTTGTTGTTGAAGGTGGCGAAGGCGGTGGTTTCAAGAATCCTCGCGATGTCGCCAGCATGGTTCTCTTACCGCTCGTCGCGGAGAACGTTGGTGTTCCCATTGTTGCCGCGGGTGGAATAACAGACGGCTATGGCATGGCAGCTGCATTCGCACTCGGTGCGGAAGCGGTACAGATGGGCACACGCATGGTGGCTGCTGCTGAATCACCAGTACATATGAACTGGAAGAATGCAATCGTTAACGCCGCAGAGACCGACACTGTCTTCTTGAATCGATTCGGCCGACCTGGTCTTCGTGCACTACGAACCGAGCGCACGACCCAGTTGGAACACGAAGACCAAGTGGGTATGGATCAATTCGCTCGAACACAAGATGTCTACTTCGGGGGCGATTTGGAAGCAGGTATCGCTCTCACTGGTCAAGTGGCTGGTCGCATCAAGGACATTGCTCCAGTTGCAGAAATCCTGTGGGGCACCGTGCGTCAGTTTCATCAAAGGGTGAGAGAACTTCAGTCATTCTCCTGAACTCCCCACCATTATTTATTGCATAATGCAAATAAAAAATGACATTTTGTACACGTCTGGTGCAGTCTGAAACCGTTGATGCCAGTTAAAGTGACCTCAGTCACAAATCCATTGTGACCATAATTTGGGGGCAAATTAATGAAACAACAGGGAAGACCTATTCGTCATCGATTGGGTAAGAAATTTGCTGCGGTTGCAGCAATTGCTCTGGTGGGAACCACGTCAGTGGCCACTGGCTCACAAGCTGCGCCGAAGCCGAGCAACACTCCAAAAATGGGCGGCGAGATCAAGATGCTCATCGACGGCAACATCGCAGGACACTGTTTTGCAAATGCGTTGCCTGGTGGTCCTCTCGGTGCGTCACGTTCAATTTATGAAAGCTTGTTCGAGCGCACCAAGGGCGGCAAGTACGTCGGCTATCTCGCAAAGTCGGGAGAATCAACAGACAACAAGGTGTGGAACATCTACCTTCGTGAAGGAATCAAGTTCTCCAATGGTGAAGCATTCAACGCCACAGTTGTAAAGCAGAACATTGACATTGGTCGCGGTGCAATCACCACGTATCCATCAACCGGTGTTGGAGTCAACGCCAACATCTTGACTGTTGACGTTTTGAGCGAATATCACGTGAGAGTTACGCTTGATCGTCCTGACAACGACTTCCTCGGTTTAATGTACCGCGCAGGCCGCTATGTGATGCGCGCTCCTGCGCAGATTGCAAACAGGACAACATGTTCCACAAACCCAATCGGTACCGGACCCTTCATGTTGCAGTCGTTTAAGCCTGATGAGCAGGTCGTTGTGCGTAATCCGAACTACTGGCGTAAGGACGCTCAGGGCCGCCAGTTGCCATACCTCGACAAGATCACCTTTACGGTTGTGAAGGAAGCTTCTCAGCGCGCGGCAGCAGTTCGTACAGGCCGCGGAGATGCAGCGTTCTTCGTGCAAGGTGATGCACAGTTCACTGTCGACCTCGCAAAGCGCAAGTCCGCAGTGACTGGTTACAAGTCGTCACAGACGGCTTGGGGTCAGTGGGTGCCAAACGTCAACAAGGCTGGCTCACCGTTTAAGTATCGCAATTGCCGTTTGGCCGCTGCATATTCAATGGACTGGAAGTCTTACAACCAAGTTCGTCTGCGCAACACCGGTAACTACACGGGAACCATCGTTGGTCCTGAAAACCCGATGTACACCACGAAGAACGCACCGAAGTATGACTTGAAGAAGGCCAAGGCGTACCTTGCAAAGTGCAACACTGACCTCGGTTCTGCAGCACCAATGAAGATCACGTTGTACGCGGACTCCAGTACTCAGTCTCAGAACAACATCAAGTTCATTCAGAAGTCAATGGAGAAGGCCGGAATTCTTTTCAATGCTCCATACATTGCTGAATCAGCACTTCTGGTTTCCAAGATCTACAAGGGTGGCGGAAACGACTTTGACTTTGCGGAAGGAACACCAGCTGAAGGTGCAACACCTGGCTATGTCTTCCCGTTCTTTGTGACAAAGGCATTCCCTGCAACAGCAACGAACCCAATCAAGGACACGGCGTTGGGTAAGGGTTACAACACCGTTATCGCATTGGGTAACCACAGCGACACTAAGGTTGATGACCTCATCTACGCAGCTCAGGCAGAGTTGAACCCCGCTGCGGCCAAGAAGAAGTGGCAGGCAGCTGCCGCCTACCTTCAAGGTGAGGGCTATGCGATTCCTTCGGTTCACGGTGGTTTCCAGGTATTCGTCAACAACAAGTCAAAGCTTCGCGGCATTGGTCAGTTGAAGATGCCTAGTGGTCAGCAATCAGCGATTGTTGAAACCAAGGGCTTTGACTGGACTGGAATCTGGAAGGGATAATTCCCTAAAGACTCAGGTCTAGGTGAGAGGGGCGGAGCCAATTGGCTCCGCCCCTTTTGCATGTTCGGGTTCATACCTAGCGAGAAGTACGCCTACGGTATGAGCATGAAGGTTGCACTCACCATCGTTGACCATCTCCGCCGCGCTGAACATGTGTATGGCGATCGAATTGCCATTATTGATGAACCCGATCAGCCTGCCGAGTCGTGGGGATCCATCACGTATGCAGAAATGGCACGACGTGCGCGCGCACAAGCTGCAGGACTTGATGCGTTAGGAATTCCACAAGGCGCAAGGGTGGCCATGGTGAGTCAAAATGCGGCGCGTCTCGTGACTGCATTCTTTGGTGTCAGCGGATTCGGGCGTGTGTTGGTTCCAATCAACTTCCGATTGGTGGCCGAAGAAGTGTCCTACATCGTGGAGCATTCAGGCGCAGAGGTGTTGCTGGTTGACCCTGAACTTGAAGATGCAATGTCATCGGTGACTGCAAAACACAAGTTCATCATCGGTGCAGAGTCCGACAAGCAGTTGTATTTATTTGACCGTGAGCCGAATGCATGGGTACCCGATGAAGACGCAACTGCAACTATTAACTACACGAGTGGCACCACTGCGCGTCCCAAAGGTGTACAACTCACTCATCGCAATCTGTGGGTGAACTCTGCAGTGTTTGGTTGGCAAATGAATGTCAATGAATCAGATGTGTATCTGCACACCCTTCCGCAGTTTCATGTGAACGGCTGGGGCATGGTGTACGCAGTGACGGCCATGGGCGGAACACATGTCATCTTGCGCAAAGTAGATGGTGCTGAAATTCTTCGTCGTATTTCAACACACGGTGTCACCATGTTGTGTGGTGCACCCGCTGTCGCCAACATGATTCTTGATGCCGCAGTTGAAACCGGCTTACCCACGTCGCGCGACTCTGTACGCATGGTGGTGGCCGGCGCACCGCCACCAACCAAGACAATCGAACGAATCGAGACGGAACTTGGCTGGGAGTTCGTGCAGATCTACGGTCTCACAGAAACGTCGCCGCTTCTCACAATGAATCGCACACGTTCAGAATGGCGAAATCTTCCCGTTTCAGAGCGCGCCGCGAAATTAGGTGCAGCTGGTGCACCGGCGTTGGGTGTCGAGATTGACATCGATCAACATGGGGAAGTGTTGGCTCGCGGCAACACAGTGATGGCTGGTTATTGGCAACAGCCAACTGAGACTGACAAGGCCATCGTTGATGGTTGGTTCCATACGGGTGATGGTGGCTATCTCGGTGACAACCACTACCTCACCATTGCAGACCGTAAGAAAGATGTGATTGTGTCTGGCGGCGAGAATGTGTCGAGCATTGAGGTGGAAGATGCCATCTTCTCTCACCCAGATGTGGCCGAAGTGGCTGTCATTGGGATTCCTGATGAGAAATGGGGAGAGAAGGTCCTCGCTCTTGTTGTGAAGGCCCCAGGGTCATCTCTCACAGAGGACGAGGTCATTTCCTACGTCCGTACGAAGCTGGCGGCCTATAAGTGCCCCAAGGTGGTGGAGTTTCGCTCTGAGTTAGCCAGAACCGCCACAGGAAAGCTTCAGAAGTTCATTTTGCGAGCGCCGTATTGGGAAGGCCTCGAGCGACAGGTGAATTAGGCACAGATGCCTTCCCTACTGTGAGGTAGGGAACTAGGTTTGGGGGTATGGACGACCTTGTACTCCTGTCAGAACTTGAACCAGAGGCCGAACGCCTTCTCAATCGCCACCTCGACAGTGCTGAAGACTGGTATCCGCATGATTACGTGCCCTGGGACCGCGCACAACGTCTCTTAACGGACGGTTTCTCCTATGGCGAGGCAGACCTGCCAGAAGGGGTTCGTTCGGCACTTTTGGTGAACCTTCTGACTGAGGACAATCTCCCGTGGTACACACGCACCATCTCGCGAATGTTTGGTGGCGAGTCAGCATGGGGAACATGGGCGCAACGTTGGACCGCCGAAGAAGGGCGACACGCAATTGTGATGCGCGACTACATCACCGTCAGTGGTCTTGTCGAGCCACGTGAATTGGAAGATGGTCGCATGGCGCAAGTCAGTAGTGCCATTGTTCCCGAGCCGCCGAGTGCCGCAGACGGAATGTGTTATGTGGCCGTACAAGAACTTGCAACACGTATCTCACATCGCAACACCGGAACCATGTTGGACAAAACTGGGTACGACGTGATGATGAAATTATCCACCGATGAAAATCGCCATCATCTCTTTTATCGAGACATGGTGTCCAAGTTGTTGGAATTGAATCCGTCGTTGGCGGTGGAAGCGTTAGAACGTCAGATCGTTAACTTCGCAATGCCTGGTGTTGGTATTCCTGGTTTTGCAGATCATTCAAAAGCCATTGCACAAGCGGGCATCTATGACTTCTCAATTCATCATGAAAAAATCATCGTGCCACTCGTCTTCAGACAGTGGGCCATCGACAAAGTCGAAGGTTTGACTGCCTCTGCTGAGAAGGCGCGCGAAAATCTCATGCGCCATATCGAGCGAGTTGGCAAAGTCGCCAAGCGCCAAGCAGACCGTCGCGCCTCGGCAATTGAGGCAGATGCAGCGATTGCCTAGAGGCTAGGGAACTGCAGTCGCAGATCTCGCTTCAGTGCTTTGCCAGAGGCGTTACGTGGAATCGCGTCGACAAAGCGCACAGCCGTTGGCATCTTGAACTTGGCCAACTTGCCGTCGCAGTGTGAGAGAACAGATGCCTCGTCGAGAGCGGGATCCTTCTTCACAACAACTGCAAGTGGTGTCTCGCCCCATTTTTCGTGCGGTACGCCAATGACTGCAACATCTGCAACTCCTGGATTGCCCAAGATGACGTTTTCAAGCTCTGCTGGATAGATGTTCTCTCCGCCAGAAATAATCATGTCCTTCAAGCGGTCCTGAATCCAGATGAATCCTTCTTCATCACGTGTTGCAACGTCGCCGCTGTAGAACCAGCCGTCACGAATGGCTTCGGCTGTTGCATCTGGGCGATTCCAGTAGCCAGTCATGATGTGGCCACCACGGATGATGACTTCACCAGGTTCGTCGGTGTCGCATTCTCTTCCGTCTGGGCGAACAATCTTGACGTCTGTGTGAAAGAACGCCTTGCCGGTTGAACCTGCTTTACGAAGAGCATCTTCGGGGGTGGTCAAACAAGCTGGTCCACATGTTTCGGTGAGTCCGTACACCTGGTGGATTTCAATTCCCATGTCCGCATACACCTCAATGAGGGCCTTGGGGACGGGTGCTGCGCCGCTGAGGAACCAACGGAGCGTGCTGTGGTCGTGTGTTGATGGGTCGTACACCATGCGACAGGCGCCCAACATTGCAGGGACCAGTAGAGCATTCGTAATTTTCTCGTCACGCACTAGTTCCCATGTCTTCACCGGGTCAAACGCACGCATCAACACGTGTGCAAGGCCGCGGTACGCAGTGGTGATTGCTGGAGTCAACGCACCCACGTGGAACAGAGGCATGGGGTTGAGGTATCTGTCGCCGATACAGAAGTCGCTTGTGGCGTTCAGCGTGACGAGTGCTTCCATCTGTGTGTTGTGCGTGTGCATCACGCCCTTTGGCAAACCTGTGGTGCCAGAGGTGTACATGATGTACAACATGTCGTCGTCCCACGCGGTGATGTTTGGTTCAGTAGATGGCGATGGATCAACAATCTCATTGAAACCTTTTGCAAACGGCGGCTTCGTGTCGTTGCTTCCGGTGTGAATCCAGTGTGCAACATCGGTCTTGTTGCCACGCGAATGAAGTTCTGCAACGCTTGGCAAGAACTCTTCGCTATAGAACAACACGGTGCTTCCCGAATCCTTCAAGATGAATTCAAGCTCGTCTGGGACAAGACGCCAGTTCAGTGGAACCACCACAGCACCGAGTTTTGCGATTGCAAAAAATGCGGAAATAAATTCATGTGAGTTCATCATCAACAACGCGACGCGATCTCCCTTTTTCACCATTGGTGAGATTGCGTTGACGACTTGATTTGTTCTGTCGTTCAACTCTGCATAGGTGAAGCGCTTACTGGCCCAGACATCAAACAACGCTTCGTTGTCTGGGTTAAGAAGGGCACGCTTGGTGAGGATGTAACCAATGTTGGAATTCATGCCTTCAATTTAGGACAATTTGAGAACTCTTCGAAAGGTCAAGTTGATCCGTGGAAGGGCAAGGTGAGTTTCTTTAAGAATACGATGTTGCCAGCACGTTTGGCTCAGTCCGGACATCACCAAAAGTGACCCATGGGGGAGAAGAACTTTCACCACTTCGCCCGTGTCGTTGTGCCTGAAGTCGAAGCGCCGTTCGGCTCCCAAGCTGATTGATGCAATTGTTGGCTCTGGGCCATTGACAATCTCATTGTCCGAGTGCCAGCCGAGGTGATCATTGCCATCGCGATATTGGTTCACCAGGACTCCATTGAATGTGGTTCCTGTGACGTCGCTGGCCAGGTCCGCCAATTGTTTGAGAAGCGGTGTCATGGGGTGTGCGATGCGTTCCACGCCTGAGTATGCATAGGTGGTGTCGTCTGAGTGCCAGGCCGATTGGCGAGGTTCAGGCACAATGTTTCCGAACATGGCTAGTTGAGTTCGCTCCCAAGGAGTTGAAGCCAAAAGTTCCTTGAAGGCCGCATCAGCGGTCTCTACGTCTAAGAAGTCGGGGTGCAAGACCGCGGAGCCATCACCTGGAAGTTGTTCTCCACCAAAGGGAAGACTGGGCTGGCGAGGCATGGCACTTATCTAAGGCATGATGAGAGCATGTCGTCAAATTCAATTCCGCGCCCAGTTGTCCCACGTCTATCTCCTGTGTCCAATCCAGCCGACGAGGTGAAGGAACTTTTGAGTCGCGGCATCGATGCGCCTGATGGAACCCCTCTGAACATCTTTGCCACCCTTGCGCATCATCCAGCATTGCTCAAGCGATTCTTGAACTATGCCGGCTACTTCTTGAACAAAGGGCTGTTGCCGCCTCGCGAACGAGAGATTGTGATTCTTCGTGTGGGCTGGAATTGTCGCGCGGTGTATGAATTTGGTCAGCACACAGTGATTGGGAGACGTGTGGGTCTCACCGATGATGAAATAACGGCTCTTGCAACCGAGGCCGCCTCATACAAGTGGAGTGAAGATGACGATTCACTCATCGAGATGAGCGACGAACTCTGTCGTGATAATTGTGTGTCGGACTCCACGTGGCAGCGATTGAGGTCTCGTTGGAACGAGGCCGAGCTCACCGAATTGGTCATGGTGGCGGGCACCTATCGACTCGTGTCTGGGTATCTCAACACAATGGGCGTGCAATTGGATGCAGATACCCCGGGATGGCCCGACAGCGCCGACGTGTAGGTGCTTATTCGTTGATGGGGTGGTGGCAGGCCACGAAGTGACCTACTGATACTTCACGTAGTTGTGGTTCTTCTTGAGCGCATTGTTCTGTTGCCATCGGGCAACGCGTGCGGAAACGACATCCTG